>Ga0070697_100001298_pt1 | contig 18822 bp, 16 predicted proteins | sample KBSK1501metaG_FD_65475 | JGI IMG/M metagenome (GOLD analysis project Ga0070697, IMG submission 65475) | Corn, switchgrass and miscanthus rhizosphere microbial communities from Kellogg Biological Station, Michigan, USA - KBS K1-50-1 metaG | ecosystem: Host-associated > Plants > Roots >... | reverse complement strand
CCACAGCGTCAGTGGATCGTCGAGATGGCGCCCGTCGAAGGGATTGACGTAGCCGAACCCGAGCTGCCGCTGGATCAAGAACAGGATGCCGAACACGATCAGCGCCGGATGCAACATCACCCGCTGGAGCTGCGGCCAGATGATGGTATCGACCACGATGAAGATGATCACCATCGTGGCCGCGACCCAGGCGGGCGTCCGGGGTGGGAAGAAGCAGGCGATCAGAATGCTCGCTACCAATGGATGCGTGGCCTTGTAGCCGATCCACGCCGGCAGCCCGAAGGTGAGGCGCGCCAGCTGCAATGCGAGCAGGCACACGATGCCGGCGAGAAACGAGATGGCGAAGAGCAGGAGGGCGTCCTGCAAGAAGAAGAGGATGCCGGCGATCACCAGCGGCAGCAGGACGAGCGCGTAGGCGAGGTCGTAGTTGAGTTGCTCCGGCTGGACCAGGAGCAGCTGCGGGACACCATGCAGCGCTCGCCAGAGCTGTCGCACGACGAGCATTGTAGTCGAGCTCCGGCGGAATTTGGCCCAGACTTGGACGCTGCGTCCAAAGCCGCGGCGATCCGCCGAAGAACGTCTGCTATCCTTACTCCGTTTTTCCGGGCACCCACGTGAGATTTTCGCGCCGCACTACGCTGCTAACGCCCATCACGCTGGCCGCCGGGTTGCTCGCCACCGTTGTCGCGGTTTCCGCGGCGGACACGCGTTGGACGTCGACTGGTGCCCAGCAGCCCGGGTCGCCGGATCGGCCCGTCTGGTCGATCGCGGTGTCACCGACTCATCCGGCAGTGTTGCTCGCTGCAACGCAAGGCCGTGGCGTCCTGCGAAGCACGGACTCCGGCGCAACCTGGACATCGGCGATCGCGGCTGTCGACGGCGCGTGGGTGGTGGGATTCGACCCGCAACAGCCGGCGACAGCTTACGCCGGCACCCAGACCCTGGGCCTCTACAAGTCTCTCGACGAAGGCAAGACCTGGAGGGCACAGAGCCAGGGACTCAACAACCTGGACGTCCGGTCGATTGCGTTCGGCACCGGCCTGGTCGTCGCTGGGACGGCTCTGGGCGTCTATTACTCCAGCGACGGCGCTGGCTCATGGCACGCCCTCGGCCTTGACACCCAGTCGATCGCCGCGGTCGCCGTCCTGCCCAGCGCCAACAGCTTTACGCTCTTTGCCGGGGTCGATAACGGCCCGGTGGGTGCGGCCTTCTTGCTGAAAAGCGAGGGGCTGGGCGGCAGCTGGGCGGTCGTCAAAGGCAACTTTCCCGCCGATGCGGTCGTTCCCTCACTGGCGGTCGCGTCGGCCCCATCGGGAGGTACGGATCCGCCGCTCCTCGCCGGCACCTCGGAGGGCCTCTTTCGCAGCGACGATCGAGGCGTGACCTGGAATCCATTGGCGGGCCTGCCGTCGACGGACTTCAACGTCGCCTTCTTCAATCCAGCCAACCCTGACCAGATCTACGTCGGCAGCGACGGCGACCAGGGTAATGGCGGCGTTTTCCGGTCCCTCGATCGGGGCGCCAGTTGGGGCACCTTCGGTGCGGGTCTCCCGGCCAAGCCCCGCGTCACGGCGCTGGCACTGCAGCCGCTCAACCCAGCCCAGGTGGTCGCGGCCACCTGGAATCCGACTGATGGCACGGCTGGGGCCTACCGGATCGAGGACCCCGCCGCGAGTGTGGCTGGCGTGACTCCGACGGCCGCGCCCTCCGCGAGCGGCAGGGCTTCGGCGACGCCACGGGCCAGCACCCCGACTCCGGCGCCGGTTCGGCGTTCCAGCGGCTCGCCGGCCTACGCGACCTACGCCGTTGCCCTGGCGGTGCTCGTCGCCCTCGGCGGTGCGATCCTGGCGCGGCGCTGGCGCATGCGGCGCGAGGACAGCCGCATTTACCGCCCGTGACTCAGCGTCACAAGCAGCCCTCCGCCGTTAACCATCTCTTCACCGGTTCGGGCTGGCGGTGGGCGGCCCACGCCGGTACCCTCATGGCTACGGCCCGTCGAAGGCGGGCTCAGGAGGTCGATCCCGCGTGCTCACGACCCGGAGGCGTGTCCTGATGGTGGACTCGGCTGAGGCGACCCTTAAGACGCTGGCACTGGAGCTGCCGTCGCCGCCCAAGGCGCTCGCCTCCTACGTGCCCGTCCAGCAGGTCGGCGAGCTCCTCTACACCTCGGGGGTCATCCCCAGTTGGAACGGCGACGTCCAATTCCGCGGGATCGTCGGCGCGGATGTGAGCGTCAAGGATGCCGCCCGCGCCGCCGAGATCTGCGCCCTGAACATCATGGCGCTGATTCGCCAGCACGCCGGGTCGCTTGACCGGGTGGAGCAGTTCATCCAGCTCAGCGGGTTCGTGCGCTCCGCCGCCGGCTTCGAAGAGCAGCCGAAGGTCCTCAACGGCGCCTCAGACCTGATCTACAAAGTGTTCGGGGAACGCGGGCGGCACACCCGGCAGGCGCTGGGCACCAGCGAGTTGCCGCTCGGGGTTCCGGTCGAGATCTCGGCGATCATCCGCCTCAAGCCCTAAGCCGCCAGCGGCAGCCATGCCGTGAACGTGGCTCCCTGGCCGGGCTCGCTGGATGCCTCGATGGTGCCCTGGTGCGCCTCGACGATCGACTTGGCGATGGCCAGCCCTAGCCCCGAACCGCCGGTCGACCGGTCGCGTGCCTTCTCCCCCCGGTAGAAGCGCTCGAAGATATGCGGGAGGTCCTGGCGCGAGATCCCTGGGCCGGTGTCCTGCAACCGGATCGCGGCTCGCCCGTCCGCCTGGAAGACGCTCCAGTGCTGCTCCGCGCCGGGGGCGTACTTGAGGGCGTTCTGGGCCAGGTTGGTCACCACTTGCTTGAGCGCCTCCGGGTCGGCCCGCACCGTGACGCCCGGTTGAAGGTCGCGTGACTCCACGGCTCCCTTGTCGCGCAGGCTCAACTCGTCGAGTGCCTCGCCGACGAACCGGTCAAGCACGACCGGCTGGCGGCTGGGTGCGCGGCCCGATTCGAACCGGGTCAGCGTGAGCAGGTCATTGACCAGCCGGGTCATCCGCGCGCTCTCTTGCTGCATGGCGGCAAGAGACGCCTGGAGCGTCTGGGGGTCGACAACCTCCCGCCGCCCCAGCACATCGATGTAGCCGGCGATCGACGTCAGTGGCGTGCGCAACTCGTGCGAAGCGTCTGCGACGAAGTGCCGCATCTGCTCCTCCGACTGCCGGCGGACCTCGAAGGCCTGGTCGATGCCCGCTGCCATCTGGTTGAAGGCGACCGCCAGCGTGCCGATCTCATCGCTCGACCTCGGCACCGCGACCCGCTGCTTGTAGTCGCCGGCCGCCAGCTTGCCCGCAGTATCCGACATCTGCTTGAGGGGACGGAGCGCGCGGCCGACGATCAGCGGGCTCAGCAGCAGAGCCAACAGCAAGACGGAAAGCGACCCGATGACGGCGACCTGGCGGTCGAGGCTCAGGGTGCGGTCGATGTCATCGGTTGGGATCGAGAGCTGGGCCAGGGCGATCGCCTTGGTGCCGTTGCGGATGACGTTGAGCACCACGAGAGAGGTCGAGCCGTCGGCGGCGGTCGCCATGTAGTAGGCCTTGGGCCTGCTCAGGGCGGCGGTGCGGTAGTCCTGGATGGTCAGCGTCGGCACATCGGGACTGGTGGCGAGCGTCGCCGGCGTGGACGCGATCAACCCGCCATTCGGTCCGAGGATCGCCGCCGAGGTCCGCCGCGAGCGGAGCTCGTCGCTGAACGTCTGCGACAGGATGAGCGCGCGCACGACGGTGGCGGGCCGGCTTGCGTTCTGTCGCTTGAAGGCGGTGAAGACCGCGTTGTATTCGCTGACCAGGACATCGGCGTTGCTGCGAAAGAGGACCTCGCGCGCGGCGAAGTACTGGGCGATGCCTCCGGCCAGCAGCAACACCGCCAGCAAACCGAGATAGAGGCAGGTCAGACGCCAGCGCAGCGATCGGAAGCGGGCCATGACTAGCCGCGCCCGCCGCGGCGCGACTGGCGGCTCATGCCTTGATGCGGTACCCGACGCCCCTTACCGTCTGGATCAACTTATGCGGCTCATCGCCGAGCTTCTGGCGAAGGTACCGGATATAGACCTCGACGTTGTTGGCGTCGCCAAAGAAGTTGTACCCCCACACCTGGTCGAGAATGCGGTCCCGGGCCAGGACCTGGTTGGGATGCATCATCAGCAGGCGCAGAAGGTCGAACTCGCGAGCCGAGAGCTCGATGGCGCGCCCGTCCCTGCGCACCTCGCGCGTCGTTTCATCCATGGTGAGGTCCTGTACCTGGAGGAGCGGCCCTGCGCTCGGATTTCGCCGGCGCATCACGGCCCGAATTCGCGCCAGCAGCTCGCCGAAATCGAAGGGCTTGACCAGGTAATCGTCGGCACCGACCTCGAGGCCCTTGATGCGATCAGCGACCTCGTCCTTAGCCGACAGGATGATGACGCCGGTGTCCTTGTTCCCACGGATCGCCTCTGCGACCGCCAGGCCGTCGAGCTTGGGCATCATCACGTCCAGCACCACGACATGCGGCTTGAACTCGCTGATCATCCGTAGCGCGGCCTGCCCGTCAGGTGCGGTCTGGACCTGGAACCCTTCGTACTGCAGCCCGAGGCGAATGAAGTCGACGATGCTGCGTTCGTCGTCGACGACGAGCACCCGCGGGCTGCGGGAGGGCGACACCTCGGGAGCCGTCTCTGCCATGTCGAGTCTCAATATAACGGCGGTTCTGGCGAAATCCCATCTTCTGACGCGCTTCTAAGGGGGCTTTAAGCAAGGCGATTTTGCGCCCTCCTTGAGTAAGCTTTCCCGGTGCAGCCGGCTGACGCGCCACAGCGTCCACCCGTGACTCGCCGGCGCTCGTGGCTCCTGCCGTCGCTGGTCGGCGGGTACCTCGGGGTCGTGACCCTTTTCATGGTTTTCGTCCTCCACCTGTCGGTGTCGCCCGAGCGTCTGCTGCTCCTGATGCTGATCGCGGCCTTGATCCTCGGGCGGGCCAGGCTATTCCTCGCGGATTGGATCCCGTTTCTCGTTCTCTTTCTTTCCTACGAGTACCTGCGCGGCCTGAGCGGCAAGCTGGGAATGCCGATTCATGACGTGACATCGCTCGAACGGCTGATCAGTTTCGGGCAGATCCCCAGCCTGCTCCTGCAGCAGGCCTTCTATCACGCGGGTCAGGTGAGCTGGTACGACATCGCCGGTACCATGTTCTATTTCCTGCACTTTGCGTTTCCGCTCGGGCTCGGCTACCTCTTCTGGATCGTCGACCGGCACACCTTTCTACGATTCTCGCGGGCGCTGATCGCGATGTCGTTTGCCGCTTTCGTCTTCTATTTGTTGCTGCCGGTCGCACCACCCTGGAAAGCCGTGCCCGGGGTGGTCAAGATCATCGATCACACATTGCCGAGCTTTACCGACATACCCGGGCTGCCGGTGCCGGCCACCATCTACCACTGGCTGACCCCCAATCAGTACGCCGCGATGCCGTCCCTGCACGCCGCCTTCCCCTTCATGGGTGCACTGTTCGCGTTACGCTTCTGGGGCCGCCGCGCTTGGCTGACGCTCGCCTATACCGCCTGCGTGTGGCTCAGCATCGTCTACCTGGGCGAGCACTACATTGTCGACATCATCGGTGGGGTCATCTTCGCCCTCGCCGTCTTCTTCGGCGAAGACGCCTTCACCACCTGGTGGCACACCCGGGTTAGCAGAACAGCGAGGCCGCAGGCCGAGCGCGGCTCCGCCGCGCCGCCCTTTCGGGCGCAATAGGGCGGGCGTCGTATGCGGCCCGTACGCGCACACGAGGCCGTCGTGATTTCGGCCGAGTGCGCGATGGGCCGCTGGACGACGCACCCGCCCGGTCAAGTCACTGTGTAACTACGAACGCGAAGCGTCGACTCCTGTGAACTAAGACCGCCAGATTTTCTTCATGATGGCGCGCGCGAGCTTGTCCGGGTCGTGGTGGGTCGAGATCCGCGGATTCACCACGTCGACGAGGACGGCGTGGATGCTGCGCTGGTTGACCGTCGCCGGATCGTAGACCACGCGTTTGATGCCGGCGGTCTGCGCCGATGTCGGCAGTGGGAAGTTGTTGTTGCTGTTGACGACCACGAAGTCGAAGATGTTCGTCCCCAGGTGGTTCTCGATCGCCTTCAGGTGGTCGCTGACGCGGAAGAAGTCGGTCTCGCCCGGCTGGGTGGCGACGTTGCAGATGAAGACCTTGATCGCGGGCGACGCTTTGAGCGCCTCCGCCATCCCGTCGACGACCAGATTGGGCAGGATGCTGGTGTAGAGGCTGCCCGGGCCGACCGTGATCATCTCGGCGTTGAGGATCGCCTCCTCGGCTTCGGGGTTGATGGTGGACTCGGGCTGCAGGAAGACCCGCTTGATCGCGGTGGCGGTCGCGAGCGCGCCGTGGCCGTCGCCATCACCGTTGCCGTTCGCATGCGGGATGCTCGACTCACCGACCCGGGTCTCGCCGTCGGCCATCTCGGCGATCAGCGTCACGTCGCGCAAGGTCGACGGTACGATCTGCCCGCGGACGGCGAGGACGCGCCCGGACTCGCGGATGGCGTGCTCGAAGTCGCCGGTGATCTCGGCCATCGCCATGATGAAGAGGTTGCCGAAGGAGTGCCCGTTGAGGCTGCCCTCTTTGAAGCGGTGCTGGAAGAGCGTCGTCATCAGGGGCTCGACGTCGGCCAGTGCCGTGATGCACTGCCGGAAGTCGCCAGGGGGCAGAATGCGGTATTCCTTGCGAAGCCGACCCGAGCTCCCGCCGTCATCGGCCACGGTGACGATCGCGGTCAGGTTGCCGGTGTATTTCTTCAGCCCACGGAGCAAGGTGGAGAGCCCGGTACCCCCGCCCAGGGCCACCACCCGCGGGCCTTTTTGCAGGAAGCGGTAGTTGTAGATGATCTCGGAGAGGGCCCGGTCCCGGCCTGGCAGGAACGGCCCGAGCACCGACTGGGTGAGCTTGTAAAGCGCGTACAGGATGATGCTCAGGCCGAGGGCGCCGAAGAGGCCGCCCCTCACGTAGCGTGGGAGGAACTGCAGCGTCAGGTAGTAAAAGATCGCCGGAAGCCGTACGCCCGAACGGTAAACATTGGCCAACGCGTAGCCGATCCCGAGGCTGATCAGGACCATCCCAACCATCAGCAGGACGAGCCAACGCTTGACGTGGAGGCCGGGGGTGAACCAGCGCACCACCCGGGGGTTCATACGGAAGGGGGCCACCGGCGCCCCAAGCTTAGCACAGCATTTTTTGAACTCATTTCACGCCGATTTCGTTACGTCCATTGGACTCTATTCGGGCTCCCGGAGGCGGGCATATAATCGGCCCAGGGTCTTCCGGAGCGTTCTGGGCCCAGTTCACGCCGCCTCGTGTCAAGGCAAAAGGAGGTCGTCGGTCGATGGCGATCAAGACAGAAGGCGTTACCCGCGCCTCCGAGGGGCGGCGGAAGGAGCAGGGGCAGTACTGGGTGTACCTCGACGGGGAGGTCAAGCGCTACGCCGACGCCAAAGTCGGCCTGATGACCCACGCGCTGCAATACGGGACCGGGGTCTTCGAGGGCATCCGGGGTTACTGGAGCCCTGAGCACGAGCAGCTCTTCGTCCTCAAGCTACGGGAGCACTACCGCCGGATGCAGAACTCCGTCAAGCTGCTGAAGCTCAAGATCCCGATGAACCTGGACGAGCTCTGCGAAACCAGCATCGAGCTCATTCGGCGCAACAACTTCCGACAGGACGTCTACATCCGACCCTTTGCCTTCAAGAGTTCGGAAGAGATCGGGGTGCGTCTCCATAACCTCAAGGACTCGTTCGCCATCTACGTCACCCCGTTTGGGAACTACGTCGAGGTCGACGGCGGCATCCGCTGCATGGTGTCGAGTTGGCGGCGTATCGACGACAACGTCGCACCGGCTCGCGCCAAGATCACTGGTATCTACGTCAACTCCGCACTGGCGAAGACCGAGGCGATGGAAAACGGGTTCGACGAGGCGATCATGCTGACCCATGACGGCCACGTCTGCGAGGGGAGCGCCGAGAATATCTTCCTGCTTCGCGACGGCAAGGTCTCTACGCCGCCCACCTCCGACAACATCCTCGAAGGTCTGACCCGGCTGGCGATGATCGAACTGCTGCGCAAGGAGTTCGACATGGAGGTCGTGGAACGCTCCATCGACCGATCCGAGCTCTATATCGCGGATGAGATCTTCCTCTGCGGAACCGGCGCCCAGATCTCACCGGTGATCGATGTCGATCGCCGGCCGATCGGCGATGGCCAGGTTGGCCCGGTAGTCAGTCAGCTCCAGAAGCTCTACTTCGACATCGTCCGCGGACGAAACAACAAATACCGGTCCTGGCTCTCGCCCGTTTACTGACCGCGACCGTATCTCTCCTGGCGGGGCGCTGATGCGCATCGTGATCGCGCCCAATGCCTTCAAAGGTTCACTGTCCGCGCTCGAGGCGGCGACCGCGATCGGCGAGGGCGTGCGGATCGCCGCTCCGGATGCGGAGCTGGTGCTGGTCCCGATTGCGGACGGTGGTGACGGCACCGTCGACGCGCTGGTCCAAGCGACCCAGGGCGAGCGACGCAGCCGCCGGGTTCGCGGGCCACTCGGTGATTCCGTCGATGCGGAGTATGGGCTGATCGATGGGGGCTCGACGGCGGTGATCGAAATGGCGAAGGCAGCTGGCCTGGCGCTGCTGCCGCCCGACAAGCGTGATCCACGGGTCACGACCACCTACGGCGTCGGCGAACTCATGCAACAGGCGTTCGACGCGGGCGCGCGCCATTTCATCGTCGGTATCGGCGGCAGCGCGACCAACGACGGCGGCGCCGGGATGGCGCAGGCGCTCGGCTATCACCTGCTCGACGAAAACGGTCGCGAGCTGTCCGCTGGCGGCCTGGCGCTGAAGCGTTTGGCGCGGATCCATGTGGGCGGCGTGCACGCCAACTGGAAGGAGACGGAGGTCGACGTAGCCTGCGACGTCACCAACCCGCTGACCGGGCCACGTGGGGCGAGCGCCGTCTACGGCCCGCAGAAGGGCGCGACGCCAGACATGGTCGCGGAACTCGATGACGCGCTCCATCACTTCGCCGAGATCATCCGCCGCGACCTCGGGGTGGACGTCGAGCCATTGCCCGGCGCCGGGGCAGCGGGCGGACTTGGTGCCGGGCTCATGGCTTTTTCAGGCGCCCGGCTGCGGCCCGGCGCCGAGATGGTGATGGAGGCGCTGCACCTGGACGAGCGGCTGACCGGTGCGCAGCTCGTGATCACGGGCGAGGGCCGCATCGATTCGCAAACGGCGCGTTTCGGGAAGGGGCCCGCCGCCGTGGCGCGCCACGCGAAACAGGCTGGCATCCCGGTGGCCGCGATCGGCGGAAGCGTCGCCGACGAGACCGAACTCCGGCTGTTGTTCGACGGGCTGGAGGCGACCGTGGTCGAGCCCGGGACGCTCGAAGAGGCGATCGCCCAGGCGCGGCCGCTGCTGGTGCGGGCGGCGACCCGCCTGATGTGGCTGGTGTTGACCGGTCGTCGCCTCCGGTAGGCGCCGGCCCCACCGCCTAAGATCGCATGAGTGCCGCACCGCCACGACGATGAGTACCTCCACCGTCATGCCTTCGATGCGGCGCCCCACCGGCACCGCCTCATCGAGGTGATCGAGCATGCGCACGGGGCTCATGGCGACGACCGCCACGACCACACGCACATCATCATGACCGCGCCGGCTGAGAGCGGCGGTAAGGCATCGCAGCACCGTCACCGGCTGGAGTCGCCCTTCGAGCACGACCATCCCTCAGAGGATCCGCGGCACCGTCACCAGCTGGGCGAGATCGAGCACGAAGAACGGGATCGCCACTGGCATGGGGTGGAGATCACGGAGATCGAAGTGACGGTCGAGCCCCCGAAACGCCGCCGGAACTAGTGCTTGCGGTAACCGCCCTGCACGCGCCCGTCCATGAAGGAGATCTTGGGGTGGCGCACTTTCGACGTCAGACGCCGCGTGACCACACCGGTATTCAGCTGGACGATGACGTCGTTGCGCTGGAGATGCGGCGGGTTTGGATACCGATCGGTGCAGGCGGGGCAGGACTCGAGGTGCTGCGCCACCATCTTCCGTTGCTCCCGCCGAAGCGTTCCCGGCGGGAAGTTATCGAGCAAGTAGGCGATCGTCGGGCAGCGTGTCTCCTCGGTCTGGGCCTTGCCCTCCATGAAGAGGTATTCCTCCTTGAAGCGGCGGCGGGCCCGGTGCAGCAAGGTCTCCACCGCGCTCTCGGAAACCTTCATCTTGCGGGCGATGTTGGCGTAGCTGAGACCCTGCAGCTCGCGGAGGGTCAGGACCAGGCGGTACTTCTCCGGCAAGCGGCGCGCGACTGACCAGACGGCGTCCCGCAGTTCGCTGATCTCAAGGGCGACCTCAGGGCTCTTGCGCGCGTCGCCATCCGGCACCTGGAGCACGGAATCTTCGCTTTCTTCGTCGTCGATTTCCTGGGCCTCGGGGAACTTCTTGCGGCGGCGAAGCTCGTCGTAGCAGAGGTTGGTCGCGATGCGGTGGATCCAGGCCGAGAAGTTGAAGCTGTCGTTGATGCGGTGGATGGTGCGGAGGATCTGGAAGAAGGTCTCCTGGGTCAGGTCCTCGGCCAGCTGTCGGTCGCGTAGCAGCCGGAAGGTCAGACCGTAGATCGCTTTGTGATATCGGCGGAAGAGAGTGTCGAAAGCCGCCACATCGCCGCCGAGGTAGTCGCGTATGAGATCGAGATCCGAGGGCCCTTTGGCAACTCGCGTCACTACTTTGTCTCCCACCCGGACTCGGCAAAATCGTTCGACGAGAGGTTTCTCCCGCCGAGTCGCTGGCGAATCATAGCACCCAGTCTTGCGCCGATTGCACGACTCAGCGAGGCAATTTCCAACTTTGTCACACGGCCGCGATCTTTTCGCAGGAGTTCCGCAATTGGCTCGTTATAATGCCGCTGACGTCACCTTCACGAGGGCCACACATGGGCAGTCCCCAGGCTGGAAAAGCCACCACCGTAACAGTCCGCTTTATGGACGACGAGATCATGGAGGGCCGGGTCGGCGGAATCGACCTGGACCAACCAAACATCGAGCTCGAGATGCCGGACGAGGGGAGCAACAACGAGCGTGCTCTCATTCCGCTGCCGTCGATCAAGCGCATCACCCTTTCCGCCGGGCCACCGACCACAGACGAGCAGGCGCGGGCCGGAAAGAAAGTCGCCATCCGCTTTCAGGATGGTGAGGTTTTGCGCGGCTACCTCGATGGCGAGCTTCGGCACGCGAGCCACGGGGTAACAATGCGCCTGCTGACGGTGGAGAAGGACCGGATCGAAACCCTCGGCATTCCGTACACCGCCTTGAAGGCGCTCTTCTACTTGAAGACCTGGGACACCAGGCCGATGGAGTTCGACGGCACCAAAGATCGGCATGTGAGCAAGCGGCTTTCCTCGCCTCTCGTGGATCTGATCTCCAACATGGGTCAGCTGGAAAAGCTCCGCAAGCGGGGCGCCATCACCGAAGGCGAATTCCAACGGAAGCGCCGCAAGATCCTCGATAACATCTAACACGCGGCCCTTTTCACACCGGGGGCCGCTGAAAGCCCCGCGGCCCTTTTCGCACTGGGGGCCGCTGAAAGCGTCAGTCGTTGCCCTGGCGCTGCTGCCCCTGCTTGGCGGCTGCAGTTCACTGCCCTCGGTCCCGCGGATCTCTTTAGGCACCGCCAGCCCTTCCGGGTCTCAGTACCAGCCGGAGCCCGCTCGCCACGAGGGCGGAACCCTGCTGGTGGGGGACTGGGAGAGCCCCACGAACTTTTCCCCGCTCTTCAACGAAGAAGTGCCGGCTGCGCAAGTCGACGCGCTGCTCTACGGCGGCCTGGTGAAGCTCGACAACAGCCTGCAGCCGATCGCTGATCTCGCCGAACGTGTCCCGACGCTGCAAAACGGGGACGTGAACTGGAACCGTGCCGCCGGCACGATGGACGTGTCCTACCGGCTGCGGTCGGGGTTGCGCTGGTCCGACGGACAGCCGATAACCGCGGACGACGTGGCGTTCACCTGGGGGGTGATCGTGAACCCGCAGGTCCAGGGCGTGCTATCGCCGGACGGCTACCGGTCGATCTCGCGGGTCGACATCCACGACGCGCAACGCTTCACGCTGCACTTCGATCGGGTCTATCCAAAATATCTCAACCTCTTCCCGGCCATCCTGCCCAAGCATCGATTGGGTGGAATTGCCCCTGAGGCGCTGGGCGGCGATCCCTTCTGGGCTCGACCGGATGTGGTGAGCGGCCCTTTCAAGATCTCCGAGATGGTTCCGGACGACCACATCACACTGATTCGCAACGACGCCTGGTCGCAGGGTCGGTCGGGTCGGCGACCGCACCTCGACAGCATTGTCTACAAGCTCTACCCGGAATCGGGCCAGCTCGTCGATGCGGTGCGCGCCGGCCAGGTGTCGGTGGCGCTGGAAATCCCTGATGAGCAGCTGGCGACGCTGACCAACACCGGATCGGCGACGACGCAGCATCGATCTCAGCTCGCCTACGAGCAGGTGACCTTCAACCAGGCCGATCCGAATCCGGCAACCGGCCAGCCGCCGCCGTGGAAGGACGATCCGGCGCTCCTCCAGGCGCTGCGCACGGCGATCAACCGCGGGGCGATCGTCAAGAAATTCTTCCGCGACCAGGCACAGCTCGCCCAGTCGCCCATTCCCAGCGCCCTGGCCGCATTTCATGATCCCAACGTCTCGCTCGTTTACGACGCGGAGGCCGCGACCCGATTGCTCGATGGCGACGGGTGGGCCGTCGGTTCGGATGGGATTCGCAGCAAGCAGGGACGGCGCCTGAGTTTTCACCTGGTGACGGCGTTGGGCAGCCCCTTGCGCAACGCCGTCCGCGATCAGCTGATCGCCGATTGGCGCAAAATCGGCGCCGAGGTGATCCCAACCGACGCGCACCCCAGCGAGCTATTCAGCGGCTATGCCGAGGGTGGGCTGCTCGAGCGTGGCCAGTTCGAGGCTGGGTTGTGGACCTGGAGCATCGGTCCCGACCCTGACGGCGTCTATCCGCTCGAGAATTCCTCGCAGATCCCGACCGATCAGAACCAGGGGCTGGGCTCGAACTTCGGCCGCTTCAGCAATCCGGATCTCGATCGCCACCTCGATCGCGGTCGCAGCACGCTCGTGATGGTCGAGCGGGCCAAAGCCTACGCCGCCTTCGAACGCACTTATGCGCATCTTGGCTTTGAGCTGCCCCTTTTTGAGCGGGTGCTCGTCGTTCTGGGGAGTCCCCATTTGCACAACCTGTTGCCCAACCCTGCCCCGGACACCACCCTCTGGAACGCGGCCGACTGGTGGATCGACTGATAAGTCTTGTTAGTGAACCTTAGAAAAGCCCGGGTTTCGTTGACCCTCTCGGGCGGGCGCCCGTACAATGCGCCAAGCATCAGGGCCACCAGAGGTCGTATGACAGAAACCTGCCCACGCTGGTTGCGCCTCCTTGTGGTCGCGACCGCGGGTACTGTGCTGCTGGTGGCCTGCGCTCCGACGGCCGGCCCGCCGACCACGTCGCCTAAGGCGGGTGGGAAGCTTACCGTTGCTTCGTGGCAGGAGCAGGACAGCCTGCTGGCCTGCAATATCACGTCCGCCGCATCGCACGCTTGCGCCTATATCAACCCAACGATGGAAGGACTGCTGACCGTCAAGGCCAACCAGGATCCGCTGCCCACCAATCCGAAACTGTCCGATTACTGGGTTCCCGAACTGGCGACGGAAGTCCCCACGCTCGAAAACGGGGACGTCAAAGTCAACGGAAACAAAATGGACGTCACCTGGAAGCTGCGGCACGGCGTCAAGTGGCACGACGGCGTGGCCTTCAGCTCCAAGGACGTCAAGGCGACGTTCGACTTCTGGTGGCTCAAATACCGTGATAAGAACCCGACGCCATTGATATCGACCAGCGGATGGGACCAGGTCGATAGCGTGGATACGCCAGACGACTTCACGGCCATCGTTCACTTCAAGAGCGTCTACGCCGCCTACCTGACGCTCGGCACCGGCCCCTACGGCGTCCTGCCCGAGCATCTGTTGCAGCAGGTCTGGGCCCAGACCGGCGATATCACCCACGACAAAGTCACGGTCAGCATCGCGAACGGCTACAGCGGCTCGGACACGCTCGACAAGATCATGGTCGGCACGGGACCCTTCATGTTCAAGGAATGGGTGACGGGGGACCACCTGACGTTGGTGCGAAATCCCCACTGGTGGGGTGGTGGTGGCCGCCCTTACCTCAACGAGATCCGGATCAAATTCGACGCAGATGCCAACACCGAGCTCAACGAGCTGCGCACCAACACCATCGACATGGCGCTGGACTTGCGGCCGTCATTGTTGCCATCACTCTCGAGGCAGAGTGATGTCACGACGGTGACGATCCTCGATAGTGCCACCGAGCACCTCGACATCAACCTGCACAACACTTTCCTCAAGGACGTGACCCTGCGAAAGGCGATCCTGATGGCGATCGACCGGCAGAGGATCGTGGACACCTTGCTGCTCGGCCGGACCGTGGTGCCCCCCGACGCCTGGATGTGCATCCAGACGGGCGCCTGGTGCCTGGATCCGAATGCCAAGCACACTCCCTACGACGTGGCGGCGGCCAACAAGCTGCTCAACGACGCCGGTTACAAGCTCCAGACCTCCGGGCCCTGCAAGGGATTCCGCACGGACCCGCAAGGACGTTGCGTGCAGCTCCATCTGATCACGACCACCCTGCCGCTGCGCGAAGAGCAAGAGGTCGTGATCGCCTCCGACCTCGCGGGGATCGGGATTCAGATCATCAAACCCTTCGCCAACGTCCCGGCCAGCCGCATGTTCGGCTCCTGCACCAGCGGCGGGATCATCTACAGCCACAACTTCGATCTCGCCATGTACACCAACAACTACAGTTATCCGGCGGAGCCCGACTCGCTCGCCTACACCGCCTACCACAGCTCCCAAATCCCGACCGACGCCAATGGGTGCGTCGGTCAGAACACGACCTACATGAGCGACCCCCAGCTTGACCAGGCGCTCGACCAGGCGCGGCTGTCGGTCAAACTGTCGGATCGCAAGGATAAATACATCGTGGCCCAGAGGCGGCTGGCCGACGTCATCCCCGAGATTCCGCTTTACCAGGCGGTCGACGTCGAGGCCTACAACAAGAAGCTGGCCGGCTATAAGGGCAACGAATTCTGGTGGATGAACCAGTCCGCCGATTGGTACATCAGCCAATAAGTATCTGCAGGGTGGAGGATTAGGGTGGGGGCGTGACCACCTACGCCGTCCGCCGGATTCTGCAGGCGATCCCGCTCCTGCTCGTGATTTCCTTCGTGCTCTTTGCCATCCTGCAGGTGCTGCCGGAGAAGCCGTGGGACCTGCTGCTGCGCAATCCCCGGATGACCGCCGCCGATCGCGCTCGCCTGTTGGCCTACTACGGGTTCAATCAGCCGTTTCTTACGCAGTACCTAACTTACATGCGCAACCTTTTGCATTTCGACCTCGGGTTTTCGTATTTCAGCCACCAGACCACCGTCAGCCTGATCGCCGAGCGGCTGCCCAATACCGCGCTCCTGATGGGCACCGCCTACATCTTCACGCTGCTGGTCGCGATCCCGATTGGGATCGTGGCGGCGGTGAAGCAATATTCGAAGCTCGACAACTTCCTCACCACGGGCGCCTTCATTGGTATCTCGCTGCCCCAGTTCTGGTTCGGCTTGATGCTGATCATCCTGCTCTCGGTGCTGCCCTACCAGCACCTCGGCTTCCGCCTCTTTCCCACAGACGGCATGTGGGACTCGGGCCACGAGGGCAACCTCGCGCACCTGAACCTGGGTGATCCGCTCAACCTGGCCTGGCACCTGGTGCTGCCGGGAATCGTGCTGGCGGTCCAGTCGATCGCGCAGTACAGCCGGTTCGTGCGCAGCAGCATGCTCGACGTCCTGAGCCAGGACTACATTCGGACCGCCCGCGCCAAGGGCCTCTCCCAACTGCGCGTCGTGGTTCGGCACGGATTTCGCAACTCGCTCTTGCCCCTCATCACACTGATGGGTCTCGACGTGCCGCAGCTGTTCGCGGGTGCGCTGATCACCGAACAGGTCTTCACCTGGCCCGGCATGGGGCGGTTGTTCTGGGAATCCGCGGGCAAGGGCGATTACCAGGTGCTGCTCGGCATCATGATCATCCTGGCGGTCCTCGTCGTGGTGGGCAACTTGATCGCCGACCTGGCCTATGGTTGGGCCGACCCCCGGATCCAGTACCGATGATCAATCCCACCCTCGAACAGTCGGAGCTACCACCGGGAGCAGGCCGGCTCGTCCCCGACTACGACCTCACGCAGGAGATCGGCTACTACCGGTTGGTGTGGCGCCGGCTCCTCCGCCATCGGCTCGCGGTGATCTCCGGCGGCGTTCTCGTGCTGCTGGCCATCGCCTGCTATCTTGGCCCGCTGCTGCTGCCCATGCGCTGGGATGAGCCCGACCTCTTCAATCGCTACGCCCCGCCGTCCTTCCCGCATGTGATGGGCACCGACGACCTGGGACGCGATCTCTTCAAGCGAATCCTCGAAGGCGGCCAGGTGTCGCTCGCCGTCGGCGTTCTGGCCATGCTGGTCACCATCGTCCTCGGCGGCCTGATCGGCGCGCTGGCCGGGTATTTTGGGCGCCTTGCCGACAACGCCATGATGCGATTCACCGACGCCGTCCTCGCTATTCCGCAGATCTTCGTCCTGATCTTGATCATCGCCTCCTTCCGTCAAGCCGGTCACACGCCGGCCGTCATCATCTTCGCGATCGGGGTGACGTCCTGGCCGTACACCGCTCGCATCATCCGGTCGGTGGTGCTGTCGATCCGCGAGAAGGAGTTCGTCGAGGCCGCCCGCGCGACCGGATCGGGCAACTGGAAGATCCTGGCGCGCCACGTGCTGCCCAACGCCCTGGGACCGATCATGGTGGCGGCCACCCTCACCATCGGCTTTGCCATCATCCTCGAGAGCGCGCTCAGCTTTCTCGGCTACGGGTTGGGCCCGCCGATCGCCTCCTGGGGCGGGATGTTGTTCAACGCCAACGCCTTCATCTATGACGCGCCGTACGCGCCCTTCGCCGCGCTGTTCCCAGGCCTGATGATTCTGATCGCCGTGCTCTGTGTGAACTTCGTCGGAGATGGGCTGCGGGATGCCTTCGACCCGCGGTCCTTCGAGCGCTGATGGCCACCAGGGCGGCAGAGGCAGCGGCCGTGCTCCGCTTGCAGCAGCTGCGGACCTACTTTGCCACCGGGGACGGGATGGTCAAGGCGGTCGATGGCATCGATCTCCAGGTGCGCCCTGGGCGCACCTTATGCGTGGTGGGCGAATCCGGATGCGGCAAGACGGTGACGGCGCTTTCAATCATGCGCCTCCTGCCGAGAACCGGACACATCGTCGGTGGCCGCATTCTGTTAGGAGGCCGCGACCTCGTACAAGCCGATGAGGACGAGATGCGCGAGCTCCGCGGCAATGCGGTCTCGATGATCTTCCAGGAGCCGATGACGTCGCTGAACCCGGTCTACACAGTGGGCGATCAGGTGGGCGAGGCGATCCGTCAGCATCTCGACCTGCCGGAGCGGCAGGTGCGTGGTCGCGTGCTCGAGATCTTCGAGCTGGTCGGGATCGCGGATGCGGGCAAGCGGGTGCGGGATTATCCCCACCAGATGAGCGGCGGGATGCGCCAGCGGGTGATGATCGCCATGGCGTTGGCCTGCAACCCAGCCGTGCTGATCGCCGATGAGCCGACCACGGCGCTCGATGTCACCATCCAGGCGCAGATCCTCGAGTTGATGCGAGAGCTGCAGCGGCGCAACCGGATGGCCATCATTCTCATCACGCACGACCTCGGCGTCGTCGCCGAGATGGCAGACGAGGTGGCGGTGATGTATGCGGGGAAAATCATCGAGCACGGTAGTGCCGACCAGATTTTCGACAGCCCCCGTCATCCCTATACCCAGGGCCTGCTGGCCTCGATCCCAAGCCTGGCGGCGCGTGGCCGGCCGCTGACCGCCATCACCGGGACCGTCCCGCACCCGCTGAACCTTCCGCCGGGTTGCACTTTCGCCCCTCGCTGCCCCCGAGCATTCGAGCCCTGTCCGACGGCGTTTCCGGCGCGCATGGACCAGGGTGGCGGCCACGAGGTTGCCTGCTACCTCTATGGAGATCGAGCCGAACCGGCGGCGACCCCGGATGCGGGACGGGTGAGGCTGGGGCGATGAGCGCGATCGCACCGGTCGACGCCGGCGTCGCGTCGCGCCCCGCACCGGAGCGTCCGCTGGTGGAGGTCTCAGACCTCGTCAAGTATTTCCCGGTCCATGGCGGGTTCTTCCAGCGCAAGGTCGCCGATGTCAAGGCGGTCGACGGCATCTCGTTCGACATCAAGGCGGGCGAAGTGCTCGGGCTCGTAGGCGAGAGCGGCTGTGGCAAGACGACAACCGGTCGTCTGCTGCTGCGGTTGATCGAGCCGACCCGGGGAAGGATCAGGTTCGACGGCCGGGATGTGCTGGCGATGGGGCCCAGCGAGCTCAAGGCCACCCGTGCCGAGATGCAAATCGTCTTCCAGGATCCCTACGCCTCGCTCGACCCACGCCTGCCGATCAGCGAGATCGTGGGCGAGGGGTTGAGCAACCACGGTATGAAGAGCCGGCGGCGCCGGGAAGAGGCAGTGGCCGACATTCTGGAGAAGGTCGGGCTGCGCCGCTATTACATCAATCGCTATCCGCACGAGTTCAGCGGCGGGCAGCGGCAGCGGATCGGCCT
>Ga0070697_100001297_pt1 | contig 18822 bp, 16 predicted proteins | sample KBSK1501metaG_FD_65475 | JGI IMG/M metagenome (GOLD analysis project Ga0070697, IMG submission 65475) | Corn, switchgrass and miscanthus rhizosphere microbial communities from Kellogg Biological Station, Michigan, USA - KBS K1-50-1 metaG | ecosystem: Host-associated > Plants > Roots >... | reverse complement strand
GGACAGGAACTTACGATACCTGTCTTCTGGGATCCGATCTTTCTGGCTAAGAAAATAGCGTTGATTCAGGCTGCGGGCGCTCATTATGCCGCTCATTCTAGCATCCAGGTTGTGGCTTGCTCATTTGCAAACGCTACGACAATTGATTGGAACATACCCAATGCCCCGGAGGATATTGCGAATTGGCTGGCGGCCGGATACACCACCGAGCTAATGGTTAACGCAGGCGAGATGATCATCGACGCCACGATGGCTGCTTTTCCAAACCAGAACGTCAATATGTCCATCGGACGCAACTCTAGCGATCTCGATCCAAGCGTAGATTACCTGGCAGAGACGGTCGTTGATTACGCGACAACGACGTATGGGCGATTCATTACTTCAAAGGACTCACTCTCTGCAAACACCCCGGATCCGGCTGTTGATACTTCGTTATTTAACTGGCAGGTCCTCTTCGATCAGAGCCCGAATGTGGCTGGTCAAATGCTGTGGAACGTGAGCGGGGACAATACTTATCGGATGAACGGCGGGGTCCCCGGCAATCCGGCGACCATCCTGCTTAACGCCATCACCATTGGCGCACATTATGGGATGCAGTATCAGGAAATTTATAAAGCCGACCTGGAGAATCCAGCCATGAGTTCTGTAATCGACGCTGCGAATACTCTTCTCACACCGTAAATTGTTGGGCTGCACCTCGGCCGACAAGATGCTGCAAGCTTTTTTTAAATGTCGCGCTGCCGGCGCAGATAGTCATCCTCTTGGCGCAACCGACGCAGCTCGCGCCGCTCCGCTGTCTCAGAAGAAAGTGTCTTAGGTTCGCTCAAAGCCTGACCGCTTTGGGCGTCTTTCAGCCATCGGCTCAAAGACCAGTGCGATACACCAAGACCCCGCGATACTTCCGTGATCGAGCGTCCACTTTGGATCAGAGCGACGGCGTTTTCTTTAAACTCGCGGTCATAACGACGCGCGAACTTACTGCTGTTGGATTGGATAGGGCCTCTTCCTTTTTATTTCGGAAAGCCCTGACCGCAAAATCGAAGAAACCTCATCTTGGAAGGGTTGGGTTCGCGCTCCAAGTGCGCCCAACGGTAAAGCAGTGGTGGTCGGATACTGAGCTCGGCCGCTACCTTTGCCGCGCTGCGACCACTGGAGCGCCATAACTGCAGCGCCTCGCGTTTGTACTCTTCGGTGTAGCTCGCCTTTGTGCGAGCCGGCTTGCTTAACTGGCTTTTCATGTGGGCTCCCTTTCGGGTTTGACCCTTAGCCCACTGTCCGTCAAATCAATGCAACCCTAGACTGACCCTTTTCCTCGGGCTCCGACAAACTAGTGTCGATGGCGTCAGTGCACAGTCAGTACCGCGTCATCGCTGAGGACGCTTCCGATGCCGTTGGTTACGAGCACGGAAAAGAGGCTGCCGTTGTCGTCAATCGTAGTGGGCGGCGTCCGATAATTTGTCTTCGTCGCTCCCGAGATATCGACTCCGTTCTTCCGCCACTGATAGTGCAATGGCAGTGTGCCTGTCGCCGTCACGCTGAAGGGGGCTCTCTGTCCCACATTGACCGTCTTATCGGCTGGCTGGACCGTGATTGTCGGCGGTGTCCTTACCGTTAAGGTGGCATTATTGCTGGTCACGCTTCCTCCGCTGTTGCTCACAATGACGGAGAAGAGGCTGCCGTTATCGGCCGCCACCGTCGCTGGAGTGGTGTAGGAAGAGTTGGTGGCTCCCGGGATGTTCGTGCCGTTTTTACGCCACTGATAGTGCAAAGGCGGAGTGCCGGTCGCGGTTACTCTAAAACTGGCTGTCTGTCCCACATTAACTGTCTTATTGGCAGGTTGAGTCGTGATCGACGGCGGGCTAGGCGTCGGAGTTGGGGTCGGAGTCGGGGTTGGGGTCGGAGTCGGAGTCGGGGTTGGGGTCGGGGTTGGGGTTGGGGTCGGAGTGGGACTTGGTGGGGGCGTTGGCAGAGCGTTGAAGATCCCGTTTACTGCGAGAGTTAAGTCATCGATGATTCCGGAGCCAGTGTATCCGGTAAGATCTGCGGTCGAAGTAAGAACAGTGTAGAAGCAGGAGTTGCCATCCGGCTGCGGCGGGATGGTTGCTGTGTAGGTCAGACCGTCACCGCCAGGCGATGCTTCAATGATGTGAGAGGTAATAAACCAGTCGTTCGACCAGCGTAAATAAACTCGCTCTTCGACCGACCTAGTCTGGTTCGTCGTCATGGTGACGGTGATTGGATCGCTGGATGTTGGATACTCCGGGGTTTGTCCGGTGCGGCTGATGGTCACAGGCGGAGCGGACGTTTTCATCACTGCCAGAGACATACCTGTGCCAGGGGAAGGCTGACCCTCTGTATCGACGACTCGCATTGAATAATAAAAGTCGTTCTCAAGAGTAATGGTATTTGTCGGCCCAAGCTGAGTTCCTGAAAAAGAAGGGATTTGTGTGACCCCGTCGATCCCGATTGTCGCACCTCCCCATTGGGTGGCATAACTCTCATCGCCAACGAGCACGAATTGGTGCGTTCCGGGCGTAGTATCGCCACCATTCGTTGCGACATGGATTGTAGTCGTAAGCCAGTTATAGGCGTCCGGCGTTCCGACCGGGTCAGGTGCCGTGATTCTGGTGAAACGCCAAGGCGAAACGTCTCCTATGTTGAATCCATTCCAGTCGCCAGCGAGGACGAGAGGCAACAAGTGGACATCCGAATCTGTCTGCCAAAGGGCAGGCACCGCGATACGCTGCCATTGGTTATACAGGGTTTGGAGCGCGGCTACCTGCTCTGGCTGTTGCAAGGATAAATCGGTTGTCTCTCCAATATCTGTTGAAAGGTCATAAAGAGCTGGCGGCTGAGTATCCATTGCTCTTTCGACCACAAGTTTCAAAGATCCGTTACGCACCCCCCAGATCGTGTTTAGCGCGCCCAAGGGCCCGTCCGGGCCGAGGCCAAACCACCTCCAGTAAAATGTTCTAACAGGACTTATCTGCTGCCCAGTCAGATACGGCATAATGTCCATCCCGTCGTAATCGCGATCGGTTGGCAACGCTACACCCGCGGCGGCCGCGACGGTCGGCACAATATCTAGCGAAGAAATCATCCCATGATAGCTGCTCTGCCCGCTGAGCTGCGCAGACCATTGCACCGCAAAGGGAACACGAATTCCGCCTTCCAGCACATCCAATTTATAGCCGCGCAGTGGCAGATTACTCTGCCTTGTTGCGCTCGCGAACGGCGCTCCGTTATCGCTCAAGAAAATGATGAGTGTATTGTTAAGAATATTATTTGCCGCAAGCGCTTGCACGACCTGCCCGACGCCATCATCCAGCGCAACGGCCATGGCGGCATAGACGCGACGCGCCGGATTCGTGATATAGGAAACTCGCTGCACGTATTGATCAGGGGGTGTGTCATGTGGGGTGTGAACTGCGTTATAAGCCAGGTAAAGAAAGAATGGCTGACTGGCATGAGCATTGACGAAGGAGACCGCCTCCTGCGTGAATTCATCGGTTAGGTACTGTGCATTGAAAAACTGCGTGTTGTCATTGTAGAGTAAAACATTGTAATAATGAGAATTGCTACCGAGAAAGCCGACAAAATGGTCAAAGCCGCGCTGCAATGGGAACATGTCCGGAGCGAATCCAAGATGCCATTTCCCAATCGCGGCGGAAACATACCCAGCCGGCTTTAGCAGTTGCGGCAGGATGATTTCACTGAGCGACACCCCCAAGGCCGGATTGCCATTATCATCACCGTCTTCTACATTGTTATCGAATCCGTAGCGCTGCTGGTATCTTCCAGTGAGAATGGCGGCACGCGACGGGGCACAGAACGGCTCCGTTACGTACCCATCGGTACACGAGACACCGTTCGCCGCCAGCGCGTCGATATTCGGCGTGGGGATATCCGGGCAGCCGTTGAATCCGACATCGCCGTAACCGAGGTCATCGGCGAGGATGATGACAATGTTGGGCGGTCCATTCTGCGCAAACACTGGCGCGGTTAAACAGCAGGTACAAAGAGCGAGTCCGATTCTGCTTATGCTGAAGTGAAGCAGCCAGTCCGGGACAAGAACAGTTTTCAAGTGTCTTAAAAACACGGAGAGATTTTGCGCCTTTCGCGAGACGGTGTCAACACTATTGCTTGGAAGAAACGAAAAATTCGCTAGGCCGAAACTGTAAATAGGAGTCAGGCATCAATTCTCGACCGAGATCGGTCCTACCTGGCAAGTCAATCGAGCAGTTTCTCGACTGTCGGCTAACGAATATTATGGGTTTTCCCATGAGGTGTAGAAACCCTAAGCGTCGGCAAACAGTTTAGCCGGGGCAATCTCATTACGCTCGGCGACACTGGTAACCGCGTCCCGGTAGTGGGTCAGTTTGAGCCGCGTTAGCGCGAAGAAAGTTTGCAATCGGTTGCGAAAAGTGGCAATCTTTCCCCATGCCAGAGCGTTCAAGCAGGCCAGACGAGGACATAAATCAGATAGCCGCAAGAATAATCGCTGAGACAACCGGCGTTCAAATAGCCCCGCGGACAGACGGCAAGAATCCCGCTGCGGTCGCGCTTGGGCGTCTTGGCGGTTTGAAAGGCGGCAAAGCGAGGGCTGCGGCGCTTTCCAAACGCCAGCTAAAGCTGATTGCCAAAAAAGCCGCAAAATCGCGCTGGAATAAAAAAGCGTAAAAAAAGTTATTCTTGCCATTGACTTTCTTAACTCATGGTTAAGATTGTAGAATGGCAACAAGCATTGAGCTAAAAACAAAGGCCGCGGAACTTCGGAAGATCGCTGACAAGTTGGACGAGGCAGCAAGAGCTTTGGCCAGCCTCGATAGCGGGAACGGCTCATTTTTCTCCACGGCGATTGCAACGTCGCAACAAACCAAGCCGCTAGAATTCGGCGATTTGGCAAAGATGTCTGGCGTCGATGCGATTGAGCGCGTGATGGTGGATGCTGACGGTCACCCTCTGAGCAAGCCGGATATTTTGAAGCGTCTAAAAGCTCGCGGCAAAGCAATTGGTGAAAATACGCTGGGAGCATACCTAAGTCGCGAGCCTCGTTTTAAGAGCTACGGGGAAGGCAAATGGGGTTTGGTGGACAAGGTTTATTCGTGAAAGGAGCTTGTAAGGTGATGAACGCAGGAAAGTGAAAAGCCGGTGATGTATCAGATCACCGGCTTTCTCCTCACTTAACGAATTTATCGGCGGGTTGCCAGAGTTCGGTTTATTGGAGCGGTTTTCTAAACCGCCAGACCGTGTAAGCGGTCTCGTGGGTTCAAATCCCACACCCGCCGGCATTTTCGTTTCGTTGTTAAAGCAAGTTAGGCACCATGAACGCTCAAACGTCAATGAATTGCCTTTTGCAAAAAAATTAACTTTCTTGCAAAATTCTACTTGACATTGCTTGACCGCTCAAGCATAATGTTCGTATGAACAAGCTGAGCATCGAAGAACAAAAACAAGTTATCGCCGCTTTGGTCGAGGGCAATTCGTTGCGTGCCGTCACACGCATGACTGGCGTGCATCGCACAACGGTTATAAAATTGCTCTGCGATCTTGGCCGCGCCTGCTCGGAGTATCAGGACAAAGCGTTTCGCAATCTTCGATTGAAGCGACTCCGATGCGATGAAATTTGGAGCTTTGTTTATGCGAAGGAAAAGAATTGCCCTGCCACGCAGAAAGCTAAAGGCGCTGGCGATTGCTGGACGTGGGTTGCTCTTGACCCCGACAGCAAGCTGGTTCCTTGCTGGTTCATCGGCCAACGCGATGCGGGTTGCGCATACCATTTCATGCACGATTTGAAAGATCGTCTTGCGAATCGCGTGCAACTCACAACGGACGGACATCGCGCTTATCTGACACCGGTCGAAGATGCGTTCGGCAGCGAAGTTGATTTCGCGATGCTGCAGAAAATATACGGCAATGCGCAGGAAACGCCGGAAACTCGCTACAGCCCCGCGATCTGCATGGGCGCACGCAGGGCGATCATTAGCGGCTCGCCCGATCACAACCACGTTTCCACGAGCTACGTTGAGTGGCAAAACCTCACCATGCGCATGTCGATGCGCCGATTTACGCGACTGACGAATGGCTTTCTAAAAAGCTTGAGAATTTGGAGCACGCGGTTGCGCTCCATTATATGCACTACAACTTTTGCCGGATTCATCAAACCTTGCGCGTGACGCCAGCAATGGAAGCAGGGATTAGCGATCATGTTTGGGACTTGGACGAAGTGATTGACCTGTTAGACTGAAATCGCCGCTCTGTACTGCGCCCGTGAGAGTATGCGCCAGCGCTAATTAAAAAACTTGTTACGAATGCCAGAATCAGAGGGCACGAATCACATTTGAACCTATGTTTTGCTTCATTCTCACGCTGGTCGGCGGCGTTGGAGGTTGGTTCGCCAATCACTGGTTCTCCAATGCTCGCGACCGCATAGCGAGACAGCATGTCTTGGAAGATGCTAGAGGAAATCGTCGGCGCGACTTCCTGAGTTTTATGAGCGGATTCAGGTCTGAGGTCGAACGTTCTTCTAATACAAAATTGGGTGAAATTTTTCCGGACAGAGTCCATCAGTTCCGGTCTGAGACTGCTAAAATCAGACCCGATTTGAGTCCTGATAAGCAGACTCGGTTTGACGAAACTGTGACCGCCCTCTGCCGTTTGACCGACAGCCAAGTGAGCCAGATTGAAGTAAAAGACGGCAAAGCAAATTACATTGGTCGCGACCTTGCCTGGAACGCGATAGATCGAGTGACCGAATTGCTGGACTGAAACTGTACCACTACCCGCGTGCCGTAATGCTTGACAAAACGGCGGCGCCCTGTGGTAAAAGAAGTTAGGCGTCATTGGCAATGGCTTTCGCGACACGACTCTTACTTGTAGTTGCTGCCCCAATCTTTGCGCAGACGCCTGTACAGGAATCCGCCTTCGTAGCGACAATTGCCAATGCGAAACGCACGCCAGCCAACACACCGCCCGGAATGGTTTGGATTCCCGGCGGCGAGTTTTCGATGGGCGCCGCCGCGTCCGGCCACGGCAGTTGTGAAATGCCGATGGCTTCCAACGACGCGCAGCCGATTCATCGCGTGCGGGTCGACGGCTTTTGGATGGACGCAACCACGGTGACTAACGAGCAATTCGATCAGTTCGTAAGATCGACTAGTTACGTCACGGTCGCCGAAAGAATACCGAGCAAGGAAGAATTTCCGACAGCGCCGGCTGAGAATCTGGTCGCAGGATCAATCGTTTTCACACCGACCGATCACAAGGTTCCGCTCAACGATTATCTTCAATGGTGGAGCTACATCAAGGGCGCGAATTGGCGTCATCCGTTAGGCCCGGACAGTGACATCAGCGGCAAAGAAAAATATCCGGTCGTGCAGGTCGCCTATCCGGATGCGGAGGCGTACGCGAAATGGGCTGGCAAACGTTTACCGACTGAAGCGGAGTTTGAATTTGCGGCGCGCGGCGGTCTGTCCGGCAAAATCTATGCTTGGGGCGACGAATTTCGGCCAAACGGAAAATGGATGGCCAACACTTGGCAAGGAAAATTCCCTGTGAAAGATACGGGAGAAGACGGGCGGGCTGGAATCGCGCCAACAAAGAGTTTTCCGCCAAACGGCTACGGCCTTTACGACATGGCCGGCAACGTCTGGCAATGGTGCAGCGACTGGTATCGCGCCGATTATTATCGAACTCCGGCCGAAAACGGCGGCGTCGTGATTAATCCGAAAGGTCCGGATTCACCGTTCGATCCCGCCGAGCCTAACGAAAAGAAACGGGTGCATCGCGGCGGTTCGTTTCTTTGCAACGAGCAGTTCTGCTCGCGCTACATGGTCGGCGCGCGCGGCAAAGGAGAAGTCAATACCGGCACCAACCATCTTGGCTTTCGTTGCGTGAAAGACGCAACAGCTAATTCCTCAGCTCCCTAATCGTCGGGGGAAGCTTGGGCTCGTCGAGAAGTGGCTCCCTTCCCACCAATCCAAAATCAGGTCTGGAGCTTCAGAAGAGAACGCCCTGGAAAACTTCCTCCCGCTTGAGTATCTGGCCCAGATTGGATTGTTTTATTACCGCAAGAACACGGACAATCTATCTAGCTTTTCTGCGGGTCATAAGCGTGAAAGCGTGACGAGCCGATCATGCGGCGAGCCTCAGTCGATAACCTGAAGGCTCCGCAACAGGTGGGAGAGTTCTTCCTGATCGGCGGCGTAATACGCCTCCCATTTAAGGCGCTCGCCCGGCGCAAGCGGCTCGTACTTGCGCGCCTTAGTGTTGACCCAATGATAGACGTCCTGGAGCTTTTTGGCGATCGCGGGCGATTTCAGGAGCTTGCCTACTCCCGGAAGCGCGGAGAGACCAGTGTAGAGACGCTGGGCACCAGATTGAAGGAGCGGAAAGCGAGGAGCCCGCGCTGGGTTCTTCGCCGCTTCGAGCGGCGGTTTGAAGTCCGCAGTGACGTTCAAGAATTTGTAAACGCCCTGGCAGACGCGATCGGGATCGCGCCGGATCGCGTCGAATTGAACAACCAGAATGTTTTTCGCAGGAAATCGGTCGAGATATCGCCTGAGGTGGCGCGCGAAGCATCCGAGGTCTCGGAGAAACGGATTTTCCATCATCTCCTCAAACGATTCAGGCAAAGAGGCCACCACGGCGTTTCGGTCGTACCAGTACCAGGAATAAATCATTTCAACCGGCGGTCGCAGGCAAACCAGCAGTTTAATGTCCTGCCGGTAAGCGGCGATCCTCGGTGCCGCTTCCTCCGAGTAGAGGTAGGCCGGGCAAAACTCTCCCCGGCACGTAATGGCTCCGACGACCGGCGGAAATTGTTCGTGATACCAAGCGACACCTCGCTCAAAGCAGCCCAGCTCCTGGCTCGCCATGCGCCGCAGGATCGTGTCGGCAAAATAGTAGACCTCCTTGTCCAGAGCGAAGCCGATTTGCGGATGAGCGTCAAGTTGGGCGGAAAGCCAGGTGGTCCCGCATTTCGGCGCGCCAATGCCGATAAAGTCGATCAGGGACATATGCGGCATTATTGGCGCAGTTCTTCGGAAAGTATACTTCGAGCGCTTCGTCGCTTTCATTCCTTCGCGTGAAATGGCTGCGCCTACTTCAATGCCCTATGCTCCGAGCAGCCCTTATCCTACACACAACCATCAGCAGTCCTATTGAAAGCAAGCGTCTCACCGGCAGGATGCAACTTTATCACGATGTTTAAGCCAAACCTGCTACATTTCGAAAGCGAGCCACTTAAGATTACAGGCAACATCACCGCCCTACGGTATTCTAAGTGATCCAAGCGCGAAGGGACGCGCTTATTCACTTCTGCCGACCTACCGAGCTGCTAAAAAGAACGAAGCGCGATTGTAGCGACAACACCAATCCCATAATCAGTGAGCTGCCAAGAGGCCGGCCCGGGCGGGTCATTCAATGTAGCCTAGCGCTTTGAGCCGTTCTTCAACCTGGGCGGCTTCTTCATCGGAGTAACCGCCACCGCGCGTCGGCGTCTGGAGATCTTCCTTCTCATCATCGTAAACGATAGGGTGAGACTGGAGATACTCGGGCTTGAATAGATCTGAAAGCACCTTCCCATCCATATCGCGTGGCACAGGCTGTCCCAGCAAATAAAGAAGCGTCGGCGCAAAATCGATCAGGCGGGCACCAGAGATTTCAGTATTCTTTTTGAAATGTGGACCCTTGGCTACGAGAATGCCATGCAACCGATGAGTACCCCCCCATTCCGAACCCTTGGTCGGGCGTTTCTCGGTCACGATCACGGTCGGTTCATGTGTCTGATCGGGAAAGCTCGGGCTGGTAGAAAACTCACCTGTTTCCCACCAGTCTAAGATCAGGTCCGCGGCTTCGGAAGCAAAGGGCCCGTGGACAGCCTCCTCGCGTTTCAGCACGCGCTTGACCACGGGCTCACCCGTTCTAGGATCCTTTAACTCACCTAGCTTGGTGATAACTTCATTGCGCACCTTCTCGAAGTCAGCAGGCTCGACAATACCCTGTGGCCTTTGCCCTTTAAGATTGATCCAAATACTCGGCGGTGAGGCCAGCACTTCACTGCAGAAAGCCTTGGTTCGAGTCCAATCAATTTCTGTAAAAGAGGTATAGGACGTTTCAGCCTTGTCTCGGAGTGCCGGCATGAGCTCTGCAAGCCAGATCTTCTGCCGGGAGCTTAGATTATCCAGCAGCACTCTATAGATCTTTCGGATCACCGTTCGAGCGGCTTTTTGCAACAGATTGTCCGTGTTCTTTCGGTAATAGAGCAATCCAATCTGGGCCAGATACCTATTCAAATAAATGGTCCGATCAGAGACTGGACCGGCGCCATGGTCCGAAACGACAAAGACCGATGTGTCAGGTCCTGCGTACTCCAGGAACTTACCGAGCGTCGAATCGAGCCTGAAATAAACGTCACGAATCGCGTTGCCAAACTTGGACTTCGCTGCCGGATCGTGAAGAAAGTGGGTGTCATCCATGAACTGCCAGAAGTAATGTTGTACTGTATCGATCGACATGAAGACGAACATCATGACGTCCTGGACCCGATGCTGGAGGAGATGGAGTCCCACCCGGGTCCATTGTTCGTCCACTTGACGCATTTCTTCGAGCACACTGTAACGACGCTGGTCGTTGGTCATGAATCCCAGAAAGCGAATGTCGAGGTGCAACGGACGGCCAGCTGCCTCTTCGAGCTCCTCTCGAAGCTCCGGTGGATAAACGAAAGGGCTTTTCTCGGAAGGCGTATCCATTCCCGAGCTTTGGTACCCCTTCAAATGTTCTGGCGGGTAAGTAAAGGGGATATTTGTTATGCCAGTCGTAAAGCCCGCGTCATTGAGAATCTTCCAAACCGTCCGGGTCCGGCGGGAGCTGGCATTTGTATAACCAAGTGCATAGCTACCCGGCTTCGCTTCCATGAAATGAAAGATACCATGTTTTCCGGGATTCTTCCCGGTCGTGAAAGAAGTCCAGGCTGGTGGTGTTATAGGAGGAAAGACGGACTGGAATTTACCTGAGGTCCCTTCGCTCATTAATCGAGCCAGGTTGGGCATGTGCCCTTCTGCCAACCATGGCCTTATCAAATCCCATGTGGCAGCATCCAACCCGACGATCATGACTCTCGGATTCTTCATCATTTTCTATGCACCAGAGTTACAGTATCCGTCAGTTCTCGTTTCCCCTTGCTCAAGGACGATGTTTGCATGCTGATAGCCGGTCTCTTCGCATTGATACGACCGGTGCCGGCAAGCGATTTGGCAACCAAGCCGTAATAAATCGCTTCTAGCTTGGCTGCGATACTTGGCCAGTCAAAACGCCCAAGCACGAACCGCTTCACGTTTGTGCGAAGCTTTTGCGCCAGCCGTGGGTCGTCAAGCACGGTCAGAATACCCTGCGCGAAGTTTGGACTAGTTGCAGGGTCAACCAAAAAAGCGGTCTCTCCATGCTGGAGGATCGTCGCCGACTGCTTAAAGCTCACGATGGCGTTTCCCGCTGCCATGTAGTTCAAGAGTTTTGTTGGGATACCGGCCGAGTCTGGCCTGGGAACAACGGCCACATCGGCTGCTGCGAGAAACCCAGGCAGCTCATCGAGGCTGCAGGATGTGATTGCAAACCGTGAGGCGAACCCAAGATCGACAGCCATTCTCTCGTACTTCGCTCGGTAAGCAGGGTCGATTGTGCTACCGACGAGCAGCAGGCGCGCTGCTGGCTTGCGTTCATGAACAATTTTGAAGGCCGCCATCAGGTGATCGATGCCTTGAAGATCGTCGAACGTGCCTGTGTAGATGATCAATGGACCACCGTCGACCGCGAAGCGATCCCGCACCCGTGAACCATCAGCGCCGTCGAACATTTCCGGCCGCACCCCGGAATGGATCGTAACCACGCGCGCCGGATCGATGCCCTTGCTGAGAAGAAACGACCGCAATTCCTCGGTATCCGCGATGATCATGCCGGCCAATCTGGGAACAACGTAGTCCAGAACCCTGGCTAGCCCGACCGCCAACGCTCGCGGACGGATAAAGTTATATGAGGCCAATTCACCGATCATGGTGTTGATTGCGTTGTAAATCACTGGGACCCCAGTGAGTTTCCCAACAAGGCTCCCTACCAGCGCACCCTCGTAGTTATGGGCGTGAATTATATCTACCTTATGCCTGCGTACAACTTGAAAGAGCTTGAACACCAGGAGCGCGTCAAAGGCCAGCCGCTGATAACTTGGGCCGACAGTAATTTCGCGATTTGAACCGACGTGAGCCACCCGGTCGATTTCAACGCCTGTTATTGGAATTGGATGACTGAGCGGGTAGGTAACAACACGAATCGAATGTCCGCGCCGGGCAAGTTCCTCCGACATTTCCTTGATTGCCGCGGGAGTGCCGAAGTTTGCCGGGAACGGGCAGGCGGCAACCATCGCGATGGAAAAATTCATGATCTGAAGATCCGTTAAAACGACCTCACCGCTTTGTCGAGAGAATCCACAACGTACTCGATCTGGTCGTCCGTCACATCGAAGTAAAGCGGCAAACAGATGTGGTTTGAGACGACGTAATCCGTCTCCGGGAAGGTTTCCTCCGGTTGCCGAACGATGAGCTCGGGATGTTTGGTGAACACAGGCTGAGTATGACAACTGCGATTGTAAAGTTCGCCTGGCAAAGAGACACCGTAATCCTGCTTCATCTTCTGCTTAAGCTTCTCTCTTTCGATCGGTGGCTCGAAATACAAGACATACTTGTAATAGGCCGATTGAATGTTCGAGGGTATCTCAATCAATTTGATCCCGGGAATCTCCCTCTCTTTTAGCTTCTTATCGTAGCTCTGGGCGATGTGGCGACGCTTCTGCAGGAGTTTCTCTACTTGCCGCATTTGCTCCAGACCAAGGACGGCGTTGAATTCGCCTGGCCTCCAGTTGTTACCGATTTCGTCGTGGACATTTGGCTCGGGGCCAAACCGGCCATGGTCTCGGAGCGCCCGAGCAGTCTCATAGAGATTCTCGTCGTCCGTGGTAATCATTCCCCCCTCGCCAGTGGTGAGGACCTTGGTAGAGAAGAATGAAAACGAAGCCGCCCGCCCAAGCGAACCCGCTTTCTTACCATCGATGGTCGCGCCATGCGCGTGCGCAGCGTCTTCGATCAAAGCAACGTCATGCTCCCGGCAGATATCGCGGATTTCTTCGAGATGGGGAGAAATGATTCCGCTCATATGGACCAGCAACACCGCCTTGGTATCGGGCCGGATTTTGCGGCGCAAGTCTTTGGGATTCATTTGAAACGTCTCCCGCTGGCAGTCGACAAAAATGACCCTCGCTCCCGCATGGATTGAGGCCGCCGCGCTGGCGATGAACGTATGGCTTGGAACCACAACCGTTCCGCCCTGAACACCAATGGATCGGAGAATCAGTTCGATGGAACAAGTGCCGTTGCTGGTACCTAAAGCATACTTTGTTCCACAGTACTCTGCCCATTCTCTTTCGAACTCCTCTACATTTCGCCCCATACTGATGAATCCCGTTCGAAGGATTTTTTCGAACCCGGCCATAATTGACCGGACTTCTTCGTCGGAATACTTCAGATCGAAGCCCGCTACTCGCATACCTTGTTTGACAGGCGCGCTCACTGAGACATCCCCGTGCTTTGAAGATACCAATTCATCGTTTTTTTAAGTCCTTCCTCCATCCGCACCTTTGGTTGATATCCAATCAGGCGTTCCGCTTTGGAAATGTTGGGACAACGTCTGTCCGCGCCTGACGGTTTAGTGCTATCGAATTGTATCTGGATCTTCTTGCCTGACAACCGGACAATCAGTTGAACAAGATCCTTGATCTTAATTTCCTCGCTGGTCCCGATGTTTAGAGCATCCGCCTCCGGGTACTTCTCGACGGCAAGCATCATGCCATCGACTTCGTCCGAAACATACGTGAATGATCGAGTCTGCTCTCCGCTACCCCATACCGTAATCACGTCTTTGGCCTCGAGCACCTTTCTGATCTGGGATGGAACGACCGGAGCAGTCTCGGGGTTAAAATCCATGCGAGGACCGTAAACGTTGTACGGCCGGACGATCGCAATCTTCATTCCATACTCGTCCTTGTAACATCGGGCTTGGACTTCAGCCAAACGCTTTGACCAGCCGTAGCCAAATCCGCTGGCCTCGGGTTCTCCTTTGAAGCCGTCTTCCTCCGGCGTCGGGACTTGGCATTCTTTGGGATAAACCCCGACGGTACTGACGCACAGGAAGCGATCGACGGACGCCAGGCGCGCGGCTTCCATCATGTTCAAATTCATAAGGGCGTTCGAGAAGAACATCTCTCCGTGATGCTTCACGTTGTAGCCGACGCCACGAATTTTCGCTGCGAGATGCATAACGACGTCGGCTCCCCGGCAGATTTTGCCGCAGACCTGTGGATCGACTAAATCAGCCTCCTGAAATTCAATATCGCTCTCGACAGCCTGCAGGTTGTTCCTCGCGCCGTCGCCAGGTGCGAAATCGGCAACTTTCACATTGGCGCCTGCTCCGAGCAGCCGTTCTACGAGGTGAGAGCCGATAAATCCGTACCCGCCTGTCACCACCACCGTTTTTTGTTTCCAGAAAGACATAATACAACCCAACCAATTGTTAAGTATTTTAGGTGGCTGGCATAGTCCTTTCGCGGAGCAACCGTTGTCGATCAATCTTCCCGGTGCCGGTTCTGGGCAGCGTGTCATAAAACTCAATCTCTTCGGGCACCATGTAAGGCGGCAACTTCTCCGCAAAGTGTCGCTTCAACTGCGTTGCGTTAATCGAATTGCCGTCATCAACGGTAACAATTGCACGGATCGCATTGCCGATCGCCTCGTCCGGAATCGCCAAAGCCACCGCCTCGTTGACAGCCGGATGCGCGACCATCACCGCTTCGATCTCACCAAGCTCGACGCGGTAGCCGCGCGTTTTGATCATGTGATCTTTGCGCCCGATCAACAAAAAATCCCCTTTCTCATCGATTGTTACCCAATCGCCAGAACCCAACAGCAGGGATTCCAGCTGCAAGGTCCGACAGCACCCAAACGATCACGCTGACAATGACAATGGCGAGACCAAGGATGAGGCTCCCAAACCACACTGCGAAGGAAATCGGCAAAAGATAAAATAGAGCCAGCGAGCGCTCGTATCCGGTCAAATAATCTGTGTATCCTACAGTTCCTACTAGCAAAAGGCAGACAACCACCGCCCCCTTACGGGAGAGTGTGAAGCTGGGAAAAGCGCGCCGGTTGGCTATGACCCCATCAAACCCGCTCCAGCGTGACATTGTTCGCATTTCTTTTACTCTTTACAGAACTTCTTCTCGGCGTCTCGATAAAGCTTTCGCGCCACAACTCGAACGTCAGCAGCGTCCACAGCAGCTTGCGATGATTCGCGATGCCTTGCTCGTGTTCATCGTGCAGACGCGCCACGTACTCAGGATTGAACAGACCGCCACGACGCAGACGCTCAGGCGACAGAAGATCGCGCGCCAGTGGGCGCAACTCAGCTTTCAACCATCTTGCAACCGGAACGCCGAATCCCTTCTTGCCGCGTCGCCAGACGAATGGAGGCACCCTACCTTTCGCCGCGCGCTTCAGAATATATTTCGACGTGCAACCGTGAAGTTTGTAGCGCGACGGCAGCGAAGCCGCAAACTCGGCCACACGTGGATCGAGATAAGGCGCGCGCACTTCCAAACTGACGGCCATGCTGGCGCGATCGACCTTAGTCAGGATGTCTTCCGCAAGATAGAGCTGTGTGTCGAGGCTCTGCATGCGCTCAGTGAGATCGTTCGAGTCGCATTCGGCAAACATGCGCCGCGCATCTCCATAAATGTCCGGTTCGCTCGACATCTTCGCCTGGTCAGTCAGCAGCAAATCCTGATCGTGCGGCGTGAACGAGCCGAACCAGATGTGATGCCGCGCTACTTCGTCGTAGTGCGAGCCAATAAGAAAACGCCGAGCCCGATAGTCAAACGAAAGATTCTTTGTCTTTACCGGCAAACGATTCGCCAGGGACTCGATCAATCCCCACTTCACGAATTTTGGCAGGCGATCGTAAGCCCGCGCTATGCGATGACCGAAGTACATCGGATAGCCGGCAAAGATTTCATCGCCGCCGTCACCGCCCAGCGCCACGGTCACATGTTTGCGCGTGAATCGCGACAGCAGGAAGGTCGGCATCAGCGACGGATCGCTCATCGGCTCGTCCATCCACGCGCCGATCTCGCCCACCAGATTAGCCGCCAGACTCGCGCTCAATCGCTCTTCGTGATGATCCGTCTCGAGGAATTTTGCGACAGAGCGCGCGTGCTGTGATTCGTCAAACGAGGTTTCGGCAAAAGCAATCGAGAAAGTCTTGACCGTTTCCGACGATGTGCGCACGGCCAGCGCAGTGACAACCGAAGAGTCGATGCCGCCCGAAAGGAAAACGCCCAGTGGTACGTCCGACATCAGACGCATGCGCACTGAATCGGCGAGCAGGTCGCGGAGTTGTTCGGTGGCTTCCCCGATGGTCGGCACGGGTTCACGCTTTTTGTAACTCAGCCGCCAATAACGCTCAACTTCGATCTGGCCGTCTTCGAGCGTCAACGCGTGCGCGGCCGGAAGCTTATTGATGCCTTCATAGATCGAAAGTGGCGCAGGCACGTAATCGAACGAAAGATATTGCCTCAGCGCACTCAGATTCACATTCGTGCGCACCGCAGGGTGCGCCAGCAAGACCTTCGGCTCAGATGCGAACAGCAAAGTACGATTGAACACGCCCCAGTAGAGAGGCTTTTCTCCGAAGCGATCGCGCGCCATGAACAAACGCCGCCGCCGGTCATCCCATAACGCAAACGCAAACATGCCGTTTAGGTGCTGAACCATCTCATGGCCGTATTCTTCGTAGAGATGCGGCAGGATTTCAGTGTCGGAGGCGCTGCGGAAACAATGGCCGCGAACTTCGAGATCGGCGCGCAGCTCGCGATAGTTGTAAATCTCGCCGTTGAGGATTACTGCGACGCTATGGTCTTCATTGAAAGTCGGCTGCTCGCCAGTGATCAGATCGATGATCGCAAGCCGGCGCATACCCAGGGCCACGCCATCACTAAGCAGATAACCTTCCGAGTCAGGACCGCGATGAATCATCCGGTCGCACATCGAGCGCAGCAGTTCATCCGCGCCGTCGGGCGACGGCGTGCGAGGATCGAGATTGGCCCATCCGGTTATGCCGCACATCGTCGTAAATCGCGAATGGTAAAATCGCGAATAGAAAACCGTTCGTCTATTGACGATTCAGGGCTTTTGGAACCCTATTCTCTCCCGCACCGCATAGATCGGTTTTGCCTGTGATTCGTGATACGTGCGCACCAACATCTCTGCCAGCAAACCCATTAAAAAAAACTGAACCCCCAGCACGATCATGACCATCGTCAGCCCCGGCAGTGGAGTCTTAATAAAGTCAGCGTGATGCGGCCAACTTGCAAACTTCATCAGGAACGCGAGCACGCCGCACAGAAGCGAGCCCAACAGAGTCAACACGCCGGCCAAGCCGAAAATATAGAGCGGTTTGGTCTGATAGGACGCCATGAATTTGATCGTCATCAAATCGAAGATCACCTTGATCGTGCGCGACAGACCGTATTTCGATTTGCCCATTGTGCGCGCGTGATGTTCGACCGGGATTTCGGTGACGTGCGCGCCTGACCACGACGCGTAAATTGGGATGAAGCGATGCATCTCGCCGTAAAGGTGCACGTCGGCGAGCGATTCGCGGCGATAAGCCTTCAGCGAGCAGCCGTAGTCGTGCAGCGGCACGCCGCCGATGTTCGAGATCAGCCAGTTAGCTATCTTCGACGGGATCTTGCGCGTAATATGTTTGTCCTTTCGGTTCTTTCGCCAGCCCGAAACGACGTCGTAGCCTTCGTCGAGCTTGTCGAGCAAACGCGCGATGTCTGCCGGGTCGTTTTGCATGTCGGCGTCCATCGGAATCAGCACGCGGCCTCTCGCGGCATCGATACCCGCCGCCATCGCCGGCGTCTGACCATAGTTGCGCCGCAACGCAATCACGCGGACACGCCCATCCTTTGCGGCGATTTTACGCAACACCTTCAGACTGCCGTCAGTCGAACCATCATCGATGTAAATGATCTCGGCCCTGCGGTCAAGTTTCCTGAGTGCTTCGTCGAGCTTTGCGTGCAGCGGCCAAAGGTTGGGTTCTTCATTGAAGACGGGAAGAAAGACAGAGATGTCCGGTGCGTCGCCACCACCTTCAACACGAAAGACAGCGATGTCCGGTGCGTCGCCACCACCTTCAGCATGCCGCGCGGGACGATCCGCCAAAACTTCCGCTTCGTAAACCTTCATAAAGAAAGATGCCTCACGAAACTTTCTTCTCGATCCAGTGCCTCACGAGCGGACTCGGTTGGGATACGTTTCTTCTTGGCAATAGCCCGCACCTTTCGATCGGTTCGTTCATCGAGTGACAACAGGTACGTCCGCCGCTTAATATTGAACTCACATTCGACACCGGTGACCGATAATGATTTCATGATGCGTTGAGAACTTTCGACTCGAGCACTCGCTCGCCTTGTTTGGAACGGGCATTGATCCTGCGCAGAGAGTCATTAGAAAGTAAAGATAATTTTTAAGGATAATTTATAAGCGAAGTGTAAGGGAATCCGACGTTTTCTAAAGGGGATGGTCGTGAGGGGGCCAGTATCCTTGCGGGTGGGCGACCTAGATGTGAAGTTTCAGAAGGTTGTTCATGCGGCAGGGATTTGAGAAGCTGGGGTTGTCACACCAAACAACCACCCAATCCCAGCGCATGAACATTCATACT
>Ga0070697_100001296_pt1 | contig 18825 bp, 20 predicted proteins | sample KBSK1501metaG_FD_65475 | JGI IMG/M metagenome (GOLD analysis project Ga0070697, IMG submission 65475) | Corn, switchgrass and miscanthus rhizosphere microbial communities from Kellogg Biological Station, Michigan, USA - KBS K1-50-1 metaG | ecosystem: Host-associated > Plants > Roots >... | reverse complement strand
GCGGCCACCATGTAAAGCTGGGCAGTCGGCGCGGCCGCCATTGCCGATGCGAAGAAATTGTCCGCGATAGCGTACTGCTGCGCCAATCCCCACAGCTTATCGATTCCCGCAATGGTGTTGTCGTAGAAGCCCATGGAGAGCTTGCCGTTGTAGTAGGCGTACTTATCCATCTTGCCGTTGTCCCACACTCGCAAGTACTCGGTGCGCCCGTGGGGCAGGTCGGGCGGCGTGGTGTTGGTGAGCAAATAGGGAGTAATCACATTGCCCAACTTGTCGGCTTGGGAATAGCCATTCACGCCAGGAGCGATCCCGTTCACGCCTGGAAACTGGCCGAACAAGTGATCGAAGGATTGGTTCTGCATCATGATGACAACAACGTGGTTAAGAGGTGAGGTTGCGGTGCTTCCAGCGGAGATAGTTATGAAGATGGTCGATTTAAAGATAGCTCCAGTAGTGTCTTTGGCTTGAACGGTCAGGCGATGGCTTCCGGGAGTCAGGTTCAGGCTGGTATCGAGGCTCGATCCTGAGATCTGATAGGCCTTGGAGCCGTCCACGTATATTTGTAACAAAGTAACCGGCTGGGAGTCGGTTGTGCCGGCCACCACCCTGATTGGCGAAGCAAGGGTGGCGCCACTCGCGGGGCTGCAGATGGTGACCGAGGGCGAGGTGGGGTTCAGCGAGCACTGGCCCAACGCATAGAAAGAGCACAAGATGATAAGGAAGCAGACTGTGCCAACCTGTCGAAGCTTCAAGTTATGACCTCGATTCTGGGTTCCCAAAATGCCCGCCTGGCAGGCCGAGCTTGGCCTTTACTAAAGAGTCATCTTCTCTGAGGGGAGTTGTCTCTGGATTGGGATTGGCCGAAGGACGGTCGTGGGCCTGAACTAAGGTACATAGTCGAGGGTTCGCAAAGCCTCTTGCAACGCTTTTAGGGCAAAGCGTATCGTTAAGCAACTCTGGCCAAAGATATGTACTGCCTCTATGTGGATCATCGAGAAGATTCGTCGCGGCGTGCTGAAAATCTCTACTGAGACAGGGCTGCTGTACGTGGAGCCCTCGCTCGGAGAGAGACTCAAACTGCTTTGGACCTTCCGCAATTTCCGACTCCTTCCCGAACAAGTTCTCACCAACTCCGAGCGCAGATTTATCGGGGAGCTGTGCTCCGAGCAACGCTTGCGCAAGCCGTTGACGGAAGAGGCAGACGAACTCACCTGCGTGATCGGCACCGTTGATATGGCTTCTCCGTTCCCGAAGAAGCGGCCGAAAAGCTCGCCTCGCTCGATGCAAAGCGTTTCGTCTGCGTAATAACTCCTTGTCATTCTTTACCAGCCGTCCCCTCTCGGCATGAAGTCGCGATTGCGTTCTTGACCTCGCCGCGGAGGGCACGTCCTCTTATCGCTCAGCGTGAGTTCATGCGCTAGACACTCACTCAAAGCGCGTGTTACCCTTCTAAGGATCACAACTGATTGAAAACAAAATAGGAGTGCATGAGTTTAGTGTTAGCGAGAGAACATAAGCAGAGCATCATCAGCCAGTACCGCACGCATGCCACCGACACCGGAAGTCCCGAGGTGCAGATTGCGATCCTTAGCGAGCGCATTGGCGAATTGACGGAGCACTTCAAGACCCACAAGAAGGATCATGCCTCCCGGCGCGGTCTTCTTATGATGGTGAGCAAGCGTCGCCGCTTGCTCGATTACCTTAAGGCCTTCGACTCCGAGCGCTACAAAGAAGTGATTCAGAAACACGGCATCCGCAAGTGAGCGGCATTTGCAGGCGTGCGCGCCCGCAGCCCTGAGTTGAGCGGAGCGAAGGATTTCTTGCCGTCGTCATCCACGAAAAGCGAGCGATTTGTTGCCAAGGTCCTGGTGTGTCTGCGCAGTGCGCGGCATAGCAGCCCTCGCGAACTAACGTGCCTCCACCGAAAAGGAAACATCCATGAAGCGTGAAATATCTGTTGAGCTAGCAGGCGGAAAACGCCTTTCATTCGAAACCGGCCATGTGGCCAAGCAAGCGCACGGCTCCACCCTCGTCCGCAGCGGCGAGAATGTGGTGTTAGCCACCGCTTGCGCTAATCCCGAACCCCGCGAGGGCATCGACTTCTTCCCATTGACCGTCGATTACCGCGAGTACACCTATGCCGGTGGACGCATTCCCGGCGGCTTTATCAAGCGGGAAGGCCGTCCCAGCGAGCGCGAAATTCTTACCAGCCGCCAGATCGATCGTCCCATCCGCCCGCTTTTCCCCGAAGGTTTTCGCAACGAGACCCAGGTCATCGCACTCGTGCTCTCGGCCGATAACGAGAACGATCCCGACGTGCTGGGGATTAACGGCGCCTCGGCCGCTCTTGCCGTTTCGGATATTCCATTCTCCGGGCCAGTCGGAGCGGTGCGCGTCGGCTTGGTGGGCGGCAGCCTTGTCATCAATCCCACTTACACGGAAATGCGCGAAGGCCTGCTGAACATCATGGTGGTAGGCACGGCAGACGGCATTGTGATGATCGAGGCTGGCGCGCGTGAAGTGGGCGAAGACACGGTGGTTGACGCCATCGACTTTGCTCATGCCGAGATCAAGAAAATCGTGGCGGCCATCAATGATCTGGCCCGCCAGGTTGGAGTCAGGAAGCGCGACGTCGCGCCGGTGGACTTCGAGGAAAACTATTACAACGACTTGCGCAAAAAAATCTCCGGGCGTCTGAGCGATGCGCTCGATACTGCCAAGCACCCAAAGGCGGAGAGCTACGATCTTGTAAAGTCGCTCAAGAAAGAGCTGCTCGAAGCTCTGCCTGAAGAAGATGAGGATGGGCGGCGAAAGCTTTCACATTACTTCGAGACTCTGCGCGAGCGTTTGTTCCGCGAGCAGGTCACCAAGGAACGGCGACGTCCCGATGCACGCGAGTTCGACCAGATCAGGGCGATTGCGAGTGAAGTTGGGCTGCTGCCGCGTACTCACGGTTCAGCATTGTTTACGCGCGGCGAGACCCAGGCATTGGTGACCACGACGCTGGGCACCAGCGACGACGTGCAGCGCCTGGAAATGTACGAGGGCGAAGCCAAGAAGCGCTTCATGTTGCACTACAACTTCCCGCCGTTCTCTGTCGGCGAAGTGTCATTCATGCGCGGCGCAGGCCGCCGCGAGATCGGGCACGGAGCTTTAGCCGAGCGGGCCATCTCGTCGGTGCTTCCTACCGAAGAGAATTGGCCCTACACCATGCGCGTGGTCTCCGACATCCTGGAATCGAACGGATCGTCGTCAATGGCCAGTGTCTGCGGAGCCTCGCTCTCACTCATGGATGCGGGCGTGCCGCTCAAGGCGCCGGTGGCTGGCATTGCCATGGGCCTGGTGAAAGAAGGCGACGACTACGCCATCCTCACCGATATCGCAGGCGCCGAGGACCACTATGGCGACATGGATTTCAAAGTAGCCGGTACCCGCGACGGAATTACAGCGCTGCAGATGGATATCAAGGTCCCCAACATCAGCACCCAGATCATGCGCGAAGCCCTCGCGCAGGCGCGTCGCGGACGCTTATTCATCCTCGACAAGATGAACGAGAGTTTGCCCGAGCCGCGCACCAAGATTTCGCGACATGCCCCGCGCATTTACACCCTGCAGATTCCCGTGGACAAGATTCGCGACGTGATTGGGCCGGGCGGCAAAGTCATCCGCGGCATCATCGAGGCAACCGGCGTCAAGATCGACGTAGAAGACAGCGGCCGCGTCAATGTTGCATCGAGCGACGAGGCCTCTGCCGAGCGCGCTCTACAGATGATCGGCGACCTGACCGCCACCCCCGAAGTAGGCAAGACCTACCTCGGGAAAGTGGTGCGGCTCGCGGATTTCGGCGCGTTCGTCGAAATCTTCCCCGGAACCGACGGACTGCTGCACATCAGCGAAGTTGCCGAACATCGCATCAACGATGTACGCGACGAATTGAAGGAAGGCGACCAAGTGCTGGTGAAGGTGCTTTCCATCGAAGGCAACCGCATTCGGCTGTCGCGTAAGGCCATTCTGAAGGAACAGCGCGCCAAGATGGGCGGAGGTAACCCGGCGCAAGACACCGTGGGAACCATGACCATCGAGGGCGGCGGCGACTTTACGGAAGCTGAGTCGTCGTCGGAACCGAACTTTAACCGCGCCGAAGGTGCTCCCGCTCCCGCTGCCGCACGACCTCACGATCGTGGCGGAGACCGGGGCGGGGACCGTGGAGGCCGAGGTCGTGACCGCAATCGCCGCGGCCGCAACGGCGGACGAGGTGGTGACCGGCACCGGGGCGGCGGTGGTGGCGGTAGGCACTAAAGAAGACTTTGCAAGCGCAATAACCCAGAACCTCGATTCTGGGTTTTGTTTTGGACGGAGCGTAACCTGTCACTCTGAGCGAGGGCGAATTCGCCGAGTCGGACGGTAGGAAAACCTGTATCAGGGCACGACTTCCAGTCGTGCTGCCACGCGTTATAGAATTTCTGGGCTTTAGCCCCTGCATATGGCGAAACCGTCCCGCAACAGCAGCCCCCAATCCGCACGAGCCGACGTTCGAACATTCTTTATTACTTCCAGGGCGACTGCGGGCAAAGCCAGGCTCCAGACTGATCGCATGGCTAGCCTTTTTATCGACGTGCTGCGTTCATACGTTGCTATGAACAAATTTACCGTGCATGATTTCGTAGTCATGCCGAATCATGTTCACATACTGATCACGGTTCCTCAACGAATGAGCATCGAAAAAGCGGCCCAGCTTATCAAGGGTAACTTCTCGTATCGTGCAAAGAGGGAACTGGGGTTTCAAGGCGAGATCTGGCAACGAGGTTTTTCCGAAGTGCGCGTTTTGGATCGGGGCAGCTTTTTGAAACATCGGGAATATATCGAAAATAACCCCGTCGAAGCCGGCTTAACGGATTCGCCAGAGAAATACCCTTACAGCTCGGCTTTCTTCAGAGCACAAAAAGCGGCGGCGGCTAAAGCCGGGTGATGATCTGTTTTTTCGGCACGACTAAAGTCGTGCCCTGATACAAGTGTGTTACTCGCCGCAAAACACGAGCATGCACCCGTCGTTCAATCGGCGCTCTGATGAGCGTTGAAACCACTCTGCTCCTCACAGTGCTTGGCTTCGGTGCCGGCGTGTTAGGCGCCATGGCCGGTATCGGCGGCGGAATCCTTATCGTTCCTACGCTGGTAATTTTCTTCAACGTGCCGCTGCCCCAGGCGATTGGAACCAGCCTGGTTGCGGTAATTGCTACTTCTACCGCGACCTCCTCAGTTCACCTTGAGCGGCATCGCACTGACGCCCGGCTGGGCATTACTCTCGAGCTGGCCACTACGGTTGGGGCGGCAGTTGCGGCGATGCTTGCGCAACATATTAACCGCACAATTTTGGCGCTCTTATTTGTGGGCTTCCTCGCCTACAGCGTTGTGGCGTTGGTGCGGCGAGTGTGGAGCTCGCGAGCGCAGCCGCAACAAGACGAGTCCCCTGCCTATCAAGTCCGCGGATACCCTGCGGGACTCGCAGTCTCATTGGTGGCAGGTGCTATGTCTGGCCTGCTCGGCATCGGTGGAGGCCCAATTCTGGTGCCGGCGATGTATCTGTTGATGGGGGTTCCGCTGCGCGTGGCGGCTGCCACCAGTAACTTCATGATCGGCGCCACGGCCGTCAGCAGTGCTTTTATTTATTACGGCCACGGGAACATACGGCTCGATATCAGCGGCCCGCTGCTGACCGGGGTCTTGCTGGGCTCGTTTGCGGGCGCACACCTGGCGCCGCGCGTGCGCGTGAGGTACATACAGCTTCTGCTGGTGGTTGTGATGACCTACCTGGCAGTGCAGATGTTGTTGCGAGTGGTCGAAGGCAAGGTTAAATGACGGAAGAGCGCGGAATGACGCAACAATCCAGTCGCCTCGATCGAACCGTGGCTGCAACGCTGCGCGCCAGCGCGTATTCTTCGTTTGCGCTTGCCAGTCTCGGGTTGGTGCTTGAGTTTTTCGAGTGGCGCCAGGCCGACAACATTCTGCGAGCTGCCGTAATCTTCCTGCTGGCCACGCCGGTATTGCGCATCGCTGTAATGACGGTGGTGTTTTTTCGCGAGCGTGACAGGAAGTATGCGCTGATTGCCTTTGCCGTCTTAGCAATTCTCATCGGCAGCGCCGTGCTCGGGATACGATTGGAATAGCGATCAGGAAGCGTGGGATATGCACCTACGCGAGAGGATGGCAATGTCGGCGCCAACTACAGACCCCTCGTCGCCGGGCTGCTTGGGCTGACAATTCAGAGGAAGAGAAGGGTACGAGCAACCTATGCGACGCCAGCCCGTCGCGGCAGCATCTCGCCAATGCGCTTGATTTGCGCTCCCACTCCGCGCAGCTTTTCCTCAATGCGCTCATAGCCGCGGTCAATGTGATAGACGCGATCAATGATGGTTTCGCCATCGGCGACCAGAGCAGCCAACACCAGTGAAGCCGAAGCGCGCAAGTCGGAGGCCAGCACGGCGGCAGCGCTCAGAGCGGTTTTGCCGTGCACTACGGCGCGGCTGCCTTCAATCTTGATATTCGCTCCCATACGCACCAGTTCCTGCGCGTGCATGAAGCGGTTCTCGAAGATGTTTTCGGTGACTACGGAAGTCCCTTCGGCCTGGGTTGCAATAGCCATGTACTGCGCCTGCATGTCGGTGGGGAAGCCGGGATACTCTTCCGTGCTTACGTCAGCCGATTTCAGGGCGGTGGCGGGCATCACTCGAACTGAGTCACCGTTTTCGCGGATGCTGACTCCGACCTCCTGAAGTTTTTGTAGCAACGCTCCCAGGTGGCGCGGCTCGCAACCGCTCACCATCAGGTCTCCGCCCGTGAGCGCTCCGGCAACGATGAAGGTGCCGGCTTCGATGCGATCCGGAATAATGCGGTGGCGGGCGCCGCCCAGCTTCGAAACTCCCTTAATGCGGATAGTCGATGTGCCCGCACCCTCGATGCGCGCGCCCATCTTGTTGAGCAGAGCGGCAAGATCGGCGACTTCGGGCTCGCGAGCGCAGTTCTCCATGACGCTTTCGCCATCGGCCAAAGCCGCCGCCATCATCAGGTCTTCGGTGCCGGTAACCGTGATCTTCTCGAAGACAATCTGGTTACCGCGCAGACGTTCGGCACGAGCTTCCACATATCCGTGCTCCTGCGTGATGGTCGCGCCTAATTTCTCGAGGCCTTTAATGTGCAAGTCGATCGGCCGCGCGCCAATCGCGCAGCCGCCGGGCAGCGACACACGCGCTCGCCCGGTCCGCGCGACGAGCGGTCCGAGCACAAGCGTGGAGGCACGCATGGTCTTCACCAACTCGTAGGAAGCCTCGGGTGACGCCAGATTGCGGCAACAGATGGTGGTGCGATGGTGAGCCCGGCCGTACCCGAGTTCGACCTCGGCGCCCATGGCTACCAGCAGCTTGCGCGTGGTCTCGATGTCGCGAACATCCGGAATGTTCTCCAGGATGACTGGCTCGGCGGTTAAAAGAGCAGCGGCCATGGCCGGCAGCGCCGCGTTCTTTGCTCCGCTTACGCGAATGGTGCCGAGCAGAGGATTACCACCACGAATTACGAATTTATCCATGAATGAGTGCCTTCGTATTCCTTCAGGGCACGGCTGAAGGCGTGCCCCTGCAACATTATTTCTCGCCATTTTATGAGCAATCAGGACGAACCCGAGTAGGTGCGAAACCTTAATTTGTTGTTATCTGCCGGGGTACACATCTCGATGGCACGGCGAACGTTGCCATGCGCGGCCTTGAGTTTTTCGGCTGCCTCTTTGGGCGATGCGCCGCCCAAGACCATAACCAGCGCGACGGGAACGCGATTCCCCGCCTTGCGGAGCGCTGCTTGCGCGGCAGCGCGATCAAGGCCAGTTGCTCTTTCGACGATTGTGATGCCGCGCTCCATCAGCTTCTTGTTCTTCAGATGGACGTTCACCATTAAATTGCCGTAGACGTAGCCGAGCCTGGCCATCGCACCTGTCGAGAGAATGTTGAGGATCATCTTCTGCGCTGTGCCCGCCTTCATGCGGGTGGAGCCGGAAATAACCTCTGGTCCGACTTCAGCCACAATCGAGATGTGCGCGGCCTTTTCCAGCTCCGAATTTCGATTACAGGTTACGGCTACGGTCTTCGCACCACGGCTGCGCGCGTACTCAAGGGCGGCCACGGTGTAGGGTGTGCGCCCGCTGGCGGCGATGCCGACAATTACATCTTTGTTCGTCGGCTTTTTTCGTGCGATGTCCCGCTCGCCCAAGCGGCGCGAATCTTCGTTGTACTCGGCCGCTGCGCCTAGACTGCGGCTCCCTCCGGCAATGACGAATTGAACTGTTCTCGGATCGGTGTTGAAGGTGGGCGGGCACTCGGCGGCGTCGAGCGCCGCAATGCGGCCACTGGTTCCTGCTCCCACGTAGATCAGGCGTCCGCCTTTGTAAAGCGCGGCGGCGATGGCTTCGATGGCTTCCCCCAACTGCGGCAGGGCTTGGCTGACAGCTTCTGCTACTTTGCTGTCCTCCGCATTGATGAGGCGAGCAATTTCTTCGGAAGAAGCGATATCGATCTCCCGCGAGGCAGAGTTCGGCTGCTCAGTCGGGAGCGTATTCAAAACAGGATCGGGAGATACTTTGCTGGAATGCTTCATTCCTTCGTGACAAGGCCCAGAGCTTCAACAATAGCATCGTGCAGCCTGGGCCGAACCTGCTTAATTTTGTCGGAGCGTCTATCAGGCCATGTACGGTTGCTCAGGAACGCTACGGCCAGTTGGCGCTCGGGATCAATCCATAGGGAAGTGCCGGTGAATCCAAGATGTCCATAAGCGGTTAGAGAGAGGTAACTGCCTGATTGTGATGGGCGCGATGGCGTGTCCCACCCCAACGCCCAGGAACTCCCAACCGGCTGGTCCTGCCGAGTGGTAAAGAGCCTTACGGTTTCGGGCCGGAGAATGGGAGTTCCACCCTTCAACATGTGATTTGCAAATCGCGCCAGGTCGCCGACATTGGAAAACAGGCCAGCATGTCCCGCCACGCCACCCATTGCCGCGGCATTCTCGTCATCCACTTCGCCCTGCACGATGCGGGAGCGAAACTGGCGGTCGTTTTGGGTCGGCGGAATTGAAATCCTTAGCTGGGCGGGGGGCTTGAATAGTGTTTGCGTCATGCCGAGTGGGCCAAAGATCTCGCGCTGGCAAAAGCGCGCCAGTTCGTCGTCGGCCAGTCTCTCCAGAGCCTTTCCCAGAAGAATGAAGCCAATGTCGCTGTATAAGGAGCGCTTCCCCGGTGGGGCTTCCAACGGTAATGAGCAAGCCGCAGGGAAGACCTCCGCTTCCCGCGCCGTTTCGTACAGCCGCGCATGGGCTGGGAAGCCGGATGAGTGGGTCAGAAGCATGCGGAAGGTGATTTGACGCCGAGCGGCGTCCTGGCTCCCGACTGTCAGTTCCGGCAGGACTGCCGCCACCGGCGAATCAAGATCGAGGAATCCGCGCTCGTAGAGCAACATTGCCATGGTGGTCGTGGCCACTGCCTTAGTGAGCGAGGCAACGTCAAAAATGGTCTCTGCTGTTACTTGCGCAGAGCCCTGGTCATAGGTGAACTGCCCGAAACCACGAAGGGCTCGCAGTTCACCCTGCCAAGTCACGGCCAGGGCTGCGCCCGGAAACGACTTGTCAGCGATGGCCTGCTGCACCAACGCGAAGGGCTGGCGAAAACGCAAGTCCTGCTCAGCAAGCCGTTCTGATGATGATGCGCGGGCGGACTTCAGGCAAAGGTACTCACGGTAGGATTTTGAGACCGATTGTCGCATCCCTAACGTGTACTTGCCAGCCGAAGTGAAACCCGCTTATAAACAAAGCACCTGACCTCAATGGGCATCCTTCGGCTGCTTGGAACAGCTGCGCTTAGCGCGGCGTCTCTCTTCTTTCTACCTCTCGGTTTTGCGAGCCCTGACAGCAAGAAGCAACCCCACTACAACTTCGCTGCGGTTGACGCGATCGTGCAGGAGGCAATTGCCGAAAGACAAGTGCCGGGCGCGGTAGTGATCGTTGGCCATAACGGACAAGTTGTTTACCGCAAGGCATTCGGTCATCGCGCACTGGTACCGCGGCGCGAAACCATGACCATCGACACCATCTTCGACCTGGCTTCTTTGACCAAGCCTATCGCTACTGCGACCTCGGTCATGCGACTGGTGGAATTGGGCCAGGTCCGGCTTAACGACCCGGTGTCGCGGTACATTCCCGAATTCGGACGCAATGGCAAAGAAGAGATAACCGTACGCCAGTTGCTGACCCATTTTTCCGGGCTGCAGGAAGATCTTGACCTGAAGACCCAATGGAGCGGCCGCGACGAAGCGCTGCGGCGCGCGTTTGACGAAAAGCCGGTGCGTCCACCGGGCTCTGCTTACATTTACAGCGACATCAACTACATCGTGCTGGGTTACCTGGTGGAGCGGGTTTCGGCCCTACCGCTTGAGAAGTACGCCGATGCCCATATTTTTCAGCCGCTGAAAATGACCAGCACGCGCTTCGTTCCCCCGCGGACTTGGATGCCGCGCATCGCTCCAACCGAATACGAAGAACGCGGAATCATGATGCGCGGCCTGGTGCACGACCCCACCGCTCGTCGCATGGGAGGGGTTGCCGGCCATGCTGGATTGTTCTCCACAGCCAATGACTTAGCCAAATTTGCTCAAGCAATGCTTGATGGCAAAATTCTCTCGGCGGCGATGATTGAAAAAATGACCACGCCCCAGCAGCCGGCTACGGCTACGGTTTTGCGTGGGCTCGGCTGGGACATTGATTCGCCATTCTCCAGTACTCGTGGGGAATTCCTGCCGGTTGGGTCCTACGGACACACCGGATTCACCGGAACGTCATTCTGGGTCGATCCCTACACCAGCACCTACATCATCATCCTCGCCAATGCCGTGCATCCTCGCTTAGGGATGTCAGCCGTGTCATTGCGCTCGCGGGTGGCCACTGCGGTCACTGATGCGCTCCAGCTGAAACTTGAGAAGGCGGATTACGCCAGGATACTGGCGGTCACCGGGTACAACGAGACCATGGCTGGAGTTCGCCGGCTGCAAAGCCGCAACGGACAAGTACTCACCGGCATCGACGTGCTGGAGGCCAGCAACTTTGAGGCGCTAAAAAGCATTACACCTAAGAAGAGCGCCGAAGCGCCACAAGCTGAGGCCCCCGGGCGCGTTATAGGGCTGCTTACCAATCAGACCGGAGTCGATGCCGAGGGCCGGCGAACCATCGATGTGCTGGCCAACGCTCCCGGCGTAACCCTGGCGGCGCTGTTCAGTCCCGAACACGGAGCGCTGGGCGACCTAGATACCACCGACGTGGAAGATACCCGCGATCCCACTACGGGGATTCCCGTCCACAGCGTCTACGGAGACACGGATGCACAGCGGCGACCCAGTGTCGAGCTACTAAAGACACTGGATGCAGTAGTAGTCGACATTCAGGATGTAGGCGCGCGTTTCTACACCTATAAGACAACCGTCGGATATTTTCTGGAAGCTGCGGCCCAGTCCGGGACGGAGGTCATCATTCTGGATCGGCCCAATCCCATCACCGGCTCGATCGTGCAAGGACCTGTTGCAGAGCAAGGTCTTGCCGGCTTTGTAAACTACCATCCATTGCCGGTGCGTTATGGAATGACGCTGGGCGAACTGGCTCAGCTTCTTAATTCGGAGCGCAACATTCAAGCCAAGCTACGCGTGGTTCCCATGCAGAATTGGCTGCGTGGCGACTGGTACGACTCGACTGGCGTGGAGTGGGTTAGTCCCTCCCCCAACCTTCGCAGTGTGATCCAAGCCATCCTCTATCCCGGCGTCGCCTTGGTTGAGGGAACTAACGTTTCTGTGGGAAGAGGCACTGATACGCCGTTCGAAGTGCTGGGCGCACCTTGGATCAAGCCCCGGCAACTAGCTGACTATCTGAATCAGCGCAGCATCACCGGCGTGCGTTTTGTGCCCGTGAATTTCACGCCACGTAGCAGCCGCTACGAAAATGTGCCTTGCGGCGGCGTCAACATCATCGTAACTGACCGCAACGTATTGGATTCTCCCCAGCTTGGCATCGAACTGGCATCGGCACTGCGCAGCCTGTATCCCGCCGATTACAAGATTGATCGCATGATTGAAATTCTGGCTAACCGAGCCGTCTTCGACGCCCTGGTTGCAGGTCAGGATCCGCGCCGTATTGGCGAAGAGTGGCGAGACGAGCTGCAGGATTTTGAAAAGATTCGCACGAAGTACTTGATCTACAAGTAGCGGCAACTTTTGCGGCGCTGCGGGGTTGGTGTACCGTATCTAGATTGCACCAGGAGTGCTGCCATGCGTATCCCAGCGCTTTCGCTCCTTCTTGTTCTTTCACCGGTCATAGTCGCGCAACAGCCGGCCACAAAGCCAGCGTCTCCGGCGACGCAGACTGAAACCATCACTATTCCTGCTGGTACCAAGGTTCCTTTAGCACTCAAACATGCCATGACGACGAAGAGTGCCCGCGTAGGCGACGGCGTGTACTTGCAGAGCACGTTTCCAGTCACGGTCAATGACGCCATAATCATGCCTCCAGGCACATATGTACAGGGCGTGGTCGATGAGATCAGGCGGGCTGGGCGGGTCAAGGGCCGAGCGGAAGTCCTTTTTCACTTCACCACTCTGATCTTTCCCAACGGCTACACGGTTTCTATCCCAGGCTCAATTGAGAGCGTTCCAGGAATGGAAAATTCGAAAGTGAAAGGCAAAGAAGGAACTATTCAAGCCGAGGGTCAGAAGGGCGAAGATGCAGCTACAGTAGCCGGCACCACGGCTACCGGATCCATCATCGGAGCGTTGAGCGAGGGAGCTAAAGGAGCGGGGATGGGCGCAGGGATCGGCGCAGCCGCCGGATTGGCAACCGTGTTGTTCACCCGGGGGAAAGACATTAGGCTGGAATCCGGAACCACGGTGGAGATGGTTTTCAACCGTGCGCTCACGCTCAATGCCGCGCGGCTCTATGGCCGGTCGTCGCAGGCGAATGCACAGAGCGAACCAACGGCCGGAAAACGCCCGGTGCTAGTGCCGTCGCCCGATCCGCGTTAGTTTCGTTTTTCCGATTGCCTAACTCCTGGGGGTTGCCTGTGACTATGTGAAAGCTCCAGCAACCGAGATTGGTTTTGGACGCATCAGTTTAAGAAGGTCAAGAACACTTCTCGCGCCCTCGACTGGCCTAATCTCGCCACGCGTCAAATTTGCTACATCTGCCACTCGGAGAGGAAACGCCATTGATTCGCAAGAACCAAGAAGCGTCGAATAACGACCGCTTTTATAAGCCAGGCGAGCAGGTCCCGCATACCGGCGTTTACCACCTGCTGCATGAAAGCGGACGCACGGGCACGGTAGTGCTGTTACAAGGCAAGGAGTTCCCAGTATGTGCTGATTGCGGCCAGCGAGTGCAGTTCCGGCTTGAGAGGGCCGCCCCTCACATTCGCGAGGACAGGGACTTTCGTTAGCCTGAGGCCGTACATATGAGCACATCCAAGGTTGTAGCCAGACAACTGCTTCAATCGACTAGGCTTCTTAACAGATAACCTTTTACTCCCCCGGGAAAGACGGAGAGACTCCGGTCGCATGGCCACGCATTTCCCTGAAAGCCGCTACAAGCCCGGCGAAGTGGTTCCAGAAAGTGGTGTCTATCGTGTTCTGCATGGCCGGCACCGCGCGCCCCACGAGAACACATTGCGTGAGGGCGAACACTTCCCGGAGTGCAGGAGATGCGGCGACGACGTGCGGTTTGAACTGGTGCTCTCTGCGGACTTCAGTGGCGGAGGGCCTACGCTGCTGCTAGTCGAGGACGAGGGCTCGGTCCGCACTACGCTGAAACAGGTGCTGCAGCGCGATGGCTATAAGGTCTCGACCGCTGAAAACTATTCCCGCGCCCTGGGCCTGATCCGCCGGCGGGACTACGACGCCGTTATCACTGAGATGGACCTCGACAGCCAGGATGCCGGCCTGGACCTGGCGCGTAGCCTCATAAATCTCAAAAATCGCCCGGTAATCATCCTCTCTACCGCCGCCCCGACCACGGAAAAGCTGCGGGCGGCTTTGCGACTTCAAATCAACTATCTGGTTATCAAACCTATTGATTTGCAGGAGCTCCGCTTGGCCCTCTCGCGGATGATTGCTCGCCGCTCGGCGGTGCTCTCCTAGACCGGTAGCGCCGGAAGCCAGCGAAAATCCGGCTGTTCAGCTAGAATCATTTTTTGCCTCCTTCTCGGGTCCCTGACTTCATGCCGCACAAGCCCTCGGTTCTGGTAGTTGACGACGAAGAAAACATCACTCGCACACTACAAATGGTGTTCGAGCGAGAGGGTTATGAGGTTACTCCCGCTTACAGCTCCGCCGAAGCGGTGAAAATACTGGAGAACGGCCACACGCTGGACGCGGTAATCACCGACCTAAACATGGAACAAGAAGACATTGGCCTCGAGGTGGCCCGGGTAGCACGCGGGCTGAAGCCGCCGCCAGTGGTGGTGATCTGTACCGGTTTTGCCAACCTTAAGAACTCGCGACGTGCGCTGGAAATGCACGTGGATTACCTCGTCAGCAAACCTGTAGATATTGAAGAGCTTACCTCTGCGCTCCGCCGTCTGATTGCCCGCCGGCAGTACACCACAAAGGGGCCACGTTAATGGCCAAGACCCCGGCCCCTATAGCAGCAAAACTTGCGCTGATTGTGCATGGCGACATGGGCATCATCTCCGGGCTGCAAAGCGTTTTCAACCAGAACGGCATAACTACCATCGTGGCGCGCGATTTGCCAACCGCCCTTCTGGCTATTACCCAGCATTATTTTGACGTTGGCGTGGTGAGTTCGCGGATTGCCGAGGAAGGCGATGGCTGGTCAGTAAGCGGCGTGCTGCGGCTGGTGTTCCCCAACGCCTTCGTGGTGGTGATTGCCCCGGAGACGGATGTATTGACGCTCAAAGCCGCCATTAATAATGGGGTGAATGAAATCTTTGATAAGGAACGCTCGCCGCAAGAGATTGCGCAAACCATCGTTAGCAGCGTGACTGCTCCCGCCAGTAAACGGCCCAGCCGGACCGTTCAGTAGCTACTTAAGCCCAAACACCGCGTTTACGTGTGCCGTCACCGTAATCTTCTGCGGGCTGAACTCAGCCGTGGGGGCGGGAGCGGCTTCAGCCTTCATCATCCGCACATCGCCCATAGCGTGCTGCGCCGCGAGCAGGCGTGGCGGTTCGAAGGTATCAACCGAGGCATAGAGCAAGTCGCTCAAGTTGCGTCCGCTACTCTGGGCCACGGTTTGCGCGGAGGCGCGAGCACGCGCCAGCGCGTCTTGCACAGCCTTTTGTTTCGCCTCGTCCAGATTTTCCAAGGTGTAGCTCAAGGTCTGATTTTCATTGCCCTCTACGTCAGAGAACTGCTGAACCAGCGGACCAACCTTCGAGAAGTCCTTGAGCTTCAACGAGACGCTGGTAGAGACGCGATAACCCACCAGCTTCCGCTTGGGGTTGCGCCAATCGTAAACCGGCTCCAGCGAGTAGAAGCCTACCTCGGCAGTCTTGGGATCGATGCCGTTCGACTTCAGAATCTGCCGCACTCGGTCGGCAGCGCGTGACGCGCGGTCATACGCTGCCTTGGAGGTCTCATCCTGGGCGCTGATGTTGAACTGGATGAGCGCCGTATCAGGCGCGGACTCGAACTTGCCGTCGGCCCCGACTGAAACCGTATTCGGCTGCGCCATCAGAGCGCGCTCCTGCGCGGCCACAATGGCGGTTAGGGCTAGCAACAAACAAGATGCGGCAATCAATCGGCGTGAGCTCATGGTCGCCTCTAAGAACGACAGTGTAGGAAGTTCTTGCGACTAAACTTAAACTGCAGAGGCCGAACCCGCAAGGCCGTATTCGGCCCAACATTGATTGCAGCAGGACACCTTTGGTACTTTCGTTACTCCCGTTTTTACAACTTTAAGGTCAAACACCGCGTCAAAATAAGTGTGCAGGTACTCGGCTTTGGAGGATGTATGCGGAAATGGTATCTACCACTTGCAGTGCTGGGACTGGGAAGTCTTGGGGCGTTAGCACTGACCGAGCGCGGACGCCAAGTGCTGGCTTGGCTAAACGAGCAGTTTGAGCAGGCGCCCGATCGCTTCCTGAACTTTAATGATGCGGTTCAGCGCGAGCTCGATCGAATTCAGATTGCGCTCGACCGGGTTGCTGAATCGCTTAACGCTGCTTAGTCTCGATTTAGGCTGCGGGCCACCGCTGCCGTGTTATTTTCCCCCGCCAATTCTGCTGATCTCCCCCGCCATTCGAATATCACGAGGTGTAACCCCGCCCGAATCGTGCGAGGTAAGCGACATCGTCACCTTGTTGTAGTTGATGGTGATGTCAGGATGGTGATTGGCGCGTTCAGCCGACTCCGCCACCTGGTTCACGAAGGCGATTGCCTTCTTGAAATCCGGAAACTCGAATTGACGCTTTATGGTGCTGCCGCTTTTTGTCCACGAGGGCAGCTCAGTGAGGGCTTTATTAAGTTCCTGCTCTGAAAGAACCGGCATGGCTCTGTTATACGCTAACAGTGGCCATTTTCTTGGGGTAGGAGAAGCGAATCAGTTGAGCGTCGATCTCTTTGCGCAAGTCTTCCCAAATGCTATCGGGCATTGCCAAAAAGGTGCGCACCACTTGTGGATCGAACTGGGTGCCGGAAAAGCGTTTGATCTCATCGCGCGCTGCTTGAATCGTCTGCGCGGCGCGGTAGGGCCGGTCGCTGGTGATGGCATCGAGGGTATCGGCGACGGCGAATATCCTGGCGCCTAAAGGAATCTGTTCAGAACGCAGCCCCCGCGGGTAGCCGGTGCCGTCATATTTTTCCTGATGGGCATAGACAATGTCGGAGGCTTCGACCAGGAAAGGGATCTTGCGAAGCATCTGGTATCCGCGATAGCAGTGCTCGCGCATTATTGCCCGCTCTTCCTCGTTCAGCGCACCGGGTTTGCGCAGAATGGCATCAGGGATCGCCATCTTGCCGATGTCGTGCAGAAACGCTCCGCGCGCGATTACGCGAATGCGCTCAGCCGGCAATCCCATGGCGCGTGCGATGGCGATTGTGAACGCAGTTACGCGCTTAGAATGTCCCTCGGTTTCGGCATCTTTTAAGTCGAGTGCGTCGCCCAGGGCCTCGAGCGTGATGTCGTAGGAGCGCTCCAAATCGGCCATGGTTTGCCGCAGTTGTTCTGTGCGGGCAGTCACCAGCGATTCCAGGTTCGACTGATAGGCGCGATTCTCGGCACGCAGCCGGCGGGTCTCAATTGCCCGTCGAACCGCAGCCAGCAACTGCTCACGCTCAAACGGCTTCAGCAGATAGTCATAGGCGCCGTTGCGAATCGCCGCCAGCGCCACCGAGATATCGTGTACCGCGGTCACCATGATGACCGGCATCTCGGGATATTTGTTCTTGGTCTGCTCGAGCAGGCCGATGCCGTCCAGATCGCGCATCATCAGGTCAGTCAGCATCAGCGAGTATTCGTCGCCGTTGCCCAGAACAGCTATTGCCTCAACGCCAGAGCCTGCCTGTCGGCATTGGTAGCCGGCAGCCGTGAGCATAGAGCAGACGATTTCGCGAATAGAATCTTCGTCGTCTACCACCAGGATACGGTCAACGTTCATAGGCCCTTACGGGTTGAATTTTGTGGAGAAGATTAACTCGGGGGTAGCCAATTCTAACCGGATTTCCACAGGAGGCAACAGAGAACTTTGGTAAGCATCCTATTGACAAACCGAAGGAAGTTCCTTGGGCTGCGGATCGGTCGTTTACTACAGAGTTATTACTTTGTAAGTTTTTCCGGGCAGCAACTCACGGTTGGTACTCCCGTACCACATGGTTCTATGCGGATGCCAAGCTGCAGCCTTTGCTGCTGGTTTGTAAACTCGGGTCCCTCTGTGGAAAAGCCAGAGCTGAGGGAGAAGACCCTAGTTTTCCCTGCATTTAGCCTCCGCACCTTGCGGAGGACTTAGGCGGCCTTAAAGGAAATTCGATTGCAAGGCCTATACCTGCTCCATTAGAAGCGGCGAAATCCAAACAGTCAAAACAGAAGGGACACAGAATGGCGACCATACTCCCAGCAAGGCTAGCAGGTCTCGGCACTTACGTCCCCGCTGCTGAAGATCGGCTTGAACGGTACCAGGAAATTTATCGCACTAACTACCACCGCATATATTCCTTTGCCTTCCGCATGACTGATAACGAACTTACGGCTGAAGACGTAGTAGGAAACGTCTTCCGGCGTGCCTTTTCGCTTGTAGCCTCCCCCAGCGAAGAGGTGCTAGATCGAGCTTTGGTTCATGAGCTGCGTGAAGAGCTAGTCATCGGACCGCTCACTCTGGAGTGCTCCCCGGCGACGGAGGTTGCGGGTATCCGGCGAAACACCAAGAGAGTCCACTTGGAGAATGCGGTTGCTCAACTGCCTGCCACGGAACGCCTGATCTTTTTAATGCATGACGTGGAAGGCTATGACCATGCGCGAATTTCGCGGACCATCGGCGTAAGCGAAATAGAGTCGGGCTATGGCTTACACCAGGCGCGACTGAAAATGCGCGAACTGTTAGCAAAAATGTTCTAACCAGAATAATCTGCCTGTTGTCTCCTCTCCCAAAGGCCCCTCGTTAAGAGGGGCTTTTGCTTTGCAGGATGCCCTTCGGGCGCTCGCGTTGCTCAGGCTGCTAAGCGCCCGCAGGTATACTCTTCTGTTTTGTTTTTGGAGGCTGCTCCATGCGTGTGGTTTTAGTGCTGGTATCTGCAATTCTGGCGAGCTCACCTA
>Ga0070697_100001295_pt1 | contig 18834 bp, 15 predicted proteins | sample KBSK1501metaG_FD_65475 | JGI IMG/M metagenome (GOLD analysis project Ga0070697, IMG submission 65475) | Corn, switchgrass and miscanthus rhizosphere microbial communities from Kellogg Biological Station, Michigan, USA - KBS K1-50-1 metaG | ecosystem: Host-associated > Plants > Roots >... | reverse complement strand
AGCTGCCGGAGCAGCGACGACTGGATCGGCCCCGGAACGGCGCTGACCGATTGGAGCGATTGCGAGATGTGATGGAAGACCGCAGTCCCGACGGCCAGCAGCGTGATGATCGCGAGTGGCACGCTCACGGCCAGCCAGGCAAGCACCACTCGCCCGTAGCCGGACAGCACGAAGGCCACCGGCACGAGGAAGGCGATCTGCGGCTTCAGGATGAGCGCGCTGAGCGCCAGCCCGGCGAGCCAGGGCCGGCGGCTTGAGAGAAACCACCACGACAAGGCGACGGCGGCCACGACCAACAGGCTGACCTGGCCGAAGAGCACACCGACGAAGACCGGGAGCAACGCTGCGGCGCCGACGCCGTGGATCAGGCGGAGCAGCCCACGGCCCGGCGCAACAAGGTACCAGATGAGCCCGAAGGCGGCCGCCAGCAGGCAGGTCCAGATCCAGCCGGCCAGCGTGTAGGGAAGGTAGCTCAGCGGCGTCACCAGCCAGGCCAGCTCCGGTGGGTTGAGGTAGGGCAGGGGTTTGCCGACTGCAATGGTGACAGGCGGAAGGAAGAGCGCGGGGTCGTAGATCGCCGCCCAGCCACGCACTCGTCCCAGCTGAGCGGCCAGGTAGTAGACATAGAAGTCCGGCTGGGGAAGCTTGTAGTGCAGCGTGTACGACCACTGGAGGTCGACGAAGGCGAGCACCGCGCTAACGCCGAGCGCAGCGGTGATGCCGTGCTCACGCCGGAGTCTCACGTCAGGCCGCATCCCGTCTGTCCTCGGGGACGGCAAGCCCTGCAGCAAGGAGAGAAAACCCGACGACGGCGAGGCTCAGGTTGACGACCGTGTCGACGACGAACCCGGGCAGCGTCGGCGCCACCGGGAAGGCGTGCCCAAACGCCAACACCAGCATCAAGTCGTAAGCCGCGTGCACGGCCATCACCGGCCAGATGGTGTTCATGCGCAGCCGCACCGCACCAAAAAGGATGCCGATCAACGCAGCCTCGAAGATCTGATAGGCGACGCCGAGCTCATCCGCTCCCGGGAGAAAGAGGTTGTCGAGGTGGCTGAAGCCAAAGAGGATCGCCGCCAGCGTGACGCGCAGGACGGGGCTGAACCGGGACAGCGCCTGCAGGACAACGCCGCGGTACGTGACCTCCTCCATAAAGATGTCGATCAGCACAAAGCCAACCTGGAGGGCGAGCACCAGTGCCGTCGTCGCCATGACACCCCGCGCCCACAGCCCGGCGACCGGCAAGGCGAGGACCAGCACGAGGGGAATCAACAGGTGCGGCGCCCGCCACTCGCGCAACGGGGTAAAGCCGACCCGCCGCCACCAGTGCAGTCGGGACAGGACGACGGCGATGAAGAGCCCGGGAACGAGCACCAACGCGAACGGCATCAGGTACTGCCACCAGCTCGAGCCGCCGGCGGCCACGATCCCGCGGATGCCGATCAGGGTGCCGGTTTCAATGATGAAGATGCCCAGGGCAAAACCCAGTGCCCTGCGCTGCGGTGGCCGGATCAGCAGCAGTCCTGCCGACGCCAGGATCAGCCCGATGCCAAGCTTGACCACCCAGTCCAGACCCGGGAGGAGGTGGGTCGGCGCCTGGTCTCCCAATCTGCCGGGTATGACGCGCGAAGCTGGCAAAACTGGGGGATGGCTGCGGCCCCAACCAGGGCCGATGATGCTCTTATGGAATAGCTCGCGGCGATCACGCACGCGATCGAGCGCTCCTACCGCCGGTACTAGCCGGGCTCCTCTCCCCTTCCTCGGCCCCCTGCTCCAAGGGGGCCTTTCCTCTTCCCCATCTTGACAACCCTGGGTCGATCCGATTATTATGCTGCTTAGCTAATTAGCTAATGAGGCAAATACAGTGCAAGCGGATCAGCTGAGCGTCACGTTTGCCGCACTCGCGGACCCCACCCGGCGGGCGATTCTGGCGCGGGTTGCGCAGGGCGAGGCCACCGTGATGGAGCTGGCCGAGCCCTTCAAGCTGAAACTGCCGACGGTCTCGAAGCACCTCAAGGTGCTGCGACACGCGGGGCTCGTCACGCAGGGGCGGCAGGCGCAGTGGAGACCGTGCCGGCTTCAGGCGGCACCACTGAAGGACGTAGCCGACTGGGTCGAACGCTATCGCGAGAACTGGGAGGAGCGCATCGGTCAACTCGACGACTACCTGCAGGTACTAAAGGCTGAGGAGGAAAAAGATGGCCGTAAAGAGTAAGCCCGTTGTCACGCTGAGCATGCCGTCCGATCGTGAGCTCGTCATCACCGCCGTTCTCGATGCCCCGCGACATCTCGTCTTCGAGGCATCCACCAGGCCGGAACACGTGAAGCGCTGGTGGGGCCCGAGGCGCACTACCATGACGCTCTGCGAGATCGACCTGCGCCCGGGTGGCGCCTGGCGTTACGTGCTACGCGATCAGGAGAGCGGGCGTGAAGACGGATTTTCCGGTGTCTATCGCGAGATCACGCCGCCGGAGCGGCTGGTCTACACCGAGGGCTGGGAGGGTTTGCCAGGACATGACTATCTGGTGACGGCCACCCTGGAGGAGAAGGACGGCAAGACCACGATCACGAGTAGGTTGCAGTACAAGTCCGTCGAGGACCGCGACGGCCATGTCAATTCCGGCATGGAAGGCGGCATGCGCGAGACCTACGACCGCCTGGGCGAGCACCTCGCCGCGATCGCATAGGGCAGGCTGCCGATCGCAACGACCGGTCTAGTACCATCTCCAGACTCTGACCAGGGGTCTGGGGATGGCTTTTTCTATCGCGGACCTCACTGCCTTCAGCCCATGAGCCGTGCGATGTCGGTCGGGCACCTTGCCATGGAGCCGGAACAAGTAGCTATCGATCGAGCGCCGGATCGAAAAACACGCTTTTCCGAACCCTGATACTAGAACAGGCGCCCCGGCAGGAAGTGGAGGAGGAAGCAATGGAGCATGGAGGGACACGTCCCTATTGCGCTGAACGCCGGAGAGGGCTGGACATACAAGTACGGCATCGATTTCACCGTCAAGGCGGGAGAGCTCGAGGGAGGGCCGCGCCTGGCCTTCGTCGAGTACACGACGCGCACGGGGGAGGAGCCTCCGGACCACACGCGCGGAACCGAAGACGAAATCTTCTATGTGCTCAAGGGCGATCTAGCCTTTCACTGCGGAGACGATACGTTTGAGGTAGGCGACGGTGGCTTCATCTTCCTGCCTTGCGGCATCGAGCACGGCTATCGGATTCTGAGCAAAGGCGACGTCCATCTGTTGGTCATCACATCGCCCGCCGACGGAAGCACCGCAGGCGGCTGGGGTGGTTTTGTCGCGGACTTCGAGTCGCAGGGAGAGCTTCGTAGTTCGCCAACGCGATCCAGCTCAGGTCCCTAGGTCGCAACCAGGCGGGCCACTACTCGCTCGCTGGCCCCGGCGGGCAAAGGAATATTTTGGCTGGCCGAGGGTTTGGTGTAGGACGTATGGTCGGTCCAGCAGCTGACTTGCCGGTAACCCTGATCGTCGAAGGGAATGCCTCCACTGCGAGCCGCGCGCAGGTGCACGGCGAGGACGTCTGGCTCCCCCTCGACGATCTTGTCTCGACGACGGCCTGGGAGCTCAAAGCTGAGGGCGTCTGCCGGGGGGAAACTTGCGTTCCACTTTCGTCCTCGCAAAGGGCCGCCATGGTGCGAGACGAGAAGGCATCAACCTGGTTCAACTTCACCAATTTTGCGCGCCTGATCGAGAAGCCGGTTGCGATCGATCACGAAACGCGCACCTGGTATTTCGGCGCGCCCGGCTGGGAATGGAAGTCGTGGTCGGCAACTAAAACGGCGCCCGACTTTACGGCGCCCGACCTGGCGGGTCGCCCGCACGCGCTCCAGCAGTTACGCGGCAGAAAGGTGTTCCTTCTTTTTTGGGCCTCGTGGTGAGGATGTCGCTTCGACCTGCCGGTCTGGCAGGAGCTCTACCAGGAGAAATCCTCATCCGGGTTTGAGGTCGTCACGATGGCGGCGGACGCGGGTGGGCGTGACGTTGTGGATCCCTGGATTCAGGAGGCGAAGGCATCCCACTGGACACTGCTGGACCCCGATCTGGCGATCGCAACCCTCTACAGCGTGCGAAATGTTCCGTCGGCCTTCTGGATCGATGAGACCGGTGGGATCGTGCGAGCCAACGATCCGATCTACGCCCTGCGCCGAAACCCCACCACCGGTGCGACGTCGCGAAACGAGAAGTACCTCAACGCCGTCCGCGACTGGGTTGCGAACGGCTCGTCGAGTAAGTTCCTCGCGGATGAATCGGCGCTCGAGAAGCGCCGGCGACCGGCCTCAGTCAGCGACATGGACGCTGCAGCCAGCTTCGAACTTGGCGTCTACCTACTCCGCCACGGTGAGCCAACACACGCGCAGCGCCATTTCGATCGCGCCCGCCAACTCGCCCCGGACAATTGGACCTTCCGGCGTCAGGCCTGGAGCCTCTCAGGCGCGACGCGAGCGACCATCGCGAAAGAGATTCGCGACCCGGCGGCGCCGGCATTCTATCCAGAGCTCGATCTCAGCGACTAACGGGACGTAGCATAATTCCGTCATGACGGAGGCGGCCTCCCGCCTCGCCCTGTCCCGCAAAACCGTGACGGCCGTTTTTGCCGACATGGTGGGCTCGACGCCCCTGGCCGAGCGGCTTGACCCCGAGCCCCTCCGAGAGGTCCTCGAACGCTACTTCGAAAGCATGCGCTTGATCATCCAACGACATGGCGGGACGGTCGATAAATTCATCGGCGATGCGGTCGTCGCGACTTTTGGCGTCCCGCACGTGAGTGAGGATGACGCGCTCAGGGCGGTGCGGGCGGCCTGGGAGATGCAGAGGGAACTGGCCGAGCTCAATCGTGACCTCGAGCCGCGCCTCGGCGTCATCCTGATGCAGCGCATCGGGGTAAACACGGGCGACGTCGTGGCTGGGGACCTCTCAACTGAACAGCGGCTCGTAAGTGGCGACACCATGAACGTTGCTGCAAGACTGCAACAGAACGCGGCACCAGGCGAAGTCATCCTCAGCGAGTCGACCTATCGGCTCGTCCAGGCCGCCGTCACCACCGAACCTCTTCAACCTCAGACCCTGAAAGGCAAGAGCCAGCTCACTCGCGCTTATCGGCTGCGTAGCGTGCGCGGAATAACCGAGAGCGGTCCAGCGGAGCAAAGGACTGCCCTCGTCGGTCGACGCGTCGAACTCCTTATGTTGCGGGGGGCTCTTGACCGAACTGTTCAAGAGGGGTTGTGCCAGCTCGCGACCGTGTTCGGTGCACCTGGGTTGGGAAAGTCACGACTTATCCAGGAGTTCCTTGCAGAAACTGGCGACCGCACCACGCAGCTCCGTAGCCGTTGCCTCCCCTACGGCGAAGGCATCACCTTCTGGCCATTGGCCGACATCATCCGACAGGCCGGGTCAATCCACGGCGACGATGCGGAGCCCGAGGTCCGGAGAAAGCTCGTGGCCCTCGTTGAGGATCCAGCGGTCGCGGATCGGCTGGGCTCGGTCCTCGGGTTGGCCGTGTCTCAGCCCGTCGCCGAGATCTTTTGGGCGACAGGCCGACTGATGGAGCGGCTGGTTCGGGCCGGCCCGCTGATCGTCGTCTTCGATGACATTCACTGGGCGGAGCCAACCTTTCTCGACCTGATCGAGCACATCACCCAGCTTCTGCGAGATCGGCCGATCCTGCTCATCGCCGCGGCCCGCCATGACCTGCTCGAGCGTCGACCGAACTGGATCGACCATCGGGAGAATTGGCTCCAGGTCGAGCTTGACGCCCTGTCGGAGCTGGAGAGTACGACACTGCTCCGCAACATCGCGGGCGATGATCTATCGGACCAGGTGGTGAAAGCCATCATGCGAGCCGGGGAAGGCAACCCCCTCTTCATCGAGCAGATGCTCTTCATGCTGGCTGAGGAAGACCGATTATCAGGCACGAGCAGTTCGTCCATCGGCCTTCACGACCGGATCCCGCCCAGCCTGGCGGCGCTTCTTAGCGCCCGGCTAGACCGCCTGTCCCAGGCCGAGCGATCCACCATCGAGGCAGCTTCTGTGTTCGGGTATCTCTTCGACCCGGCCGCCATCCCTTACTTATCCGGCGAGGATTCGAGTGATTCAACCGAGGCGACGCTTCATGACCTGGTTCGCAAACAGTTCATCCAGGTGCGTGAGGTTACGGACGGCAGTCGGAATTCGTTTCGCTTTCGACATATTCTGATTCGCGACGCGGCCTACCAGGGGACGCTGAAGCGGCGGCGGGCGGTCGTCCACCGGCGCTGCGCCGATTGGTTGCACCAGCGCGAGGCAGGCACAATGGCCATGGATGAGCTCGAAGGATTCCACCTCGAGCAGTCTTACTCGTACGAACGGCAGCTAGGCTCGGCACCAAGCCAAATCGCCGAGCTCCAAGGCCAAGCAGCGAAATGCCTCCGCAACGCCGGGTTCGTTGCATGGGAACGAGGTGATGCGACGGCTTCGGCCAATCTTCTTGGCCGCGCAGTCAGGCTCTTCGAGAAGGACGACCCTGAGCGACGCAAAGTTCTGAGCGTCCTTGGAGCAGTTCTACGGGAGAGCGGCGAGCCCGCTGCCGCCGCCGATGCGCTCAACGAGGCCCTCGACGCCGCGCGCGCCGCCTTAGATCGAGTGACCGAGTGGCGGGTCCGCTACGAACTGCTTGAACTCAATCAGATGGAATGGACCGAAGGCACGATTGAAGACGTCCGGCAACTGATCCCCGAACTCGAGCAGCTCGGCGACGAATTCGGTCTGGCACGGTGTTGGCGGTTTCTCACCATGATTTGCTGGCTCCGGGGCCAGATGACAGCGTCCGAAGATGCCTGCCGGCGGGCCGTCGAGCACGCTGCTCGGGCCGGTGACCGCCGGGAGGAGATTGAGATCGTAGCTGGTCTCGCACTCGCTGCACTTGCCGGCCCGAGACCAGTGATCGATGCCCTACAAGTGTGCGAGGACCTATTGGACCGCGTGCAGGAAAACCGGCGGGCGCAAGGATTCGTCATGGGCAACAAGGCTCAGCTCCTGGCGATGGCGGGCCGGTTCGAAGGAGCGCGCCAGACGCTGGCAGAGGCCGGCACGATCCTTCGTGAAGCCGGGATCAAACGATGGATCGCTGGCTTTGCGATCGCCGCCGGCTTCATCGAAGCGGCGGCCGGCAACTTGATCGAGGCGGAGCGCCAGCTTCGAGGTGGGGAACCGGAGCCGAACAGCACCAAAATTGACCGCGCCTACATGGCTCCTTATCTGGCTCGCCTCCTATGCGATCAGGATCGATACCAGGAGGCCTTGGATGAGCTGGTACTCGGAGGTGATGACGCGATGACAGTGCAGGACGTGGACACGAACATCTACCAACTCGGGGCAAGGGCTCGAGCGGCGGCCGCGAACGGCCAACCTGAGGAGGCAGAGCGACTGGCTCGCGAGGCGATAGCCATCGGTGCCACAACCGACTGCCTCGCTTTACATGGCGACGCTTTGGCAGATTTGGCCCACGTGCTTGCTGCAACGGGGAAACCGGAGCAAGCGGCAGGTGCCGCTCGAGAGGCAATCCGACTCTACGAGGCGAAGGGGTTTGGGCCGGCGGTGGAGCGGACCAGGGCATTTCTTTCGACCGTTGGGACCCCGTAGTCGATTTCGATCCGGATCGTTGGTCAGGGCAACTTGCCGCCGCGAACCCAACGTTCGAAGAGGTCGACTCGCTGTGGCGGCCACGCGCCGTCACATGGCATGGTGCCGGCCCGCAAACGCTGGAGGATTCGGTCCGCGTGCGCGCTCACGTCCTCGTAGGACCCGAGGTCGAAGTGCCGCCGCATCGATTGAAGGTCCATTGGGCGAAACAGCGGTTTGATCTGGGTGGCGAATTGGACGGGCTCATCGGTTCCCGGCATGCTCTCAGTCGACTCCTCCACTCATTGAGACTTGCCAGCGGTCGGTGCCCGGAATTTTAGATCGTCAGGTTCGTTGCAGATCGCTGGGCCTCTACGCACGCGGTACCGCGCCGTCGGAGTGGGCGAAGGCGACGGACGTTCCGCGATTAGTTCGGCTTCAAGAATCCCGTTGACGAACTAGTTTGCGGATAATCGATTCGTATGCGGCTCAACCGTTGGCTCGAGCGGACCTATGCGGCGAGCAGTACGCGCCCGCCGAGGGGACTGATTCGGGCGGCCGGCGCTATCCACCGCCTCGCCATCATCAGCACCGGTGGCCGCATCGGAGCCGATCTCCTCGATCATCCGATTCTGCTGTTGAGGACAATTGGCCGCCGTAGCGGCAAGCTCCGTACGCAGCCGCTGATGTACCTGCGGGAGGCTGACTGTTACGTCGTTGCAGCCTCCTTCGGCGGCCATGACCAAGATCCGGCTTGGCTTACAAACATCCGAGCCACTCCGCAGGCGACGGTCATGGTTGCGGGCAGAGAAATACCAGTACTCGCCGCGATCCTGGCGCCGAATGAACGCGAGCGCTTATGGCCGCGCTTCCTCTCGCTCTCCCCAGCGTACGAGAAGTACCAGCGCTCGACCAACCGACAGATCCCGATCGTGAAGCTGTGCCCCGCAGAGCCCGATCGAGCCCAGATTTGACATCGGTCAACTGCGTGACCACACCTAGCGTCTGAATCCGCATGTACATCCCCCCGTAACAAAGCGGTTGCATCTCTGGGACGGGCGCTAGGAAGCCTGTAACTGAGCCGAAATAGCCTGAACTCCGATGAGTCTTTCGCCGTGGCGCCCGCAGGAAAACCCCGATCCAGCTAGCTCGCGGCAAGCGACGACTGCTCGCCCGCAGAACGAACGGCTCTGGAGTTGGCTGATCGGGCTGCTCGTCTTTATCTCTATCTTCATCGCCGCGCTGCCGATCTTCGCCATCGTCCGGGGCACCTCCGCCGGCATGGCCCTGGCGCTCGCGGGCAACGCGAGCCTGCTGAGCTGGCTCGGTCTGGAACTGGCCCTGGTCGCGCTCGGCATGGGTGCGTTCTTCTTCGCCTACTCTCTCAAGTACTACCTGGCTACGGCGACGATCCTCCTCCTGGCATTCTTCGGTCCCGGGCGGAACGGGAATGAAGGCAGCGAGCACCCGAAGCGCTTCCACGGTCTCGCCCGGATCATTCGCCGGCGCTCGAATGGAAGCGGATATCCGGGCGGCAACGGCAATGGGCCGCTGCAGCTTGGGTACCACCCGTTTGTCTCCATCCATATCGCGACTTACAACGAAAAACGGGTGGTTGGCCGGTTGCTCGAAGCCTGCGCCCGATTGAACTATCCCAACTACGAGGTCATCCTCGTCGATGACTCGACCGACGGATCCATGCAGGTCCTCGAACCCTGGCAGCAGGTCGATCGCTTCAAGATCATTCACCGTGACACGCGGGATGGATACAAGGGCGGCGCGCTGACGCATGCGTTGCGGGCCATGGATCCGCGCACCGAGTTCGTCGCCATCTTCGATGCCGACGCCGTGCCCTTTCCGGATGTCCTCAACGATCTCCTTTATCACTTCTACAGCAACGGAAACGAGTCACCGCGCCCCCTGCCCGAGGTCGGCGCGGTGCAGAGCTACCAATGGCATGTCCTGAACAAGAGCGAGAGCTGGCTGACTGCCGCCGTGCGCACGGAGTATGCCGGCAGCTACATGGTGGAACGCCCCTACCAGCAGGTGCTCAGCTCCATGAAGATGATCGCAGGCACTGCCTACATGATCCGCGCCGGACTCTTGAAGGAGCTCGGCTGGGGCCGCAGCCTTACCGAAGACTGGGAGCTCACCCTGCGCCTCTACGCCAAGGGTTTTAAGGTCGTCTACACGCCATACGCGGAGACGCCGGCGGAATGCGTCGCTACATTTGGGCGTCTGGCACGCCAGCGGATGCGTTGGGCAGAGGGTCACAGCTACAACGTCAACAAGTGGTTTCTCACCATCCTCCGTTCGCCGCACCTGAGCCTGATGGAAAAGGCCGAGTTCGTCTACTACGGCATGTACTACTTGCAGTCCGCGCTCTTCATGCTGGGCTCGGCCGCCTGGTTGGTTTCCGAGCTCGTGCTGCGCGTGCACATCCCCGAATGGAGCGCGCTGCTTGGATGGTCGCTCCTCTTCTCAAACCTGCTCGCGCTGCCGCTCATGAACCTGGGCGGCCTGCTGCTGGAGGGCTCGCCGCGCAAGGACTACACCGGCGTCCTCGGCGCGGTTGTCCTCTCGTTTCTACTCGTGCCCTTCCAGGCGTGGGCCTCGGTGAAGGGCCTGTTCGAACGGCAGGAGGGACCCTGGTTTCGCACACCCAAGACCGGACGCATCACCGATCGCGTCGAGCACCTCCAACCGAAGAAAAGCCTGAAACGGTGGCTGCGTCCCCGGCCAGGCAGGCCCGCCCCGGCCACGGTGCGCTTGAGCAACACAGCTGGACGGCGCCGGTCGATCCGGATCGTGTGCATTGCGGCGCCCATTCTGGTGTTGACCATCCTCGGCATTGGCGCGGCAACCGCCCCCACTGTGCTGGCGGCCAACGCCTTCTACCTCCACGATCCGTCCGGCGCCTACACCATCGATAACAACCCGTCGTCGAATGGCACGCCCTCTCATTTTCAAATGGATACATCGGGGGCAACGCAGGCGTGGGCAACGACCGTCGCGTACACGGGGCAGACTATCCCGGCCGGCAGCTACACGTTCACCTACTGGGTCTCAGGCGAAGGCAGCGCCACTGTGCTGGCTGCGCTGACTTTCGGGTACAGCGCGAGCTCCTCATGCGCGGCGATCGTCCCCATCGCCGCATGGACGGCGACGCTGGTGAACGGCGGCGGATCCTCCACCTCGACGAGCATGCCGGCAGTCATCCTTCCCGCCAACTCCTACCTGTGCTGGCAGATCACCGTGATTAGCGCGAGCAAAGGCGGTCTCGACCTTCGGTACGACGGCAACAATCAGGAGACCTCCGTCACGACGCCCTCGATCGTCGTGCCTGAGCATGGCACACCATTGATCGGTCTGGCCCTGCTGCTTCCGCTGGCTGCCAACTGGCTCATCCGGCGGCCGAAGCGCCCCGCGGCAGTGAGGATCCGATGACGCAGTCACGGACAGCACCGGTGTTTGCCATACTCCTGGCCCTGAGCGCTGTCCTTCTCGTCCTATTGCCGTTCGTCTCTACCTTTGACGATGCCCTGACGGCGGTCGGGATGCGGCTGGGCATCGCCACGCCACTACAGGCGATCGTGCCCGCCGAAGTGCGTGTCACCGTAGCGATCCTCGGCGCGCTCGGAATTCACGCGGCGTCGGCGGGAAATCAGCTGGTTGTCTGGAATTCGAGCGGCGCGCCACAAACGCTCTTCATTTCGTGGAACTGCGTGGGCTGGCAAAGCCTGATCCTGCTCGGCTTGAGCCTTGTCGTCGGCCTCCGCGGTCCGATGGGGTGGGCTTCCCGGGTGGAAGTCATCCTGTTCGGCATTCTTGGCACCGTGCTCGTCAACCTGGTGCGCATCGCCACCGTGTGCGTGCTGGCTGCGGCGGCCGGTTATCTGCCGGCCGTCCTGTTCCACGACTACGGCGGCACCCTGCTGCTGGTTGGCTGGCTCTTTACCTTCTGGTTCATCGCTTTTCGCTGGTTGCTACCGAACCACGCAAGTTTGAGTCCTCTCGCGTTGTCAACCAGTTAGTGAAGCCGCTGTGAGCCTGGCCCGGGTCCTCGCCGACGAGGACGAGGAAGACCGGCAGGGTGGCGGCTCCTCACCAGCTCATGCTCCACTCGCGCTCTGGAGCTGGTGGACCCTCGGCTTGTTGCTCGTAGCCCTGGCGCCACGTCTCGTCTACCTCTTTGGCATCTCGAATCCCGAAAACGCCGGCGACGGCTTGTACACCGACGTCTACCAGCACTGGCAGATCGCCTACCTCACCAAAGAGATCGGATTGAGCCACGGCCTGCGCCTCTGGGACCTTAAAGGCGTGGAGTACTTCTGGGGGACGCTGCATCCAATCGTGCTCGTCATCCTCTTTTTTGTCACCGGTTCGACTGACATCGTGCTCGCACGGATCCAGAGTCTTACCTTCGGATCGCTCAGCGTGGTGCTGATCTTCCATCTCTGCCGGCGCTACTGGAACCTGCCGGTTGCGGTTGCGGCGACGGCTTTTGCCGCCTTCGCGCCCACTAGCGTGTTCAACGATGCGTCCGGGATGCTCGAACCGATGGGCGTTAGCCTGTCACTCCTCGGCATCTGGCTACTGCCGAAACGCTCCCTGGGGGCCGGGATCGCCTGGGGCCTCGCCACCGCGGCCCGACCCGAGGCCTGGCTCTCTTCATCCGGGCTCGTCCTGGCATCGTTCCTGCGGCGCGGGACGGTCCGGCGGTGGTTTCTAATGCTCCTCGGGTTTGGGACTGTCATGGCCGCCCAGACGGCATTCCTCAACGCGCGGACCGGCAACCCTATTTATCCGCTCTACTGGAACTTCCTCGCCAATGCGGCCGGCCAGTGGATGAAGCCTCTGGTCGCAAGCCAGCAATCGGCGAGGCCGTGGTTTATCGTCCTATGGGCGATCGCGACCGCCGGCCTGCTGATGACGCTCTGGCGCCGGCCGCGATCCTACCTGCTCTTGCTCTATGGATTCGGATCATGCGCGCTGGTCTTCGGCTTGTTGGGCCTGACGGCGTTCATCACCGAGTGGTACCCGTGGCGGTGGATGATGTGGATCCTCGCCTTCCCGTATGACTTCGCCGCCCTGCTCGTGGCGATCGGCTTGTTCGTGATCCTGCCTCGCTATCTGGGAAAAGGCAGTCGGCGGGTCGCCTGGCTGACGGCCGGGGTCCTGCTGGCCGCCACGCAGCTGACCTGGATCCCCATCGAGACCGCGTACACGAGCACAGCCTCACCCTGGAACACCGATGTGGCTACGGGCCGCTACATCGCCAGCATCTTCGGTCAGCCTGACTATCGCGGCGGCGCGCTCAACCTGCCTCCACCCGACCATCCCGAGGTGACCTATTCGCTCGTGCACTACGGCGGGCTCGACGGCCGGCACTTCATCAGCCAGTTGTACGACCCGTTTTATTACCTGCCGCCTGGCTACCAGTACGCCGCTCATCCAGTGACAGCGGGCACGCTCCTCCAGTGCTGGCTGTCCACCACCAAAACGTCCATCTTCGTGATGCCCGACGATCGCGCCGACTACCTCGCATTCGCAGCGGACCATCCCGCCTGGTTCGAAATGGTTGGGCGCGTTGCTGAGTACGGCTGGACCATCGAGGCCGTCCACATCCCCGCGCCATCGCCGCAAACATGCGCGCAAGTTGCTCTGGACGCTCGAGCCGGTGGCCAATAAGAGCGAGACGATCAAACCATCGGCGTTTCGGCTCAGGAAGTACCAGGCAGCGGCGGCTAGCGCTTCCCCATGGCCCATTCCAGGACCTGATCGACCGGCCAGGTGTTGACCACGCGCTCAACGGACACGGCCGCATCGGCCGCCTGCTCGCAGCCGTACCACTGCCACTCCAGTTGGCCGGGAGCGTGGGCGTCGCTGTCGATGCTGAACAAGCACCCGGCGCGCACCGCCTGCTCCAGCAGTTCAGGTGGCGGGTCGCGCCGTTCGGGCCGGGAGTTGATCTCCACAGCGGTGCTGGTGCGGGCGCACGCCTCGAAGACGCTGGCCGCGTCGAAGGTGGACGGTTGGCGACCGCGACCTACGATGATTCGCCCCGTGCAGTGCCCGAGGATGTCGCTGTGCGGGCTCTCGATCGCCGCCAGCATCCGTGCCGTCATGGCCGGCGCATCCATCCGCAGCTTGGAGTGCACGCTGGCCACCACTACGTCCAGATCTGCCAGCAGCCCCTCTTCCTGGTCGAGGGAGCCGTCCTCGAGGATGTCCACTTCGATGCCGGTGAGGATCCGGAACGGCGCCAGTTCCTCGTTGAGGCGGGCCACGACCTTCAGCTGGGCGGAGAGCCTAGCGGCGTCGAGACCGTTGGCGACGGTGAGGCGCGGGCTGTGGTCGCTCAGGGCCAGGTAGCGGTGGCCGAGTGCGATGGCCGCTTCCGCCATCGTGCGGATGTCGCTGCCGCCATCGGACCAGTCGCTATGGCTGTGGCAGTCGCCTTGCAGCGCTCGGCGGTAGGCGTCGGCGGCCGCGCTGCGAGCTGACATGGGGGCGGCTTCCAGCTCTACCAGGTAGGCCGGTACGCGGCCGTCGAGAACCTCGCCGATGATCGCCGCAGTGGTCTCTCCCACTCCAGGCAGGTCCTTCAGTCGCCCCTCCGCGTGTAGCGCGCGCAGCCGCTGCGGCCCCTGCTCCGTCACCGCGTCGGCCGCCCGGCGGAACGCCCGCACCCGGTAGGTGTCGGCGCGCTGGCGCTCCAGCAGGAAGGCGATGCGGCGCAGCACGGTCGAAGGATCGAGATCAGCCATCACCCTCGACCCTACCGTCTACGTAGGCGATCTCGTTTGTGGCAAGCGCAGCGATCTGCAGCGTTCAGATCGGCCCGATTGCGCCGTTGCTCAAGCAGTTATCTGGTCAAAAAGACAAGCCGCCCCTGACGCTCGCCGACTGAGCGGAGGGACGTAAGTGGCCGCAGCCGCCGGGCACAGAAGTCGCAATCCTCATCCGCACAACCTGACCGTCTAGCTCGATCATCCTTTGACATCCTCGGACAACGGTGCTAAACCGGTCGGAGGGGGCCACGTTATGAACACCGCGTGATCACGGGCGGCGTTGGGCACAATCTGCCGCAAGAAGCGCCACAGGGCTTCGCCCGGGCCATTCTGGACGTCGGCCGGATGTCAAAGGAGTAGACGGCCATGAAAGTAAAGCAGTTCTTTTTTCCCGGGACGCACCCGGCCGGGGTGGAACCGCCACGCGAGGCGGTCAACGTAGACGATCAGCTGATGCGGCAGCTCAAGGCTAGGGCCGCGAAGCTGCCGATTGAAGGTGAGCTGGCTTCGTTTGGCGGCGCAACGGGGTGGATCAATTCCGAGCCGTTGTCGCCGGCTGACCTGCGGGGGAAAGTCGTTCTAGTCGACTTCTGGACCTTTACCTGCGTCAACTGGCTACGGACGTTCCCCTACGTTCGTGCCTGGGCTCAGAAATACGGCGACAAAGGCCTGGTGGTGATCGGGGTCCATACGCCGGAATTTCCGTTCGAGGGAGACATAGACAACGTCCGCAAGCAAGCAGGAGCCCTGGGGGTCGAATACCCAATCGCGGTCGATACCAACTACGGGGTCTGGCGGGCGTTCGACAACAACTACTGGCCGGCGCTCTATCTCGCGGACGCCCAGGGACGGATCCGAGCCCATCACTTCGGCGAGGGCGCCTACGAGATGTCGGAGATGATCCTTCAGCAGTTGCTCGCGGACGCGGGGTTCAGCGGACTCCGCGATGACCTGGTGACGGTCCAGCCGGAGGGAACCCAGGTTGGCGCTGAGTTGAGCACCCTCGAGTCGGGAGAGACCTACACCGGCTACGAGCAGGCCGGGGGGTTTGCCTCGCCCGGTGGCGCCGTCCCGAACAAGCCTCGCACCTATACCGTTCCCAGCCGCCTGAACCTGAACGATTGGGCCCTGTCGGGGGATTGGACGATCACCGGGCGGGCAGCGGTTCTCAACGAGGCAAACGGGCGTATCGCCTTTCGCTTTCATGCCCGTGACGTCAACCTCGTCATGGGACCGCCCAAAGGAGCCGCTGCGGTGCGGTTTCGCGTCTTCATCGACGGCGAGGCTGTTGGCGCAGCCCATGGCAGCGACGTTGACGGCCAAGGGCAGGGCACTGCGGATGCTCAGCGGCTCTACCAGCTGATCCGCCAGCGGGGCACCGTTGAGGATCGCACCTTCGAGATCGAATTCCTCGACGCTGGGGCTGAAGCCTACTGCTTTACGTTCGGCTGATATGTGCGCCCATTCTCGGGCTCAGTCGGAATGAAAAAGTGCCCTTGACAGTTTGAAACTCGGAAGACTACGGTAGACCGGTCGTCGACCGCCTGCAGGCCACAAGGAGGCAATAGGCATGCACCCGAAACGACTGTCGTTTTGGCTTGGTGCCATCAGTGTGGGGCTCACCATCTGTATGGCAACGCCGGCATCGGCAACGACCGTTGCCCCGCTAGCGGTGATCTCCGGGCCCAGCCCGTTCGCCGGCTGCACCACCGGTGCCAGCGTGCCCCCGGTACCCGGCGAGACGCTCTACCCAAACGCTGAGGAAGAGCCCTGGGTCGCCGTCAACCCGACGAATTCGAACAACATCATCGCCGTCTGGCAGCAGGACCGCTGGTCTGACGGCGGCGCGCATGGACTGGTCGCCGGCGTCACCCATGATGGCGGCACGACCTGGACGCGGACGTTTGCGCCATTCAGCGAGTGCGCCGGAGGCAATGCGACAAACGGCGGAAACTACGAGCGCGCCTCCGATCCCTGGGTGTCCTTCGGTCCGACCGGGACGGCCTACCAGATCAGTCTTTCGTTCGACGCCAACACCGCGCGCAATGGCGTGCTGGTCAGCAGGTCCGCCGACGGCGGCGACACCTGGGACACGCCCGTCAGTCTTATCCGAGACTCGGGCGATCGTGACTCGTCCTTTGCCTTCAACGACAAGGAGTCGATCACGGCCGATCCCACCAATCCCAACTTGGCCTATGCGGTTTGGGACCGCTTCGTTACGCCCTCGGGCAACTCGCTGGCCAACATCGAGGGCGCTATTCACTCGCGCACGTTCCGCGAGCCCGTCTTCTTCTCGCGGACGACCGACGGCGGCAAGACCTGGGAACCCGCGCGGGATATCTATGACCGGGACCAGTTCAACGGCACCATCGGAAACCAGATCATCGTGCTCCCGAACGGCGACCTGCTCGACTTCTTCGACGAGTTCTTTGTCCACAACAATTCCAACAACCAGCGGGGCGAGAGTATGAGCGTGATCCGCTCGACGGACCATGGCCTTACCTGGTCGGCGCGGTCAACGGTGATCGCAGCCAGCCTGGAACGGGGCGCGTTCGATCCTGACACCGGGCGGCCGATCCGAGCCGAAGGCGGCATCCCCGAGATGGCGATCGATCACCGCAACGGCAACCTCTACCTGATCTGGCAGGACTCGCGCTTCAGCGGCGTCGACGAAGTCGCCCTCTCCATGTCCTCGGATGGCGGCCTCACCTGGTCAGCGCCCATCAAGGTGAACCAGACGCCCCGCAACTCGAATCCGGCCGATGAGCAGGCCTTCGTACCCTCGGTCCGGGTTGCCGCCGACGGGACGGTGGCGATCACCTACTACGACTTCCGCAATAACACGCCTGCTCCCGGCGTGCCAACTGACTACTGGGCCGCGTTCTGTCACCCCTCATCACCCACGAGCTGTGCGAGCGCATCAAATTGGGGCGGTGAGGTGCGTCTCTCGGCTGCCTCGTTCGATATTGAGCAAGCGCCTGCGGCGCGGGGACCGTTTGGATTCTTCCTGGGGGACTACCAGGGGCTGGCCAGCATTGGCAACAGCTTCCGGCCGGTGTTCATTCAGGTCAACGACGGGCAACCGGCCAACCGTACGGACGTCTTCACGACAACCGTCTCTCCGTAAAACTGAACAGAGCGGACAGCCGCGGCCACGGTACGCAGCGGCTGTCCCTTGTGGGCGCGCAAGGTTGAGCGACCCCGAGCGGACAAGTTTCGAACTCAGTCTGAATACACACGCGGACCTTAGGCTTGCCGAAGAGAACGCGCAGACCTTGCCGGCAACACGCTCACGACTCCGACCGGCTACTTGAATTTAGCCATTACTTCGCCAGCGCTGAGATGGAGTGACCCCCCCGTTAGCCACAAGCTGCGAACGGACGCTACCAGTTGAGAATGAAGACGGGGGCGGTCGCTGTAAGCGCCGCGGCAACCTGTAACGCGAGTACCAACAGGGCCGGTCGCGGCGTTCGCGGTAATGAGGTGACTGCAAAAAATGCGACGATCGGTAGCTGTCCAGCCATGAGGAGCTGCCAAAGATGTGCCTCGGTGCCCTCATCAGGCTGACGACTAACGCCAAACATGGCAATGTGACCAAGGATCAAGCCGATCGCGGCGAGTGACATCACCAGGGGAATGATTGCGCTCGGTCGCTTCAAGCTGCTCATACAATCGATAACGATGTAGCGCGGTCGAGGTTTCTCTCCCAGCTAGGCGGTCGCAGAATATGCCTCTCGACCGGCCCCTGTTCCCAGCGTACGATCGGCCTCGCGCTAATCGCCGGCGGTCGCGGGGCTAATCGCCTCGAGGACAGCCGCGGGCGCTTGCCCCCTCAAAGCGGCGACCACGACACCTAGGCCGACGATGGCTAACGCGGCCACTACCAGACCCGGTAGGAACACGGCCATCGGAATCGAGAGCAGCAACAGGATGATCGCGGCGATATGTGAGCGCGAGAGGTGATGCCAGATCGCCAACTTGAATAAGGCATGGCCGGCGAGAAATATGGCTGTCCCACCGAGAAGGATGGAAGCGGTGGCGACGCCGGCGGGCTGCGTCGGTCGGGCCAGGAGGAGCCGGTCGCCCGCAGCCACGGCAATGATGCCGGCGACCATCGGCACCTGCGCCCAATAGAAGGCCGACCGGGCCAGCCGGCCCGGATCAGGGGATGAAGCGAGGGCGCGTGCGGCGAAGGCCGCGCTGCGGTCGAAATAGACCCACCACAACGCAACGGTGGTGACAAAGGCTAGAAGGAATGCCACGGTTTCGCCGAGCGACAGGTCTTTAACGCCGGTCAGCGAGGCACCGATGATGACGATGGACTCACCGAGCGCGATCATGACGAACGCCTGGATCCGCTCCGCGGCATGGGCTCCATCGATGTTCCATTCCCGAGTCGCGGTGCGACCCAGCCC
>Ga0070697_100001294_pt1 | contig 18842 bp, 16 predicted proteins | sample KBSK1501metaG_FD_65475 | JGI IMG/M metagenome (GOLD analysis project Ga0070697, IMG submission 65475) | Corn, switchgrass and miscanthus rhizosphere microbial communities from Kellogg Biological Station, Michigan, USA - KBS K1-50-1 metaG | ecosystem: Host-associated > Plants > Roots >... | reverse complement strand
AGAACGCACCAAGGCGCGGCATCTCTCGCTGCTCAACACCATTTCACGGAACGCCATTGCCACACTCAACCCCGACGAAATGCTGGCCAAGATAGCGGAGCAGCTGGAGGCCGGGCTGACTTACGACCATATCGGCATCAGCGTGCTCGAATACTCGACACGCGAACTTATCGTCCAGGCCGAAGCGGGGGCGCGACGAGGCGCGCTCGGAAGGCGCATCCCGCTGGGAAATGGCCTCATTGGCCACGTCGCGCGCAGCGGCCAGATGGCCGACTACCAGATTTCTAGCTCAGGCGAATCCGCCCACCAACCGCTCTTGCCAGATTCCAGCGCGGCCATCGCCCTTCCAGTGTTCTACGCGGAACAGCTCCACGGAGTGTTGTATGTCGAATCCTCGTTCCCCGTTGAGTTCTCCGAGGAAGAGATATTGCTTCTCCGAACCTTGGCCGACCTCATTGCCGGCGCCCTTCACAATGCATTCTCCTTTCAGAAGGCCCAGGAGCAGGCCATCACGGATGGCCTCACCGGCGTCAAGACGCATCGCTTCTTCATGGAATCTCTTTCCGCTGAGTGGAAGCGCTCCACGCGCGCCGGACGTGCATTCGCCCTTGTACTCATGGACCTCGACCGGTTCAAGTTCGTGAATGATTTCTACGGCCATCTCGAGGGAGATCTCGTTCTCCAGCGCGTCGGCCACATTCTTGAAACGAATTGCCGCCGCTCCGATGTCGTCGCACGCTACGGTGGGGACGAGTTCGTCATTCTCATGCCGGAAACCAACATGGAGCACGCCCGCCAGCTTGCAACCAAGCTTCGAGGCTGGGTATCCGCGGACCCGCTTCTACGCGAGAAGAACATCAGCGCCAGCTTTGGTATCGCCTGTTATCCACTGCACGGCTCCTCGCCGCAAGAGCTCATACAAGTGGCCGACGCCTCCATGTATTTGTCCAAGCATCAGGGAGGGAATGCGGTCTCGACCGCCGACCACTTCGATCCCAACGAAGCGAAAAAGTGGAAGCGCGACGTCCTCGAGGCTTATCTCGGGGTAACTCTCAAGCGACTTTTTGCCACGGGGCCGGAAGCCTTTGAGGAAATCTATTCGCGTCTCAAGCAATTCACGGAGTCTCTGGCATCAACCGAGACGCCGGGTGGCAAACCCACCGTGCCGACTTCTGCACAGGGTCCAGAAGGTCTTCCGCAAGCCGTTCTGGACACCGTTACGTCGCTCGCTTTCGCCATTGACGCAAAAGATCACTACACGCAGGGACATTCGCAAAAAGTTTCCGCGTATGCCGCGCTCATCGCCGAGGCTCTCAACATGACGGACGCGGAGATCGAGGAGATCCGCCTCGGTGGCGTGCTCCATGACATCGGCAAAGTGGCCATCCCGGAAAATATTTTGAACAAGAGCGGCCCGCTCAATCCCGAAGAATGGGAAACCATGAAGGCTCATGTGAGATTTGGCGCCAAGATACTGGACCCGCTCACTCCCCTGGCCCGCATTCGCGAGATGGTTTTGCATCATCACGAATTTTTCGATGGATCAGGCTATCCGGATGCGCTTTCTGGCGAGGGTATTCCACTTGGTGCGCGCATTATCGCTGTGGCCGACGCCTACGACACCATCACCAGCGACCGCACCTACAAAAAAGGCCGGAGTTCTCCGGAAGCCCTTGCGGAGCTAGAACGCTGCGCCAACGCCCAGTTTGATGCCGCAATCGTCCAAATCTTCGTGCGTACGATGCGCCAGCTTCCCAATCCCATCATCGAAGTTGCCGCCACAGGTCCCCGCAACACTTAGCACCGGACCGCGAGCCGTAGAAAGCTGCTATCGCTTCTCCTTTGGTCTCGGCAAAACTCACCGAGCTTCTAGATTTACGTCCTTAATCGGCAAATCCCAATGCGCGTCCAGAATCTCGAATCGCCGCTGCTCTTCTTTTTTGTACGTTTCCTGATCCGGATAAAGCTGCTTGAGCAGGGCCGAGCTGTCGAAATTATCATTTGCGATGCTCGCGTTCTTGTACACGATCGTCACCCGGTAGTCCCAGCGTCCATCCTCCGTTGTGTGATACCGGGGCGATGTCATACTCACTTTCAACATACGTCCCAGTTCCATCTCTTTCTTCAGCACCGGGTAGTGGTTCTTCTTGAACAGTGAGAGGAACTCGTCAGCATGTCCCCACTTCGCCTTGTAGTAGTACTCGATGACAAAGGGTTGCGCGCTTGCTTCGCTCCCCGCTGCGGTTTGCGCTGCTTTCACCCTGTAGCGCGCCGCACCTAGCAGTGCGGTCAGAACAAGTACAGCGATTCCCGCCCACCTCACCACTCGCTGATCTAGTATTCGCATAAGTCTCCTCCGTCAAGTCTCTCTGCCACGCCAGCTATCCTAACCTCATTCTTGCTACTCGGAGGCACGTGCGGGGCCTCCGGGGCTGCGGGAACAAGCCCGTTGGACCGGAGCGCTGCGGTTCTTCCTCTGCGTTGACTTGCCTACCAGCGCGGCCTAAGATTCTCGCCAACGGCAGGTGCCCATGCCATGATCGGCCAAACTATCGGCCACTACCAGGTCATCGAACAGATCGGCGCCGGTGGAATGGGCGTGGTCTATCGCGCTCGCGATCAGCGCCTCAACCGCGATGTTGCCCTGAAAGTGCTCCCTCCCGGCAAGCTGGGCTTTGACGCGCCTCGCAAACGATTCCGCAAGGAAGCCTTGGCCCTGGCCAAGCTCAACCATCCAAACATTGGAACGGTCTACGACTTCGATAACCAGGACGGAATCGATTTCCTCGTCATGGAGTACATTCCCGGCGAAACACTCGGTCAGCGCCTCGCCAAAGGTACCGTGCCTGAAAAGGAATGGATTTCCATCAGTTTACAGATTGCTGCTGCGCTCGAGGAGGCGCACGAACACGGCATCGTCCATCAAGACCTCAAGCCCGGCAACATCATGGTGACGCCGAAGGGCCAAGTTAAGGTGTTGGATTTTGGGTTGGCTCAGCTTCTCGATGCCGGCACCGGTGCAGAAGTCACGGCCACCCTTACTGAAAGCGATGGAGCAGGCACCCTGCCTTACATGGCTCCCGAACAACTTCGCGGCGACCCGGTGGATGCTCGCACCGATATTTTCTCCACGGGGATTGTTCTTTATGAAATGAGCGCAGGCCAGCGGCCGTTCCGGGAAAAACTGGCTCCTCGTCTGATCCAGCAAATTCTGTCCGAAGCGCCTCGTCCGTTGCAGGAATGGAACCGCCGTATTTCGCCACAAGTCGAAAGCATCATTATGAAGGCGCTCGACAAACAGCCTGACCTCCGCTACCAGTCCGCGCGCGAATTGCGCGTCGATCTGGAACGGCTCGTGGCGCAGCAAACAACCTCTTCCGCGATCCCGGTCGTGCGAGGAGCATCGCGCCGCGGATGGAAGGAGGCTCTGCGAGGGCACCCGCGCGCCATCTACTCGTCCGCAATTTTCTTGGCTGTCGCTGTAGCCACCCTTTGGTGGTTAATCGGCGCGCGGCCGGTCCTCTCATTTGCTCCGCGCGATTGGCTTTTGATCACCGATTTTGAGAACCAGACCAACGACCCGCTCTTCGATCGCTCGCTCCTCACGGCTTTGACGGTCAGCCTCGAACAGTCCCCGCACGCCAACGTCGTGCCTCGCGCACGCGTCGCGGACAGCTTGCATCGCATGGGCAAGAGCGGTGAGGAAAAAATCACCGAGGAGGTGGCTAGGGATATCTCTCAGCGAGAGGCCATCCGCGCGATCCTGAGTTGCTCCATCGCCAAGGTCGGGCAGCAGTATGCACTTACCGCCCGTTTGATCGATCCGCGGTCAGGCGTGGCGGTTCGTTCTTACCTCGAGGAAGCCAAGGACCAGGACCATGTTCTGGACGCGCTCGGCTCGGTAGCAACTCGAGTGCGCCGCGACCTTGGCGAGTCGATGCTCGCCACAGGTAAAACCGATCGACCTCTTCCGGTGGTAACCACCCGGTCTTTACAAGCCCTGAAAATGTTTGCCGACGGGGGCGCGCTCTGGAGCAAGGGACAGTATGAGCCGGCCGTGAAGGCCTTCGAGACGGCCGTCAAGGCCGACCCTGAGTTCGCCATGGCCCACGCCGCACTCGGAGACGCCTACTACAGTCACATCTTCAATGGTCCCGCCAGAGGCAAAGAGCATATGGACAAAGCTCTGCAACTCTCCGAGCGCACCACGGATCGGGAGCGGCTCTACATTCAGACCCGCTACGCGCAAGACCTAGGCCACGTCGCCGAGGCCAAAAACAGCTTCGAGGTGTACCTCAAATCGTACCCCGATGATTGGGGGATGCGCTTCAACTTTGCCAATCTGCTACGCAACAACGGCCAGCCTCAAGAAGCCCTTGAACAATACAAAGAACTCGCGCGCATTTCTTCCAACAACCCTTCCACTTATATCGACATCGCCACCACCTACAATGGGCTCGGCAATTTTTCCGAGGCGCTCCGCAACTACGAGCAAGCCTTTAGTTTGGATCCTTCCTGGAAGACCAATCAGAACATCAATCACGAATACGGGATGACTCTTTTCCGCAGCGGTGACGAACCCAAGGCGCGGGAAACCTTCAAGCTTGCTTTGGAGAAGCCGGGCCTGAAACCGAAAGGCCTCCGCTCGCTTGCCTGGCTTGATCTCTACCACGGCAAATATGCTTCCGCCAAATCACAACTGCAGGAGGCTTTGCTGTCCGATGAAACTTTCAAGTGGGCCTTGAGCATTTTGCGCGAGCACAACTTGCTCGCCCTTGTCGCGGATGGACAGGGCGATCGCGCCGGCCAACTGCGTGAACTGGATCTTGCGCTCCCTTACTTGGCCACGTCGGGCGCCCAAGTGCGCGCCGGGCTCTGGCTCGGAACGCAATACGCGCGAGCTGGAAGCGTCGCGAAGGCCGCGGAAATCCTTCAAAAAGTGCGCCCTCTCGCAGACTCCCAAAATCCCGAGCAGATGAGCGATATCCAAACCCTTGAAGCTGAGGTGGATCTCGCACATGGCAACAAAGGCCATGCGATTGAGCTGCTCTCCCTGGCGGACAAAGCCAAGCGGGGCTTCATGACCGTGGAAGGTCTGGCTCATGCCTACGAGGCCTCCAGCAACACCGACCAAGCCGTCGTCTGGTATGAACTTTTCCTCAAAGACGTCGATCCTCCGATCGGATGGGAGCCTCAGCAGGACTGGCTGGCCGCGAATTACCATCTCGCGCGCATCTATCTCGCCAAGGGGGACAAGGCCAAGGCCGCAACGCAGATTGATCGGCTCCTCGAGCCCTGGAAGGACGCGGACCCGGGCCTCCCTCTCCTCAAAGACGCTCGCAAGCTTAAGCAAGAAATAGATAGCAGGCCGTAGAGACTTCTGTTTCGCTACTCCAGCTTCATTTCACTGTTGTTATCCTTTACTCTGGGAACGCGGAAAAGTTTCTCCGGGAGGCAAAGTGCAAACAGCGGCCATAAAGTGGATTGGCGAAGAAAAATTCGTGGCCACCAGCCCTTCGGGGCACGCGATCACGATCGATTCCGACCGCGCCTCGAACAAGGCACCCGGCCCCATGGAGCTTGTCCTGATGGCCCTCGGCGCTTGCACCGCGACGGATGTAGTCAGCATCTTGAAGAAAAAGCGCCAAAAACTCGAAGGCTTGGAAGTCATTTGTTCCGGCGAACGCGCTTCCGAACCGCCCACCGTCTGGATAAAACTGGAAATCCTTTATCGGCTCCGCGGCTCGCTGGAGGAAGCCGCGGTGAAACGCGCCATCGAGCTCAGTGAGCAAAAATACTGCTCCGTTTCCGCCATGCTGCAAAAAACGGCAACGTTGACCTGGCGGCACGAAATCCTTCCGCCTGGAAAATAATGTTCCGCGCCAATCGGCCGTCACCCCGTCAGAACCCCCGCGAATTTCTTGTATGTTTCGTTCTCGACTTGTAACCTCGCATCCGCATCGAATAGAATTTCGGATTCGCTTGGTATGGTGTAACTCCCAAGGAGAGCCATGTCTCACCGCATCTCGGCAAAAATCTCGGGTGTCGCAGGTTATGTACCGCCCAAAGTGCTTACGAACGCGGACCTCGAGAAAATGGTCGCGACCAATGACGAATGGATTCGCAGCCGCACCGGCATCCGCGAGCGCCACATCGCTGAAAATGGCACCGCCAGTTCGCATCTAGCCACCGAAGCCGCCAAAGCGCTCCTCGCTCAAACCAAAACCGACCCCGGCGACATTGACATGATCATTGTCGCCAGCGTCACACCGGACATGATGTTTCCCGCGACGGCTTGCCTTGTTCAGGACCGCATTGGAGCGAAGAAGGCGTGGGGCTTCGACCTTTCCGCCGCATGCTCGGGTTTTGCATATGGGCTCACGGTCGGAGCGCAATTCGTCGGCTCAGGTGCTCACAAGAATGTCCTGGTTATCGGCAGTGACAAGATGAGCTCCATCCTGGACTACACCGACCGCGCCACCTGCATTTTATTTGGCGATGGCGCGGGCGCAGTGCTGCTCGAACCGGCAAACGATGGCGAGGGGATTCTTGATTTCGAACATGATGTCGATGGCTCGGGCGGGCAATTCCTTTACATGCCGGGTGGCGGTTCACTGCATCCGGCGACGGCTGAGACTGTCGAAAAGAAAATGCATTTCGTGCACCAGGAAGGTTCTCAGGTCTTCAAGTATGCCGCTCGCCGAATGGCAGAGATGTCGGCAAGACTCTTAGAACGCAATGGCTTTACGAAGGATGATTTGGCGCTGCTGGTTCCCCACCAAGCCAACCTCCGCATCATTCGCGCCGCGCAGGAGCGGCTGGGCGTTGACGACTCGAAAGTGCTGGTCAATATCGACAGCTACGCCAACACCACGGCAGGTACGATTCCTTTGGGATTGTGCGATGCCGTCAAGCAAGGGCGCCTTCACAAGGGCGACCTGGTGCTTATCGTCACCGTTGGTGCGGGCTACACCACGGGTGGCGTGCTTCTTCGATGGGCTTATTGAGGCTGAGTTTAAGTATTGAACTGAGGCTAGGTAGCTTTGTGATTTTGCGTCTGCGTTCTTAAGCTATTTTGCGCTGCCCGCTCTGCGGATGTAGATCTGTCCCTGGAAATTTGTGAATTGATATTCTGGGCCGCCGCCGTTAATCGTTCCATGAACGGTCTTGTCGATCCTCACGCGGTACTTGCCGCCTTTCGCGCGTCCATCTTCCACGACCTGTTGTGGCGCGGAGGCCTGGAGCTGCACGTCAAAATCGCTGAACACATCGCCGCGGTCGGACTTAATACTCACATTCGCTTTCACATCCGCCGGAAACGTCACGTCGATATCTCCATTCAACGAACTGAACGCCATGGGCTTTTGCGGATTCACCTTTATGAAATTAGCGTGCACGTGGCCGTTCAGCGCATGCGCCACGGCGCTGCCGGAGACATTGTTTAGGGTGACCGCGCCGTTTATGTCATCCACATCCAGGTCGCCGTCCACTCCCGTGACCACGATATCTCCGTCGTTCACTGCCCGCAGCTTTAGCGAGGTGTGCACGGGGACGGAAATGGTGAGGTCAATCGTCCGCGCGTAGGATTCCGTGCCGATGCGTACTTCGTTGTTCTCTTCTTCGACCGACAAGCCGGTAGTCGATATGTTCAAGCGCTTCGGGCCGCCCGAAGGCTTTTCGCTCTCTTGATTCCGCCCGCGCGCCTCCACGATAACTTCCTTGCCGTCGTAGGCCTTTACGGTAATGCTGCCGTTCACCAGGCTCGCTTTCACAAACGCCGGACGCGCCGGATCGTCCAGATTGACCGCGATGCGGTCACTGCCGGACTGCGTTTGTGCTTGCGCGACGGGCGCGATCAATGCCGCCCCAGCCAACAATGCTCCTCGGAGGATATGGCTAAAACGAAATGTATGGTTATTCATGATTTTCAAGAATGCGAATATCTCCATTTAGATTTTCAATCTGAATCTCCGGCCCGCCGGCGTTCACGCGCGCGCCCGTGAAGCGGTCGGCCCGGTAAACCACTTTCCCGCCGCGCCGTTCCGGCTGAATCGCGTGCACAGGCAGGGTCGTCACGGGAAAATCGCTGTAGATGCCGCCGTTGAATGTCTTGAACCGAAAATCCGCGGACAGGTCATGCGCAAAGCGCAGCTCGACATTTCCGTTGATGGTCTTGAACTCGGAATTCTCGCGCGGATTCTGGCGGAAAGAAACGACCACCGGCCCATTCACCGTTCGCGCCGTCCCGGAGCCAGACACGTTGTCCATTTGGATGTCGCCGTTCACGTTTCGCACGAGGAAACTTCCGTTTGTGCCTCGCACGACCACGCGTCCACCATTTACCGTCTTCACTTTAAGATCGGTGTCGCGCGGAACCTGCACATGAAAATCCATCTTTACAACGTACCCGTCGGCATCCCGCGAATGCCGGCAGTCATCGCATTGGCACCGGAACGGTCCGTTCACATAGAGCTTCAGCGCGCCTTCTTGCTGTGAAATGTCCAGTGTCACTTCCTTCTTCGCCTTTTCGAGCATTTCCTTCGATTCCGCCCGTGTCGTTCGCTGAACGGTCAGTTCCACCTTGTCTGAAGCGTCGGCGGACACCTCGATCGAGCCCCATACGTTGTCGATCTCGAGGGTCTTCTGACCGGTTGCGGGCATGGGAAACGATTTCTGAATGTTTTCCTGGTCGCGGACCGGGTATTCGGCATCGTCGTCTCTGGTCGTTGCGGAGACGGCTTCGGGTCCCAAGGCCGCGCGCACGAAATTCAACACGCTAGAAGCGCGCCCGCCCACAGTTCTCTTCGCGGGCAAGACCGGCAGCAGAACCGCCGCCGCGGCGTACACGATCAAAATCGAGATTAGGGATTTTCTGCGCACGCTTTCCTCCTCAATTCAATTTGCTGACGGCCCATTCCGCGCGTTGCTTCACTGTGGGATTCAAATTCGGTGTTTGCTCAAAATTGCGCAAACGCTGCGCGGCGTCCGGATCGCGCCATTCCGTCAAGAGGTCGATCAGCGCCACCTGCACCAGTGGCGACTGCTGCTCTTGCAGCGCGTCCAGGACGCCTTTGTGAACCTGCGGCTGGCCTGCGTGCCGGCTGAGCGCATCGAGCGCCGCCAGCCGCACGTCCACGCTTCCGTCGAAGCGAAGCGTATGCAGCAGCGCTCCCATCACCTGCGGATCGAGGTGCGCCTCCCGCTGGCTCCAGCTCACTCCCTGTAAGCGCTCGCTCGCGGATTGTTGCTGCAGCATCGAGAGCACCACCAACTGCCGCATGTTTGTCAGCTCTGTGTGCATCGCTGCTATTTCGTCCTGGTTGGCAATCGGGTGCGTTGGCCTGTCGCCGAAATAGTTGCCGGCAAAAATCCCGATCACGAGCAGCGCGGCACTCCACGCCACTACGCCCACAGGCGTGCGCAGCCATTGCCAAAAGTTCGACCCCGCTGCGCGTCCTGCTCGCCCGAATCGTGCGCTCACTCTGTCGCTGCGCCCCGTCTGGTAGGCGTGCAGCATCGCTTCGAATCGCGCCCTTGAGGCCGCGCTCGGCTGTTCCACGGGCAGCAGCCCCAGCTTTTTCCAGATCGTCACTTCGTCGCGGCAATCGGCGCACTGCGCCGTGTGAAGTTCCACGATTTCGTTTTGTTCTTCGTCCAAATTCCCCTGCAGATAATCCGGCAGGAGTTCTCCAATTTGTTCACACTTCATTTCCGGCCCTCCGGGGAGGTACAAACTTCGTGACTCCAGAGTTTTTGTCCTTGTTGATCATGCCGCTCTCAAGCTGGCGAAAGGTCTGCCGCAGCTCCTGAATCGCGCGGTGAATTCGCGTTTTCACGGTCCCGAGTTCGCAACCCAGCAGCCGCGCAATTTCGTCGTACCTCAATTCCTGAAAGCGGCTCAGAATCAATATCTCTCGTTTCTCTTCCGGCATCTGCATTAACGCCCGGTGCAAAAGTTCCGCCTCTTCCGAATGCTGCGCCGAATCCTTTGGCATCACCGCAGGCGCCATTTCCGGTTCGAACGTAATGTGTTTCGGGGTCTTTCTGTAATGATCCACTCTTGCATTCCTTGCGATTTGGTAGATCCACGCACGAAACGGAGTTCCTGGCTGATAACTCTGCCGGTATTTCAAAATTCGCAGAAAGACTTCCTGCACCAGGTCTTCGCTAAGCGTGCGGTCGCCGGTCAGCTTCGAATAAAAGTTGTACAGAGGCGTGTGGTAGCGGTCGAACAACACACCCAGCGTCTCGCCTGCGCCATTGCGCACTTCGAGCATCAGATCCTCGTCCGGAGCCAACTTCATGGCCTGGTCATTTTCCGCATCGGTCCGTTCTTGCTCTTTCATAAGGTGAGTACCGCCCAGCGGAGAAAAGGTTACACCCGCATCCTACGCGTAAGCGGGCTGCAACCCTTGTGGAATCGCGAGAAGTTTCATGTTTGCAGATGCGGGATTCGAGGTGCGGGATTGAGGGAATAAGTGGGAAAGAGGAAGCCTTCGGAGGACGCAAGCAAACGAAAACTAGGATGGGGGGATCTTGATTGTAGCGTTAGCAAGAACGCAGGGCGGCTGCCAGCTCGAGGTTGGCTTGCAAGCGCAGGCTGATCTGGACTGCCGCGTAACGGGCACAAATCACGCGCTCGCGCTCGCACCACGATGCCAGCGATGGCATTCGCGTGCCGGAAAGCACTCCAAGCCCTTCGATCATCCGGTAATAAGCCCGCACCAGAGTCAGCCCGCTGCGGTTGGGACCCAAGTCTGGGGTCAATTCGTGCAATCCGGCCAGCGTCTCGAAGTCCTGGCCTCTCATGCGCCCGGCCTCCAGGTGAGCCGCTGCCAGCACCCGGTCGGAAACCGGCTGCGCCGCCACTCCCGCCAAAATCGCCCGCCAATAATAGAGGGCGAATTGTGAAAGCGCGACGATGGAGATCGCAAGTAGCATAGCAGCGAACATCCCTCAGTAGCCTCTACCCGCATTGTGCCCAGGATACTGTGCTGCTCCAATAGGCCCGAAGTACCAAGGCCATAGGACGCCCGATACTTTCATCTAAACACTGTATAATCAATGACTTGGATTCGCTGGTTTTTCCACGGCGCTGGTATGGTCATGCACGATCTTCCAGCCCTCCGGGAACCGCTGCCACACTAGCGAGAACACGCCGCCGATATCTCCTTTGTCTCGTTTCAGATGCCAGCGCCCTAATACAAGAGCAGCATCCGGTCCCAGGAAGCGGAACTCCAGCTCCGAAAACTCCAGCTGCCCCATCGCCTCCCGGTCCGGATAGTTCTTTTTGTACCGCGCCAGCACTCCATCCCAGCCGCGCGACACTCCGCTGCTGCCGGAAAACGTCAGTTCCGGCGAATGCCAGTAGCCCGTCAGGAATGCGTCGACATCTGCACGATTCCAGGCCGCTTGCTGGGCATTCAACACCACATTTATCGCCGCTTTGTCACCTTCGCGTCCCTCAGCCGCCTTCGTTTGCCTCCCCGCTCGCACTCCCGCCACAAACAACAGGATCAGCGCCGCCCCTGCCACAATCCAGCGGTAGCTATTCGTCATCGTCTCGCTCCTCCTCGATTGCACGCTCCAACTCCCGAGGGAGCATAGGTCGCAAGCACAAACTCCGCAAGCCCTCCATCACCCGGCGGACACAGAGAATAAGGGCGGCGGAGAAATTAATGTTTCCGAATATGATGGAGCCGAGGTCGCTTTGCGTGAAGATGGATGAGGGAATGAAAGAAGGTTTCTTTCGCCGGCGAATTGCGCGGCCGATCCTGGAGCTGCTGCGGCAGGGCGTCACCCCGGAGAAGATGGCGATGAGCCTCGCGCTCGGCGTCGCCCTCGGAGTGTTTCCCGTGCTGGGTACGACAACGGCGCTTTGCGCGCTGGCCGCCCTTATTTTGCGGCTGAACTTGCCGGCAATTCAAATCGTGAATTATTTGGTATATCCCTTGCAGATTGCGCTGCTGATTCCGTTTTTCCGAATGGGAGAAAAATTATTCTCAGCGCCGCACTTGCCCCTTTCGCTTGCGCAGATCTTGGCGATGGCGCAGGCAAGCTTCTGGGGCACAACTCGATTTCTGTGGACGACGATCTGGCATTCCATCGTGGCGTGGTGTTTGATCGCGCCAGTTTTTGTAGCGGTCGCGTATGTGATATTGGTGCCGCTCTTGAGGCGAGTGGTGAGGAGGCCGAGCTAAATTGCACGAACAAAACTGCGCTACAGAATGTCGAGGACTTCTTCGTAGCGCTTGAACGGCGGAATGAGATACGCGCCGGCAAGCTCGGTGCGGGACCAGGCTAGCATTTGGCGGGCGACGTCGAAGCCGCGTTCGCGGGCATTGGTGCCGGCGGATTCGAGCGAAGAGAGAACCTGCGGGGGAATGACGATGCCCGGCACTTCGTTGTTTAGCCGCAGCGCCTGCTTATAACTGTTGAGCGGCCAGATGCCGACGAGCACTGGAATCGAGGGCTTGCCGCCGAGTTTTTTCACAAAGGCGTCCCAGTGTGAAGGATCGAAGATAGGCTGGGTCATGGCGAAGTGCGCGCCGGCTTCGATCTTGGCGAGGAAGCGCTCGATTTCGCCGTCGAGATCGTCGGCGACGGGATTGACGGCGACGCCGATGGCGAAGTTCGTGGCGCCGCCGAGAGTCTTGCCGGCCCAGTCCGTGCCTTGATTGAGGCGGCTGAGGACTTTGACGAGGCCGACGGAATCGACTTCGTAAACCCCGCTGGTTTCAGGGTAGTCGCCGACGGCAGGCGGATCGCCGGTGATGGCCAGGACGTTGCGAACGCCCCCTACGGTCCAAGCGCCGAGCAAAATGGCTTGCAAGCCGATGATGTTGAAGTCGCGCGTGGTGAGGTGTGGAACTGTTTCGACGCCGCGCGCTTCGAGAGCGCCGGCCGTGATGAGAGCGTCCATACCGACGCGAGCCATCGCGCCGCTGTTGATGTCGATGGCGTCCACTTTTTTAGAAGCCATGATCTTGTCGACTTGCTCAAAGATGCGGTCGAGCGAAAGGCCTTTCGGAGGATCAATCTCGACGCAGACGGTGAACTCCTTGGCCTGGAGTTTTTTCCAGAACCGACTTTCCGGTTCGCGTTGCAAGACAGGAGCGGGTTTTGCCACGGCTTCGACGGAGTGATGCGCCGCGGTGGACTTTGACGGATGCAAAGACTTGACGGCTTCGGCCATGGCGCGAATGTGCGCAGGGGTGGTGCCGCAACAGCCGCCGAGAATGCGGACGCCGAGAGCGGCGGCTTCTCGCGCAAAGAGGGCAAAATACTCCGGCGAGGATTTGGGATAGACGATGCGGTCGCCTTCGCGCTTGGGGAGGCCGGCATTGGGCATGCCGCTGACGCGCAGTTCATCGATTTCCGTGAGCTCACGCAAAATTCTGAGCAAAGCTTGCGGGCCTAGAGTGCAGTTTGCGCCTATGACCTGAACGTTTTTTCCCTTGAGTTGAGCGGCGGCATCGGCGGGGCGGAGGTCGCCGAAGGTAGTGCCTTCTTCGGAGTAGGTGAGCTGGGCGACGATGGGCAACCCAGAGAAGGAGCGGATAGCGTCAACGGCGAGAAGGATTTCTTCGATGTAGGAAAAAGTTTCGAGGATGTAGAAGTCGACGCCGCGCTCTTCGAGAGCGAGCGCCTGCTCGTGAAAGACATCCTGAATTTCGTCGGGCGAAGGATGACGGGATTGCACGCCGAGGCCGAGCGGGCCCATGGAACCTGCGATGAGGACTTCGCGGGGAGCAGATTCGCGGGCTTCGCGAGCGATCTTGACGCCGCGGCTGTTTAGGCGCTGAACTGCATCACCAAGGCCGAGCGGGGCGAGCTTGAAGCGGTTCGCGCCGAAGGTATTGGTCTCGATAATTTGCGCGCCGGCTTCGATGTAAGCCAGATGGACGCGGAATACGGCTTCGGGCTCGGTAGCGTTGAGCTCATCGAAACAGCGCTGCGTGCCGACAGCCTCGTGCAGCATCGAGCCCATCGCCCCATCCGCCATGAGGATCGAGTGTTTCAGCCGTTCATTGAAGTCAAGAATCTTCAACAGTATTCCGCCTTACTCTTTTGGATTGCGTCGCCCCGACACCTAACGCTTCTGTTCCATGAGGCTGGCGACGGTGCTCATCAAATCGTACTTGGTGAGGATTTCAAATTTTGAGCCGTCCATTTCGACGAAGACGGCCGGATTTTCGTGGCTCAGAATGTAGGTGACGCGCTCGACGGGGGACGTGCCGGGAATGCGCGGGAGCGGCTTGCTCATCACTTCGCGTACGACGAGTTTGCGCAGGTCCTTGCCTTGCAGCGCCATGGTGAGGATCTGATCTTCGTAAATAGTGCCGATGGGGATGTTCTCTTCGAAGACGGGAATCTGTGAGATGTCCTGTTCCTGCATGGTTTTCAGGGCGTGGAAGACAGTCTGGTAAGGACGAGCGATGACAAGCTCGCGGACCTTGCCGGCCTGATGCTTGGCGTTGACGACTTCGGCGGCAGTGATGCGGACAGCGGCCTCGACGTAGCCGCGCTCGCGCATCCACTCGTCGTTATAGACCTTGCTGAGATAGCGCATGCCGGTGTCCGGCAAAAAAGCAACAACGAAGGCTTCTGGACCGAGATCTTTGGCCAGGCTGAGGGTGGCGGAGATGCAACCGCCGCCGGAGCCGCCGGTGAAAATGCCTTCGAGCTTGACGAGGCGGCGCGCGACGACGAAACACTCTTCGTCGTTGACCTGAATCACGTCGTCGAGAATCTTGAGATTCATGGTGGTTGGAAAAAAATCTTCGCCGATACCTTCGACGACGTAAGTCTTGGGCTTGATGGTTTCGCCGCGCTTGAAGAAATCGTAATAGAGCGAGCCGAAGGGATCAACGCCGATAATCTTGACGGCGGTATTCTTTTCCTTGAGATATTTTCCGACACCACTGACGGTGCCGCCAGTGCCCATGCCGCAGACGAAATGCGTAATCTTGCCCTGGCTGTCTTTCCAGATTTCCGGGCCGGTCGAGAGGTAATGAGCCTCGGGATTCATGGGATTGTCATACTGATTGGGATAAAAGGAATTGGGAATTTCTCGCGCGAGCTTTTTCGCCACGGAATAGTAGCTTCGGGGATCTTCGGGCTCGACGGCGGTGGGGCAGACGATGACTTCCGCGCCAAGCGCCTTCAGGAGATCGACTTTTTCCTTGGATTGCTTGTCCGTGATGGTAAAGACCATCTTGTAGCCGCGGACGGCGGCAACGAGAGCAAGACCCATTCCGGTGTTGCCGCTCGTGCCTTCGATGATGGTGCCGCCGGGTTTGAGCAGGCCGCGCTTTTCGGCGTCGTCAATCATGGTGATGCCGATGCGGTCTTTTACCGAGCCGCCGGGATTGGTGTAGTCGGCCTTGACGTAGATCTGCGGCTTTAGACCTTGATTGATGCGATTGAGGCGCACGAGCGGCGTGCGGCCAACGGCATCGAGGATGTTATTACAGAGCATGAGATCTTCTCGCGCACAGTCTTGCGAGGATAGCGAACTTAGCCTGTGCCATAATTCGTTCAGTTTAGCATGCAGCCTCTCGATGACACATAAAGGTGAGGCGAAGGAGACGCATTTGGCACGGGAGAATATTTCGAGCGGAACGCCTTGGGAGCCGGTTGTGGGCTACTCGAGGGCGGTGCGGATTGGGAACCTGATAGCGGTTTCGGGAACAACAGCGACCGGGCCGGACGGAAAGATTGTGGGAGTGGGAGACCCGTACGCGCAAACCCAGCAGACGATTCGAAACATCGAGGCGGCACTGGTGAAGGCGGGAGCGGGACTGAAGGATGTGGTACGGACGCGGATTTTCGTGACGAACATTGCGCAGTGGGAATTGATCGGGAGGGCGCACGGCGAGTTTTTCGGTGCGATACGACCGGCGACGAGCATGGTGGAAGTTAGCAAGCTGATTTCGCCGGAGATGCTGGTGGAGATCGAGGCCGATGCCCTGGTTAGTGAGTAGTGAGCCGTCCAATTTTGCGGGGAAATAGCTCGTGAGTTCAGCGCTCTACGACGGATTTATTGCGGATTACTACGACGAGTCGCCTATTGTGCGCGGGCGAACGCAGGATGTTGCGTTTTACCGCGATGCCGTGCATGAACATGGCGATCCCGTTCTCGAACTGGGCTGCGGGACTGGCCGCATTACGCTGGCGCTGGCGGAGGCGGGGCACCGGGTTACGGGGCTTGATATTTCCGAGCGGATGCTGGAGCGCTGCACCCAGAAGCGAGCCGCGTTGCGGACGGAGGCGCGTGAGCGCGTGCATCTGGTGCAGGGCGATATGACGCGGTTCGATCTCGGACAAAAGTTCCGCGTGGTCATTATTCCTTTTCGCCCCATGCAACATCTTCTTGAGATTGACGCCCAGGTCTCTTGTCTAGAGTCCGTGCGCAGACACCTTCAGGCAGCCGGCCGGCGATTTGGAAAACGGAGCGGGCGGCTAATCCTTGATGTTTTTCAAACGGACGCGGAGAGGATGCACGACCCCACATATCAGGAAGAAGGCCCCGTCACCGAATACGCTATGCCCGACGGGCGGCATGTGAAAATCACGGAGCGTGTGACGTCATTTCACAGAGCTCAGCAACGCAATGATGTGGAGATGATTTTTTACGTGACGGATGCACGAGGGAAAGAAGAGCGGTTGGTATTTGCTTGGACGCTTAGGTATTTTTTCAGGTACGAGGTGGAACATTTGTTGGCGAGGTGCGGATTTCGGGTCAGCGCCGTGTATGGGGATTTCGATCGGTCGCGGCTTGTGGATACCTCGCCAGAGATGATTTTTGTTGCGGAGGCCGAGTAAGGGAACGGGAATTCCGGCGACCTAGACTTCGGCACAAGAGGTTCATGGATTGCCAAGCAGGGGCGCAGCACGCAGCACCCCTGCAAGAAAGATTCGAACAATCACCAGTGGGCGCGGATGCGGTAGCGCAAGACGGAGGTGCCATTCTTGTCCACTGGGACATTGAATTGGGCGGCCCAGGCACTGGTTTTCGTTTGTTTGTAGCTTGAATTCAACATTTCCCAATCGCCTCCGATGGGTTCGTTGACCTGGACAGTGATCGGCACGTCTTTGTGGTTGCGCAGCGTGATTTCAAATTCCATTTCCCAAACGTTTGAAGCGATGCTCTTAAAGTCGGTCTGTTTGCGTTCGGAAACAACGTCGAAGGCGTTGCCGATGTGGACAGAAATGTTCTCGTCCTTGGGCGTGTGATCGATGCGATCTTCGCCGGCGAAGAGAATGCCGCCCTTGGAGTCCTTCTGATAGACGCGGACGTTGCCCGCGGGAATGGGAATGCCGAGGCCAGCCTTTTCTTCATTTTTGAACTTGTAGTAGACCATGACGGCGTCCTTGATAGGAGAGCCGGGGTTTTGGCGATTGTGGTAGTAGTAGTTTTGTCCGTTGACGACGAAGATTTTTTGGACGGGAACGCCCGTGCCTGCAAGAAGACTGATCTGCTTGGTTTCCTTGTCTTCGACGGAAGTGCGGCGACCAAGCGTGTAGAGGTGATATTCGCTGAAATTCTCCTGCTGGAACTGAGGGGCGGCGGCTTTGGATCGCAGCGCTTCCATCGCCATGTCGGCGCGGCCATTTATGGCTGCCGGAAGACGATTGAGATCGCCGGCGACGAGCTGGAGGCGGGCGTTGTGGAAAGCGGTGCCGCTGTTGTTGACGAGCGTGACCCAGCCGTCAAGATCGGCAGCTTTGTCGTCGCGGGCTACGGTCAAAACATAGTCGGAATTCCAGGACAGGTTGTTGGCGAGGTAAGAGGCTTCGATTTGCTGTTTGCGCGGTCCGGAATTTTCGAGCGACATGAGGAGCGTAGGCCGGTCGTATAGATTGGCCGGAACTTCGGGGAAGCGATAGCTCTCCGCATACCCGCCGGTAACGATATCGTTGCCAATCTTCCAGACGGGGCCGTTGTTATCCGAGAGCAAGGTTGCCTTGATCTCTTCGCGCCTGGTCGTACCGTTGTCCATGTAGGAGCGGACGAGCGTAACTTCTTTGCCGACATATTTGTGAAGCAGCTTGGCGGGCTCGAGGAGATCGTACTCGTAGTTCTGCTCGATGACGCCGAGCTTATCGGGGTCGGTGAGCGAGCGGAAATGGACCGTGGCGGGATTGACAGTGGCGGCGATGTCCATAAATTTTAGGCGGAATATGCCGTCGGGCAAAGTGAGATTGCGGACGTCGCGAACGAGAGCGATGTTCGAATTGTAGACGGTGATGTTGAGATCGCTCTGATCGTTCAGGCTGGTGGACTGATCCGGGGCGGTGGCGCGAGGGGCTTCCTTCTCCTGCGCGGCAAAGACGTGCTGCCTGCGGCAAGCAGGATACAAGAAAGCAGCAGCGGCGATAAGGACTACCGTGGCCGAGAGAATCCAGGGCAAGCGGCGCTGCCGTTGTGATCCGTGGTTTTCCATTGTGTTCACCTCATCCAAGATTTCGCTTCCAGCTTAGAACGGCAGGAGGAGAATTCCTTGCAAGAGGGCCGAACGAATGCCTGGAGGTGCACTACTCGCTGGGAACCGAAAACCAGGTCGATCCGCCATCCGAGGTTTGGTACGTCTTGATGAGACCGGTTTGTAGGTTCGCTTCAAACCAGATCCACGCATGCTTGGCGTCGGCGGCGCGAACGCCAGTGAGGTCATTTGAGACCGGCGAGTCCAGCTTGGTCCAATGCGCGCCGCCATCCGTGGTGCGCAGGATGGTGCCGGAGTTGCCGACGACCCAGCAGACTTTTGCGGATGGAGCGGATCCGGCCAACAGATCCGTGTTGACGCCGCTGGTTTGCAGCATCCACTTGAGGCCTTTGT
>Ga0070697_100001289_pt1 | contig 18875 bp, 16 predicted proteins | sample KBSK1501metaG_FD_65475 | JGI IMG/M metagenome (GOLD analysis project Ga0070697, IMG submission 65475) | Corn, switchgrass and miscanthus rhizosphere microbial communities from Kellogg Biological Station, Michigan, USA - KBS K1-50-1 metaG | ecosystem: Host-associated > Plants > Roots >... | reverse complement strand
TACAAAAAGCCTGAGGATCTGATCGGCGAGAACGGGCTGTTGAAGCAACTGACGAAGCAGTTGCTGGAGCGGGCGATGGCCGCGGAGATGACCGAGCACGTGGGCTACGATAAGCACGACGTAGCCGGGAACAACAGCGGCAACTCGCGCAATGGCCAGTCGGCGAAGACGCTCAAGGGAAGCTTCGGCACGATGCCGATCGCCGTGCCGCGGGATCGTAACGGGACCTTCGAGCCGCAGATTATCGAGAAGCATCAGACGCGCTTCACGGGCTTCGATGCCAACATCCTTTCGCTGTATTCGCGAGGCTTATCAACACGTGAGATTCAGCAACACCTGGAAGAGATCTACCACGTAGAAGTCTCGCCGGGCTTGATCTCGAGCGTGACGGATGAAGTAATTGAGGAGGTCAAGAGGTGGCAGAACCGGCAGCTGGATGCGGTCTACCCGATCATGTATCTGGATGCGATCCAGTTCAAAGTGCGAGATAACGGGCACGTCAAGAACAAAGCGATTTACCTAGCGATTGGCGTCACGATCGAGGGATTGAAAGAAGTGCTGGGCTTGTGGATCGCGCAGACCGAAGGGGCTAAGTTCTGGCTGCAAGTAGTGACGGAACTGAAGAATCGCGGCGTAACTGACATCTTTATCGCCTGTGTGGACGGACTGAAGGGCTTTCCCGAAGCGATTGAGAGTGTGTTTCCGCAAACCGAAGTGCAGTTGTGCATCGTGCATCTGGTGCGCCACTCGCTGAACTATGTGGGCTGGAAACAGCGCAAGGAAGTGGCCCGAGATCTGAAGCTGATTTACACGGCGGCGACGGAAACGGAAGCCGAACAACGACTCACCGAGTTTGCCGCGAAGTGGAATGAGAAGTTTCCCATGATTGCCAGGTCCTGGCGCAGCAACTGGGCCCGCGTGATTCCGTTTTTCGCGCATCCGCCGGAGATTCGGAAGGTGATCTACACGACCAACGCCATTGAGTCGCTGAACATGTCGCTGCGCAAGGTGACGAAAGCGCGCGGCTCGTTTCCCAACGATGAGGCCGTCAGCAAACTGCTCTATCTGGCGCTGCGCAACATTGCGAAGAAGTGGACCATGCCGCTCCACGCTTGGAAGGATGCGCTCAATCGCTTTGCCATCATCTACGAGAACCGGCTGCCGGCGAGCTAAGCGGGGAGTTGATTGACGAATGAACCAGGAACAAAAAAACCGGGCTATGGAAACCGTGGAAAAACAAACTGCGTTTTCCCACCGTTCCCACAGCCCCTACTGCTGCTAACAAATTAAGATGAATAAAGCAGCGACCCAAAAACAAAAGACGATCGTTTACACAAAATCCTTGACGCTACCATGCCCGCCTCTAAACGTGTCCGGTTTCCTAAGCCGGCAGGGATGCCCGCGTACCGCAGGCAAGATGTGCCGCTCCCGGTCAGTACAGGTTGAAGTTATACTGCAATTCCATCCACATCGAAACGGCGCGACCATCCTTTTGCGCGGGAATGAATCTGATTTGTTTTGCGGCCGCAATAGCGCGTTCAGTCAAACCATCGGGCAAACTCGAAACGGCCCGAATGTTCGTGACCTGGCCGCTTGATGAGAAGACCGCGCGGAGCACAACTGTGCCAGTAATCTGATTCTTGCGGGCCGCTTCCGTGTAAGTCGGCTCAGGCTTCTCAAGCACGCGTGCCTTCGAAGTCACTTCTTTGCCGCTGAAGATTCGACTGTAGTCGGTACCGCCGCCACCACCACCGGGGCCGCCGCCGCCTTCGTTGCGATCGCCGCCACCAGTATTGCCACCGCGGCCCGGTCCATAACCGCCGCCTTCGCCCGGACCGACGCCGCCGCCAGTTCCGGTACCGATCCCGTTGCCGGTTCCCGGACCAGACGAGGGCGTCGTCGATTTCGATTTAGGATCGCCATACTGGAGATTCCGCGTATCGGGTGGGAACAAAACGGGATCGGCATCGAGCGTCGCCGGCATCGGCAGTGCCGGATTCTTAATCACCGGAGGATGCGGATCGGGCGCTACAACTTGCGGGATTCTTAGATCAGCCTGCGGAAGTTTTCCAACCGACGCTTCGGTCTTTTCTTCGCGACCACCGCCGCCACCGCCGCCGGCCTTCTCTTGCTTAGGCTTGCTGCCACCGCCATTGCCTTTATTCATTCCGGCCGTACCTTCATCGGGAGTCGGCTGCTCGTTCGGAATGTCAATCATGTTCTGAACAATCAGCTCATCTTCGTTCGCCGCTTGCGCTGCCTGAGCCTGTCTGTGCGCGTCCCAGAAGAACGCGAGACCTATTACCGCAAAAACTAGCGTAAACGAGACGACCATGCCGGAGATGACGTTCCGCGAATCGGAAGGTCGCGCTCCCATCACTGCCGCCCCACGATCGCGGCTCAGCCAGGTTGCAAAGATCCCCAGTAGCCCGCAGAACCCTATTAACGCAACGATGATCATGCTCTTGCGCGACAATCCCGCCGCCTGGGTTCGATCGAGGAAGAAGATCACGGCAACCAACGCAGCCATCGCGAAAACGGAAATCAGCGAGGCAACGACGACGTCGCGGCTCGAGAAGAACTTGGCGATCATTCGCCCGTATCCCTGCATGGACCGTTTGGTGAAGCCGAACGGATCACGTTTGAATTCGGGCCAGGTCAGTTGGTAGTTGTGCGCGACTTCGCCCAATTCACCCGCCAGCCGACTGAGCAAACCGGTGTCTTCCAGCATTGTCAGGTGATACTCGCCGATATTTTCATGGATGGTCGCAGCGGACGCGTGAGTCGCGGGCGCTTCGATGATCGGCCCGGCGCTAACTTCGCGCCGCTTACTCAATTTGTCTGCAAGCCTGGTAACCAGGCCAGTATCTTCCAGAAATGTCAGGTGCAATTCACCGGCGTTTTCGTCCGGCATCGCTGCGGACGCGTGCACTGGCGCACCAGCGGGTTTCACCCTTGTTGGCTCACTGATCGGAGTAGGAGCGTGGTTGGGCGCTACGGTCGGCACCGTGGTTTCCGCTTCCGTAACAGGGTAGGTCGACTCAATGTCCGCAGCCGGCTTGCTCACCGACTGAATGGGAGCGACGCTCAACGGTGTGCCGTCAACCGGGCAAAAGCTGAATCGATCGGCAAATTCTTCCTGGCATGTCTTACAAAATTTCATTGTTACTACCTCGCGACCCTTCCTGGGGTTAAGTACTGAATCTAAACGGGCCGCCGCATCGCCCATTAAACTGTTATACGCAGCGGTCACGCGATTGTCTAGTGATTGCGGCGCGCCTGGAGCTTTCCACTGCTCCAAAACGCTGTGGAGCTCTTCGTCTTTCATGAATCGCTCGTCAAAATTACTCATCGCAGAAATTGTGACTTCAAAAAGGACCGCAAGTTATCTTGCGCTACCTCTTTACCTTCTCATGCTCAAAGGTTCGCGACCCATTCGGAAATATCGATCAAGTCGCGCTCGCAACTTTTCGCGAGCCCTGAAGAGCCGCGCTTTCACCGTGTTAGCATCCGCCCCGACCACCGAAGCGATCTCGGCCAGCGAAAGCTCCTCGTATTCAAAAAGAACCAGCGCCTCTCGCTGCAGAGGAGGCAGGCTTGCTATTGCCCGCTCAACTTCTCCCGACAACTCATTTTCGAGCACCTGCGCCATCGGCCCGTGCCGTTCCGGCGTATGAAAAGCGTCCCGCACTTCTTCAATGGCCGTCTCTCGAGCAAAGCTGTTGTATCGCTTCGCAGCCAGATTTCGCGCCGCTGCATACATATAAGTTCGCAACGAAGCTCTGGAAGCGTCGAATCTGCCGGGCTGTTTTATCAAACTCAGGAAGCAATCGTGCGCGACATCTTCGGCTGCTTCAACTGAACCCAAAAGCCTATAAGCGAATCGAAAAATCGGGTCGCGATATCGCTCGTACAAGATCTGAAAGGCTGTCGTGTCACCATCTGCTGCCTGTTTCAGCAGCTGTTCGTCTGTCACCTGGTTCGCCAATCAAAGCGCTCGATCCTGTAGGAACTGGCTTCCTACTGTTGTATTACGTTCAATCGCCTAAAAGTTACGGAAATTTTTTTCTGGGGCCCGAACGAAATCACGCGACACCGGCAATTATACTATCGTTTTCGGGATCGTGAGCACTTTGAACCGCTGTCCGGACCCTCCTTGCATCGACGCTTTGATGCCGCTGGAGAGCATCGGGTTGACGGGTTTATGCCCGACATCTAAACTCTTTTTTGCCGCATCCCAAGAGGCTTTTCTTAGAGTTTTTAATCTTTGCGTGAGCCGCCAGAAAATGCACCGATCTTTTTCCGTCATTAAGCCACTGTCGAGGAGTAGTAGGTTGCGGGTTCTTTGTGCCGTTTTTGCGGTGCTGTTGAATGTGGTTTTTTGCGTGTTTGCACCGGCTCAGTCTGCTCAGGAGCCTGTTCGCGAAAAACTTTTGAACGGGCTAACAATCTTGTTTTGGCAGCGGCCGAGCGATCAGAACGTCATGATAAAGCTGCGAATCAATAGCGGGGCAGCTTTTGACCTGGCGGGCAAGGACGGGCTTATGGCGCTTCTCACAGATGCCTTTTTTCCCGATTCGACGACGCGTGAATACGTAATTGACCAACCGGGCGGACGACTCGAGGTCGCCACCACGCACGACGCGATCGAGCTCACTATAGCCGGTAAAGCTGGTCAATTTGAACGGATGGTTGAACTGATACGGAACGCTGTCACGGCCCAAGTCTCAGCGGAGATTGTGTCGCGAATCCGGGATGAGCAGCTCAAACGGCTGTCTGAGAAGAGCCTGACGATTTCCGAAATTGCGGACCGCGAGATTGCACAACGATTGTTCGGACGTTTCCCGTATGCGCACACAACCGAAGGTACGACCCAAACAATTGCAAAAATCGACCGCGGCGACCTTATGCTGGCTCGTGAGCGCTTCCTGAATGCCGACAACGCCGCAATAGCTATTATCGGAGGCGTCGAAAAAGCCCGGGCGATGCGCGCGCTGCGCCAATTGTTGGGCCCCTGGAACAAAGGAGATCGTACGGTACCCGCTACTTTTCGTCAGCCCGACCCACCCGACACTCGGGTCCTGGTGGTGAACCAGTCGAATGCGACGTCCGCGGAGATTCGCATCGCGGTGCGCGGTCTGGCACGAACGGATCGCGATGAACCCTCAACCACATCAATCCTCACTCGAATTGTTCGCGATCGCTGGCGAGCCGCATCGCCCGAGCTATCATCGGTTTCCGTGCGTCACGAGGCCCATTTCCTCCCTGGAATGTTCCTGATGAGCGCGACAGTGCCCGTTACGTCAGCATCGAAAACGGTCGCGTCCGCGCGACAGATCATAGTTGCTCTGGCGCAAAGTGGCCCGGCCGCTTCCGAAATGGAACACGCGCGTGCCGAAGCTTTGGCAGAAAACTACCAACTTTTGTCACAGACAGAGTCGCTCGCGGATGCGTGGCTAGACACAGTGACCTTCAAAGCCTCGTCACCGAACCAATCAGACGACTTCCTTCGAAGCGTTAGGGTGTCAGATGTTCAGCGAATCGCCACGCGGCTTTTCAAAGGTGCTGCGGTAGCGACGGTCGCGGTTGGCAATTCTCAACAGCTGAAAGCCGCCTTTACTGACCCTGTCGAGGTCCGCGAAGCCGTCTCTGGAGATAACGCTACTTCGAATTCAGTCGCGCCGACAAAGAAGCCTTAAAATTCACAAACCTATCGCAACGCCTCTGCAACCATTGCCCGCCGACCATGGGCTTAACTGAAACTGAGAAGAGTTCAACACCGGATCACGCTCGGCGGGTGCGCGAAATGTTCGCGCGAATCTCTCCGCGATACGATCTGTTGAATCATCTTCTGTCAGCCAATATTGACAAGCGGTGGCGACAAAAGGTCGTGCAAAGGTTACAGCCGCTGCTGCCAGTGAATGCTCGGGTGCTGGATGTCGGATGTGGCACCGGAGATTTGAGCATTGCGATATTTGAAAAAACTGTTGCGCAAGTAGTCGGTATTGATTTTTGCCGGCCGATGCTTGAGCTGGCTACGAAAAAGGCGCCTCAGCTTGCATTCATTGAAGGAGACGCTTTGAAGCTTCCGTTCGTGGACGCTTCATTCGATGCTGTTACTATTGCCTTTGCGCTTCGAAATCTGGTGAGTACCGATCAAGGGTTAATTGAGTTACAACGGGTGCTGAAGCCGCAGGGATGGTTGTTCGTCCTGGAGTTTTCGAAACCCGTGATTCCCGGTATTCACGAACTCATCGAGCTGTATTACCGGTACCTGCTGCCCTGGATTGGCGGCTGGTTGAGCGGCTCGCGCAGCGCGTACGAATATTTGCCTGATTCGATTGCCAGGTTTCCAGATCAGCAGATGCTTGCCAGAATGCTGCGCGCAGCAGGTTTTGGAGAAGTTGAGTTTGAAAATTTGAGCGGCGGTATTGCAGCACTGCATACCGGTCGCAAGTAGCGCAAGTTGCAAACTTGCGTTCGGGCGCAACATAGGATGTTGCGTTACAACAAGCTTGGTCGCAGCCCGATAGCGGCAGTGGCCAAATAGCGTAGTCCGTGGGGCTTGCCTAGTCGTGACGGATGCGGTTGTCGGGGCCGCGCTCTGATCGGTGATGTAAGTCCCCGCCGGGCTACGTTTTTTGTGTGCTGACATTCGTTAGCAGGCGTTTACCTCAATCTGCTATCATCCGCGCTCGGTTCCTTCATCAATAGATCACACGCCCTTTCGATCGATGAAGTACAAACTGTTCGGAGTGCTTCGCCGCGCCGGCTTCCTGATACTAGTCGTCTGGACGGTTGTATCGCTCGTCACGTTGTTGATTGAGCTGATACCCGGGGATCCCGCGACCGCAGTCCTTGGCGATCAAGCGACGCCCGAACAACTCGCGCAATTTCGGGCAAAGCATGGTCTCGATCGGCCGGCATTCTTCTTTGGCTTTCCATCAGAGGAGAACGGCCGGCGACATTTTCGCTGGTATGGTCTGGATAATCGCTATGACGATTACTGGATTTCGATTCTGCACGGCGATCTGGGAAGTTCATTCCGCACCGAGCGACCCGTCATTGACCTAATCGTCGAGCGATATCCCGCAACAATTGAGCTTACGATCGCGGCGATGCTCATTGCTGTTTGCATAGCGATTCCTTTAGGTGTGATGGCGGGAAAAAATCATGGCACTCTGCTCGATAACGTTTTATCCGTGTTTGCTTTGATAGGAATCAGCCTTCCCAGTTTCGTCATCGGGCCAATGCTCGTCTATGTATTCGCGGTAAAGCTTGGCTGGCTGGCGCCATCCGGGCGGTTTGACGTAACAGATATCATTCTTCCCGCGTTCACATTGGGGGCAGCGCTATCGGCGATTCTCACGCGCATGGTGCGTTCATCCGTGATCGAAGAAATGAACGAAGGTTATGTGCGCACAGCACGGGCGAAAGGCTTAAGCGAGCGGACCGTCGTTTATAAGCATGTTTTGAAGAATGGATTGATTCCGGTCGTAACCGTTTTGGGCCTGCAGCTTGGTGTATTGCTCGCGGGTGCCATTATCACGGAAAAAATTTTTGGCTGGCCCGGATTGGGCCTGTTGTTGGTCGAGGACGGAATTGCCAAGCGCGACTACAGCGTCGTCCAGGGATGCGTCCTGGCAATTAGCACGACCTACATTCTCGCGAACACGCTCACCGACGTTGTATACCGGTGGCTGGATCCGAGAATCAGAGTCTCGTAATCATCTATGAATCGGTTAGCGATCATCGGTTTCGTGATAGTCGTAGTTTTCCTAATAGTCGCGCTGTTTGCACCCTGGCTTGCGACATATGACGTGGGCGCAACGAACCTTTCGGTGAGATATATCGGTCCGTCAGCCGCGCACTGGTTCGGAACGGATTCGACTGGACGTGACATTTTCTCCCGTGTCGTCTTCGGCGCGCGAATCTCGCTCGAAGTTGGCATCATCGTCGTGGCCGTGTCTGCTTTGGTGGGAACTGCCATCGGCGCCGTGGCTGGTTACTATAGTGGGTGGGTTGATCGATTTCTGTCGGGCTATATTTTCAATGTGTTTCTCGCCTTCCCCGGCTTGTTGTTGGCGATTGCGTTAGTCGCTTTCCTGGGCGCGGGTTTGAACAAATTAATTTTTGCTCTGTGCATTATCGGTTGGGTCGGATACGCACGTTTGATTCGTGCCCAAGTCTTGAAAGTGCGCGAATACGATTTCGTCCAGGCGGCTCGCGCACTTGGCGCTGGAGACCTTCGAATTCTCTTCGTCCATATCTTGCCAAACGCGATTCAGCCCCTAATTGTCCAGGCTAGCCTCGGAATGGCCGGCGCTGTGCTTTCCGAAGCCTCGCTCTCGTTTCTCGGCCTCGGCGTCCCGCCTCCTGCACCCTCGTGGGGAGTTATGATTGAAGAGGCCCGCGATCTGTCGACGCTGCAATCCGCGCCTCACGCCCTGATCTTCCCGGGGCTGGCAATCGCACTGACTGTCCTGGCCTTTAACTTTATTGGCGATGGATTAAGGGAATATCTCGATCCACGGCAACGCCGACGTTAAGCAACGATTCTATGGTTATGTCCCAGCCTGCCGTGAGGGAAGACACAGTCGGAGACGCCGCGGCTGTTTGGGTCGACAACATTTGCAAGACCTACCCGGTTCCGTTCCTTCGTGTTAAGCAGTTTCTGCGTCGAAAGTTTAAGCCTCCGGTTGAGGCACTGCATGGTATCTCGTTCCAGATACGCTCCGGGGAAATCTTTGGCCTGATTGGTCCGAATGGCGCCGGGAAAACGACGCTTATCAAAATCGTCGCGACTCTAATTCAACCCTCGTCAGGACAAGTGTTGGTTCACGGATATGACAGCGTGCGAGATGACGAGCAAGTACGGCGGAATGTTGGTTTGGCCGGGGCGGAAGAGCGAAGCTTCTACTGGCGCCTCAATGCGGAACAGAATCTCCTGTTTTTCGCGCGCCTCTACGGGCTGAATAGCCGGGACGCCAAACGAAGAATTGAGGAACTATTTGAGTTATTCGAGTTCAAGGACCTGGCTCGCCGTCGCTTTGCTGAACTTTCGACCGGCAACAAACAGCGCCTTTCAGTTGCGCGCGCGATGCTGGCCAGCCCGCCAGTGTTGTTGTTGGATGAACCGACACGGTCGCTTGATCCAATTGCCGCTGCCCGGATGCGCGAAATGATTCGATCTCTCTCGCGCGCTAAAACCAATCGCGTCACTATTTTTTTGACTTCCCATAATCTGACCGAAGTCGAAGAACTTTGTGATCGGATTGCCATCATCAGCCAGGGTGGCATTCAAGCGGTCGATACCCCGCGAAACCTGAAGACAACGCACACAGCGAACGAACAAATATCGATCATTTTTACCGCTGATTTCCCGAGCGATATTGAAAATGAACTTCGCGCGGCGTTTACTGATCATTTTCTGACTATTGGGCGGAGCGACCAGGAACACGATCAGAAGCTATCATTGTCGCGTTTGGTGGATGATGATTCTCTTGATCGCGTGCTGCGTATATTGCAGCAATCAGGTGCTGTGGTTCGTTCGGTCGAAACTGAGCGCGCCAGCTTGCTTGAAGTGCTCGAGAGTTACGAGCAAGCAGATTTAACAAAGGGGCCCAAATCGTGAAGAGTGTCACACCTTTTCTTCGCCGCGTTTGGGCTTTTATTGCGCGTGATTGGCAGCTTGAACTCAGCTATCGAATGCAATTTTTTCTACGCATTTTGTCGATTTTGATCGTGGTTACGACGCTCTTTTTCGTCTCAAAGATCTTTACCGGCTTTACCGATCCAAGGTTCGCTCAATGGCGGGACCCGTTGGCCGCATGGCTCACCGGACTGGCAGTTTTGAATTACTTCATGACGGGATTCTCGAGCCTCGCGAATGCCATTCGTCAGGAGCAAGTGCAGGGAACGCTGGAGAGCGTGTTGATGACGCCAATTAGCGTGCCGACGGTCATCGTTGCAAGTTCAGCGTGGGATTTTGTCCAGGCGACTTTCTTTTCCTTCATGTATTTATTCTTCGGTTGGCTGTTTTTCGGTGTGCATTATCGAGGCAGCTTCCTGCTTGCGCTTGTTTTTCTTTTGCTAACCACCACGGTTCTGGCCTGTCTGGGAATTCTCTCGGCAAGTTTCGCGATGGTTTTTAAGCGCGGCGATCCGTTTGGCGTCTTTCTCGGCACAGGATCAGCGCTTTTCTCAGGCGTGTTCTTTCCCACACAACTCATTCGTGACTATGCCGGTCAAGGCGTAGCCGGAATCTCGCGTGTTCTGCCGCCGACATATGGACTCGATGGAATCAGACGCGTCTTGATTGACGGCGCGGGATTGTCTGAGGTGCACGATCCGTTGTTAACACTACTGGTTTTTCTAGCCGTTTTGCTTCCCCTCTCATTATGGGTTTTCAATCGCGCCGTGCGCCGCGCAAAACGCGAGGGAAGTCTGATTCAGTATTAGTCGAACAAAGCACAGCGGAGCGAAGATGTGCCGGACCTTGAGAGATCGAGAATGAAACTCTAATATTCTTCAAAGATGCTGCGGATTGTCAGATACATAATCTATGCAATCGTCGGCATACTACTCGGCGGCTTGATATTCGAAGTTGTCACGCTGCCAAGGGTTTCGACTCTGAGCGACCAGAACCCGGCTACTACGTCGCTGATCGAGGCGCGGAATCGCGAGGCCCGTCGTAATGGTTCGCAACCAAAGCGAGTGCAGATCTGGTTACCGCTCGAACGAATCTCTCCGAATCTTCAGCGCGCAGTGATCGCCGGCGAAGATTCAAACTTTGCCACGCACCATGGCTTTGATTATCAAGCCATTCAGCGTGCGTGGGACCAAGCTCAGAAGGAAGCCGAAAAAGAAGCTAAGCAGGAAGGCGAAAATGATTCCTGGTTTCCGAATATGCCGGATTTTAAACGCGGCGCATCTACCATCTCGCAACAACTTGCGAAAAACCTTTACCTTTCCAGCGACCGCTCCTTTATGCGCAAAGGCCAGGAAGCAATCATCACTTATTTCATGGAACGCAGCCTTTCCAAACGACGCCTCCTCGAACTTTATTTGAATGTGATCGAGTGGGGCGACGGCCTTTACGGCGCGGAAGCCGCATCCCAGCATTACCTTCATAAGCCGGCAGCGAACCTCAATGCGCGCGAAGCGGCGTTTCTGTCAGCGATGATTCCCAATCCTCGCACGGTGTTCAATCCGCAAGTAAATCCCAAGCGCGTAGCGAGACGGCAGAGGATCATCCTGCGCGGAATGCCGGGCGTGAGGATGCCGCCGGGGACGGGATAATTTGGCGGGCGGCGATTTGTCGCCGCTTTGGTATGCGGCGCCTTGGCATCGCAACTATGTAAGTCATCTGTTGCGTTTTCTGTTATGGTCACGACAAGTCGCGACCTCTAAGAACCGGTAACAAGTTACCGCACTCCATATAAACATTTGTCATTCCTTCCCTGAGTGCCTGCTTTGGTGTTGCCCTCGACTGGGTAACAAATGAACCAATGATTAAATGGAAAATGTTCCGGTGGATCCACCGCTTCTCTCAACGGCTACGCCCTCTGCCTATTCTTGCCCACATGAAACGCGATTCGGTCGGCGAGAAAAAAATTGCAGATTGAGCAGGCCGCAACACTGGCAACATTGGCGCCCGCCATCGGCAGGCCCAGTCGTCCCACCAGAATGCTCATGAATACCACATTGCCCGTAATTGAAACCGCGCCATTCGTTATGTTGAACTTCGCGAGACGGCGCAGGGTTTCCCCTCTGGTTGCAGAAGGTCGGTCTTTCCACGTCCACCGTTGATGCCAGACAAAATTATTTAGTACTGCCAATTCAACTGCCGAGGCGGTCGCCGCAAGATAATTTACGTGGTGCGCGCTCCGCGTAAGAACAAAAAGCGCTGCGAACTGCAGAGCAAACCCAAGCACGCCGACCACATTGAACCTTATGAAGTGAATCATCGAACAGCTAATCCGCAGACGATCGCCGCGACTGCTTTGGCAGGCGCTCCAATTCGTAAAGCGTGTGCGTATTCTGGATGGACAAGACGACCAGCATCAATGACATTCCGATAGTGGCGACCACTCCGCCGACGTCGAAGAGCAGATAGCGGTGGTGGTATACGCGCGGACGGTAGATCAGAAACACATTGCCGATCATCAGAACCAGACGCAGCTCAGTGGGACCCAACTTCCATTGAGAGAGTTTGAATACCCCGATCGAGTAGGCCGCTAAATAGGAGTTGATAGCCAACATGAAATAGATGATCAGAACTGCCGCAGCCACCCGCTCGCTCATATAACCGGAGAGCGCGATGCCGAAAAGCAGGAACAGCGCGCCGAACGTATCGATGATGTGGTCCACATAAAATCCGTAACGGGGACGCTGCCGATCTCTGTGGCGCGCCAGCGTTCCGTCTAAACTGTCGCCAAACCAGTTGAGAAATATGAAGACGTTCACCAGGTGCAGCATCAGCGGATTCTGCTTGCTGGCGGCGTAGCACGCACCGGCCATGAGCATACCCACGAACCCGAGCACCGACAGGTGGTCGGAATTTAACCAAACCGGCATGCGGCGTGCGAGTCCGCGCAGAGTCGCTCTTTCGAGCGGGGCCAGGATACTTGTCTGCTCTCGCTGAGCGTCATGAAAAGCTCGGGTGGTGTTTTCGCTTTTGCCTTCCGTGTTGGCGTCGGCCCTGGTTTCGTTCTCGATCGTAAGTTCCATTTGCATGAGTTTTCTGCCTCGTCTACTGCCCACCGCACACTGCTCACTGCCCACCGCCTTCTGATGGCAATCACGATGCCAAGCCTCCAGCGATGGATCCGCGCCATTCCGAAAGCTCTTGCTAATGACTTAGTGAGGGAGGTGCAGGAATAATCGGATATTAGAAAGAAGTTGGTTGTGGGATGCGCTCAGCGCCGCTGTCGGGTTGGCGTCGAAGGAGATTTAGTCGGGTTCCTATTCGAGATGCACTTCGTCAAGCCGAGCGAGCGTGCTACTTGAGTCGGCTCACGTCGCGTGCTCCCGATGAACTCAGCTCGATGTTCGCGCGTCTGGATTGCCTTTACATAAAGGCTTTGACAAAACGCTCGCGATCAATTCATTCAACCTGTATCAGTCTGTTGCCGGCGGTCAACACATTTATGCACCTGGAAAAATGAAACGGCCTCTGATGAAGCTCAGAGGCCGTTCAAGAGACTATTGAGATTGTGTTGATACTTCGGGTTACTCAGCCGTGATTTTGAAAGATGTTAGAAACCGCTGTGCAAGAGATTCGCTTTCGCCACGAGTCAAGACGAATAGGATAAAGAACTCGCGCTCATCACCGACCAGTTTGGTATACACGCGGGCAGTTCCTGAGAATTGCTCGGAAGTCAGGCTGTATTGTTTCCCTGTATAGTCGGCGAGTTTCAATTGCCGAACGGCCTTAACAGCTATGACGTTGTTCGAACCTGATTGCCGGGCTCCCTGATTCATGCCGCCGACTAGCCCACGGATTGCCGCATCGGTGGCTGCCAGGTCGGTCGGATGCTCGTTTATCCCTTGCGTCCGTAGCAGCGCGTAAAACTCGTTGGAACTGCCTCCGGCAACAATGTGAGCTGCAACCGGACGACCAGACGAATCGGGACCTGAATAGGAATCCTCGATACCATTGCTCGGTATAAGAATCGAGAAGTGGTCGGTAGGCGAGTCAACCCTTGTCCATCGATCAGGACTGCCATTCTCAGCGACGCGCCGGAACGTAGGTGCGCCCGTTCTTGCTCCCGATCCGACAAAGGATCCAAGGAGATCGACATTTGAGAATCCCGGGCTCCCCGCCTTCTTACGTGACCCAAACGTTACTGATGATTCGGATGCCCTGGGCTCAAGCTTTGCCAGCTGCATTCGCCTAAATTCCCAGGGGGCAACAGGTGCAGTATCTTGCCACAGGCCGCGCTTCTCACCTCGCGCTACCTGTTCACACCGTTCATAAAGTTCGCGGTCGCTTTGCGTTAATTGATAGTCAGCAGAATGGTCGTACCAGGCAACCCCATCACGGAGCATTTGTGAGGCGATATCAATTCCGTTAAGGAAAAGTTTCGCTTCGAGATAGCCTTCAGCAAGATGCGTGTATTCAACCGTCACGGCCTTTTCGAAGACCAGCGCTTGAAGATGTTCACGCGCTGCATCGCTAAACGGCTGTCCAACCTCAGGCGGGGCGACAGCTTTCAATCGAATTCGAAGCGGCCGATTGGTATTCGTGACGACCAGCGTATTTCCTGACTGGATTTCGACGACTTTCGCTTGCAGAGTCACCGCCGAGGCGAGCAATGGCCAGCAAAGCATCATCGTAAGAACGCCGAAAAGTTTTTTGACGGTAGGATGAATCACTTTTTAGGAATCTCTGTCTGGGTGAGTGGACTAAGCTGCTTTCGAGTGTGCCAGTGCACCGTTACATTGCGAACTCGTTCACCAGCACCAGCTCGGCTTTTCTTAATTCATACCGCCCGCGGCCGACATTTCCTCCAGGTGTTAGTGCGAGCATGACGAAATAGTCGCGGTTGAAAAACCGTATCAAGAAAGTCACCGTCTCCAACTTCACGACCATTTCCTGCAACTTACCGAGGTCCAGATCGGAGCCGGATTTGATTGCCCGACGAACTACAGACGTGAATTCAGCAGCGGCAACGTCGAGATTCGCATCGACGCCGTCTTTTGAGAAAAAGGTTTCGACAGACAAACCGTCGGTCCCCATGATGAGCGCTCCGAGACTGCCGTCGGTTTTCGCTACAATTGCTTCCAGGGCTTCTTTGAACATGTGATTTAACCTCTAATCGGCTTCGTGCTATCTGCTATCAAAAAGTTCCGGTGGCCTGGGCTTGCGCTTCGACCACCGGCTAATGTCGCAGAAGTTGATTCTGCCCAGGAGATCACGCGGGCTGCGTGATCCGACGCCTGAATTCAACCCTTAACGTTCGGGCCGTTGGGAGTTAGGCCGAGCCGGGCCGGTGGGAGTCGAGACTCCACTCGGCGTCACTGTGGGCGTGGTTGATTCCGGTCTATCTTGCTGCGGTTGCTGCAACTGAGTTGGCGTCGGTGTGTTCGTTTGTGGATTGCCCAGCGGCACCGGCTGAGGCACGGAGGTCATCTTCGGACCGTCAGTCGGCCTGGTCGAAGTCGGACGTCCGTAGTAGTCCGGCCGATAGATGTGGGGTGTAATGAAGAACAAGATTTCCGTCGAGTCTTTTGAAACCGTCTTCCGTTTGAACGCGTTGCCCACGAGAGGAATGCTGGCGAGGCCCGGCGTTCGTTGACGCAAGGTGCTTTCCTGATCCGCAAGCACACCGCCCATTACTGTCGTGCCACCATCCGGCACCAGCACTTCCGATTGCATGCGCTGCGTGTCGATACCGGGAACGCCGCCTACGGCTATGCCCGTGTTGACTGTGTTATTCTCAATCGTCACCCTTAATACAACCGTTCCCGCGTCTGTAATCTGCGGTGTAATCGAAAGACGCAACGGCACAGACACAAACGTCGTAGTTACAGCGGTTGTTCCAGTCGTCGTCTGAAGAGTTTGTACGGGAATCTGCGATCCGCTTTCGATTTGGGCCGGACGATTATTCAAAGCAGTCACCCGTGGAGTCGCAACCGTCTTAACCTCACCGCGCCTTTCGGCCGCGGTGATTAGGGAGGTGATCTGGGCGGTGCCAAAGAGACCGGTGGTCAATCCAATAACAGTCGTCGCCGCAGCAGCAGCCAGGTTGTTAATTGGCTGATTTGTTCCATCCAATCCCCCAAAGACTCCAAATGGATTTGGACCTGATCTGACGGCGTTGGTGTTGCCGCTACCGCCACTACCACCGCTGCTGGTGCCAGAGGTGCTTGGCAATGTCGACAAATTGCCGAGACCGCCGCGTGAATTTAGTACACCGGCCGAGAGCTGCGTGCCAAGATCGCGACTAAAGTTGTGCTGTGCAATCACGATGCGCGTTTCGATCTCAACCTGTGGCTCCGGCTGATCCAAAATCGCCACAAGCTGCCGGATTGCTTCGACGTTCTCCTTCACGTCTGTAACGATTAGAGTATTGCTCCGCCCATCAAACTCGACTGACCCAAGACGTGAGAGACGGCGCTTAACAATCGGCAGCACGCCTTGCTCGCCGCTGCCGCCCATGCCGCCGCCGCCACTTGCGCCGAAGTTGGACTGGTCGCCACCAAGGCTGTTAACAGTAGCGCCGGTGGTTCCACCTTGAAACTGTCCGGTTGAACCCGCTGCCGTGGCCAAAGTGCCCGATGCACGAGCGTAGTTAAGGCGAATGAACTCAGTCACAAGGGGCGAATTAGTCAACTGCGAGTCCTTGATTATCTTCTGGGTCTCGGCTTCTTTCGCCAATGTTTCGGTCGTAGCGATCCGAAGAATATTGCCGTTGACATCAACACCTAACTTATTGGCGCGCAGAATCATCTCTAACGCCAGGTTCCAGGGCACCTCTTGCATGTTTACCGTGACTGGAACGGCGCTCACCGAACTGTCGACAACAAAGTTAATACCATACTGCTCGGTGATGTAGTTCAGGATGTCGCGAACGTCGGCGTTAACCAGGTTCAGACTAATCGGCTCGCCGACAAATCCGTGCTGTCCGTACCGACGTCCCTGCTCCGACTGCTGCGCCATGTTGTCTTTCGCGGGCGAAGCGCCGGTGCGTGCCGGAGTTGGCGACGGTGATGGATTCTGTCCGGGCGCGAATCTCGCGCTCGTGGTTCGAAAGGAAGCACTCGTTTTGCGCTTGGCGGCTCCGCTTGCGATCACAAAAGAATTAAACGACAGACCCAACGCGCAGGCGACCGCGCATGTTCTGATCGCAACAGATTTAAAACGCTGATTAGGCATTGTTCTCTCCTCAAGAGGCTGACCGCCCGCTACGCGCTCGCTCAAAATGCCTGAAGAACGAACATTCAAAGCGCGCACCGCACAACGCGGCAGTTCAGTCGGATTGTCAAAGTGGGGAAACCTGATGCTCGTTTCGCAAGCGCTTCCTCACGAATCACATCGTTCAGTTGCGAAAGCGATTTTCGCAACATCGGGACAAATCTTTGCTATTGCTTTTCCGGCGTGCCTGGCTTCGCGACCTCAGGTGCCGAATTGCTTGCAGTGGCTGTGGGAGTCGCGGTCATCGTCTGCACAGGGGTTGGCGGGCGCAGCGGTTTGACCTCAACAGACTTCTCGCGTCGTCCGTCGGCGAAAACTGTCTCGCGACGAAATACGAGGCGTGCTTCTTCGATCGCGACCAATTGGCCGTCAAAAAACATTTCGCCGGGATAGATGACGTATGAGAGCTTGATGGGTGTCGCTTCCACCATCGCCGCCCAACCGCGCGGCGTTCGGAAAATGCCCGTGACTTGCACTTCGCTTAACAGCAAAGCCGTCGTCGGCTTCGGCGGCGGAACGTGAGCGGCGGCCGCGGCCATCTTTTGAGCGCGATAGCGTTCAATACGCATCTGGATCGAGGGCACATCTAATTTCGAACTGCTGCTCTTGACGATCACTTCATACTTCTTGAACGGATCGCGCGGCCCACTCTTATCGGCCGATGATTTCTTTTTGGCAACAGACTTAGTTTGCGCCGAGGCGATCACCGTCATGCTTAGAGATATCGCGCCGAAAATGAGCACTGAGCTGATTCCGTGGCGAATTGTATTTTTGTAATTCATCGTAGTTTTCCTGAATGAGCCGGCAAGAATTCTCGTCTTACTTGGTCGCGGGAGCAGTTTGACTGGCGGGCTGCGGATTAGCTGACGGAGTTCCGTTCGGTTGACTGGTTCCCGGTTTAGGCGCCTTGTCACTCGAAACATAATAAGCCGTCAAATCGAAGCGAGCTTCGACAGTCTTCTCAGGTGACTGCTTGTCCAACTGCTTGATTTCGAAATTTGTGATCGAAACTATGCGTTGGTAATGGGCCATCTGATCGAAAAATGCGCGCAAACCCTTGAACGAACTCTGGACGGCCACATCGATCTTCTTGCCGCTGTAAAACTCCTGTTGCAGGTCATCCTTCGGCATGAATTTTCTAACGGAGATGCTCGTTGCTCGCGCGCGATCCTGAATTCCTTCAAGCACCTTGGTTAACTCGCGTTGCTCCGGTAACAGAGCGCGCAGTTCTTCCAACTCTTCCTGCCTGTTCTTATATGTGGTGCGGAATTCGTTGAGACGCTGAGAAGCGATTTGGGCCTCGGCATTAGCCTTCTGCAGTACGTTAATCTGAGCCTGGAGATCCTTCGTCTGTTTGCGAGTACCTTTGGTTACGAAGTACCAGAATCCCGCGTACACACCAAGAGCGAGCGCGACGAAAACCGCCAGCCGCGCGTACCAGGGAATGCTATTTAAGTTTCCTATCTTCATGATTCTTCCTTACGAGTTGGTCAGCAGCCTTAGTTCTTGGCGACGTGATTTGTAGGTGTGGCCGGGGTCGTCGGGTTCGGTTGAACATTGTTGCGCCCGTAGTTACACTTGATGGTAAACGCTACAACTTCAAGTCCAGGAATGGATGAATCCTGGCTCGGCGAGACAGTGGAGACGCCGTCTTTATTCGCCCGCGCCATTTCTTTTTGGGTTTCGATGTTGAGGTTGGTGAATAGCCCGGAAGAAAATTCCATGCTTTGACCAAAACGCGTGACTGAAGCCTCGTTTGGAGACTCGCCCTTAATCACAAGTTCGGCGTCTTTCTGTTCGACGCTGCGGAGGTAGAGGCCGGGAACAGCGTCAAACCGGGCTTTAATTTCCGTCAATACGGAGCTGGGGCCCTGCTGAGCGGCACGCAGCTTTTGAATTGCATCAACTCGGAAGTTGATGTCTGCAATTTTCTTTTCCAGCTCAGCCTGCTCGC
>Ga0070697_100001285_pt1 | contig 18915 bp, 17 predicted proteins | sample KBSK1501metaG_FD_65475 | JGI IMG/M metagenome (GOLD analysis project Ga0070697, IMG submission 65475) | Corn, switchgrass and miscanthus rhizosphere microbial communities from Kellogg Biological Station, Michigan, USA - KBS K1-50-1 metaG | ecosystem: Host-associated > Plants > Roots >... | reverse complement strand
TTCATGTCTTTCATGGCTTCGATGCCATTGAGCATCAGGTTCATAAAAACCTGCTGCAACTGGATACGGTCTGCCTTGACTCTGGGAAGATCTTCAGCAAGTTCGCTACGGATCGAAATCGAATAACGGCTCGCCTCGCTGCGCAGCAGGACGATCATTTCTTGAATGAGCTCATTTACATCGACCAACTCCACCTGCTGCGCGTCCTTCTTGAAAAGCAAGCTGATATTGCTAATGATGTCGGCCGCCCTGGTCACGTCCTTTACCAGTCTTTCTGCGGCTTCGCGCGCCTCCGACACATCTGGGTCGTGACGACCAAGCCATCGCATGCAGGTTTTGGCGTTTGTTACTGCTGCCGAGATCGGCTGCTTGATCTCGTGAGCCAACGAGGCGGTCAGCTCTCCCATGGTGGTCACCCGGGTGACGTAAGCAAGATCCGCCTCTGTCTGGCGCAGTCTCTCGCGCTCTGCGTCCGCACGCCTGCGTTCAGTGACGTCCATCAATATACCCATGAATTCGCCGGTTTCACCGGACGGCTTTAAAACCGGGTGGCCTATCCCGTGCACGTACCTGGTCGCACCGTCTGGAAGAATAATTCGGAAATGCGCCTCGAAATCCGTCCCTGCGAAGTTTGCTCGCTGCGCATTTTCGAGGACTCCAGCTTGATCTTCCGGATGAATGCGCTGTAGCAATTCCTGGAACGCGGGCGATCTTCTTTCGGGATCGAAGCCATACAGGCGGGAGTGCTCCTCCGACGAGTGGAGCATCTCTCGGGTGACCATGTTGCATGCCCAACTGCCTGTGTGTGTTAGCTTCTGCCCTTCCGCTAAATAAGCCTCGCTCCGCCGCAGGGCCTCCTCTGCACGCTTGCGTTCGAGAACTTCCTTGCTCAGTTCTTGATTGAGGGTTGTGAGTTGGCTGGTGCGTTCTACCACCCGCTCTTCGAGTTCCTCATTCAGGCGCTTGATTTCGGCCTTGGCCTGTTTATGCCCGGCGGTTTCGATTACATCCCAGCTCCCGCGTCGTTTTGTCACCGCAAATTGATGTGTACGCACCACATCCAGGATTTCAGCGGCGCCGCACGCGACCAGCGGGTAAGTGCACAGCACCGCCAGGCGTTGATTGGCGATGGAGTGGTTAAGCGACTCCTCGTATTCGCAGAAGTCCTTCCAATCCTTCTTTTCCAGCCAGGCGGTATCTCCGGTTACCCGTACGCCGGCGTAGCCTTTAGCCGATGCGCGCGCGAGTTTCTCATTCCAACCACTTATCACTCGCATGAGGTCAAACGTGCCGTCCTGGAGATACCAGTCACGGGCGGGAACAATCTCGATGCTGTGGTCAGCCCAGTAGCGATCGAAGTCAGGAACAGCTCGCTTCAACGCATGCCTGGCGTCTTCCGCCGTAAGCGGCTCTGCGACCACCCACAGGCAGAACTCCTGGCTTTCTAATCCAGCTTTACAGTAGGAGACCAAGGTTTCGAGGAGATCTGCTTGTGTTTCGTAGAACAGACAAAAGTGTGTGCCCCAAGGCATGCCGCCGACCACATCAATTCCGGTCTTCCGCACCTCGATTGTCATGGCGGTTACCTCCCAACTTCGTGCTCAGGATATCTGCGAAGAGCGGTTGCGACGGAGAGAGCCGTACAGCTGCAACCGAGAATCAAACGCGACGCCAGCAACGATCGACGGTTCCACTGCAGACATGGCTTGGCTCGCCTATCGCGCGAACTGGTGTGCGAAAGCACAAAAATCATAAGCCCGGCGTGGTCGGCTTGCAACTGAGGAGCTGTCACAACTCGATTTCATCCTGACTGCAGGCGATGTCGACCTTTTTCTTTCTGCCCCCGGGGGCGCAACTCCGCCGCAATGGCGGTGTTGTTTGTTGCATGCCTGTCGCCAAACCTCGCCGTTCCGGCCTGTTGACGACACTGAGTGGCAGCGCCGCGTTTCGGATGGTCAATCTATTGACACTTGGCTCCCGACCGTCAGCAAACGCAGTGAAAACTCGGCGATTGGGCAGGCCTGTGGGACGCGGTGTCCGGCTACAAGCGTCTTCCGAAAGGTACTCGGCGTGCACTAGAGACCGCGTGGGTTCCAAGGAACCGCTGGAGATAGAGCTATGAAAGCAACATGCGAGATCTGCACTGCCCCGCTACAGGAGAACGGGCTCTGCGTCAGTTGTGCGGAAGCAATCAATCGACTGATCACCATATCCTCGCGCTTCCGCGTGGATTTTGACTACGAAAGAATGACTTACAAATTGACCGCCGCGCCCACAGAGGAGTTGAAGCAGCAGGGCAACGTGGCCAGGTCAGCAACGCCCGAGTCGCGCGTTGTCCGGCGAATCGTAAATTTCAGGCTGTGATCAAGCGGCCTGGAGAAGTATTCAATGGGAGCGTAATCAGCGTGAAGAGTTCAACGGTGAACATCGATATGGAGTTCGAAATGATTGAGGTGAGTGGCTTTGAGGCCGAAGTAAAGGCAGAGGCGGCCCAACTGATCGAAACCGCGCAGCTCATCACTGGCAAACTGGAAACCGCCCTTGAAGCTACCACTGAGGCCATCAGCAGAACATTCGACCAATTATCCATGGCCGATACTTCTGACTATCGCTCGCGCCTGAGAAATCAGGTAATCAAAAGTGCTATCGAATTGGTCTGTTGCAGCGATACAGACGACGTCGTCATCAAGGCTGACCCTATTGCGCAATCGTGCTCGGCTCAGTCAGGCAAATGCCCTCAATGCGGGTTCGGCCGCGATTCTTGGGCAGAAGATTCTGGCTGTGCCGAGGATCTGCTTCTAAAATTCAACTACCTGCCGCGCATTGCTTTCGTGCTCCGTCACATGCTTGGTTGCTCGATCGCAGAGGCGTCTTTTCTGTTGGGACTTGAGCAGCCGTCCTTCATATCGAACCTCCACCAAGCTTATCTGGAGCTGGGGGCTGGTTCCTGCCTTGAAAACCCCCAAGCAATCCTGGTACTGACTCAGAGCCACTGGACATCCCCGGCACGGGTTTAGCGCCCCGCCCGCGGCAGCTACGTTTCGAACGAACGCCGTGGTTTGCAGCCGTAAGAGTTTCTGTGCGAGTCCGCATGGTTGGGTCACCGGAGGCCTGGGCTGTTGCGGAAACGGAAAGGGCTACTTCTGCATCACGCGTGGGACACCCAGTTTGTAAGTGCACCGGGAAGTGCCTTTACTGTTTCTGTGATGAAATATTGACACCGCAGCGCCCGGTCTCCAGTGTCTATCAATCATCCATCCGTATGACGCCAGTCATACCTTCGGCATTTTCAGATGACTTGAGGCACGCTTCTGTCCGGCTGAGCGGCGACTGTGGCAAAGTTGTTTGCGGAAAACTTGCGGCCGCCACGCACTTGGTGGAGAAGGCGCTCGAGTTCAGCGCGTCCCCTGGAAAGCTGGGCCTTTACCGTGCCTTCCGGAATCCCTAAGCACTCTGAGATCTCTTGCATTGAGAAGCCATTCAACGCTCGCAACCTGCACACTTCGCTCTGAGCGGCAGGCAATTGCTGCATGAGGTTTTCCAGGGTTTCGCTCAGCTCAGTGCTCGCGTAGATATCTTCCTGTCCCGGACCAGAGTCCACGAGCAAATCGACCCACCTAAGGTTTTCCTCGTCATCACAGTGCTGGTCGAGAGCAAGCACCTCACGGCGCGACTGCCGCCGTAAGAATGATCGTGCAGAGTTAGTCACGATCGTATAGAGCCACGTAGAAAGGTGCGATTCGCCACGAAAGCCTCTCACGCCCTTCAGGGCACGAAGTAGCGCATCTTGCAGCGCATCTTCCGTATCTTCGCGAGAGCCGAGCTGGCGAAATGCCGTTTGGTAGAACCTTGCGCGGTAACGCGTCCATACTTCTGCGATCGCTTCCCAACTCTCCTGGCTATTGGCTGAACGATTCTCGATCATTGAATCACCTGCATTTGTTGTTCTGCCGAGACACCCATCAACGGTCCGGAGGATGGCGAAGATCTCCTGTATGCCAGCTGTTGCTGCGCATACTCAATCAGCACCCGCGCCTGCTCCTGCTGGGCCCACATGTCATACGCGTCAGCACTGCCCACGAAGGCAGCTCCGAGCGCGACCACTTGCTGGAACTTCGCTCTCATACCTCTGGCTTAAGGCATTTCACGTTCCAACCCGAGCCGGTTGGTGCGCCGCGGTGTATTTCGCTGAGGGGAAAGGCGCAAGCTCGCTCACATGCCCATGGAGAGCCGAACGGGCACCGAGAAATTGGTGTTCTTAGGCTGACACTGGCAGTTGCCACGTAAACGCTTTTGACACGAAATTCACCAGCTTGCGAGGGTCTAAGCCATGCAGGTTTGGCATCCCGCTTGCTCTTTCCAGTGCTAGGGAAAGGAGGAAACGATGGAGAACATCAACAACCCAGTCAGCGTGCGCTACGCGATTGTAGAAGCGGTACTGACTAGTTCTGAACCGGAACACTTCATTATCGGCTACCGCACCGAGCAGTCTCTGCATGAATTCCTAGTAGGTTCGTGCATAGTCGCAAGCGGCTATAGTTCACGGGAAGAAGCCGCCCAAAACTACGATGCGGCGCAGAGCTACGATCCTGAAGCGCTGCCGGTAGCCGCCTGAGCCTCAATAGACGGGCTTCCGCGTACTGCAAATCTTGATCCCCACCTATCTGTTCCTGCCAGACTGAATCCTTTCGGCCCAGGTCGGCCCCCCTAATCTTCGCCTTGTCACAGCGAAACCTCACGAACGCTGTTCAGTCGATCAGGCAATCACATGAGGCAGCCGGCTCGGCGCGCGGAAGCGGACCACGTGCAACCTCCATAAAATCGGCGTGCGCACGTTTTGCTTCAGGCAAAAAAATCGCTGACCGATCAGGGTACGTAGCGACCGGTCAGCAGCGGATTGCAGAAAATCGGCGGCTGGATTAGGCCTTAGACTTCGGCGGGAATTTCTTGAACATCTTTTGTACTTCTTTGTCCAGATTCTTTTGCTGCTTATCGGGATTTCCGTTGACGGTGCCCGTTGCGTCGCCGCGCCAGAGCAACTGCTTCGAACTGGCGTCGAATATGTCAACCACCAGCGTGCCTTCCTTGTAGTCTTGTTCAGTCGTAGTTGCACTACCGAAGCCACCACCGCCAAACCTGCGCCAGCCCCAACCACCACCCATACCGTCATAGAACGTCTGCAGGGTTCTCTCAGTCTGAGTGGTACATGAAGCCACCAGTGATGCGTCGCCGCCTTCATCTACGCGTCTCCATCCCTTGGCTGAAAGTTGAGAATCAACAGCGTCTTGAATCCGCGATACCCACAATGGATTCTTGACGTTAACTTTCTGCCAGGAATACGTCTTGTAGCGGGAGAAGTCAGCGCCTTTGTCGTAGTCAGTTTTTACACCTGCGAATGCGCTGCCCACTACAGCAATGAGCATCGCAACGCAGATAGTTGAGATTCGAATGAGTTTCAAAGTAAATCTCCTTTTTAAGTACTTCCCTTCGAGACTATGCATTCTCTGTTCCAAAATGCAGATTCCCGGCCTTTCGCAGCGTTTGCACTTGTAGGTGGCAGGTTTCGCGGCATAGCTTCGTGTTCCGGAGCACCGCGGATACTGTTAGTGTCGGTATTTCGACACTAGCACTGGAATCAGGCCAGGATGTCCTCTAACCGAGTGATTTCGTTTTCTGACCCGCTCATGGAGTCTCAACAGAACTGCTGCGCTAGCACAGGTTTACAGATCAAGCGGGGCGGCGGTTGGTTCCGGATGCTACTAACATTTGGACCATGAGATGCAGAGCATAGAGTTGCGCGCAACGCGATGTGTGAAGGTGGTGCGTGGACTCCCGGGCTGGCGGCCGAGCATGAAGCCAGCGGTAAGGCTTTTTTGAAACTTGAGACTTCAATTCCGGATGGCACTGCCTCCGAACCCGCGGCCAAGGCGGAAGATGTAAAGCACCTTTTTTTGCCGGTGCCGGTCCGTGAGCGACAGGTTGCGCGCTCTTCAGTGCCACTTGAAGATGGAGGGTTTGGCCACTCGTCATGGTTGCCGCTTTTCGTTGTCCTGGGTGCGACCGCGTGCGTTGCCTACGCTGACTACCTCGTCAGAAGCATTTCTCTCGGATACCTCTATGTTCTGCCGCTCTGCCTGAGCGCGGTCCTGCTGAAAAGGCGAATAACATTTGTGCTGCTGGGGATCAGCATATTCTTCCACGACTTGTTTGGCCCTCCTTATTCCACAGTGGAAACTCGCGCTTTTCACAACCTGACGGCTCTGGCCGGATTTGCCTGCGTGGTGCTGCTGCTCCAATACTTCGTCTCCCAGCGCGACGCGCTCTTCGAGGTGACGCGACGACAACGCGATGCACTGATGAAAGACGTGGAACTGGCAGCCCACGTTCAAAGGATGTTTCTGCCGATTGCGGAGCCCGTGATCGCCGGCTTTAACGTCTCATCAATGATTTCTCCGGCGAAAGTGGTGGGCGGCGACTACTACGATTACATTCCGCGATCCAATGGGACCCTGGAGTTGGTCATAGGCGACGTCGCCGGTCGAGGTGTGGGTGCAGCCTTGCTGATGGCGGCTACGGCCGCGGTGCTTCAGCTTGAAGTAAGGGAGTCCCGCAAATTGCCTGACATAGTCAGCCGGCTCAACCGGGAACTGCATGCTCTAACCGGAGACTCCGGCTTTGTAACTTTATTGCTCGGTGAATTGCACCCTGGTTCGCGGCGTTTGAGGTATGTCAATTGCGGACACAACCCAGCGCTCTTATTCCGCGCAAACACGGCTGAAGCGAGCTGGCTTGCTGCTACATGTGTTCCCGTCGGCCTGTTTCCGACGCTGCATTGTGAGCCGGAGGAGGTCACGCTGGCAGCGGGCGACATTCTTGTGTGGTACACGGATGGCTTGACTGAGGCCGAAAATGAACGCGGGCTCGAGTTCGGCAGAGAGCGGCTGCTGCAAGCGGTGCGCTCTAACCGGGGCGCCGACGCACGAGGGCTTGTGGATCTTATTTACGATGCGGTCACCGAATTTACCGGCCGGCAGAGCTTTGATGACGACATGACCATAGTGGCCATCAAAGCCGAGTCGGACTGAGGCAGCAAGCATCCCATGTCCCATGTCTTATTGAGGGTAATGTAATGACGACGAGACGCGAATTTCTCGAAGTAACAGCCGCCACGATTGTAACTGCCGGTGTAGGCCAGCCAGCATGGACGGCTGAAACCAAGAACAATATGCCTTACCGCACACTTGGACGAACTGGGGAAAAGGTTTTCATGGTTGGTATTGGCGGCTACCACTTGGCCAGGCCTGAAGTTGAAAAGCAGGAAAGCATTCGCATCGTACGCAAGGCGCTCGATCAGGGAATCAACTTCCTCGACAACTGCTGGGACTACAACGGGGGAGAAAGCGAGATACGCATGGGCGAGGCGCTACGCGACGGCTATCGCAAAAAAGCGTTTTTGATGACCAAGATCGATGGCCGCAACAAGTCTTCGGCAGCCCAGCAGTTGAACGAATCACTGAAGCGGCTGGGGGCCGATTCCATCGACCTGCTGCAATTTCACGAAATCATTCGGGAGTCCGACGCCGACCGCATATTCGCGCCCGGAGGCGCACTCGAAACAGTGCTGCAGGCACAAAAAGCTGGAAAGGTACGCTACATCGGATTTACGGGTCACAAAAGCCCTGAGATCCATTTGAAGATGCTGGCCACCGCCGCTGCGCACGACTTCAAGTTTGACGCTGTGCAAATGCCGCTCAACGTAATGGACCATCACTTCAACAGCTTTGAAGCCAAGGTCCTGCCGGCACTGGTAAAGCAGGGGATCGGCGTGCTCGGCATGAAGCCCATGGGCGACCACTTCATACTCAAGAGTAAGACCGTCAGCCCTGTTGAATGCCTGCACTATGCCATGAACCTTCCAACCAGCGTAGTGATCACCGGATGCGATTCGGTTCGTATCCTGCAGCAGGCGCTAGATGCGGCCCGCAGCTTTCGACCTCTGAGCGAGAATCAGGTCGCGGCCGTTCTGGCGAAGACCGCGAAAGCTGCACAGTCGGGAGAGTTCGAACTGTACAAGACAAGCCACCATTTCGACGGCACCTATCAAAACCCGCAGTGGCTAGGGTAGGCGCGAGGTTTTAGGTTGTCATGATCGTGTTGCGAAAACCAATTACTGCCGCGGTGCGAAACATGCTGCTACTGGCCGCCGGTTTCGTAACCATGCAGGCAGAGACATCGGCGCCTCTGCCGGAAGCTCCCCAGGTAAGAGGCCGAAAGCACGTTGTTTCGCTCGCACTGCGGGCGATAAGAGACACGAAAGGCACGCACGCATTCGAGTACCAGGGTCAAACCATTCCTCCCGTGATCAGGGTAAAGCCCGGCGATCTTTTGCAGATCACCTATAGCAATGACCTGCCGCACAAGTCCGACGAGGAGTGTGCGCTCGGCCCATGTATGAACATGAGCAATTTGCACTTTCACGGTCTGCAAGTTTCCCCGAAGGCTCCGGAGGACGATGCAATAACCATGCTGGCCATGCCGGGAGATACGCTGCATTATGCGGTTCGAATTCCGAAAAATCATCCGCCGGGATTGTTTTGGTATCACCCGCATCCACACGGGGAGAGTCAGCGCCAGGTCCTGGACGGCATGTCTGGCGCCATTGTGGTAGAAGGAATCGACCGTTACGTGCCGGAACTACGGCGGTTGCGCGAGAGAATTCTTGTGTTGCGCGGCCCTTCCATCGAGCATGATCCGAATGCTGCCGCGCTGCGGCAGCGAGTGGGAGCTTCGCCGACCACCTGCGGAGCCGAGCCTGAAGTAGCCGAAAGGATATTCACGATCAACGGAGCGATTCGACCGCAAATTGATATTGCACCTGGCGAGCGCCAGTTCTGGCGCATGGTCAACGCCTCCCCCGATCGCTACCTGGATGTGCAACTAGACGGAAAGCCACTCGAAGTTGTGGCCATGGATGGGATGCCGCTTGCGCTTCACGACCCCAGGCATCCTATGCAGTTCGCGAGTCATGTGCTGCTGCCGCCGGCAGGACGCCTTGAGGCCATTGTGACCGGTCCGCCTGCAGGAGCGAAACGCACTCTGCGCACCCTCTGTGTGGATACCGGAACCGCCGGTGATCCAAATCCTGAAATGGTTCTCGCCGACCTTGTCCCGGGGCGGTTGAGGGCGGTTAAAGATACGCCCGTTCCGGTCGCTGCCAAGTCGCACGTTCGACGAGAGATTGACCTTGAGGCGATGAAAAAATCGGCGCCGGATTTTGTTGTTACTTTCACGGAAGACAAGAATGGCTTTTATATCAATGGCCAGAAGTACGCGCCGGATGCGAAGCCGCTGGTGCACGCGCGAGTTGGAAGCTATCAGCACTGGCGCATAGTGAATCACTCTGACGAGCTACACCCTTTTCACATTCACCAGGTCCACTTCCTCGCCTACGCCGTGGATGGCGTGCAGCAACCAAAAGCAGAGTGGCTCGACACGGTGAACGTTCCCTTCCGTGAAACCGTGGATGTGATCATGGACTTCACCAATCCAGTGATCAAAGGCATGTCATTGTTCCACTGCCATTTGTTAAATCACGAAGATAAGGGAATGATGGCCAAGATCGTCTTTGAGTAAGGCAGTGCCCGCAAGTGCCGGCCCGACCAACTGATCTTCCGTCTTGGTGTCAGGATTTCGACACTTCACTACCCTTTTCGACCCTGTCAGGTCACTGGCGAACAACTTTCGACGCTATCCAGCTAGCCACAATGGAAGCGCACGTGCTTTCCAGATCCAGTATTCCCGCTGGCCCTTGCCAGCCGGCAGCGCGAAGAATAGGTGGCACGTGAACACAAAGCCGAAGAATTCAGTCCTCCAAGTCGAGCTTTATACCGCGAAAAGTAAGTTGCTGGGTTTCATCGGTATTGGTCACATGGGGCAGCCCATTGCAATGCGATTGCTTGATCATGGTTATCGCCTGCTAGCTTTTGATCGCAGCCCCGAAAAAGCGAAGGAATTGGTGCGGCACGGGGCCGCGCGAGCGTCTGATGTTGCCAAGCTTGCGCGCGGCGCTGATGTCATTCTGACTTCACTGCCGGATGACCAGATCGTTAGGCAGCTTTATAGCGGCCCAGAGGGTGTATTCGCGAATGCGCGACCCGGCTCTGTGGTAATCGAAATGAGCACCGTGCGTCCCAGTACCTCGCGGGAGCTCTACGCCGCCGGCAAGAAGCTGGGGTTGTCAGTTCTCGATGTGGCAATCTCTGGCAGCACGCCGGCTGCTGTGGCGGGGGCTCTCACCTTACTCGCTGGAGGCGACCGGCCCGTGTTTAATGCTGCAAAGCCGATTTTTGAAGCGATCGCAAAACAGTATTTCTACATGGGGGCGAGCGGCGCCGGAACGACCATGAAATTGGTTGCCAATGCGCTGCTCGGTGTCGGCATGCAGGCGATTGCGGAAGCTGCCGCCTTCGGACAGAAGGCTGGTATTGAGCGCAACCTGCTGTTTGATGTAATGGCTAAACTCGCCGTGATCTCTCCCGCTCATGTCGGCAAGCTTGAGCGGGCGAAGAACCGCGACTACAGCGCCCAATTCCCCTTGCGACTCATGAACAAAGATTTTCGCCTGATTCTGGAGAAAGCTGCCGAGGTGCAGGCTTCCATGCCGGCGACTGCGTCTGCCTTCTCGATCAACGCCGCTGAAGCCGCTAACGGCACGGAAGAGGATTTTTCCGCCGTGATCAGGATCATGGAACAGCTTGCCGAGCTGGAGCACGCTGCGAAACCTCGCGCGGGCCAGCAATAGATTAGCGCTTCCCGAACGGCCTCATCAAACGTGGCGCGAATTCACGCAGAAGATTGAACCCTGCATCCACCGCCACACCAATCGAGCCCCGCTCCAACGCATGGTAAGTGTCTGATTCGGAGTCTGGATACCAGCTGTTCGCGATAAAAGCGGCGCCATAGTTCCCGGCAAATTGCGAAAATGCCGGAATTCGTCGGCCGCTGGCAGTCCGAGAAACGAGCGTCGAAGCAACCGCGTGGCGGGTTCGGCCCCAGGTGCTCCGGTCTTCTGATAGGAAATATCGGGAATCCTCGCGATCCGCGGCGGCGAATCCAAACCGAATAGTCTCCGATATCACTCTTTCGCCAATCAGCGAGCCATACCGCCGGCCGTATCCTGCCGCGCCCTGTTCCCACTCTGGCGGCCGGTTACTTGCCTGTGCAATGCCGCCGCCCATTGCGGGCAACACCAGCGTTCCCAGGTTGATAACCGACTTTTGGTATTCGGCGACCCGCCCGCCAAATGTCAGCGGAGAATTTGGGCCGCTCTTCTGAGTTGCGGAAGGCGCGTTCGGGGGTGATGCAGGTTGTTCAACTTGAGCGGCCGCAGCGACGGCAAGCGCCAAAATGCAGATTGGCACAAAACTCACAGCGTATGACCTGTTCGAAACCTTACTACGCGGAGCAGGTGATGAATCGGGTGTCTTCAAAGGTCTTCCTCACAGCCACGTATCATATGCTTTTGCAAGCTGACTCACGTGTACTCGCACCGCATCCGGGGCTTCGAGGCCTCGTTCAATACATACGCTGAATTCTTGTGGGAGACGTGGCCAGTTGGCCGGCAACAGGCGCCAGACTATTCACAGTGCGCGATCTGCTGGAGAAACTTCCCGCGCACAGCACGCAATAATTTGCGTATGTTCATAAAACAATTTTCTTAGGGTCGATGATCAGTTGCTTTCACCAGCAGGTAGGCAGGCCACAACTGCTACTTCCCTGCTGGCACGTACACTCGATCCGCGGCGACCAGTTCTGCGTTTGGCACCTCGGTACGGAGCTTCACCTGGCGCATGCCGGCCTTGTTTTCAGGTTTGGCAGCAAACGTCAGCAAGTATTGACGACTCAGCTTGGCGGTTAAGTCATCCAGGTAAGGACCATACGAGACCGGAGCGCCGGAGCCGAAGTAATACGATTCGCCGCCAGTCTCGTCAGACAACTGCGAAAGGTAATTCTGGCCCCAGTTGATGCGCCAGAAGCTGTGTCCAAAATGGCCGGCGCCGGGCGTGTAGATCGAAAACACGATGATGCCTGCTTGCTGCGCTTTTGCGATGGCGTCATCCACGTAGGGGTCACTGGGGCCGCTGCCGTAGTAGCGATCGATGCCATCGGAAAGTAGCAGAATCTCGCGGCGAACCGGAGTTTGCGGCCACCGCTTGATCAGGTCAACCAGCGAGAAGTACGGACTGGCGGAGGCGCCTGGATCGCCAAGCGGCAGGCGGAGCGCCTTGGCAGCCTGGGCGTGGTCGTTGGTAGGATTTTGCGCGGCCGCAACCGTGCCGTTACGCATATAGCCGACGCCAATGGCGGTGGTTGATGGCTGCGCATTGATGAATTTACGAAGATCTCCGAGTTGTGATCCCAGCCCGGTAGTATTCGCTGCCTCATCGATCAGGATGAACAGTTCGAGGCCCGCTTTACTTCCTTGCAAGGGCACCCAGTCTGCGACCCGGTCGCGATCCCGTCCTTCATACACCATCACGTCTTCGCGATTGATGGTGGGCACGTCAGAACCATGCCGGGCTTCCACCGTTACCACCATTTGCACCGGGACTCCTGGCAGGGGTGGCTGCTGTTGCTGCGCCGTCATGGAAGGCACCAGCGCGATGAGTGCCAGAATCGGGGACACGAAGTTTTTCATCATATTTTCCCTCATCAATTGCCTCTTCAGAATTTGGCCCACCAACGGAGCACACTGGCTCTCGTGCGGCGGGCTAACCGGCCCCGCCTTCGGAATCGAAAGTGCGGGTGTGGATGAACTATTGAGTGTCAGCTTTCTTCTTTCCGACAATGCTCGCTTCCTGCACTTGACCGGCGCTGTCTTTCAGGTAGACAACCCGTTTCGTCACGCGGGCCTGCACCTCACTACCTGCTTTCCATGAAGGTTCCTCGGGACCGTTGGTCTTGACCAAGCAGGTATAAATGGTGTCGCCAACTTGAATGGACACGTTGTAGGTTGAAACGCCAGGGTCCAACGGAATGTTGTTCGGCGTATTTACGTTTGGGTTGTCGCGCGGTGGAAGTTTTTCAACCTGGACAACTTTCGCGGTCTGAAAATTGTCTTTCTGCTCCTTGCTAAAAGCAGGGACACAAATCGTTGAAGCTAGCAGGGTGACCAGCACTAGGTATTTCATGGTTACTCTCTTTCGTTTCCTTTTTGTTTTGTGGTTGGTGATTTCATAGGACGCGCTTGAAGCCATGAGCGATTTTCTTGCCTGCTTCTTCCGTGTAGTACACGGTGACGTGCTCGCCTTTTTTGGCGCCGCGCGCAGAGTAACGAGCAACACCCTTTCCGGTGTCGACGGTGGCGTGATCCGCAACCTCGAAGGTTTCCTTGGCTCCGTCAGCGGTCTTCACCGCAACCGTCTTGGAACCCTTGCCTACATCCTCCACGGTGCCTTTAGTGGCGTGGACCGTCTTGTCGCCTAACCAGGTTACGGAGTGTGCAGTCTTGCCGCTGGTGTAGACGATTACGTGTCCGCCTTCCTTGCCCGCGAGTTCGCTTGCTTTGCCGGCGTCCTTGAGGCCCCGGACGCTGGTGTTGGAGGTGAACTTCACTGTTTTTACTGTGCCGTCGGAACTCTTGACGGCGACGGTTTTGGCGCCGGAGTCCACTTTCTCAAGTGTCCCCGTGATCACGCCGGTGGCGGCGTGGGCTGCCTGGGAAACCGCCATAACGCACAAAGCGATAACAACCAGTACTAGTTGAGGCAATCTGTGTGACATTGTTGCTCCTCCTTTATTTGGGTTTGTTTAGGTTTTTTGGCGAGCAAAGAGATTTGTCACCTTTTGAGTGCCTCTCGCTTGCTCGCCGGGTTTAGTGTCAACGGGCTGCTTCGGTGCCATTGCTAGCTGCCAGCGAGTGCGTCGCTGCGGTAGCGGTTTTGGCCGCATTTTGCTCAGCTTTGGTTTGCAGGATCTTCATTCCAGAATCGTCACCCTGCACCGAGATGGAGTTGAGGAAGTCAGTCGATCCATATTTCTTAAAGGTGACTTCACTCTTCGCGGAAGGTTCTGCTGAATCAATGGGTACATACTCAACAAAGACTGAGTACGCTCCGTCTGCGCTTTCGACCAGCAGAAGCTGGTCGTTGGCATCTGGCTGGGTCACTCGATAGCTGCCTGCGGGCAGCTTCGTGTTTCCTGCGTAGAAGGCGAAGGGGGCTTCAAAAGTTACTTCATTCGCAATCTGCGCCATTGCCGGCATTGCGCTTACCAGTAGTAATAGGCCCGTCAAACACATCAATTTGTTGAAAGTTCTCATTTCGTTGTTCTCCAATTCTTGAAAATTGGCGTCCTGCTTGTAACGCTGTCGAGCAAGCCACCATTTAGGTCACAGTCGGTAAAGGCAAGCCAGCAGCCAAACTGAATCCACGACAAAAAGCCCGCAAGTAATTGAATCCATGTCAGAGAGTGGTAAGCCCGGTCTCATACCTGCTGCTCTCGCTTCCGAGCAAGTGTCCGCGGGTTGACACTGCACGTCCAGTTTTCGCCCAATGATTGAGTTGATGTCGCCGGTGCCAGTGACATTTGCGCCTAAAACTCGAATAACGCCCACAAATCCACTGAGGAAAACAATGGAAGGCAAGATGCAGCGACCTACTCGAAAAATTGTTCTTACGCGACCACCTACCGGTGGAAATTCTGAATGGAGGCTTATGTCAAAACAACAAGCCAATGAAAAGCTGTCGGGGCGCAGGATTAGTGCCCAACCTCGGTTGCAGCAGAAAGCACCCGAAATCCAGGCATATGGAACGGTTAGCTACATATTGCCCCTGGAACTTGAAGAACCGGTTCGGCTGGAAGTAACTGCCCAACTTAACCAGCTTCTTGCCGATACTATGACTCTGCGTGACTTGTACAAGAAGTCACACTGGCAAACCGCGGGGCCGACCTTCTATCAGCTGCATCTGCTTTTCGATAAACACTTTGGCGAACAGGTGGAGTTAGTGGACTCCATTGCCGAACGCATTCAAGTACTGGGCGGCGTCAGTATTGCGATGGCGCCCGACGTGGCGGAAACTACGCAGATTGAACGTCCTCCGCGCGGGCGCGAGGAAGCTCCCGTACAGATTTCCCGCTTGCTGAATGCTCATCAGGTCATCATTCGGGAGACCCGAAAGATGGCACGCCGTGCGTCCGAACTGGGGGATGATGGCAGCAACGATCTTCTAGTCAGCGAGGTGCTTCGTAGCAATGAACTGCAAGTGTGGTTCTTGAGCGAACACCTGGTTAACGTGCCGTTGGTGGAAGCTCAGGAACCAGTGAGGCGGGTTTCATAGAAGCAGTGCTGTTTACGGAGCGAACAAGATAACAGGAGTACCTTGGAAGGGCGAAGGGAGATTGCCATGGTTAAGGAATTTCTGGCTCGCTGGCCGGTTGTCCGGCAGATATTGACCCACAGCGATGGGACCGGTGTGGAAGCCATGAGCGACCGCACCCGCAATCTTGCTCCCAAACATCACGGCGCTCAGGTTGCGCGCTCGGTGTGTCCTTACTGCGCCGTAGGTTGCGGTCAGCTTGCCTATCACAAAGATGGAAAGCTGATTTCGATCGAGGGCGATCCAGAATCCCCAATTTCACGCGGCCGGCTTTGCCCGAAAGGCTCTGACAGCTTCGAACTTCTTACTCACGCCGGCCGTGAAACGCGCGTAAAGTATCGCCGTCCATACTCCACGCAGTGGGAAGAGTTGGATCTTGAAACCGCAATGGACATGATCGCGGAGCGGGTCTGGGAAGCGCGTGAACGCACGTTTGTGGAAAAGAGCGACGGCGAGGACGTGATGCACACCACCGCCATCGCCCACCTTGGCGGCGCCACCCTCGACAACGAAGAAAACTACCTGATCAAAAAGCTGTTTGCTGCTGGCCTGGGGATGGTTTGTATTAGCAATCAGGCCCGTATATGACATAGCTCAACCGTGCCCGGTCTGGGCACAACGTTCGGACGCGGCGGCGCCACCACGGCATTGCCGGATCTGATGAATGCCGACACCATCCTTATTATGGGTTCGAACATGGCCGAGAACCACCCCGTAGGTTTCCAATGGGTGATCGAGGCTCTCGAACGCGGGACGAAGGTCATTCACGTCGATCCGCGCTTTAGCCGCACCTCAGCCATGGCTGACATCTGGGCGCCACTGCGTGCCGGCTCGGACATTTTGTTCCTGGGTGGTTTGGTCAATTACGTCCTCACACACAACAAGGACTTTCGCGAGTACGTTGTCAACTACACCAATGCCTCGCTCGTGATTAAGGATGATTTCCAGGACACGGAAGATCTGGACGGGCTGTTTTCCGGCTGGGATCCCGAACAAAGGAAGTATGACCCGCACAGCTGGGGTTTTGCCGGCGCCTCAGTGGGAGACGATGCGGAACACTTTGCCGATGGCGGCCACGCAAAACATTCGGCGAGCATGTCCGCTCCCGACTTTAATGGTGCCGAGCATGATCGCACGCTCGAACACCCGCGCTGTGTGTACCAGATTCTGAAGCGGCACTTTGCCCGCTACACACCAGAGATGGTGGAGAGCTACTGCGGCGTCAAGCGGGAGCTGTTCCTAAAAATCGCGGAGACGTTCTGTTCCGCTTCGGGCGCCGATAAGACCGGCAACATCTGCTACGCGTTGGGCTGGACGCAGCACTCGAATGGCGTACAGATCATTCGCACCGCTGCCATATTGCAGCTCCTGCTGGGAAATATTGGGCGTCCCGGAGGCGGCATCCTGGCGCTGCGTGGGCATGCTTCGATTCAAGGATCAACCGACATCCCCACTCTGTTTGACATTTTGCCGGGTTACTTGCCGATGCCGAAGTTCAAGGTGAATTCGCACAACTTGGAGGCATATCTCCGTAAGCATCAGGATAAGACCGGCTGGTGGTGGAACATTGATAAGTACATCGTCAGCTTGCTCAAGGCGTATTACGGGGAGGCCGCAACCAAAGAGAATGACTGGGGCTTTGGCTGGCTGCCACGCATCACCGGCGACCATTCTCATCAGGGCTACTTTATAGAGATGATGGATGGCAAGGTGGAGGGCCTGTTCGTGATGGGCCAGAATCCAGCTGTCGCAGCTCCCTCCGGGCGCTTTGAACGTAAGGCGCTGTCCAAACTCAAATGGCTGGTGGTACGGGATCTGGTGGAATTGGAGAGTGCGTCATTTTGGTATGACTCGCCGGAAGTGGAGCGTGGTGAGCTGCGCACGGAGGAAATCGCCACCGAAGTTTTCTTTTTGCCAGCGGCAGGTCATGCCGAAAAGGAAGGCTGCTTTACCAATACCCAACGCCTCCTCCAGTGGCACCAAAAGGCCGTCGATCCCCCGGGCGACGCGCGCGCCGAACCCTGGTTCATCTATCACCTGGGCCGCCGCTTGAAAGAGAAAGCCAGGCTCGACCCGCGTCCGCGCAACGCCGGCCTGAATGCCCTGACTTGGGACTATCCACTCAAGGGCAAGCACAACGAACCGAGCGTTGAGGAAGTGTTGCAGGAAATCAACGGGCGCTCTTTGCCTGATCACACTCTGGTCAAGGGTTTCGTTGATTTGAAATCGGATGGTTCCACGTCCTGCGGCTGTTGGATTTATTCCGGCGTGTTTCCTGCTGCCGGTCAGAATCGCGCCAACGATCGCAAGTCGCGTGACTTCTACGGACACGGTTGGGCTTTTTCCTGGCCGGCAGATCGCCGCATCCTTTATAACCGCGCCTCTGCGCGTCCCGATGGACGGCCCTGGAGCGAACGCAAGAAACTCGTCTGGTGGGACGAAGCACAAAGGAAGTGGACAGGACTGGATGTTCCGGATTTCACCGCCACCAAGCCACCTGACTACCAGCCGCCCGCCGGCGCCAAAGGTGACGCCGCACTTGCGGGCGATCGGCCCTTCATTCTGCATCCGGATGGATTGGGATGGATTTGGGTGCCGATCGGCCTCGCCGACGGACCATTGCCGGCTCACTACGAGCCATGGGAATCGCCGGTGCGTAACCCTCTCTATCCCAACCAGCAGACCAACCCGCCGGCCATGGCGAAACAGCGTCCCGATAATCAGTATGCGGATTCACCCGATGATCGGTTCCCATACGTGATGACCACATATCGGCTCACGGAGCACCACACCTCGGGAGCCATGTCGCGCACGCTGCCGCATTTGGCAGAGCTTCAACCGGACCCGTTCTGCGAAATATCGCCAGAGCTTGCCGCCGAGCGGGGGATCGAGAATGGCGATTGGGTAACGATCACCAGCATGCGCGGCATCATTGAGGCGCGCGCTCTTGTGACCTCGCGCATGCAGCCGCTGGATATCGACGGAAAGAGGGTTCAGCAGGTTGGAGTGCCCTTCCACTGGGGATTTCGGGGCCTGGTGAAGGGCGATGCAGCGAACGATCTGGTCGCGATCTCCGAAGAGCCGAATGTGCGCATACAGGAGAGCAAAGCTCTGCTTTGTAACCTAGTTGCCGGACACCGCACACAGGGCAAAAAGGCGCTCGAGCAACTGGAGCAGCAGATCAGGGGGCAAGCATGGCAATAAGCGCGTTCCTGACTGATACCACGGTATGCATCGGATGCAAGGCATGCGAAGTTGCGTGCAAAGAATGGAACCACATTCCGGCTGACGGCTTCACCTTCACCGGAAATTCCTACGACAACACCGGGAGTCTGGGCGCCTCCACCTGGAGGCACGTGATGTTTCTGGAGCAGCCCACTGCTCTAGGGCCGCAGACGACCGGCACAGAAGATCCATTCCGCTGGCTGTTTCTGTCAGACGTCTGCAAGCACTGCGAGAATGCCGGCTGCCTGGAAGCGTGTCCCACAGGGGCCATCGTTCGCACTGAAGTTGGATCGGTATATGTGCAGCCGGATGT
>Ga0070697_100001279_pt1 | contig 18982 bp, 16 predicted proteins | sample KBSK1501metaG_FD_65475 | JGI IMG/M metagenome (GOLD analysis project Ga0070697, IMG submission 65475) | Corn, switchgrass and miscanthus rhizosphere microbial communities from Kellogg Biological Station, Michigan, USA - KBS K1-50-1 metaG | ecosystem: Host-associated > Plants > Roots >... | reverse complement strand
TGAACGACAATTACTCGAAGAAGAGCTTGCAGCAACCTGAGCACCGCTTCCGATTTCAAGCCCAGGATGAATAAGAAACCAGATTGAGACATCGATGTCCACGGCCGCCAAACAGTTCCACGAAGAAGAAGCAATCGGAAAGACTTACGACTTTCAGATTGCACGCAGACTCCTGAAATATCTAAAGCCATACGTGCGTCTACTGGTTCCCGCGCTGATACTCACGCTGGCACTGAACCTCCTGGGAATCCTGCAGCCAAAGTTCACGCAATACGCTATCGACTGGTACATCCTGCCGCGCAAGACTGATGGTCTGATTCTGCTGGTTGCACTATACGTCGGCGTGCAATTGTTTCGCCTGGTCTTTTCTTACTTCCAGGCTTTACTACTCAACAGCGTGGGTCAGTACGTGATGTTTGATATCAGGCGCGAACTTTACGACAAGCTGCAGCACCAGGAGATCGCCTATTACGATCGGAACCCGGTTGGCCGGATCATGACTAGACTGACAACTGACGTCGACGCGCTGAACGAGTTGTTTACGCAGGGCGTTACTGATCTGCTCGGTGATCTGGTCATGATTTTCGCGATCATCTCGGTGATGCTTTGGATGGACGTTAGACTCACGCTGGTTACTTTGCTGACAGTGCCGCTGCTCTTTGCGGCAACAACATGGTTCCGCAAAGGAGCACGGCGCGGGTACGACATGGTCAGGACCCGCATCGCTCGCATCAACGCGTTCTTGCAGGAACATTTTGCCGGGGCGCAAACTGTGCAGATCTTCAATGCTGAGGCGAAGTCGCTCCACAGGTTTCAGGTGATTAATGAGGACTACCGCCGCGCGAACATCGATACGATCTTCTACTATGCGGTGTTTTTTCCGCTCGTCGATTTCATCGGGGCCGTCGGCATTGCCCTTATCATCTGGTATGGCGGCTACCGTGTGATGCAAAACACACTGGGCCACACAGTGATGACCCTTGGAGCGTTGGTTGCTTTCATCCAGTACTCCGGTTTCTTGTTCCAACCCATACGTGACATCTCTGACAAGTACAATGTCCTTCAGTCTGCAGTGGTTGCTTCTCATCGCATTTTCAAGACACTCGACTTGCCAATTGCAATCCTGAATCCGACCGCGCCTCGGAAGGGAGAACGTGCCCAGGGTCGCATCGAATTTCAAAACGTATGGTTTGCTTACAAGGACGAGGATTGGGTACTGAAGGATGTTTCGTTTTTAGTTGAGCCAGGCCAATCAATTGCTCTCGTGGGCCACACAGGCTCCGGCAAAACTACGATCACAAATTTGCTGATGCGCTTTTATGACATACAGCGTGGAAAGATACTCCTCGACGGAGTCGACTTGCGCGAATGGGATCTGAAAGCGCTGCGGGAAAATTTTGCCGTGGTACTTCAAGATGTCTTTCTGTTCAGCGGCACGATCGAAGGGAATATTCGGTTAGGCCGAGACACGATTTCAGAAGAACGGGTGCAATGGGCTGCGCGTGAGGTCCATGCTGATCGCTTTATTGAACGCCTGAAAGATAAATACAAGGCAGAAGTCAGGGAGCGCGGGGCTGGTCTCTCGGTGGGCCAGAAGCAATTGATCTCATTCGCGCGGGCTCTGGCCTTCGATCCGGCGCTGCTCATTCTGGATGAGGCAACCAGCTCGATCGACACGGAAACCGAACAGCTAATACAACGAGCCATTGAGCGCGTCATGCGAGATCGCACCTCGATCGTTGTGGCCCATCGGCTTTCGACGGTGCAAAACGCCGACAGAATCATAGTGCTGCACCATGGCGAGATCCGCGAGCAAGGGACACATCAGGACCTGTTGGCACAACGCGGGCTCTACTGGAAGCTGTACAAGTTGCAGTACGCTGATGCTTCAAGAAACCAACAGCAGACCGTCGAGGAGGAAGAAGAGAGCGTCAGGGCGGACCGATTGCAGTTTAGTGAATAGAGTTGGCTCTTTGTACTTTGTCTTTGTACTTGGTACTTAGTGCTTTGTGCTTTGTACTTGGCGTCCCAACAAAGAGCCAAGCACAAAGCCTGAGGTGCAAAGTACAAAGAACCAAGCACCAAGCACAAAGTACCAAGCTGCGTTAGCCCGGCTTGTTGAATCTCTTTTCATCGATTGGAACGTTCAGTTTGATCTCAGCAAACTTTCTGGTAGTGCTGTAAGAGGGATCGATTGCTGAGACGCGAATTGTAAACGGCATCTTCAGGCCATCGACGTCCCGGTAGTCTTCGAAGTCAACCTGCTCGGGAATCACGCCAATAGGTGTTGTTGTTGATGAGGTCCTGCGTAGCAGTAGACCGGTTTCCACGTCGAAATAGAGTCGCTCCCGTCGATTGTCAATAGTGCTTCCCCGGACGACGTAGACGTCGCGGCCGTTAATCTTGTCTTTGCCCGCAACTGCCAATCGCGTGAACTGATCCTTAAGCTTGACGTCTTTAGAAAGATCCGGGTAGCGCCGCAGGTAGTAGACCTCTTCAGCCGCCAAATCGCGGATACCCCTGGGACTCTTCTCCCAGCCGACATTGCCGTTGAAACCTCTTTCTACAACGGGCTGCTGAGGCGGGGTTATTAGTGCAAGTACTTTGTCAGATCCTGACTGATAAAGCTCATAGCCGACGGTCTGGCCAGTGGCAGTTGTCACGGTGCCTTTCATAACGCGTGACTTCACCTTCTCAATTGCGGCGGGACCACCCAGCGACTGAGTGTACTTGTCTAGGATCTGATCTGTTGTTGGGAGAGCCTCTCGCTGGGCTGAACCCTGATTTTCTACCGGTCGTGGAGATGGCTCTGGCAACGGTAATTGCGGAACGCCGGCAGGAGACGTTCGTCCCCGGTGGCAGGTATAACAAGTCACATCTGTATTGCCACGGAAGTTGGTCTTATTAATTCCTATCACCATCGTTATCATCGCGCGGGCCGTTTTCTTCTCGCCCTTATCATCGGACGCGAAGTCCCAACTGTTGTCTTTATTCATGTGACAATAGTCACACTTTACCCCCAGTGATGCGCCTATGTAGTTCATCATCGGTATTAATTGCGACTCACGCAGCCCCTTTAGCACCTGAATATTCTTCTGCACTTCTTCAATGGGCTTGTCAGTCGAGGGTTTCTGAGGCGGTGCGGCGGTGGGACTCTGAAATCTGGCAGCGGATGTGCGATTAATAAAAAAAGCAAAGGCCAGCCCGAGCGAGAATACCAGAACTAAAACTCTCATCACGAAGGTTCTAGTGTGATTATTCATACGTGTCAAAGACTCCTTATGAAATCCCGGAAGTGTTGCGCCAGACAGATCTGCACGGAGCAGATCGATCACATCTGATACGCACAAGGAACCAGTAAGACAAAAGCAAAACTGATTTCGATTAACCGGTAGCCGGCTTAGTTTCCACTTTGCGCCGCGACGACGGGGTGACTCTTCAGCGGAACGAGGCCCTCAAAGGTTTTGTAGATCTGTAAGTAAGTCTGCGTCTCGCGCGGAATAAGCGTTTTCCATTCGTCTCCGCCGCGTCTGAGATACAGCGGAAGACGAGCAGCATTCGAATTGTACCCGGCAGCCAGCAATTCGCTGGTGGTGGCTAGCTTGGAATTGAGCGCGTATTTCACTTCCTCATTGGCTGCGAGGTCGTTCCATGTGTCCTGCATATAGAGCAACATCGCCTGGAGAGCGTTTCCGTGGTTGCGCATGCCCGTGACGAAATCGGGGATTAGGCCGACGCCCGGATGGCGTTGTCGTACGAGGTTATAGGCCCAGGGAATCATTTGCACCATACCGCCGGCGCCTGCCACGCTTACCGAATAGCGATAAGTGTCGAGCTCGTTGAGAGCATAGAGGGAATAGATCTCATCAAAGAGCGACAAACGATTCTCCAACCGGAAACGATCGTGGTCGATATGTTCCACAATACAAAGTCGCTCGGCCACATCGACGATATCCGGCGAGATGAAGGAGCCTTTTTCGCGCAGACGCTTGTTAGCCAGATCCAGCATGTTGTGCACATACGACTGCCCTGACCTCACCAAGTCTGTTGAAATGAGAGCGGGGTGCGCGGAAGTGTAATAGGCCATTTCGCGAAAGAGCCCACCCTTCTCAATAGGAAACTGCACCAGAAGCGGAGACAGCGATCGGCCTTGAGGATCGCTGATAGATACTGCAGTGTTCACCCCATTGGCGCGCAGAACTCGGATATTTAGAAGAGTGCCCAGCGAACTTGTCAGGGTGGTTTCCGCACCCTTGGTCAGAAATGTCTCTTTTGAAAGCGTAACCAGATGAATGTAGGAAGTGCTGCGATCAAGAGCCGCAATGGTCACAAAACCAGTTGACGGAGAACTCAGTGCGGTGGGCGCCGGCCGCGACTTGAGCAGACGCTGGGCTTCCGCAATTCGCACCTGAATCAATGGCGGATTCAGATGAGAAGTTGAGGTCTCGTCGATTGTCACCTCCGTCTGTGGCAGTGCCGGTGCCAGAATTCTCGAAGAATTCTCATCGGCAGGCTGACCCGCTGGGGTCTGTGGCGGCTGTTGCTGGCCCGGAAGCGTTTGTTTGGTTGATTCTTGAGTCTGAGCCACGGGCCCGACCGTACGCGGACGCGACGTCTTATAGGGCAAAGTATCTTGAGCCCGTGCCTGGCTGACAGCGAAAAAGAGAATTAACGATAGAGCGACAAAACAAATCGACTGGTTAGGGGAACTTCTCTTCATATTTCTATTTCGTAGGAGAGTTTGGGCTCAAATTACTCGCCGGGGGGCGGCAAGCATGTTTTAGATTCGCCCAAGCCCCGTAACGTTGTCAACACTTTTTTTGTGCTAATCGACTCCGAAACCGATATTTACTACGGCCGTGATGTCTTTATCCAACGACGAGGTGTCGTTCATACCGGAGTCAGACACTTCGCTCGAGTCAGCGGGAGTGATCTGCAACACACCCATTCTGGCGGAGCGGACGCTGCCGATCGAACTTCCAGTGCTCTTCGCAATCTGCTCCGCTCTCGTTTTCGCATCTTTCGCCGCCTCGGCCAACATCTCAATCTTCAAATCTCCGAGCTTGGTGTAGTGATACTCCGGCGCCTGCGATTCGATCAGGATTCCCTGGTTAATCAGTTCCGTCGCCTGGCGCGCAATCTGAGCGATCTTATCGACATCGTTTGAACGAACTCCCAACTCCTGACGCAATGAGTAGCCACTAATGTCAGCCGATTCTTCGCCGTTGGCACCCTTGCTATGAAGCGTCTGCGAAGAGATCGAAGAAATAGTGATTTGGTTCTCCGGAATGCCTTTGCCAACCAAATACGACTTCACACGCGGCACGCTCTCTGAAAGTGAACGGTAGGCGTCGGCTAAGACGGGGGCCTGGTACGATACGGCTGCGCGCCAGATAACCAGATCCGATTTTATTCGCTTTCTGGCTGAACCTGTAACAGTTATCGTTTGATCGCCTCGCTTGCCTTTTACGAAGGCCCAGCCTCCGATTACCGAAGCAATCACGAGACCAACTGCCAGGGCAACTCCTCTCAGGAATGTTCCTGATCGTTCATCGCTCATTTTGATTTGGCTCCTCTGCTGAAAGTGGGCCAGACAATACACGTAGCTTTTGTTCAACTCAAGGGAGTGAGGCCCACTCTTGAATCCGGGCAGCCCTTTGTTGTCGAGTGATCAAGCTGAGACCAGTGCTATAGTGGTTTGAAGGATGTCGTACGACTCCGGTATACTCTCTTTCTTTAATTAACCATCCTGCGTTGCGTCTCCAACAAAAAATATTGAAGGGGGTCTCTTCATGCTTGTTCGTCCAACGACTCGATGCGCCTTCCGTTTCTTCCTGCTTTTCACGACCATCACCGCAGTCTCGCCATTCTTCAGGGCACGCGCGCAGAGTTCAGCCTCAGGTGTAACGCAACAGATGATTAGAACTACTAACTATCCAGTGGCGAGAAAAAGTGACCAGGTCGACGATTATCACGGCACAAAGGTCGCCGATCCCTATCGCTGGCTCGAGGATCTCGATTCAGAGGAGACACGGAATTGGGTGGAAGCCGAAAACAAACTGAGTTTTGGCTTCCTAGGCGCGATACCGGCGCGCTCGACCATTAAGGATCGTCTGACGAAGCTCTGGAACTACGAAAAATATGGCACTCCTTTCAAGGAAGGACAGCGTTACTTTTATGCGCGCAACAGTGGTCTGCAAAACCAAAGCGTTCTTTATACCGTCACTGCGCTCGATGGCCAGCCACGGGTCGTAATCGATCCCAACACGTTGTCGGCAGATGGAACGGTGGCCCTGTCAGGGACTTCCGTAAGCGACGATGGCAAGTTGTTGGCATACAGCCTGTCGGCTTCTGGTTCAGATTGGCAAGAGTGGAAAGTACGCGACGTCGAGACCGGCAAAGATTTGTCTGACGATCTCAAATGGGTAAAGTTCTCGGGTGTTTCGTGGACACCCGACGCTAAAGGCTTTTTCTATAGTCGCTATGAAGAACCAAAGGGCGACTCGCTGAAGGATACAAACTATTTTCAGAAGCTTTACTACCATAAGTTGGGTTCAACGCAATCCGAAGACGTCCTCGTCTATGAACGTCCGGACCAGAAAGATTGGTTGTTTGGCGGCACGGTAACGGAGGATGGTAATTATTTGATTACGACCGTTAGCCAGGGGACGGACGTCAAGTCTCGCATTTACTACAAAGATCTGAAAGCGAAAGATGCACAGGTCGTCAAACTGCTCGACGATTTTGATGCCGCCTACAATTTTATCGGGAACGAAGGAACACGGTTCTGGTTCCAAACCGACCTGCAATCGCCGCGTGGCAAGATCATCGAAATCGACATCAGCAAACCGGAGCGCAGCAATTGGAAGATCGTTGTGCCCGAAAGCAAAGAAACACTTCAAACCGTCAGCTTTGTCAATCACATGTTCATAGCCAATTACCTGAAAGATGCCTACACCCAGGTGAAAATCTATGACACCAGGGGAAAGTTTGTGCGCGAAGTTGCGTTTCCTGGTATTGGATCTGCCGACGGCTTCAGCGGAAAAGCAAACGACAAAGAAACCTTTTACTCCTTTACCGGGTTCACTATGCCGACGACTATTTATCGTTACGACATGGTGACCGGCAAGAGCACGATCTTTCGGCAACCTAAGGTTGACTTCAATCCTGACGACTTCGAAACAAGGCAGGTGTTCTATACAAGCAAAGACGGCACAAAGGTGCCGATGTTCATTACTTACAAAAAGGGCTTGAAGCTCAACGGCAACAATCCAACTTACCTCTACGGCTATGGAGGTTTCGATATTTCTCTGACGCCGGCCTTCTCAGTGGGAAACCTCGTGTGGATGGAAATGGGAGGAGTTTACGCGCAGCCAAACTTGCGGGGAGGCGGTGAGTATGGTGAGGAGTGGCATCAGGCGGGAATGAAGCTGAAAAAGCAGAATGTTTTTGACGACTTCATTGCCGCGGCCGAATGGCTGATCGCAAACAAATACACTGCCACGCCTAAACTCGCGATTGGTGGTGGCAGCAACGGCGGTCTGCTTGTGGGAGCTGCCCTTACTCAACGGCCGGATCTCTTCGGCGCCGCTTTGCCTGCGGTTGGCGTCATGGACATGCTGCGCTTTCAAAAGTTCACGATTGGCTGGGCGTGGGTTTCTGATTATGGTTCATCAGATAACGCAGAAGACTTTAAGGCCCTTTACGCTTATTCGCCGCTCCACAACATTAAACCTACAACTGCTTACCCGCCGACAATGATCACGACAGCAGACCACGACGATCGCGTATGGCCGGGACATAGTTTCAAATTTGCAGCAACCCTGCAGGCCGCACAAACCGGTCCGGCTCCAATTCTAATACGAATTGAAACCAAGGCCGGACACGGGGCAGGCAAGCCAACCTCGAAGGTGATTGAAGAGATCTCGGACAGGTGGGCGTTTTTGGTGCGAACACTGGATATGAAAACAGGATGATCGGCAGGCGCGCGATGCCGGCCGTTGACTGGTGACGGTAATGAGATCATCCGGCGTGCGTGCATCTGGTGAATCATGGACCCGACGCTATCCGCGCGGTGGGTAGAAACTTTGGCGATTGAGCACGAATTATGCGATTGGTGTCGCCACCCAATAACTTGTGGGACTGAGATTCACTGAGACCAGGGAGTGGGTTTTCTGACCCAACGAAATTGCCTCAACTGTTCATACAACTCCGCAGGCAATGGTCCAGCATCGCTCGCCGCAATATTTGAGCGTACATGGGATAGTTTGCGCATGCCGGGAATGATCGTACTGACATCCTCGTTACTGAGAATGAAACGCAATGCCAGCTCCGGCATTGTTATGGTTGTCGAGTGTTCTCTGTTCCAGTTTCCCAGTAACTTCTTTACGGCATCAGCACGCTCAACGCTGGGAATCAAATTCTCAGGAACGAAATAAGTACTACGCCAGTCGCCTTCAGGCCACGTGCTTTCCTTCGTCAACGTTCCAGTCAATGTCCCTTCGTCAAAGGGTACGCGAGCAATTATCGCGACCTTCATTTCCCTGCACGCCGGGAATAGATCGTCCTCTGGATTTTGGTCGAAAATGTTATAGATAACCTGAGCGGAATCGATCAACCCACTCCTGACAGCGCCTATTCCATTCCAGGGCTCCCACCGGTTAATGCTGATACCGATGGCTTTTATCAAGCCTTGGCTGCGCATGTCGTCGAGCCGGTAGAGCCATCGATCCTGACGCATCCACTCATCTTGCCAGGTGTGGAATTGAATCAGATCGAAGTGTTCGAGACGGGCACTCTCCAAACTGCGGTGGACAAACTCTTCAACGTGATCTGGTGGATAGGATTCCTCCAGCGTGAACTCCGGACGGGCAGGCCATTTCAGATTCTTTGGCGGGATCTTGGTGGCGGTATAAAGATGCTTGGTGGGGTTGGCCCTCACAGTCTGGCCCAAAAGGCTCTCGCTCCGCCCTTCGCCGTAAGCGTAGGCAGTGTCAAAGAAGTTGCAACCTAAGTCCACTGCTGCCTGTAACGAACGAAGGGACTCATCGTCATTTGAGTCAGACCAACTGGCCATGCCCCACATGCCATACCCGATTTCGCTGACCTTCCAGCCAGGTCGTCCAAAATTTCTATAGTTCATGCATTCTCCTGAGTCAGAAAGTGCGAAAACCGTCGTCATCTTAACTCATACACAGGATGAATGAAGAACGAGGTCGCGGTGGTTGAAATGCCGAACGCAACTGCGCCCCGAAACCTAAAAGGCTCGGGGCGCAACAGTCAGGACAATTGCAAGTAGGTTAGTTGCTACCAGATATTCCTGCTCCATTGTTACTAATGACGATGTCCTTGTCGGAACCGCCAAATGTCACACCGACCAGCTGGGCCTCGCTGCCATCGCCGCTCGATCGAATTAAGAAATCGTTTGCCTTCTTGCCTCGTGGTTCCAGACGAGCCGTGGTTTGAACCACAACCTTGCTGCCCTTCAGGACGGAAAACTGGCCTGTCTGATCATCGAACTTGACGTCATAGGTCCCCTTCTTGACGACAGTGTTATTGACCTTTAGATCCTTCTCAAATGTTACCTTGTGTTTTTGTACCTTGGCCAAGGCAACAACGCTTGTTAGTGCCCCGACCATAAGAACAACCACCACACGATTCAGAATTGACTTCATTACACTCTCCTTACTGTTAGTTCAGCTCGCCCTTGAGAGCACCTTGTGCCACTTTGCTAGAACAAGTCTGATTCGAGAACTTTTCAAGTTGACTGCTTACCATTGCGATTCGCTCAAGCGCCAGAAAGTTGGTTTGCCTGAGTTCCTCTTTGACTTGAGAACACCGCTCGCAGTTTTCTTATGACAAAAATTCAACTTGATTTAGTGCGCTTCATAAAAATCGAGAGTAACCCCCGATTCTCGTACGTTGAACTGATTTCCACCGCGGGAGTGGTACGCATTGAAACGGGCGAAGGTTCCGAGACGTTCACGCGTCATAATCCTCGTGACCCATCGGGAAACCTCGGTTTACCTCATAAACAGAGGAAGATATGAGTTCATGAGCGTGCCCAAACTTTCTTTACCATCGCTATACAATTCTTTACAGTTCCTTACAGTATCTTCACAAACGCTTTGGTAAACTTTTCCACCACAGTGACTCACGTCGCCGAGCTAAGCTGGCTTGCAGGATGAACCTGCCATAAAGCGTCAGTGAGTAAGGCTTCAAAGTTTCGCAATACCAAACATCTTGAAGGAGATCTCGAATGAGAAAGATAATTTGCGCTCTCAGTGTGTTGGGCACTCTCATATTTGCCTTGGCTGTAAGCGCAGATGCGCCGGTTAACTTTGCCGGAACCTGGACTCTTGATAAGAGTAAAAGTCAGGGTCTATCACCTAGGGCTCAAGGCGCCGACAGCGTGTCATGGACTATCACACAAACGGATAAGGCAATCACGGTCGAGGAAAAGGTGACTGGCGGCACTATGGCTGGAGGGCCAGGCGGGCCTGCTGGTGGTGGCGGTCGTGGTGGTTTCGGTGGCGGGCCTCGCACTTATAATCTCGACGGCAGCGAGACTACAGCTGATATGGGACGCGGCAAAGCTACCAGAAAGGCTAGCTGGTCAGGTGATGGTAAGACGCTGGAGTTGTCGACGAAGAGCGTTTTTCAAGGTCAGGATGGAGAAGTGACAATGACTTCGACTGAAAAACTTCAGCTTTCTGGCGATGGCAAGACGCTTACAGTTACTCGTCACAGTGAAGGTCCCCGTGGTCCACAAGACTCTACCTACGTTTTTACCAAATAAATATTATTCCTCGACAATGCGGGAGAACGCGATGGATCACGTCGCGTTCTCTCCAACAAACCAGTCGCGCGTCATGTCGCACCAGAGTACAAGACCGCGCCATTCCTTAAACCGCGAATAATAGCGGGCGATTTTTTTGTCGCTTGCTTTCCTGCCATTGTTTCTGACCTTAAAAAACTTGGCGCGGGTCCATGAGTCCAACGCCAGACCGTCATAACGCCCCAACAGCCTTAGCAAGTTCTCGGCCGCGTAGTCGCCAGCACCTTTCACGCTCTTGATCTGTTTGACCAGGTCCGCAGTAGTGAGAGGGCTTGCAAGCCATTCCTCGACGTTGAGCGTGGCGGAGGCCACGCGGTCCGCCAACTCTTTCAGATAAGGGGCGCGATACCCGGCACGAACTTCGTTCACATAAAACTTTTCCGGCATCAGGGCCATTGCTTCGGGTGTAGGAAATGTTCGGCGTCCATCTTTAGCTTCTCGCCCCAGGTTCTGCACTAGTCCCGTTACCATCTTTTGCGTGAGGGCCCATGAGCAATTTGTGGTGCAGATCATCTTTACCAGGTCCTCAAAGACGGTTGGCGAGCGCAACATGCGGCCGGCCCCTTGCCGAGCAATCCACTCAAACTCCAGATCAGCATTTGTCGCGCGATAGAAATGATCCAGGTCGTCGTCGAGCCTGAGAATGTGCCGGGTCGCACTAACGACCTCGCTCGTTTCCCTTTTGCCCAGGACCCGAGACGTAATAAGCCGTACTGACCGTTTTGTTGCGTTCATTGTGACGGTCACAGGGGCACGTTCAACCAGGTCAATCACGCGGGTCAGTTGCCACTTCTCCCGGTCTACTGCAAAGGGTAAAAGTTCACACCACCCGTGACTGATCACGGTTCGTCGAAAGCTAAAAGTGCTGGGAACTGGTATTTTTATTTCCATCTTGTTTTAGTGTGTGGCGGTGCAGGTTTCCGGGGCCCAAATTCATTGATGTTTTGTGCTTGTATTGTTCGAGTTCGGTCAAGCTGAACCTTGACAGATCTTGTCCCGCGGACCTATTCTTAGCGTACTTGAAAACAGTGTGTGGAAGGCCGTACTCCGTCATCCCAACTACACTAGGGAAGATGCGAGCGAGAAGTCAAACACTAGGCTTCCTATGGTAATCCGGTGAAACGTACGCACCGCTTCCGAAAAAAGAAAAGCCGGAGCTTTCCGGCGTCGTTCGTCGCCCCACGGAGCAGCTAGCAGGGCAGTCCGTGGGGCGATGTCGTGTCTAGATACCAGACTTCCTACCGCACATAAATCGGGTTCGAGATTATCCAGGGCTCTTCGCCTATCGGTTTCCCTAGTTGTGGCAAATAGACTTCTACGCGATAGACTCCACGCTCCGTCACCAGGAATTGCTTGCTGCTCAACCCGTCTTCATCCAGCACTATATTTCCATCTTTGAATAGGACGATGCGACTAGAGACAGGTGTGCTCACCTTCAAATGTGTCTCCTTTCGCAGTGTAATCTCATCACCTTGAATTTTTGCTTCACCCGGATTTTCAGCTGCAAAGCTAAATCCCGAAGTGTCAGTGAAAAGATCGAAACCGATGAAACAATGACCTGTGGCGATTGCCTGGAGCAAACTTCCCGTATCCAGACCTTTGTCTTTAGGGACTAGCACGTGTAGGCGAACCAGATGAAAACTTGTCTCATATGGATCAAGTCTTAAGCCGAGCAGCGTATGCCCGGCATAGTCGTTTAAACTTATGCCCACATTTGCGTGCGCATCGTTTCCGGCTGTTGCTGTCAGCCTGCGATGAGTCAGAGCCTCATCCCATTTCTTCAAGCTTTCGTTCGGTCGCTGATAGAAGTTTGCAAAAAGAAGATCAGGATAACTGCGGTGAGACCACAAGGTGTCAAATAAAGCGATGAGCGGGTTGATCCGCCGGGCGTTGGTGTAAACATTGTAAACTTCAACACCAGTATAGCCATCCGCGTCCCAGCTCTGGAATTCTTCAGGATAGGCAATAATCGAGATCGAGCCAGATGCTTTGGCAGTTGCCATTATCTGTTTAGTGGATAGTCCGTCGGCGCTCCCTGCTAACCCAGGAATCATCAGCACCCGATCACCATTGGTCGCGCTCACCTCGTTGCCGCTTACGAATAGAATACCACCGTGAATGCCCTTCAAAGTCATTTCGGCGGTGTTGAAATCTTTTTCCAGATGCTCGGTCATGATCACAAACTGCAACTGATTTGCCTGAGCACCGGAAATGATTTCTGCGAAATTCCCCGAGCTGTGTCCGCCCAGAAACGAATGCACGTGGACAACCCCACGGTATTCGACGAATCTGTTGTTGCTGTCAAGAATCCGGCGTTCGGCGTTGAGCACTTGAATGACGGCATTGAGTCGACCAAGCTGATACCGCCGGTATGCGAAGGGAACCTGCGAAACCAAAATGAAAACAACTAACATCAGTGAGAGCTTTTTCCAGCGCTTCATCTTTGTGTTTCGCAATGTAGGATTAGACTGTTCTGCGGATAGGTACTTTGCTCGACCTGAAATTCAACGTTATTCGACGAAATCAACGGAAGCAACATGTTCACTGATCGTCCTGCCAAATTCAGCAACTTTGACATGTTCGGGATGAACAGTATAGGCCTCGAGCCCTTCGCGATCCGCGAAAAGTGCAACCAGGCCCGTGTCGTATGAGCGAGAGAGATGAAGCGTGTCGAACCCGACTGAGAGACTCTGAACCTGCGGGACGAGATGGCGTAGCTTGCGCAGCAGGGCGACGTGCTCCTGACGCACATCAAGATCGACGTTCGCTCGATACTTCCAGACGACAATGTGTGTCAGCATTGTAGGTCAATCCTCCAATTGTACCGGGAAGCCTTCACGTGGACCCTGGGACTAGACCTCACCGCGAATGCTCTTCAAATTTTTGATCAGATCGTTCACCGCGTCACCCGCCCATTCGACCTTCTTTGACTTCCAAACCACGTGGGGTCGCGTATGGGCAGCATCTCCCTTAACAATGACAAACAACTCGCCATATGGATAAGTCGTATTCAAAATCCTGCGATACTCAAGCACGTTGAAGAATATTACGTAGTCCGCATCGCTCAGTTGTGCTGCCGCCGACATGCTCTTGTACTTATGGATATAACGATTCAGTTTGGATGCAATTGTCTCGTACGCCAACCGGTAATGCCGGTTCTGTGGGTCAGCCTTTAATGCAAACTCGATCATTGCGCGATCGTTATCCGTCGTGTCTATTACACCTGATCTAAATACGAGAAGCAGGGCCCGTCTCTTTTCCCGGACCTCAGCCAAAGAGTCGGTGGACCCTGTGCTGATTATTTGACTCGGTTGGCGAGGTATGGCTGCGAGGCAATTAGACAGGAACACGTAGAAAGTGATGACGGTCAGGATCGCATGTTTGTATTTGCGACTCACGCAGTCGATGTTATCTCATGTGCCCGGCTCGTGCGAAACACTCTAACAGCTCCGATCCTCTTCCCTTCCCTACTGAAGATTGATTGGTTCGCCAACGAATAGACCTGCGTCAGACAGACCAGAATAACAGCAGAGCATATCTTGGCGTCGGTGCCTACAGGTTTCTCTCCATCAAGATGTCATTCTGTAGGTCATTCCCCAACTGAAAGATGTGTTCACCCACATCATAGAACTTCCATTTGCGGTAGAACGCCCTTGCGCGGCTATTGCGTTCCCATACACCCAGCCACAGCGTTTGATAATCTCTCCTCCGCGTTTCCTCTAAGCACCTCTGCATCAAGGACTCCCCAATCCCGCGCCCGTGCCAATCTTGAGAAACATAAAAGCGTACAAGCTCTATGGGGTTTTCGCCGCGAACCTCTTTCGGTGTTTCACCGGAACGAAGCATAGCGTAGCCGACTGCAATACCGTTGATTTCGACGATTAAGAATGTGACGCGCGTGTCAGCTAATTCGGTGGCTTGCTGTTCAGGGCTGAAAGAAGTTGCCAGATAAGCGCCCATATCTTCAGGTCTGTTATCAGCGGAAAAGGTCTCGGAAAAAGTGCGCGCTCCGAGGTCAGCGAGCAGTGCTGCATCCGCGACCGTGGCACGGCGGATGGTTAGAACTGATGTTTCCATCATGTTTATTCCAATGCTCAACAGGCTGGACTCAGCAAGTTTGGCCGTGTCCAGCGATTTGACTCCGAAATCTATTCAACTTCAATCGACGGCTCGCAGAGCACGGGGAAATTAACCGAGTTCGCGATGAAACAAAGATGATGTGCCTTTTCGTGAAGTTGTAAGGCCAAATCGCTATTGGAACTGTGAGTAACCTTGACGGCGGGCCGCAGAGTTACTTGTGTGAAGTGTCCACCGCCACCTGCAGTTTCGACCATGATGCCTTTCGCTTCATCTTGATAATCGGTAACAACGATTCCGGAAACTGCGCACAGGTGTAAATAAGAAAGCATATGACATGCTGAAAGTGAGGCAACCAGTAGCTCCTCGGGATTGTAGCGCGACTGGTCGCCGCGAAAAGCCGGGTCGGAGGACGCGGGCACCGTGGGCTTTCCCGGAGCGGAAATCTCATGGTCTCTTGCGTAGGTACGATAACTCGACGTGCCCTGGCCAAGGTTTCCTGTCCACTGCACACTGACGGAATAGAAATGTTCTTTATGACCGTCCGTCATGTCACTGACTAATTAACAAACCTGCGCAGTTGGACGCTGATAGCGAAGCCTATGGCAATAAAAGTGGCGATGAGTGAGGCCAAACCGGCACTCATCAATGGCAAGGGCACCCCGATAACGGGTGAGACCCCGAGAGTCATGCCGATGTTTATGAAGATCTGAAACGCCAACCCGCCGACCACAGCCATGATCACCAACATACCCATGCGATCCGGCGCACGTCTTGCTCCGGTAATCAAACGCGAAAGTAAAACCGCATAGGCAATCAGAATCAGAACACAACCCGTGAAGCCGTAGTTCTCCGCTGTTACGGCATAGATAAAGTCGGTGTGTGGCTCAGGCAGAAATTTCAGACTACTCTGGGAGTACTCCGCGGAAGAATGGGAACCCAGCAAACCTCCTTCACCTATCGTAAGTATGGATTGCCAGGTGTGATAACCGATGCGGCGCTTGTCTGCATTCTCTGGATCGAGAATAACGTTGATGCGTTCCCGCTGGTAGTCGTTTACGATGTTGGTCTTGATCCCTATCCAATAGGCAAAGGGCAAGGTCACCAGGCCGATGACCACGGCTGCCACAACCAGACGCATGCGGACGCCGGAAAGAAAAAGCACAACTGCCAGGATGGGCAAATAGGTCAAGACGGATCCGGCATCAGGTTCCAGCAAGATCAGACCGATCGGCAGCGCCAGAATTAGACCTCCCACGATCACCTCTTTGAGTGCAAGATTCTGGACTCTGTTCTTGCCGAAGTAACGCGCGAGCATCATGGCGGTCGTCACTTTCACAAACTCGGAAGGTTGAAACTGGCCAATGCCGGGCACCTTGATCCACCCGCGGTGCCCATTGATCCTCAAACCCACTCCGGGGATAAGCACCGCCACTAACAGCACGAGTCCGAAGATATAAAACGCAGGAGCAATATTGAGCAGGCGCCGGTAGTCAGTAAAGGCAATAGCCAGCATGGCCACCAGCCCAATGGCTAGTCCCACGAGCTGCTTGATCCAATACGCTTCTGTTGGTTGTGCGGAACGGATCTGCACGGTTCCGAAAGCGACAATGCCAATGGCCAACAGGGCCAGCAACCAGTCAAAATCACGCCAACTACGTTTGTGAATAATTGCTACCATTGGTTCGCTTTTGATTTATCGATTCGGGCTACGCGTTGTTTGTACTTTGAACTTTGTACTTTGTGCTTTGAACTTTGTCATTAGTAATAGCCCCCGACGCACCAAGTACAAAGCACAAAGTTCAAAGCACAACGCAGCAAGTACAAAGTATCAAGGACCTATCTTTTAGCTATTTGCTGCGCACCGGGAGGTTCCTCATGTCGCGTCTTGCGGTAGTAAACATCGTAAATACGTCGAACTGCCGGAGCGGCGTGCTGGCCACCAAAGCCGGAGTTTTCAATCAGCGCCACCATCGAAATCTCAGGCTTGTAGGCCGGAGCATATGAAACAAACCACGAGTGGTCCTTGTTCTTGCCGGTGTCTTTGCCTAACCCTACGACCTGGGCGGTTCCGGTCTTACCGGCAATGTCGAAGCCGGCCATCTTTATTGCGGCGCCAGTTCCGCCATTGTTAACCACACCCCACATACCCTCCACTACAGTATGATCAATATCTTCCGGTATCGGTACTACCTTTGGATTGGGTCGCGAGGCATCAAGAGGTTGAAAGGTGACAGCAGGTCGATAGTCGGGCGACCCTACATTTCCCAGTGCTCGGATTTCCTTTAGGAGGTGAGGGACGTACAACCGGCCGCCCATGCTCACGCCGGCGGCCGTCCGCAACAAGGCGATAGGTGTGATGATGTCGTAGACCTGGCCGAAGGAGGCGTAGACAGTGTCGATGTCGCGCCAATCCGGATCCCTGGGCTGCATGCGCTTCTTAAACTCGGGCGATGGCGTCCAGCTGATGACTTCGTTAGGCAAATCGATGCCGCTGCGTTTGTTGATATCAAATTCGTCGACCATGGCCATGATCCCATTGATGCCCATTTTTAAGCCGAGACGATAGAAGTAGCCATCGCACGATTTGGTGATTGCGGTCTTGATATCCGGCGTCCCGTGATTCCCCATGCAACGCGTAAACTTATTGCCGACCTGTATTCCACCACCACAAACGAGATTTGAATGCTCCAGCGTGATTGCACCCTGTTGTAAACCGGCGATTGCCATGGGGACTTTCCAGGTTGAACCCGGTGGGTACCGGCTTTGAATGGCACGATTGAGCAAAGGCGTATGAGGATCGTTTAGCAGAGCAGCATATTCAGCCCGACCTTTTTTCGTGTCCAAACGAGAAAAGAGGTTCGGATCGAAGGTCGGATACGAGGCAAGCGCCAGAAGCTCACCGTTATTGGGATCCATTACGACAATCACACCGCGTTTGGTGACTGAGGTTTGCAGTTGCTCTTCAGCAGTCTTTTGCAAGTCGGAATCGATTGTGGTTATTAGATCGCGACCAGGTTGCGGTTCCACTGTTTCAATCTCGTCCTGAATGCGGCCGCGACTGTCAACAACAACTTCGCGGTAACCGTCCTTGCCGCGCAAATAGTCATCGTAGATTTGTTCGAGACCGCTGAGGCCGATGATATCGCCGGGCTTGAGTCCTTTATCTCTATAGCTCGGTTGCTTGAGTTGTTCCGGGCTAATCTCACCCACGTAACCAAGCACATGGGCCAACGAACCATCTGCCGGGTAACGTCGCTGTGGCTGCTGTTCGACACGCAACTCGGGAAACTCCAGATTGTGGGCCTCGACCCAGGAGATATCGCCAAGGGTCGCGTTTTGCTTCACCGGAATCGATTCGAAGGCAGGCATCGACTTCACTTGCTCGAACTGATCGCGCAGGATATCGGCGTCTAAGCCCAGGCCTTCCGACAGTGGATTGACGAGAGAGTTGAGGTCTTTGCCCTTCACATCTTCACGCGAAAGAATCACATTATAGATTGGCAGGGAGTCAACCAGTTTGTTCCCATCTCGATCAAAGATTGCACCCCGGGGTGCGGGTATCGGCAGACGCCGGCGCCGTTGATTCTCGGTAATTCCTGCGTAATATTCTCCCCGAACCATTTGCAGGACGTAAAGACGGACGGCGAGCAGGCCGAGGACAAGGACTATTAGTCCCTGAATAAACCGGAGCCTGGCGCGAAGATTTTGCGAGCTGTCTTCGAATTTCATAAGGGGTTTGTCAGTGGTCAGCGGATTGTTTTGTGCTTTGAACTTTGTACTTGGTGCTTTGTATTTCCCCAAATCGCCAGATAGGTTCCACAGTGGGGCCCGAAGTACAAAGTACAAAGCTCAAAGTACAAAGCACCAAGTACAAAGCACCAAGTACAAAGTACAAAGCACCAAGTACAAAGCTCAAAGTACAAAGCACCAAGTACAAACCTCAAAGTCAAACAACCGACTACGAACCACGGACTACTTGACCTCCTTTCTCATCTTCTTCTCAACGTTCCTGTCGTTCGCCTCGCTACTTTTCGACGCGAAGCAAAGTCGCGGCGTTGGCTCGCG
>Ga0070697_100001277_pt1 | contig 18999 bp, 19 predicted proteins | sample KBSK1501metaG_FD_65475 | JGI IMG/M metagenome (GOLD analysis project Ga0070697, IMG submission 65475) | Corn, switchgrass and miscanthus rhizosphere microbial communities from Kellogg Biological Station, Michigan, USA - KBS K1-50-1 metaG | ecosystem: Host-associated > Plants > Roots >... | reverse complement strand
GTCCTAAGTCCTAAGTCCTACGTCCTCTTTCCGCTCCGCCCGAGCTTTCGCCCACGTCATATGAACAGCGGCGCCAGCACCAGCGTGATCGTCGCGAGCAGCTTGATCAGGACGTGGAGCGACGGTCCGGCCGTGTCTTTGAAGGGATCTCCGATCGTGTCGCCGACCACGGCCGCCTTGTGCGTCGGGGAGCCCTTTCCGCCGTAATTGCCCATCTCGATGAACTTCTTGGCGTTGTCCCAGGCCCCGCCGGAGTTGTTCAGGAATGTGGCCACGACGATCCCCGCGATCGTTCCGACCATCAGGAGGGCCGCGACCGCCTCCGCCCCGACGCCGAACTGCTTGAAGACGAGACCGACCGCGATCGGCGTGCCGACCGCGACGAGGCCGGGCAGGATCATCTGCTTCAGGGCCCCGCGGGTCACGATGTCGACCGTTCGCCCGTAGTCCGGCTTTTCCGTGCCCAGCATGATGCCGGGATGCTCCTTGAATTGTGCGCGGACGTCCTGGATCACGACGGTCGCGGCCTTTCCGACCGCCTTGATCGCGAGGCCGGAGAAGAAGAAGACGAGCATGGCTCCCAGCAGGCCGCCGATGAACACTTCGGGCTTGGCGAGGTTGACGCTTTCGAGCTTCGCGCCGTAGTTGCCGAGCTCGTCCAAGTACGCGGAGAAGAGCAGGAAGGCGGCGAGAGCGGCAGAGCCGATCGCGTACCCCTTGGTCAGGGCCTTGGTGGTGTTGCCCACGGCGTCGAGCCGGTCGGTCTTCCTGCGAACCTCCTCCGGCTGCCGCGACATCTCGACAATGCCTCCGGCGTTGTCCGTGATCGGGCCGAACGTGTCCATCGCGAGAATATACGCGGCGGTACCGAGCATCCCCATCGTCGCGACCGCGGTCCCGAAAAGACCGCCGCCGGCCATGGCCCAGAGGCCGATCTTGTAGGACGCGAGAATCGCGATCGAGATCGCGATCACCGGCATCAGCGTGCACTCGAATCCGATCGCGAGACCGGCGATGGCATTGGTCGCCGGACCGGTCTGCGAGGCTTCCGCGATCTCGCGGACGGGCCGGTACCGGTACTCGGTGTAGTACTGCGTGATGTAGACGAAGGCGACCGAAGTCAGGACGCCGATGATTCCGCAAAGGAAATACTTCCACCAGGCGTCGGGATAGGCGGGATTGTGCAGGAGCCATTTTGTCGCTATGAAAAACCCGGCGATCGCCAGCGCCGACGTCACGTAGTAGCCGCGGTTCAAGGCCTGCATGGGATCCTGGTCTTCCCGGGTCTTGACCAGGAAGATGCCGACGATGGAGGCGAGCAGTCCAAACGCGCGCGCCACGAGGGGAAAGAGCATGACTCCGACGATTCCCGCCGAGAAGGCCATGCCGGCCTTGTCCGCCGCGGTCGCCAGCGTGGCGCCGAGAATCATGGCGCCGATGTTCTCGGCGGCCGTCGATTCGAAGAGGTCGGCGCCGCGGCCCGCGCAATCGCCCACGTTGTCGCCGACGAGATCCGCGATCACCGCAGGATTTCGGGGATCATCCTCGGGAATCCCTGCCTCGACCTTGCCGACGAGGTCGGCTCCGACATCCGCCGCCTTCGTATAGATTCCGCCGCCCAGCTGCGCAAAGAGCGCGACGAACGAAGCGCCGAAGCCGTATCCGACGATCAAGAGCGGGATCTGGGCCGGAGACACGGCGGTCAGCTTGCTCACCAGAAAGTAGAGCCCTCCGACTCCGAGCAGCGACATCGACACCACCAGGAGGCCGGAGACGGCCCCCCCGCGCAAGGCGGTCCGCAGCGCGCCGTTCAACGAGGTCCGGGCAGCCGAAGCCGTCCGGATGTTGGTCCGGATCGAGATCCACATTCCGACATATCCCGCGAAGACCGAACAGGCCGCCCCCAGCACGAAAGAGAGCGTCGTCCAGAAGGCGAGGGACATCGCCGTGGAAACGGGGTCGAAGCTCTGGTGGACCCGTACGAACGCGTAGAGGATGAAGATCACCGCGGCGAGGAGCACGGCCAACAGTCCGATCGTGCGGTTCTGCCGCCGAAGGAACGCCTCGGCCCCCTCTTTGATGGCGTTGGAGATCTCCTGCATCGCGGCGGTGCCCGTGTCCCGCCGGAGCACCCACCGGGCCAGCACCCACGCTACGAAGAGCGATCCGACCGAGCAGGCCAGGATCAGGGGCAGGGCATTGTCAGAGGACATGGATGCACTCCTACTTTTGTTTGGTGTCAGCTCCGCGTCCCGCACCGAGGCGCGGCGGGCGAGAAGATATCAGACCGCGCGGCTGCGCCGCCCGGAGTTGTCAGTTCACAGTTTTCAGTTTTCAGTGAAAGCTCACCCTTTTCGCTCGAACTGAAAACTGAAAACTGAAAACTGAGAACTTACTGGATGGGGACCGTCTCCAGCACGATGCCGATGCGCGCGTTCTTGTCCGCGTTGCGGACGAGATCCATGACCCTCGCGCAATCCTCGTAGGAAACGCTGTCGTCGGCGGAGAAGAAGACCGTCTTGTTGTTGCTCGCACGGTTCTTGAGGATCTCACCGAGCTGCTGCGTCAGCTGCTGCGGCGTGACCTGCGACTTGTTCAGATAGATCTGGCCTTGCGGCGTGATGGACACGATCAGCTGATCGAGCGAGACCTGAGGCTGGTCGACGTTCGCCTTCGGAGGGACCTTCACGTCGTATCCCATCTGGAGAAGGGGCGTGATGACCATGAAGATGATGAGCAGGACCAGCACCACGTCGACCAGCGGCGTGATGTTGATGTCGCTCTTGTAGTCGCCGGTTCCCCCGGCGGCCATTGCCATGATTCAGTGTCCTCCGTTCACTTCGAGGCGGTGCTGACCTTCTTGTCCGCGATCAAACCGACGTTCTGGAAGCCGGCCTCCTTGGTCATCTTCATGACTTCCTTCACGTCTCCGTACTTGAGGTGCTTGTCCGCCTTGATGTTCAGCTCAGTGTCGGGAGACCGCTGGTACAGCTCGTCCAGGCGCCGCTGGAACTCGTCCTTGGTCATCCGGTCCGCCTCGAGATAGATGACTGCGGGGGAGCCCGGCGCGACCGTGATCAGCTTCTGTTTGCCGCTTTCGGGTTTCTTGTCCGGGTTGCTCGTCTCCGGCAGCTGAATCGGAACCCCTTTGTTCAAGAGCGGAGTCACGACCATGAAGATGATGAGGAGCACGAGGCACACGTCCACCAGAGGTGTGACGTTGATATCGCTCTGAAGTTTGTCGCGGCCGCCGCCGCCTCCCATAGCCACCGGTCAGTCCTCCTGGGTCCCTAGGACGCGGACGCGCGGACGGCTTGAGCGCCGCGCCGCTTGATGAAGTAGTCGAGCAGCTCGGAAGCCGAGTTAGACATCTCAACCTGGAAGCGTTCGATCTTGTTCATGAAGATGTTGAAAAGCCACACGGCCGGGATCGCGACGAAGAGCCCCAGAGCGGTCGTCACGAGAGCTTCCGCGATGCCTCCCGCCACGGCCCCGATGCCCGTCGAGCTCGTCGTTGCCATGCCGCGAAACGCATTGATGATCCCGATGACGGTACCAAAGAGGCCGATGAACGGAGCGGTCGTGCCGATGGTCGCCAGGCCCGACAGCCCCTTCTTCATGTCCGCGGTCGTGATGAGCGCCTCCCTCTCGATCGCGCGCTCCGCCGCCTCGATCGGATCGTGGCCGGGCGTGTCTGCGGTCCCGCTCGCGATGTCGTGGTGGAACTCATAGAGTCCCGCCGCCACCACGCGTGCCAGGTGGCTGTTCTTGAACTTCTTGGAGGAGTCGATCGCCTCCTGCAGCCTGTCCTGTTTGAGGAACTGCGTCACCAGCTTCGCGAAGGCGAGAGACTGCTTCTTCGCCTTGTTGTAGTAGATGAACCGTTCCACGGCGATGGTCAGCGAATAGATCGACATGAGGAACAAGAGCACCACGATTCCTTTGGCGAGGATGGTCATGGAATGCCAAACTTCAACGGGATCAAAACTCATGAAGTGCTCCTTCTCATCTTTTCTGCTCCGGTCCGCTTTGGGACGCTCATCACAGGGCTTCGGGGACCCAAATCCCCGGCTATCCTAGTGCAAGTTGAAAGTCACGGTGACGGTCAGGTAAACGCGCACCGCGCGGCCGTTCAAAGTCGCCGGCCGGTATTTCCACTGCTGGACGGCCCGCGTTGCGGCGGCGTCGAGCAATGGGTTGACGGATTTCAGGACTTTGACATCCTCGACGGATCCCGACGCCGTGATGATGGCCTCGAGAATCACCACGCCCTCCATCCGCGCCTTGCGGGCGGCCTCCGGATAGGAGGGTTCGACTTTGTTGATCAGCTGCGGCGGCTTGACGTCTCCGCCCACCCGCAGGGGTTCGCCCTCGCCCGTGCCGGGCCCGGTTCCCCCGACGACGCCCCCGAGAACGCCTCCAGGCACGCCTCCCTCGACCCCACCCTCCACGCCGCCTTCCACTCCCGAGGTCTCCTTCTCGGGCTCTGCCAGAGGCTGCGGCATCTTCTCGGGGATGACGGTGGGCGCCGTAAGCTCGGCCGGCCGGACTGGAACGGGTTTTTGAACTTCGGGCTTCGGGGCGGCCTTGGCTGCGGCCGGCGGAGGCGGAGGAGGAGGCGGCGCCGCGGCGTAGAACGTGACAGGAATGGGTGGTTCCGGAACGTCTTCGACGAACCAGATGGACATGCCCAGCGCCACTCCGATGACCAGGACGTGGATGGCGACGGAAACCGGAAGGGTCAGGGCCTTCTTCGAGCCGCTTTGGTGTTTGGCCGATTCGATCAGAGTGTCTTCGAACATGATCAATCCCCCCGCCCTAAGACACCGGACTCATTTGCCCGGTTCCCCGGTCGTCGGAGTGGTCGCCGTCGTCTTCTTACGCAATTCGAGTGCCTGCTGGCGGTATTTGTCCGCCATGGCGATGTATTCCTGCTGCTTGGCCGGGTCCGTCTCGACCTTCGCCTTCTCCCGATACAGGAGGTTGATGTACGTCAGGGCGTCGAAATTGTCGGGTTTTAGCTGGAGGGCCTTCTCCAGGGCCTCCAGACCCGTCTGAATGATCTGGGTCCTCTGCTCGAGCGGAATGTCGGGGTAGTGGTAAGAGCGATCCCAGGCTTGCACGCCGATCATCACGAGAGGTTCGGGATTCCTCGGCTCGAGCGCGACCCGCTTCTGCGTCCACTCGACGCCCTTCTGGAAATCCCCCTTCTTGAAGTACATCGCGGCGATCGACTGCATGGCCTTCACGTCCTTGGGGTCCTGTTGGAGCCTGGACTGGTAGAAGGCGATGGCATCGTCGTAGCGGTCGGTGAGCAGATACAGCGAAACGAGAAACTCGCGGGCCCGCTTGTCTTCCGGATGCGCCTTCAAGTAGGTCTGCAGATGCTCCATCGCCTTGGCGGCGAACTCGAGATCTTTCGCGTGCTTGGAGCCCGGTTGGTACATCGCCATGTAGGCGAGCCCGATGTTTTTGTCGAGCCTGGTGTTGGTCGGATCGACGCGTTTGGCTTCCTGGTAGGCCGCGAGCGCCGCCTGATATTGACCCGCCTTGAAGAACTCGTTGCCCTTCTTGACCTCCTGCCGCGCCTTGATCTTGTTGCAGCCGACGGCGCCCAGCACCGCCAACAAAAGAATCGCGACAGTCCTCACACCCCGCCGTCGAGTGGGCATTCTCCCGTGCTCCTTGCTCTTTCGCTTCCCGCCGGTGCGCCCGGCCGTCCCCGGAGGCACGAATTCTGTTGAATTCCCCGAGACAAAGCAACATCGTTTTTGTAGGAATCCAAGGCGACGACGCGCGGGGAATAATCGAGTCGAACCGGCGTTGCTGGGCGAGGAGGACGCAAGTGAAAAAAATGATCCTGTTCCTGCTGGCCGCGGCCGCCGCAACGGCGCAGACCAACCCGGCGCCGCCGGCTGCCCCGCCAGCCGTGCCGACGCCCACGCCGCGGGCCGGGGCGCTGGCGCCGGTCGCCGAGAGCGCGCGGGTCGACATTACCAATATCGAGGTCGTCGTCACCGACTCCAAGGGCAACCGGGTCCGAGACCTCGGCAAGGAGGACTTCGACATCCGGCAGGACGGGATTCCCCAGCCGGTGACCAACTTCTACGCCGTGGACGGCCTGAAAGTGACCTTCGAGGACGGCAAGACGATCCGGCTGGACTCGCCCGAGGGCAAGGAAGAAACGCCCCGCGAGGTCAAGGCACGGTACATCCTTTACATCGACAACCTGAACATCCAGCCCCAGAACCGCAACCGCATGTTCAAGAGCCTGAAGGAATTCGTAATGCAGTCGGTGGGGTCCCGCGCCGAAGCGGAGGTCATCACTTACAACAGGTCCTTGAAGACGAAACAAAAGTTCACCAACGAGGCGGGCCTGATCGTGGGGGCCCTGGAAGACATCGAGCGGGAGACCGGCGGCGGAACATCGCTCGTGGGCGAGCGGCGGGACTCCGTGCAGCGCATCAACGACGCCCAGAGTGAGTTGGAGGCCACCCAGATCGCCCGGACCTACGCGAGGTCCCTGGTCAACGACATCCAGTTCGACGTGGACGCGATCAAGAGCACCCTGAACAGCCTGGCCGGGATCGACGGAAGAAAGATCTTCATCTACGTTTCCGAAGGCTTGCCTTCCTCGGCGGGCTACGAGCTCTTCGACACGATTCAGCGCAAGTTTCGCAACGCCTCCTCCCTGGAGCAGTTCGAGTTCGATTTGAACTCCAAGTACACCTCGATCGTTCAGGCGGCCAACGCTCAGGGCGTGACGATCTGGGCGCTGGATGCTTCCGGCCTTTCAGCCGGCGAGTTCGTTTCGGCCGAGAACCGCACGATGGACAGCCGGCCCAACGAGTTCTTCCTGCGCCAGAACACGCAGGGTCCGATTCAGATGATGGCCGAGCAGACGGGAGGGATGGCGGCCGTCAATACCAATGATTGGAAGCGAAGCCTCGACGAGCTTTCCCGCGATTTCACGAGCTTCTACTCCCTCGGGTACCGCTCGGCGCGTTCGGGCGTCGACAAGCCCCACTCCATCCTGGTCTCCGTCAAGCGCAAAGGTCTGACGGTCCGCTACCGCAAGAGCCTTCTCGAGAAGACTCCCGAGACCCGCGTGGCGGAGACGGTGATGTCGGCGCTCGACTACTCGCGAGACGACAATCCGCTGGCCATGAGCGTGCGGGTCGATCCCTCGGAGCCCTACCAGGAAGACACCTTCATCCTGCCCGTCCGAATCGTCCTGCCAATTGGGAAACTGGGGCTGCTTCCTTCCGGAGACCGCTACGAGGGGACCTATATCGTCTATATCGTGGTTCGCGACTCGAAGGGGGACAAGTCCGATCTGCAGGTTCGCAAGGAGGGCCTCTCGGTTCCCGCAAAGGAGCTCTCCCGGGCTCAGACGAAGGACCATCCGTACGAGCTCCGGCTCGTCGTGCGCTCCGGAGCGCAACGTCTGTCGCTGGCCGTCCGCGATCTCGCGACAAACCAGGTTTCCTACTTTCAAAAGAACTTTTTCGTTTCGGTTTTGCCGCCGGAGAAAAAGAAAGCCAGCTGACAGCTTTCAGCTAACAGCTCACAGCCAGAAAGAAGTTATCAGTGATCAGTTCTCAGTTCTCAGTTTTCAGTTTGATACAGCGCTTCTCTTTGCGTAGACGAACTGAAAACTGATAACTGAAAACTGAAAACTCCTGGTGGCTCAAGCTGAGAGCTGTGAGCTGTAAGCTGTCAGCTGTTATCTCATGCAACTCCCGCAACTTCTCCTCTTCGCTCGGCCGCCGGTTCTCGGGCGCGTCAAGACGCGGCTGGTCCCCCCGCTGACGCCGGGGCAAGCCCTGCGTCTCTACCGCGCCTTCCTCGAAGACGCCGCGCGGGCCTACTGCGAGCCCGGGCTGTGGAAGGCGGTTCTCGTGGCGGAAAGCGAGCCCGACCATCCGGAACTGCAGGCTCTCTTTCCGTCGCCCTGGCTTCGCGACGAGCAGGCGCCGGGGGATCTGGGAGCCCGTCTTGCGGAGTCTTTCCGGCGGGCCTTCGCGCAAGGAGCTCTGGCCGCGGTCGCGGTCGGTTCGGATCATCCGGCCCTGCCCCGGCGGCTGCTCGCGCAGGCGTTCACCCACCTCTCCGCCGGAACCGGAGCCGTCCTCGTGCCGGCCGAGGACGGCGGGTATTGCGCGATCGGCCTGGCGGCGTCTGTTCCGCCCGCCGAAGTCTTCCGGGACATTCCCTGGTCCACCGCTTCCACACTTCAGGTCACGCGCGAGCGCCTGCTGGCCCTCGGAGGAGATGCCGAGATTCTGGAGGCCGCCTATGACGTGGATCGCCCGGCGGACCTGGTGAGGCTGCGGCGGGATCTCGCCTCTCGCGACCCCGCGGGCCCCGATTTCCCGCAAGCGACGGCAAAAGTGCTCGCGGAGCTGACGGCGTGATCCCCGTTCTCAATTCGAAGCAGATGCAGGCGGCCGACCGGGCCGCGATCGCGTCGGGTGTGCCTTCGATCGAGCTCATGGAAAACGCCGCCGCGGCCCTTGTTTTGGAGATCCGATCGGCGCATCCCGACGCGCGGCGCGTCGCGGTGGTCTGCGGTCCCGGGAACAACGGCGGCGACGGTCTGGCCGCGGCGCGTCGGCTCATGGCGGAAGGTTGCTCGGTGTCGATCTTCACGCTGCGCGCGCCCGAGCAATACCGCGGAGACGCCGCGGAGAATCTCGCGCGCGCTCGGGAGGCGGGGCTCGAAGTCCGTTGCGTCGAAGGCCGCCTCCCCGGTCTGGCTCGCGAGCTCACGTCTCACGATGTCGTTCTCGACGCGCTCTTCGGGACAGGACTTACGCGGGCTCTCGAAGGAGACGCCGCGCGGATGGTGGCTGCGATCAACGCCTCCGGCAGGCCGGTCGTCGCGGCGGACCTGCCGTCCGGTCTTTCGGCCGACAGCGGAGAGCTCCTGGGGCCGTGCGTGGCCGCGGACGTCACGGTCGCGTTCGCCGCCGCGAAGAATTGCCACGTCATCGATCCCGCTCGCTCCCGGTGCGGGCGAGTGACTGTCGAGGACATCGGGATCTCCCGAGAAATTCTGGACCGCCAGAAGACGTCACTGCGGATGACGGAGCCCGCCGACGTCGCTGCGGCGCTGCCCCGGCGGCGGCCGGACGCCCACAAAGGGGACGCCGGACGGGTGGCGATCGTGGCCGGGTCCCGCGGCAAGACGGGCGCGGCGATTCTCGCGGCGCGGGGCGCGCTGAGGGCCGGCGGGGGACTGGTGACCGTCTTCTGCGCGCAATCGCTCGAGCTCGTCATCGTGGCCGCTCTGACCGAAGCGATGACGCGCGGGCTCGCCGAAGACGAAGGCGTTCTCTCGGCGGAGGCCGCGAGGCCGGCGGCGGAAGCGCTCGCCGACTTCGATGCGGCCGCCGTCGGTCCGGGGCTGGGAAGCGGCGAAGGGCTCGTCGCCGTTTTGCGGCGGATCCTCTCGAGCAAGCTGCCCCTCGTCTGCGACGCCGATGCCTTGAACGCCTTCGCCGGGCATCCGGAAGCCTTCCGGCGCCGACCCGCGACGGTCTTGACGCCGCATCCGGGCGAAGCGGCGCGCCTGCTCGGCACGACCACGCGAGGCGTCCAGTCCAACCGGCTCGCCGCCGCGCAGAAGCTCGCCCGAGCGGCGCGGGCCGTCGTCATCCTCAAGGGAGCCGGCAGCCTGATCGCGACTCCGTCGGGGCGCGTGACCGTCAATCCCACCGGAACTCCTCTGATGGCGACGGCCGGCTCGGGAGACGTGCTGACGGGAATCGTCGGCGCGCTTCTGGCGGCGGGAGTGGAGCCCGAAACGGCTGCGATCGCCGCCGCCTACCTTCACGGCGCTGCCGGAGAGCGCCTCGAGAAAAGATTGGGCGACGCGGGGCTCCTCGCTTCGGAGCTGGCCGATGCGATTCCGGAGGTACGTAAAGAAGTGACAAGTGACGAGTGACGAGTGACGAGCGAGGAAGCCGTGACTCGAAACGAGGCGGAGACGGAAGCCCTCGGCGAACGCTTCGCGGCGAGCCTCCGAGATTGCGATGTTGTCTATCTCATCGGCGATCTCGGCGCCGGGAAGACCTGCGTCGCTCGAGGCATTGCCCGGGGGCTTGGAGCATCCGAGCGCCAGGTTGCTTCGCCTACCTTTGCGCTTCTTCACGAGTACGTCGGCAGCGCGGGTGAGGTCGTGCTCCGGCATCTCGACCTCTACCGCTTGAGCGATCAGCCGAAGGAGCTGGAGATCTTGGGCCTTCCCGAGGCCGTACTCGAAGCGCCCGTCCTCGTCGAATGGCCGGGGACAACGATCCGGCAAGTTCTCCCGCCGACCTGGGAAGTGACATTAGTTGTGCTGGACGACGGATCCCGACGAATTCGAGTTGATCAAAAGCCGGGAGGTTGATTCCCCCTCTTCACACTCGTCACTTGTCACTTGTCACTTCTCTCAAAACGCGAAAACGAGCCCCCCCGTCACATCGCCATTGGTCAACCAGTCCCGCCGGTCGCTGCAGTCGCGAAAGCTATGGTCGCGGTCACAGCGGTCTGACCGGTCGCGATTGTTGTCGTCGCGGATCCAGGTCGCGTAATAGCGGCCGTCGAACCGCAGACCGAAGTGGGGGTTGAAGAAGACCTTCACTCCCGCGCCGAGCGTTCCGGTTCCTTTGTACTCGCGAGACGCCTTTACTCCGGGGACGGCGGGCGAGAGTCGCGCCGCGCCGCCTCCGATCGTGATGTAGGGGACCGCCCGGTGATGGCCGAAGTTGAACGTGAAATTGGCGAGCAGATAGTCGATGTCGAGGTCTCCGAGCTTCGAGGAACCGGAAGCTCCAAACAGCCTGTCCTTGTCATGAGTGACGAAGGCGGTCTCGGTTCGCGAGGCCTGCAGCTCGACTTCGAATTTGCTGGTCACGTTGTAGCCGAGCCGCACGCCGTAGGTCGCGTGGTCGTCCACGTCGGCGTTGGTATCGAACAGAGCGGTCGTTCCGCGCGCGAACTGACCTCCAAACAGATATCCGGCGAAGGGGGAGATCTCGATCGTGCCCCGTCGCACTTGCGCGAAGACGGCCGAGGACAGCAGGAGGGCAAAGAGGGCGAGCGAGGCAATTCGCGATCTCATGATTGGAGCCTCCAAAGAGATTGGAAGAGTGGACGGATCGAGGGTGGTTGGAAAAGGAATCCCGGGACGGGACGGTCGGCTGGTCGGGTGGGGCGCGCGGTGGTCAACGGGACTGGCTCTGAGAGTGGAGCGGCTGGCGTCTTGGATTTCCTCGTCAGCGTGAGCCCTTCCGCGGGCGGATGTGCTTCTCGATCAGCTGCTTCCAGTGCTCTTCGATCTCCGGCGAGAAGCCCACTTGCTGATCGATCACTTTTCTGTCCGCCGCGAGGACGAACGTGGAGGGGATTCCCATCGCGGTCATTTGCCCTGCATCCTCGGGCGCGGCGTAGTAGATCGGCAGAGAGATGTTCAAGCGCTTCAGGAAAGGGCTGACCCGGTTCCGGTCCGCGTCGATATTGATGGCGAGGACCACGAAGTTGCGGTCGCTATATTTATCGTAGAGGCGTTGAACGATCGGCAGCTCCATCCGACAGGGCCCGCACCAGGTGGCCCAAACGTTCAACAGCACGACATTGCCCTTGAGCTGCGAAAGGCGAACGGCCCCCCCCTCCGCGCCGGCGAACTCGAGATCGGGAAAAGTGAGAGGCGGTTCCGCCTGCTGCGCCAGCAGCGGCGCCCGCGACAGGGCGGCCACCGCCGTCACCGCCAGAACAAGGCTTTTCGACAGGCGCATCCAAGCTCCCGAACGGGCGCCCACCGGCCTTTATTCCGGAGAGGCTCCGACAACAGGATAACGCAGTTCGAGGCGGGCGAGCGGCCGGAGAGCACCCGCTGCCCGTGATAGAAGGGCGCGCCATGAAGACGGCGCCCGTGCTCGCTCTTGTCACGCGCGGCGGCCGTCTGGAATCCCAGCACCGGGGGGACATCGCGGTCGTCGACGAGGAGGGTCAGACGATCGCCGTGGCGGGGGACCCGCGCCGGCGAATTTACTTGCGCTCCGCTGCCAAACCCTTTCAGGCGCTGCCGCTGCTCGAGGGAGGGGGAGAGAAGGCCTTCGGTCTGACCAGCGACGACATCGCTCTGATGTGCGCCTCCCACGGGGGAGAGCCCCGGCACGTACGCGTCGCCCGCCGGCTCCTCGGTCTCGCGCATGCGCACGTGTCGGATCTGGAATGTGGACCGCAGTTGCCGATGCACGAAGCTTCCGCGTCGGCCTTGGTCGCACGCGGAGAGAGTCCGAGCCCGCTGCACAACAACTGTTCCGGCAAGCACGCCGGGATTCTGCTGGCGTGCCGATTGTTTGGATTGCCGCTGTCCGGGTACATCGATCCGAAACATCCGCTCCAGCAGAGAATCCTGGCCCGGCTCGCTGCTTTTGGCGGCGTGTCTCCGGAAAGCGTCGGCATCGCCGTGGACGGATGCAATCTGCCCGTGTTCCACCTGCCCCTGGCGAACCTCGCGCTGGCGTACGCCCGGCTGATGGCAGCCGCGGTGGACGGCGAGAGCAACCGCGAACGGCGTGCCCGGCGCCGCATTCTTCGAGCGATGTCGGAAAGCGCCGGCATGGTCGCCGGACGAGGCCGATTCACGACCGATTTCCTGGAGGCGGGCCGGGGCCGGTGGATCGGGAAAGAGGGAGCGGAAGGCGTTTACGCGATCGGAATCGCCGCGCGCGGAGGCAGGAGCCGGGCGCTCGGGATCGCCTTCAAGATCGAGGACGGATCGACCCGGGCTCGCGACGCCGTGACCGTCGACCTGCTCGACAAGCTCGGCTTGCTGACTCCGCGGCTTGAACGCCGGCTTCTCGCTTACCGCAAGCCCGTCCTTCGCAACACGGCGGGGCGCGAGGTCGGGCTCGTAGAAGCGCATGCAGAGCTCTCGATGCGTGATAATCGCGCGCGTGAGAAGCGTTGAGAATCCGCCCTTCCCGAGCCCGGTCCTTTCCGACAGTCGATGCTACTTTGCGAAGCAGCGCTTCGCTGCGAAGCACGAGCTGTTGACTGTTGACTGTCGACTGTTCACTGTCAACTGTCGACTGTCGACTGTCGGCTGACTATGGCTTACCGCAACCTCTCCGAATTCATTCAGGCTCTGGAAGCGCAAGGCGACCTCGTTCGCATCTCGCGCGAGGTGTCGCCGCGGCTGGAAATCTCCGAGATCGCTGACCGCGCCGTCAAGGGCGGCGGGCCCGCGCTTCTCTTCGAGAACGTCACCGGCTCGGCGATCCCGGTCGCGATCAACCTGTTCGGGTCCCAGCGGCGGATGCTGCGCGCGCTGGAGCTCTCGTCTTTTTCGGAGTGGGATGAGCGGCTGGAATTCTTTCTGGATCCCCAACCGTTGGAGGGACTCGTCGCGAAGTTGAAGGCGATCCCGAAGGTCACGGAGCTGGCATCGGTCTTTCCAAAAACCGTGCGCTCCGCCCCGAGCCAGGAGGTCGTGCAGACGGGAGACGACGTCGATCTGGGCGCTCTCCCGATCCTGACGTGCTGGCCCGGCGACGCCGGACCTTACATCACGATGCCGCTCGTGATCACGCGGGATCCCGCAACGGGCAAGACCAACATCGGCATGTACCGAATGCAGCTGTTCGATCGAAAAACGGTCGGAATGCACTGGCAGAAGCACAAGGACGGGGCGGGGCAAGCCCGCGGCTACGAGAGGGAAGGCCGTCGCATGGAAGTCGCCGTCGCGATCGGGTGCGATCCGGCGACTGTCTTCGCTGGGCTCGCGCCTCTACCGCCGGGGCTTTCGGAGTTTCTCTTCGCCGGTTTCCTTCGCGGAGAAGCCGTCCCGACAATCCCCGGGCGCACGGTTTCGCTTCCGGTTCCCGCGGAGGCGGAGATCGTATTGGAAGGCTACGTGGAACCGGGCGAGCGGCGCCGGGAGGGTCCCTTCGGCGACCACACCGGTTTTTATTCGCTCGAGGACGACTTCCCCGTCTTCCATGTCACCGCGATCACGCGGCGTCGCCATCCGGTCTACCTGACGACCATCGTCGGCCGCCCGCCGATGGAAGACGGTTTTCTGGGCGAGGCCGTCGAGCGGCTGTTTCTCCCTCTGGTCAAGAAGACGATCCCCGAGATCGTCGACATGCATCTGCCAGTGGAGGGGATCTTCCACAATCTGATGCTGGTGTCGATCGACAAACGATTCCCCGGCCACGCCCGGAAGACGATGCACGCCATCTGGGGGACGGGTCAGATGATGTTCACCAAGACCATCGTCGTTTTGGATGCTGGCGTCGATCTGCGCAATCCGGGCGAGGTGCTCTGGCGGGCGCTGACGGCGATCGATCCCGAGCGGGACGTCGAGCTCGTCCGGGGCCCGGTCGACGAGCTCGACTTCGCCGCGCGGCTGCCGTGCTACGGCAGCAAGATGGGCATCGACGCCACGCGCAAGTGGAAAGAGGAAGGGTTCCAGAGGCCCTGGCCCGACCCGATCGTGATGAGCGAGGGTGTCAAGAACCGGATCGACGAGATATGGGAGTCTCTCGGCATCCGAATCAAAGACAGACCGCTCGGGCGTTGAAAGGAACGCAACGGGAACGAACGCGGCGCGCGAACGGGTGAAGTCGCGAACGGGTGAAGTAAAGTCTGAAGTTTGAACGACTTCGCCCTTCCGACTTCACTTCCCGGCGTTCTCGTTGCGTTCTCGGCGTTCGCGTTGCGTTATCCAGAGAGTGGTAAAATCTACAATCCGGTGACAACTTCATGAAGGCCTTGATCGTGGATCCGGAGCCCGAATCGCGGGACGCTCTGCGGCGAGCGTTCGATGCAGCGGGCGTCTCGGCGCGGGGTGTCGCAACGGCCATGGAAGGGGAGAAGCAGCTTTCGGAGCTGCGTCCCGATGCGCTGGTCGTTGCTCTCGAGGAGGGTTTTCCCGAAGGGAAGGCGCTTCTCGAGCAGGCCATCGCCTCGGATCCCCGGCGAGCCGTTTACGCGCTCGTCGGCGGCGAGCGACTGGAGGACGGCGTGGTCGCGATGGCGCGGGGCGCCCGCGATTTTCTCTGGAGGCCGGTCTCCGCGGCGCGCGTGGCGATTCTCCTTGCGCGTCTCGAGGAGCGGCAGCAGGAAGAAGCCAGGGCCGAGGACCTCCGGATCGCGCTCGCGAAAAAAGAGACGGCGCTCTCGCTCGCCGGCTCTTCGCCGCGATGGAAGGAGACGATCACGGCTCTCGAGCGGGAGGCGCGTGTCGAGTCGCCCGTGCTCCTGACCGGAGAAGCGGGAACGGAGAAGGAGGCCGCGGCTCTTGCCCTGCACCGGCTTTCCCGGCGGGGGTCAGTGCCCTTCCGGATCGCGCTCGAGGAGGACCTCGAGTCGGCCTTGAGCGGAGACGGAACTCTTTTTTTGGGCGGCGTCGAATCCGTGTCTCGAGCGAACCAGGAGAAAGTCCTGTTGGCGCTCGAAGACATGCACGCACCTCGCATCGTCGTGGCTTCGGACGTCGATCCCGCGGAGGCGGTCGCGTCGGGCCGGCTCCTCGCGCCACTCTTCGAAGCGCTGCGTGATCACATTGTCCATCTTCCACCGCTTCGGGAACGGGGGTCGGACGTGCTGGAGTTGGCCCGCCGCTTCTTGAGCGAGATCGACCCGGCGCTCTTCTTCGACGCGGAGGCCGCGGACGCGTTGTCGACGCACGATTGGCCGGGCAACGTGCGTGAGCTCGAAGCCGTCGTGCGACGGGCGGCGCCGCTGTCCGACGGTTCCGCCATCGGACCCACGGTCGTGCTCTCCGTCCTGGGCGGCGCGGCAGCCAAGCGCCGCGCGCGGGCTCGCAAGCCCCCCGTCGTGCGCGTTCCGGTCGGGGCGTCGCTGGCCGACGTCGAACGGCGGCTCATCCAGAAGACGCTCGAGTTCGCCCGCGGCAACAAGCCGAAGGCGGCGCAGCTCTTGAAGCTTTCTCTCAAGACGATCTACAACAAGATCAAGGAGTACGGCCTCGAGCACTAAGAGAGCTTTCTGCTCTCAGCTGTCCGCTCTCAGCCGGACGCGGAAATGATCTGGCTCGCTCTCGTCGTCATCGGCGTCGTCGTGGTCTTCTTTTTGACCCGGCGGATGCGGGACCGCAAGGTCGGTCCTTAACCGTCGCTTCCGCTCACTCGGGATCTGCGCCCTTCGGCGTATCGGCTCGCGGCTCGGCCAAAGGGCCTCGACCGCGAGCCTGATCTCTCGTTCGTTCTCGCTCCCGCGGCGCGCGCCTCCTCCCTTCTGGGAGACTTCGCGCGCCGCGACCGTCTGGTATTCTCGAAGCCCCACGCCGGAGTGGCGGAATGGCAGACGCAGGGGACTCAAAATCCCCCGCTCTTCACGGGCATGAGGGTTCGACTCCCTCCTCCGGCACCAAATTCAGTGACAAGTGACGAGTGACGAGTGACAGGTGACGATTGCGGAGCCGAGCAGTTTGCCGGAGGAGGAGGCGAACCCGAATAGAGAGGTGCGGGGAAACCTCCCCGCCGACAGATAAGCGTCGGCCGCGGCCGGAGGCCGCGATTCCGGCGAAGCCGGCGGCTGACAGGACTCCCTCCTCCGGCACCAAACAGAGTGACAAGTGACGAGTGCGGAGACGAGCTGGCGGGGCTCTAGGAGGGGAAGGAGACGGTTCGGTTCGGCCATCCGTCGGCGGAAGGTGGCGCAACTCCTGATGTTTGAGGACTTGGGCGGCTCGCGTTTCGTTTTGCCGATTCTTCTGTCCTCTGGAGGTGTCAGAAACCGCTGAGACATTGAGTTTTCGGAGCTTTTTCCCTATAATCCGACGCTTTACAGGCCTTCGCTCTTTTTTAATTTTTGAGGAGGTTGGAGTGAGTTTTAGAGTCGGAGAGAAAGTGGTGTATCCAAACCACGGCGTCTCCGTGGTGGAGAAGATCGGCGAGGGGTTCGCGACGGAGCCTGTGTTGCCTCGGTCCTTCTATCACCTGCGGCTGCTTTCGAACAACTCGAAGGTGATGGTTCCCATCGGCAACACGGACTTGATCGGTTTGCGTCGACTGACCCTTCGAAAGGACATTACGGGTCTGATGAAGAGGCTGGCGGACATCCGATTCTCGACTTCCGGAGACTGGAAGGGGCGCTACAAGCAGAACGTCGACAAGATGAAGAGCGGAAAGCTCACGGATATCGCCGACGTCCTGAAAACCTTGAACTACATCAGCGCCCGGAAGACCCTTTCCTTCCGCGAAAAGAAGATGTACGAGCGGGCCAAGTATCTGATCGTGTCCGAGATCGCCGTGATCAACGGCATGGATGAGCAGGAAGTCGAGCGCCTGGTCGACCGGGCCCTGTCCAAGTCAGCGCAGGCTCGTCCCGCGAATTAAGACGTCCCCGAGGGATCAAAGGAGGGAGGCTTCGGCCTCCCTTTTTATTTCTCTCGACTACTATTAGGTCATGCGCAAGCTGGCTGCCGTGATGGTCTTCGCGGGCGCAGTCGGCGTGGCGGCGGTCGTGACTGCCGATGCGGCCTCCGACTCCGCGCGCGCCGAGCTGGCACGCGAGCGCCGCCGGGTGACGGCGGATGTTCGTGCGTTGTCGGATACCTCTCATCGCCTCGAGGGCGCGCTCGCTGCCCTTTCTTCGGCCAGCCGCTCCGTGGCCGAGGCGGCGAGCCGGGCCGAGGGCGCCGACGAGCTGGCGCGTCGGGAAGAAGCGCTCTCTCTGGCAGAGCAGGAGGTCCGAGGGCTGCTCGAACGCCGGCGAACGATCGCCGACCGAATCGTAGAACGCCGCCGGACGATCGCGGCCCTGGAAGCGGATCTTTCCGGCAAGCGAACGGCGGACGCTCTGACCGGGCGCTGGAGCATCCTCCAGGATCCGGGAGAGCAAAAAGGAGTCTTCCGGATGTCGCTCGATGGAACGATCGTGTCCGGAGAGTACACGCTGGAAGGCGGCTACTCCGGCTCGCTGCGAGGAACCCTCGTCAACGATCGGCTTCGTCTGGAGCGGGTCGATTCGAAGCTCGGTTTCTCGACCATCTACTACGGCCGGGTCGCGCGCGAGGGAGCTTCCATCGCCGGGACGTGGGAGGCCACCACGTTCGGCGGGGGAGCGCCCGGCGCCGGCCGCTGGCGCGCGGTACGGGACGAGGAGAAGGAGGAAGCTCCTTGACGAAGACGAGCTCGCCGAAGCGTTCGCGAGGCTTGATTCCCGCCCTGGTTCCCCTCTTCGTCGGCGGGTTGCTGGGATTCATCGGCGGTTACTTCGCGGCCGGCGGCGGACAGCCGGGCGGCAACGCGCCGGGCCCGGAAGCCGCCGCGCCGGGGGACCGCCTGCGGCAGATACGCAAGGAGATCGAGCGCGATCCGCAGAGCCCCAAGCTGTGGACCGCGCTGGGCAATGCATATTACGACCGGGAAGACTGGGACCAGGCGATCACGGCGTACGAGAAGGCAAGGCGCCGGGCAGCCAGCGATCCGAACCTCCTGTCGGACCTGGGATCCGCCTACCGCAACCGCGGAGAGTTTCGGCGCGCGATCTCGTGCTTCGAAAAGGCGCGCGCCGCAGATCCCGATCACTGGCAGTCCTTGCTCAATCTCGTCCTCGTGACAGCCTTCGACGCGCGCGACGCGAACGCCGCCGAGCGCCATTTCCGCGAGCTCAAGCGGCGATACCCGGAAATTCCCAATCTCGACCGGATCGAAAAACAGGTCACGAGCCTTCACACGGCGAAGGGCTGACCGATGATCCGGGTCGCGATCTTTCTCGCAGCCCTGTTCCTCGTTCTGTTCGTGGCACGCGTCCTGCGTCTGTTGCTGGCGTCGGTGCTGCAAGGCAGGAGAACGAGGACGCTGGAAGGGGAAATGGTGCGGGATCCGGTCTGCGGCGTCTGGATCGACCGAAGGCTCGCGGTGGAAGCCGTGGCGAGGAACGGGACGGTGCCGGTCTGCTCCGAAGCGTGCCGGACCGCTCTTCAAAGGACGGCCGCTCCGTGAGCGACCTCTTCGACCTGGAGCGTTCGAG
>Ga0070697_100001276_pt1 | contig 19007 bp, 29 predicted proteins | sample KBSK1501metaG_FD_65475 | JGI IMG/M metagenome (GOLD analysis project Ga0070697, IMG submission 65475) | Corn, switchgrass and miscanthus rhizosphere microbial communities from Kellogg Biological Station, Michigan, USA - KBS K1-50-1 metaG | ecosystem: Host-associated > Plants > Roots >... | reverse complement strand
TCAGGTCAGCGATCAGGTCCGCGCTCAGGTCCGCGCTCAGGTCAGCGATGATGATCGCGGGTTTTGAAGAGACTCGGCTGATTGCGGAGGCGTGATGGAGACGAAGGTCAAGGATGCCGCCCAGGCGCACGAGGAAATCGAGCGGCTGGCCAAGGCGAACGCGGTGCCGGAAGTCCGGCGGATCAAGACGATGGAGATCGGAAAGGTCGTCCGCCAGGGGGACATCTACCTCCACCGGGTCGAGGGTCAGCATGCCCGCGGCAAGAAGCTCAGGAGCCGGCAGCTGGCGCTCGGGAACACGGCGGGCTCGCGCCACATCGCGGAGACGCCGTCCAAGGTGTTCGAAGGGACGACGCTGCCCGGCTGGTGCGATCAGCGGACGTTCCTGGGCCCGCTCGTGGAATCGGATAAGCCCTTCACGGTGACCCATCCTGAGCACGCGCACGTCGAGCTGCCGGCCGGGACGTACCAGGTCACCCACCAGATGGACGCGCGGACCATGGAGCGTGTCCAGGACTGACCGGTCGAATGGGGGCTGCGCATCCCACACGCAGGAGAGGCGAGGTGATGACGTGACAGACGAAGCGGCGATCCCTTGGAGCGATAAGACGGAGGAGCTCATGATGGGGTCAAGCAACCCCAATCGGCCCGAGGAGAAGCTGGTCCGCCTCGAGGAGATCAGGCTCCTGAAGATGAACCGAGACGAGCTGCAGTCCGAGAACGCCGAGCTGCGCTGCGCGAGCCGGCTGCTCAACGATCGGCTGGTGAAGCAGGCTATGGCGATCGACACGGAGCAGCGCCGGCGAGAGGACCTCGAGGGCGTGATCGGACGGGCTCGCATGATCCTGGGCGGCGTCCACTTCAAGCGCTTCCCGAATCACCGGATCAACCTGCACCCCCTGACGGTCGCGGTGACCACGTGCCCGGCCTGCAAGATCCTCCGCGAGATGGACGGGGGAACACCGTGAGCATGCTGCTCAGGGTTTGGTGCTGGATCACGGACCATCGGTGGCTTCGATACGAGTACCGCTGGGAAGAGGGCGGCAAGGAAAAGACGCGGCGATATTTCCGCTGCGAGCGGTGCCTGAAGGATCGCTTCGATTTGTTGATTCGCTAAGGACATCATGAGCATCCGCTGGATCGTCTCGGCCGAGGACACGCCCTACCAGTGCTGGCAGGCGGCGCTCTTCGCGTACAGCGCTTGGTCGCGCTGCGACGTGCGGCCGACGGTGATCGTGCATGCCTCGCTCCCCGGGTCGCTCCGCGGGCAATGGTCGATGGCCGCGAAGTATGCGGACATCGTCTGCGCGCTCAGCTATCGCCAGCAGGTCGCCGGCGCTGACTATCCGCCGCGCAACTTCCCGGGCACCGTGGTCGAGGCCGGCCGCCTGCGCTTCAAGGAGGACTGGCTTGCCTTCTTCGACCCCGACATGATCTTCGTGTCGAAGCCCGACCTGCCGGAGGCGTGGTCCGCCGACGAGGTGGGGTATGGGCCCCCGGGCGCCCGCGTCGGCGTGCCCCACGTGGTCGAGACGCGCCGCGCCCTCGAGCTCGGCGGCGAGTGGCTCACGGTCCTCGACAGCGCGAAGAAGTTCGTCTGGGAACTCTCCATGTGGGCCTACGTGGTCGCGATGCGCCGCCTGGGGATCGAGTACCAGGTCACCCACCTCTGCGACGCGAACCACACGCCGTCGACGCCGGCCACGAAGCCGATCATCCACTACTGCTACAACGGGCATGCGTGGTCGAAGCGGGGCTTCCAGTACGACCCCTACGAGGTCTTCAAGAACATCCCCACTGAGCTCGGCGTCATGATCGAAGGTCAGATCTTTCAGCAGCTTCGCGAATTGAAGGAGAGAGAGCATGTCTAAGGGCTTTGCGTGGTTCTCGTTCGCGCTATCCGTCTTCAGCTTGGCCTACAACGCGGCCGTAGGGCCGAGCTACCCGGAGTGGTTCAGACGAGGTGGCGCCGCGATGATGGCGCTAACGCTCGTGATCGGCCTTGCCCTCATCATCACCTGGGCGCTCGATCGCCGGCGGGCGCGGATCCAGCGGGAGCGGGACGCGGCCTTTCCCCGCTGCAAGCACGGCGTCCGCAAGCCCGGTCCGCCGAAGTGCGACGCCTGCACGAAGGACGACGAGGCCTTCTTTGCCGCCGACAAGCGGCCCACATTGACCACGGTGACGTTCAAGGACAACGGCCCGATACAGATCAACATGGTTCCCGCTCAGATGGGCCTGCGCCCCAGTCCTGAACTCTGGGAGCATTGGCCCAGCGATGACCACTACACGTGCCGGACCTGCGGATATACGGTCGACCACCTAAGCGCCGTGAACAATGGGACTGCGGCGTTCGGGCATTCGTGCCGGCCGACGCCGATGCGGTACTGCGCCGAGCCCAACTGCTCGTACTCTCAGCCGGTCGACCAAGCCTGGTTTCACTGCTGCATCAAGGTCGGTGGAGCGCTCAGCCTGTCGCGCAACGTACCACTAGCCAAGTTCCGCGTCGGCCAATGGGTGCGCGTGAAGGAGGGAAGATACGGGGCCGGCGAGCTGCATCTCATTTCCAAAGTTGACGCGGCTTATAGATTCCCCTGTCGCTTCGAGTATCGCGAGGACAGCTGTGTCGTTGGTGCAGACGCGGATGAGATCGAGCCCGCCCTTCCCCACGCGGGCGAGTGGTGGACGCTGAGCGAGGAGAATCCCTCTGCGTGCGCGGGTAGTGCGGGGACGGCTGGAATCCCCTTCTTGGTTATTGATCCGGATGTCCTCTGCAAAAACGCCTGCTGCCGATCGGTGATGGTCCCCGTGAACTTCGGAAAGGGCAAGCGATGAGCGAGATCGTCAGCGAAGCCGAACTCAAGAAGCTGGAGAGCCAGCACGCCCATTCGTGGATGGGCAAGATCATCGGTCGCCTCGCCCAACAGGTCCGGGCTTCGAAGGCCGACGCCAAAGCGGAGAAGATCATGAGGGACGAGCACAAGCAGGACCTCGACGAGCTGCGCGACAAGGTGCAGAAGATGCAGTTCGTCGTCGATGCCGCGGCCGAGCACTTCCAGGGCCACCCCCTCAAGCACGTGTGCGACCACCTGGGGGACATCGAGGCGGCGCTCGAGAATCTCGACCCCGCCCTGGTGAAGAAGATCACGGTGACGATCGGAACGGAGGAGAAGCCCAATGCCTGACACGATGCTGCTCGACATGCTGATCTGCGACACGCTCATCCGGGACATGGTGAGCGGGGGGAAGTGGACCGCCGTGGGGATCATCGAGAACATCAACGGCCCCGAGTTCCCGCTCGGGCTCGCGCGCCTCAACGTCTACACGCGAATCGCGAACGCCCCGAAGGCCGGCGTCTTCGGCCTCACGGTCACGTCCCCGGGCGGGCTCGTCATCCAGGCGAAGCAGTTCCCCTTCGAGGGCATCGACGCCCGGTTCTCGTTCGAGGTGGGGACGTTCATCCCGTCCGTCATGTTCTCCCAGCCTGGTCGCTACTCGGTCCAGGTGACCATCAACGACCAGATCCTCGGCGAGCGCGCGTTCTACGCCCAGAAGGTGGCGGTGGTCACGAAGGAAGAGGGGGAGTGATGGAGACCGCGATGCTGAAGGCCGGCCGGGAGCTGGACGCTCTGGTGGAGCGCCTGGTCATGGGCTTCGTATGGGATGAGAGGCGGTGTCGCGTCTGCGGCTGGCCGCTGGCGGAAACGGCCGAGAAGGGCTGTGTTCCGGACAACTGCAGCCTCCGTCCCCGCCCGCAGGTGATGGCGGACGAGCCTGCGCCGTACTCCACCGAAATGACCGCGGCATGGCAGGTGCTTGAGCTCCTGAAGAAGATCGACCTGGTCCGAATCGAACTTGGCCCGGAGGAGAGCATCGTCAAGGTCGGCCACTACGGCTTCGCGGACAACGGAGGCTGGGGCGAGTGGTACGGCAAGTGCGAGGCGGAGGCCGGCCCGGGCGAGCTGGCGCTCGCGATTTGCCGCGCTGCCCTCAAGGCGGTGAGCGGGTGATTCACCTGGGCCGCATCTGGACTGTCTATCTGGGCTCGGTGCTCGCCGCGGTGGGAAGCTATAACCCGCCTCCGCCGATCGCCGAGGATCCGGACCAGTTCATGCGGCGCATCTGCTCGGACATCTACTTGCCGGCCGACGAGGTGATCATCAAGGAGGGCGCCGGTGAGTAGAGCGTGGGAGGCGTGGGTGCTGCTCCGCCCGGTCCTCGAGCACCTGATCGGCCACATGATCCACGTGCGTCCGCCGCTGAGGCTGTCGCTCGGCCGCTACCCCTACCGCGGCCACCTGAAGCGGATCTTCATGGATACGTACTTCATGGTGCCGCAGAAGACGCTCCGCGAGGTGCTGGAGGATTCGGAGAAGTTCGGCGACTTCTGCTTCTACGACGAAGCGCCGCAGCCTCATCGTTGGATTCGGAGGGAAACAGAATGAACCCCGCTGTCGCCGCTGCCCTACCCATCGACGGCTGGATGGACGAGATCGAACTCGTCTGGCTCGCCGAGCACGCCGCGCGTCACAACTGCATCCTGGAGTTCGGCTCGTACAAAGGCCGGTCGACCAAGGCCCTGGCGCTAGCCACCCCAGGCAGAGTCTACGCTGTCGACCGCTGGGCTGGGGACATGGAGCGCGATGTGCTTCCCCAGTTCGTCAACAATCTCTCTCCGGAAATCGAGACCGGCAAGGTGTTCATCCGCCGCATGGAGACCGGCCGCGCCTTCCACGCCTTCAAGGCCGAAGGGGTCGCGCCGGACATGGTCTTCATCGATGCGGACCACGAGTACCAGGCCGTGAAGGAGGACATCGCGACCGCGCTCCGCCTCCTGAACGGCCGAGGCCTGATCTGCGGTCACGACTTCTCGACCGACTGGCCAGGCGTCCAGCACGCCGTGATAGAGTGCATTGACGGCTTCAAGCGCGGGCCAGGCATTCTGTGGTTCAAGGAGTTGTAGGATGAAGAACTCGAAGCGCAAGCCCAAGCCGAAAGCCGCGACCGCGAAGAACACTAGCACGGCGACGCGCTCCTTTCTGCCGGTCCCCCGCCCCCAGGACCTGAACACCGACTACTGGAGGGAGTCCTACAGCATCGAGGAGCCGAAGAAGCTCCGCATGCTCGCCGCCCTCGCCGAGACGGGGAACAAGACCATCTCCGCGCGGGTCGCGGGCATCGTGAAGAAGACGCACTACAACTGGATGGGCGGGAAAGGCACGAAGGAAGAGGAGATCACGACCGAGCAGAAGGTCTACCGCGCGGCCGTCGAGGAGGCGGAGGAGAACGGAGCCGACGTCCTCGAGTGGTGGCTGCGCCTCATGTTCTTCGGCAAGGCCAAGGGCAACCACGTCGCCGGCTTCTTCCTGCTGAAGGGCCTGCGCCCGCAGATCTACCGCGAGCGGTTCGAGCACGTCGGACCCGCCGGCGCCGCCCTGCCCGCCGTGGGGATCGCGGTCCAGATCGTCCAGCAGCTCAGCACGCCCGAGCGGATCCAGGAGGTCCTGGACGTCGCCCGGAAGAGCGGCCTGCTCGAACTCATGAAGCCCCGCATCGCGCAGATCTCCGCCGAGATCAAGGCATTGGAAACAGAGGGTGAGAGTGGAAACGGTAGCTCAGGCAACGGACACTGATCTCCAGGGCGCGATCGCCTTCGTCCAGTCCTTCACGCCGAGGTGGACGAAGTACATCCCGATCGTCCCGAGCCCCAAGCAGCAGCTCGGCCTCTGCCTGGACCACGTCGAGGAGGGCTTCTACGGCGGCGCGGCCGGCGGCGGCAAGTCGATCTGGCTCCTCGCGGGAGGCCTGCAGTACGCCGACGAGCCAGACTACAACGCCCTCATCATGCGCCGAACCTTCGCCGAGCTCTCGAAGCCCGAAGCCCTGATGGACGTGGCCCGCAAGTGGCTCTACGGGACGGACGCCCACTGGGACGGCACGAACCACACTTGGCGCTTCCCCTCCGGGGCGACGCTCTCGTTCGGCTACCTGGATAACGACAACAACCTCGCCCAGTATCAGTCCGCCGCTTATCACTACATCGGCTTCGACGAATCGACGCAGTTCACCGCGCGCCAGTACCTCTTCCTCTCGAGCCGCATGCGCAAGCTGACGAGCTCGAGGATCCCGATCCGCAAGCGCTCGGCCTCGAACCCCGGCGGCGTGGGCCACGACTTCTTCAAGGAGCGTTTCAACGTCAAGAAGCCGAGCAAGAACCCGAGCGACCGCTTCTTCATCCCGGCCACCATCGACGACAACCCGCACCTCTCGCGGGAGGATTACATCAAGCGCCTCATGCACCTGCTCCCCGTCGACCGCGAGCGCATGCTGAACGGCGACTGGGACGCCATGGAAGGCGGCGCCGTCATCAGCCGCGGCTGGTTCAAGACCTTCCTCAGGGAATGCCCGAGGCACGTGGTGGGCCGCGGCCGCGCCTGGGACTTGGCCGCCACCGGAGCTGCTACCCCGGAGGACGAGCAGAATCCCCTCATCAAGCGGACCGCCGGCACGAAGATGTCGAAGACCGTGGACGGCCTCTACGTCGTCGAGGACTGCATGGCCGGCAAGTGGGCGCCCGGCGAGCGCGACGAGAAGATCGAGACCGTGACCAGGGCCGACGGCTACGGGACGAAGGTGCTGGTCGAAGAGGAGCCAGGATCCGGCGGCATCAGCCAGAATGACACGATCAGGAAGCGGATCCCGGGCTACCCCTTCGAGTCCATGAAGGTGACCGGCGAGAAGTACGTGCGGCTGGGACCGTTCGCGTCCCACGCCCAGCTCGGCAAGGTGGCCCTCGTCGACGGGGGCTGGGTGGAAGCCTATCTCCAGGAACTCCACGAGATGAAGCATGAGCCGCCGAAGTTCGTCGGCTACAAGGACCGCGCGGATTCCAGCTCGCTCGTCTTCAATTTCCTCTTCCCGAAGAAGGCGACGGGGGAAGCGCCGCCGACGCCGAAGGACGAGTCCTGGCAGAAGCAGATCCCCACGGTTGCGAACATCCCGGAGGACTGGCGCAAGCAATGGCCCGGCAACGGCCCCAAGGAAGACGGGCGGCCGCCGATCATCAACAACTTCGGAGACTGACCGCAGGATAGGTTGAAGGGAGAGAGAGTATGGGTGCGAACGACGAGTTCATCAAGATGACGGTCCGCGTGCGGAAGGACAGCTACCTGAGGATGCACGCGATCACCGAGGCACGAGGGGCGGACCACAACGCCTTCGTGAACCAGGCGCTCGATCGCCACATCGCCGTCGAGGAGAAGGCCGAGGCGCATCGGTCGCGGCTCCTTCGCAAGCAGGCGTAGAGCGCGCCGGGAAGCCATGAGGAAGGGGTAAACACTCCCCTGTTGTACCTGGGTCGGTGAGTCAGGACCTGCTAGCGAGTAACCATGCTGGACGATGGCCATCGGATCGTCGCGGGTGCCTGCCTCGTAGGGAGCCGGGTGGGGAATCCGGCCATGGCTTCTCAGCGCGCTCTCTCACCGACGGCCTACTGGCCTAAGCTGCCGTAAGCTCCGCTTCATATCTTCACATCTTCACTTTCCCGGCATAGTCTCGATTCGTCACCACTGTCTCGCGACGAGGTATGGGGGCCGGGTGAGTGCAGCGCCCGGCCCCCTGCAAGGGGTGGTGACGAGGAGGCGGTGGGAACGGTGCGAATCTACTTCGATTGCGAGACCAACGGCTTCTACCCGCCGAAGTATCAAGTCGTCGAAGTCGGCGTCATCGCCATCCACGAATCGAAAGAGATCGCGCGCTTCTCCTCCCTCGTCTACGCCAGCCCGGAAGCGATCGAGATCGGCAAAGACGCCTTCAAGGTGAACGGCATCAAGCCGGAGGACCTCGCTACGGCTCCGGAGGCCTCGGGCGTCGCCGCGTCGCTGCAGGCCTGGCTGCAGGCGCTCCTCGCGGTCTATCCCGACGCCAGCTATCACGCCTTCAACAATGCGTTCGACTTCGAGTTCCTCTGCGGCACTCCCTGGAACCTCGATCGGACGCGGGTAGGTGAGTGCGTCATGAAGGCCGCGATGGCGGCGATGGGCACGTTCCGCTGGCCGAAGCTCCGCGCGGCGGCCGAGTACTTCAAGCTCCAGTTCGAAGGTGAGGCCCATCGGGCGATGATCGACACGCTCATGGCGGCCATGATCTACGAGGAAATCATCCGGGCACGAAAGGCGGTGTCCGTGTGATGATCAACTCGACGCGGTGGCTCAAGGAAGTCACCGTGCCCCTGGTCTCCGAAGAGATCGAAGCCCTCCTCTGCTCTCCCAGCTGCAGCGATCCCCACCCCTGGCACGGCGGCAAGCCGAGGAAGGCGAAGATGGACGGCGGCAATCCCCACGACGTCTCTCAGGAAAACCGCCAGCACGGGAAGTTCGCCCCGGGCGCGAAGACGGCCGAGCCCACCGGATCCCCGCTCGATCCCGCGACCGGCGTCAAGCCTCCGCCCGCGCCGCACGAGATCCACAAGCAGAACATGGACAACCACAACAAGGCGGCGAAGGCCTGCCAGTCCATGGTGAAGCAGCACCTTGACCTCGCCAAGGTCGCCCTCTCGCCCGAGGACCGCCAGAACCACATCAACCAGGCGCGGCAGATGAAGGAGCTCGCCGCGAAGCACGTCACCGAGGCCGGCACGCACGCCCAGAAGATGAGCGAGGCGATGAAGCAGGCGATCCAGCAGCCCGCAGCGCCCGCGGCCGCGCCCAACGTCAGCCTCGGCAACGAGCAGCTCCTCAAGCGCACGAGCGACTTCATCAAGGGCCCGCCGCCCGTCCCGTCCCCGACCGGCGCGCAGAATATCCAAGCGGCCAAAGGCGTCCTCGCGCGGCAGTTTCCTCGCAAGTTTGATCCGAACAAGACGCAGACGATGCCGGCCGTGAAGGTGAAGCCGCCGACAAACACCCTCAAGCCGGTCCCGATGCCCAAGCCTAAGGCCGGTGGCGCATGAGCATGCCGCTGCAGGTCCGGACCTACCTCACGCCGCTCTACGCGCAGGCGCTGTCGGCGATCTACCAGTTCTACGACCAGACGCGCGACCCGTCCTACGCGCTCTCCCAGGACGTCGACATCTACGAAATCATGATGCGCGACCCCAAGATCTTCCAGGGGGTCCAGGAGCGCCTGCTCTCCGTCGCCGGCCCGAACTGGCGGGTTTTCGCGTTCAACAACTCGAAGGATCCCGCGGACATCGCGCTCGCGAAGCTGGTCGACGACGCCCTGCGGTTCGCGCCCCACTTCATCGATTCCAGACAGCGCTCGGCCACCGCGATCTTCCGAGGCCAATCCTGCGAGTTCATGGCCGGCAAGCGCAAGATGCTCCGCCTCGGGCAGGACAAGGTCGCCCGTAACTGGTGGATGTTCACCGAGTTCAAGAACATCGACCCGCGGCGCTTCACCTACCGCAACGTCCATGAGACGAAGGCCGACGGGACGAAGAGCGTCCGAACCGAGCTCTGGATGTCGACGCTCCCCATGTGGCAGGGCCCGACGCCCGTGAAGGGCATCGACTACGCGCAGCAGAAGCGCGACGGGGATCTCCCGTCGTCCCTCATGTCCTACGGCTATGCCAAGGTCGAGCATCCGGAATGGCTCTGCCGCGTGGTCTACAACGACGAGGAAGCGCGCCTGGGCTACGGCCGCGGCCTCGTCGACTGCCTGTACTTCTACCACTGGATCAAGCAGATCCTCCTCCGCGAAGGCCTCCAGGGCGTCGAGCGCTGGTCCCAGGGCATCGTAGTCGGCACCATGGACCCCGACCGCCCGGGCTCGCCGGATGCCCAGACGAACGCGGCCGAGCAGCAGAAGATGCTCGCCGCGCTCAGCGCGATGCGCTCGCGCCACGTTTACGTCCAGGGCCAGCACGACGACATCGAAGTGCTCCAGGGCGGCGGCGAAGGCCATCAGATGGTCATGGGCCTCATCGAATACGTCGATGACTGCATCATGGGCGTCTGCACGGGGGCCGTGCTCATGTCCTCGAAGTCCGCCGCCGGCGATGCCGGATCGCACGCCCGGGACGCCCAGGGCGCGAAGACCCAGAACAAGGTGATCATCGCGGACCAGCTGAAAATCGACGAAGACCAGTCCACCCAGATGGTCGGCATGTGGACTCGCCAGAACTGGCAGCTTCTCCGCGAAGTCGGTCGGGACCTCGGGCTCGACCTCCAGCACGCGCGGCCGCCGCAGATCCGGACCGTGGCCCCGAAGGAGATCAACCCCACGGACGCCGCGACCAGGTACTCCACGATCTGGCAGGCGAACCCGAAGATCAAGTTCCGCAAGGACGACTTCTACGAGTCCCTCGGCGAGACCCCGGTGAACGAGGAAGAGGACGAGTGGGTCGAGGGCGCGGATCCCGCCCAGGTCGCGAGCGCGGCCGGCAACCCCGGGAACGATCCCTCCCAGATGATGATGGAGGGCGCGGGCGGAGCTCCCGCTCCCGGCGGCGCAGCCGCTGTCCCCGCGCCGCCGACCACCCAGAGCGTCGCCCTGCGGTCGCGTGCGGGCATCAACCCCGAGGCGCTGGACAAGCTCGTCCAGGCGAAGGTCGAAGAGGCGATCGCCGCGCGCATGAGCGCCCTGCCCGCGCCGACGCCGGCGTCCCAGCCCGAGGACAGCCCCAAGATCGAAGAGACCGTGAAGTAGACGACTTAGGAGAATAATTATGCCCCCAGGTTCAAATCCAGGCGCCGTCGCTGTCCCGTTGGACCTCGCACGGTCGAGCGGTGGAAATATCTGGACGTGCTTCAAGACCGTCGCGCCCGCGACGTTCCTCGGCGCCACCCAGTACGTGGCGAACGGCATCGCCCCCACGCTCCTGCTTCGCAAGACCGGCGGCGTGAAGGAGACGCGCCCGCTGATCCTGGACCTCTCGCAGGACGGCACGGTCGCCGGCGGCATCATCAAGTGCGTCATCAAGGCGGACATCATCGACCGCAATACCACGCCCGCCCAGGGAACAGCCTGGCGGATGCGGAGCACCTCCATGGAGGTCGCCGCCTCGAAGCAGCCCGAGTTCACCGTCCTCGAGAACGCCGCGGCCACCGATGAGACCGGGGCCACGGCGGATCCGCGCACGATCTTCGACTCGACGATCTTCCAGACGGTCAGCGGCCTCGGGACCGGCTTCGTCTTCGACTTCAAGAACCGCGTCGTCCTGAAATCGGTCGGGTCGCTCCTGATCTACATCTTCTCGTCGACGCCGGCGCCGACGATGCGCGGAACGCTGTTGGTGGCGGAGGAGTAGTCGTGAAGTTCGCGGTGCGGGCCACCTGGAAGGAACGCTCCGGGTTCATGCTGGTCAACAAGGAAAAGGCCGTGACGATCGAGAAGAGGGACTTCATGCGGGCGCTCAAGACCGCGCAGCAGATGTTCAAGGGCTGCCAGATCGATATTCGCCAGATCCCCGAGGTGGCGCGTGGCAACTAGGACCTGGAGCGCAGCGGCTGACGCGAACTGGTCGGCCGTCTCGAGCTGGGACGGCGGTGCGTCGGTCCCCGCGACCACGGATGCGATCGTCTTCGACGCGACCAGCATCAAGAACTGCACCATCGACAACCTCGGCACCTGGAGCGGCGGCACGTTCACGATCGCGGCGACCTACTCCGGGATCATCTCGCAAAACACCGGGATCAACATCACGACCGCAGCCTACTCGCAGGCCGCCGGGACCTTCACGGCTCACGCGGCCGCGACGTTCACTTCGACGACTTACTCGGTTAGCGCGGGCGTGTTCACGCAAGGCGGCGTCTTTACCTGCACCACTTTCGGCGTCACCGGAAGCGGTACTTTCACAGGCGGCTCAGCGGGAATGACAACCGGTGCCCTGACCTTCAGTAATACAGCCTCGTTGACAGCGACGAGCGGCACGTGGTCCTGCAGCGGGAGCATGACGCTCGCGAACACGCCCACGTTCAACGCTCACGGCGGAACGATTGCGTTGGTCGCGAGCACGACAGTGACGATCAACATGTCGGGCGTGACGTTCAACCTCGTGACCATCAACATCACCGGAATCGGGTCCGGACTGACAATCTCGTCCGGCACCACGATTCCGCTCGGAGCAAGCCCGACCACGGTTACCGGCACCACGGTCGGCGGAACGTTGACTGTGACAGGTACCGTAACTGCAACGGGCACGTGGAACCATTCCGGAAGTCTTACCGTCTCCCCGACAACCGGTGTGATTAGCAGCGTCTCTACGATCATTCTGACCACGCCTCTTGGTGCGGTCACTTGGACCTATAATGCAACCGGCACGATTCCTTCTGGCCTTAATTTGACGTTCTCAGTTGGGGCCGCCAGCACGAACGGAATCTTCGTCAGTGCCGCCGCAACTTACGGCACCCTTCGCCTTGTCCCGACCGCCGATGCAGCGAGCGTTTCGCTTGGTGGAAGCGGATGCACGTTCAATGAGATGCGCTGTAACGACGGCGTTTTCACTGCAACGTTGACTGTCGTTGCAGGAACGACGCACACGATCAATACCATCACGATCGGTGGAGTCGCTGGGAAACTCGTTACGATCAACAGCAGTAGTGCTGGCACGCCGTTCACTTGGACAACGCCTTCCGGCAACAAGACCGTCAACTTCTGCTCGATCAAAGACTCGACAGTCGACGCAAGCCCGACGTGGCGCGCCCTCGACTCAACGAACGTGAGCGGCAACACGAACTGGGTCTTCGGCGCCCCCGCTGGCGCGAGCGGCCATCAACTTGGCCACCAGGGCGGCCATCAGGCGCCAGCGATCGACGACTACCAGGAGATCGTCGATTGAAGCTCACGAACGGCAAGCCGTCGGAAGCGAAGATCCCACTGGCCGAAGCGGCGGAGGTCCTCTACGACCAGTCTCTGGAGATCCGGGCAAAGAGCGTGCGGACCGACTTCGTGGTCGGAGGCCGCAAGCTGCATTTCTACGAGCGGCAGTACGAGGTCAGGGGTTCCGAGTCCAGGCCGGTCGGCACCTTCCCCAAGGTCTACCGCGACCCCGCCGAGCGCTTCACCCTCGAACCGCTGGGCGAAGCGGTTGGGGTCCTGATGCGGGGCGGCACGAACGGGCGGCTGTGCATCATCGGATTCTTTGCGGAGGTGACGAGTGCGGCCCGTCACTGACGTCCTCCGGACCGGCCAGTGGCGCGGCAAGCGCGCCTTCGTGATCGGCTCGGGCCCGTCCCTCAAGGGCTTCGACCGCGGGCACCTCGACGGCGAGCTGACGATCGCCTGCAATGAGGAGTACCGCAACCTGCGCGCGACGATCAACCTGGTCCAGGACGTGCGCCTGTTCGCCGGCGCGGAGGATGGGACGCCCGAGGTCACGCCGCTCAAGGACCGCAAGGACTGGTACCAGAATGGCTCCTGGCCGGTCTACTTCAAGGGCCATCCCGACCGCGAGGACATCGATGCGAACGACTTCATCTTCCAGGCCCATAGCTGCCACAAGCAGGACGCCCTCTTCAAGTGGGGAGAAAGCCTCGAAGGAGGACTCACCTACGGCGCCAATGTCGGTCTCGCGGCCCTGTCCCTCGCAGACGTGCTCGGCGCGAGCCCGATCTATCTGCTCGGCTTCGACTGCGGCTTCGGCCCCAAGCGAGAGACCCACTGCCATGCCCGGTATCCCGCCAACTGGGCGCTCCCCGAGAAGTCCCAGCAGGAAGTCTACGCCCGCTGGGTGAAGGAGTTCACGCAGCACGCGCCGGCCGTCAAGGGCAAGGTGATCGTCTGCGGCCCGTCGGCGCTGCAGTGCTTCAAGAAGATCAGCCATGGCGAGCTGCTCGAGGAGCTCCTGAAGTGATCCCGCCGCTCGTCTCGTGCGTCTGCCTGACGCGGAACCGCCCGCGCTTCCTCGCGAAGAGCATCGAGCTCTTCCAGGCCCAGACCTACCCGCACAAGGAGCTGATCATCGTCGACTCTGGCGAGCAGCAGATTGAGCTTCCCAACGATCCGCAAGTCCATCGCCTCCGTTTCACTCTTCCGTTCCCCCACGCCGAGCTTTACCGAAACGGCTGGAACGCCGCGAACGGCGAGTATCTCGCGACCTGGGACGACGACGACTGGCACGGTCCGGAGCGGCTCGCCCGCACGATCGCCAAGCTCGAAGAGTCCAAGGCCGACGCCGTCGGCCTGACCCCGATCATGGTTTTCACCGGGCGGGCGCCGGTCTTTGCCCAGTGGAAGCCCTCGACGATCCAGAAGTGGCACGACGACGGCGGCCGCTGGCTCCCCTGCAGCGACAACGCGATCGTGTGGCGCCAGTCGGCCTCCCAGCATGCGAGGCTCTTCGCTGACACGATAGGCCACTTCCGGCGCATGTATGACGCCGGCGCGAAATTCGACCGCATCGACAACGACGGGCTCTTCGTCTACGTGCGCCACTCAGATGCGATCTGGAAATTCGATCCGAACGAGCTCTGCGACCCGATCCCGCGGCCCGCGTGGATTCCCGACGACATGGTGGAGTTTTGGAGAGGAGTCCAGTGATCCTCAACCTCTTTCGACGCCTCTCGCGGGTTCCCTACCCGCAGACCGCTGGGGGGGTCATTTCGACCCCTCAGCGTATTACGCGACAGCTACCCATTCCCCCAGACGATGCGTCCGCTGGGCGGGGCGCAATGCTCTCCCGGCGGACGTTCTTCTCCTTCTTCGGGACCGGCGTCGTGATGCTGGCGAAGCCGGAGCTGTTTGTGCCGAAGCCGACGCGGCCGAAGTCGATCACGATCAACTTCAAGAAGACGGTTGAGGTTCGGTTCTGCTGGTCGGAGCTCGAAAAGGAGTGGCAGTTCTGGACCCTGATTCAAGGTAAGGAGCCCGGCCTGCTGCCGGTGATCCCGGAGGCGGCGGATGGGCAGGCGCTTTTCAGTGCGCCGTGGAGACCGATCGGTGAGTTGAAAGGGGCGTGGGGTTCGTGACCGCCCCGCTCTACGTCTCGTACTACACCCCAGACTACGCGACTCGCGCGAGGACGCTGGTCCGCTCCCTCAACAGGTTCGACCTGGACTACGTGGTCGAGCCGATCGCCGAGCAGGGCACGTGGCAGAAGGATAGCCAGTACAAGCCGCGCTTCATCTGGGACCAAATGGTCAAGCACTTCGACAAGGAGCTCGGCATCGGCCGCCCGATCGTCTGGATCGACGCCGACGCCGAGGTGAAGCTCCGCCCGTCCGCCTTCGAGCACATCGAGGCCGACGTGATGGCCTGCGAGTTCAAGAACGATGGGATGAACAAGATCGAGCTCCTCTCGGGCACGGTCTACTTCAAGAACAACGTGCGCTCCCAGCGCGTCGTCGACGCCTGGATCGAGGAGTGCTCCGCGAACCCCACCCTCTGGGACCAGAAGTGCCTGCGCAAGGCCATCGACCGCTTCCCGGACCTCAAGATCGGGTGGCTGCCGGTGACCTACTGCTTCATCTTCGACACGCACCGTCATTTGTTCCCGGATGCTGAGCCGGTGATTCTTCACTGGCAGGAATCGCGGGCGGCTCGGACCCGGAAACCCACAGTTTAGGAGCGACCATGCTTTACGTAGTCGCGGCGATCTTTTTCATTCTGGAGTTGGCCAAGCCCGGCTTCATCAATCACGGGATGGTGTGGGGACTGCTGTTCATCGCGCTCGGTCTTGCAGTTGGCGGTCCATCGTGGACCTTCTGGAAGAAAACGAGCTAAGCATGTTCGACGAGATTGATCTCCTGACGCGCACGGGCGAGTTCGTCGTCCGGGTCCGGACCCTGCCCTTCCAGATCCGACCCGAGGCGATCTGTTGGGGCGATCGCTTCTTCGTTCGCCGCGACGACGAGAAGTACTACGAGGGTTTTGTCGCGGTCGCGATGGGCGAGGTCACGCGCGTCCAGCCGCCTTCGCAGGCCACAGGAGAGCCCCAGACCTGCCCGCGGCGCGCGGAGGGCCCTGGCTACGGCGTCGAGGGAGCAGACCGCTGGGAGCTTAAGAACTGGAAGTTCACGGATCCAGAAGAGGCCAAGAAGGCCAACGACGCCGAGGCCCAGCGGAAGAACGCGGAAGCGAAGAGCAAAGGGCAGAGCGTCGTCTTCTCCTCCAATCCCCGCTACTGGCTCTGGCCCGGGCCCGGACCGACGCCGAGGACCTGCTCCTACTGCGGCTGCATCCACCCGGAGGACGTCCTGCGACTGAAGCGGGAATTCAAGTTCGAGGTGACGCGCTCGACGAAGAGCTACAAGGTCTACATCGAAGCCCCGGGGTACGGGATCGAGCAGGTGAACTCTCTCGCCAACATGCAGGCTGGCGTCGACCCCGTCGAGGCCTTCAGCAAGAACAAGGTGCAGGCGATCTATCCCCCGCTCAAGGCCTACTCGCCCCATTTCTCGCCTGATCAGTGGAGTGAGCTGCTGCGATGAAGACCAAAAAGAAAAAGACCAAGCGCAAGGTGCGCCGCTACAAGGTGAAGGGCAAGAACGGGATCGTCCATAGGGTGGTCGAGATCCTCGCCGACGAGTACCCGGTCGGCGACGGCTACGTGGGGATGGCGGAATGAAGATCTTCCTGACGGGCGCGTCCGGATTCGTCGGCATGCACGTCCTCGAAGCGCTGATCGCGGGCGGCCATGCCGTGATCTGCCCGCCTCACTACGAAGTGGATCTTCTCTCGGCGAGCGCGACGGAGGCCCGGATCCGCTACGCCGCACCGGACGTCGTCATCCACCTCGCGGCCATCGTGGGCGGCATCGGGGCGAACCAGGCCCGGCCGGCCGACTTCTGGCGGGACAACCTGCAGATGGGCCTCAACGTCCTGGAGGCCTGCCGCTCGGTGAAAGTTGGCCGCCTGGTCATCGCGGGGACGGCCTGCAGCTACCCCAAGCTCGCGCGGACGCCGTTCATCGAGGAGGCGCTCTTCACGGGCTACCCGGAGGAGACGAATGCGCCCTATGGCATCGCGAAGCTCGCCATCCTCGAGGGCGCCCGCGCCTACCGCCGGCAGCACGACCTGAAGACGATCTTCCTGGTCCCCACGAACATGTACGGGCCCGGGGACAACTTCGACCCCATGACCTCCCACGTGATCCCCGCCATGATCCGGAAGATGAGCGAGGCGCGCGAGCTGGGCCACCCCTGCGTCACCGTTTGGGGCGACGGCACGCCCACCCGAGACTTCCTCTACGTGAAGGATGCGGCCAAGGCCTTCGTCGCGGCCGTCGAGCGCGACGACGTCGCCGAGCCCCTCAACATCGGCTCTGGCGAAGAGGTCTCGATGTCCGACCTCGTCCAGAAGGTCCGCAAGATCGTCGGCTACGAGGGCGAGATCGAGTGGGACCTCACGAAGCCAAACGGCCAGCCCAGGCGCTGCCTCGACAGCGAGAAGGCCATGAAGCACCTGAAGTGGAGCGCGGAGACGAGGATCGAGGACGGCCTGCGCGAAACCTACCACTGGTACCTCCGGCAGGTGCAGACATGAGCTGCTACGACGAGGTCCTCAAGGTCGCGAACAGGGGCGCGGGCCCGATCGTCTTTAAGAGCGGCTGCTTCGACATCTTCCACGTCGGGCACCTCCGGATGCTGGAGTTCGCTGAGCAATTCGGGCGCGTCTTCGTGGGCGTTGGCTCGGATGAGACCGTCCGGCAGCTCAAGGGCCCGGACCGTCCCGTCTTCCCCCAGGACATCCGCGTCGAGGTGCTCAACGCTCTGCTGTGCGTCGACCACGCCTTCGTGCTGACCGAGCGGTGCGTCGGTCGAATCGATCACCGAGAGCTCCTGGAGGAGCTTCGTCCGAAGTACTGGATCCTACCGCCGACCGATAAGGCCCTGAGCGAGAAACGGGCGATCGCTGAGGATCTTGGGATAGAGATCCTGCTCAAGGACGAGTACGAGGGGTGCTCGTCTACGTCGCTCCAGCCATTCTTGAGGTGAACCATGGAACGCCACACGCTGGTCGCCACCTTCCCGGACGAGATCAAGGTCCTCCGCGAGCAGGGACGCCTGGACGGGCACTGGGTGAACGTGAAGGAGCACTGCATCACCGAGGCGCGGGCGGCCGCCGTCCTCGCCAGCCTGCTCGGGCTCAAGCCGGCGGATACCTGGGATCTGATCATCGCGGCGCTCCTCCACGACTGGAACAAGCGCAACGAGCGTGAGGCGGCGATCGCCAAGGGACACGAGGCCTACAACGAGCAGGCGACCGCGAGCGGGCAGCGCCTCCGGGAGATGGGCTACTCGGAGCGCGTCGTGCGCCTCACGGAGGCGGTGGGGCACGCCGCCCTCAACGATCTGACGATGAAGCCGAGCGATTTCCTCTCGCGCGTAGCCCACTATCTCGACACGATCACCCAGGACGATCGGATCGTGACGGTCGACGAGCGCATGGACGCCCTCGAGGCCGCGCCGCGGTACAAGGAGCTGAACGAGTCGGGGCGGGCCATCCTCGCCGGCCGGACATACTTCGACGTCCAGCGCGAGGTCGGGAAGGCCTTCGAGAAGGAGATCCAGGACAAGCTCCAGGGCCGGCCCGTCGTGACCTCTATCCGGCGTCACCTGAAGCAGCTGCGCCACTTCGTATGCTTCCCCTGCGCGGATCCGAAGCGCGGCTACGAGTGCGCGGTCGCGTGGAAGGCCAAGGGCTACGAGCCGCTGGTCATGGCCTACCCGATGGACTGGCGGGCCGCAGCCCTCCCGATCGACCCCGCGAGCGGCATCGAGCTCATGGAGAAGCCGGCGCCGTGGCCGGGCTACTACCAGGTCATCAACGACATCTGCGCGGAGGCCTTCCGGCGCGGGGCGGACCTCGTCACCTGCATCGGGGACGACATGGACCCGCCGGAGCAGGGCGCGGCCATCCACTCCGAGATGTACTTCGCCCGCTTCGCGATGGGCCTCGGCGTCATGCAATGCACCGGCGATCGGCAGGGGGAGAAGATCGAAGGCCGCGTGAACGCCGAGCGGATCTGCGGCTCGCCGACCTTCGGGAAGGCCTGGAACGACAACGCCTTCTTGGGCGCGGGGCCGTTCGGGGCATTCCCGCTCAAGTCCTACTACGGGGACGAGCTG
>Ga0070697_100001275_pt1 | contig 19011 bp, 23 predicted proteins | sample KBSK1501metaG_FD_65475 | JGI IMG/M metagenome (GOLD analysis project Ga0070697, IMG submission 65475) | Corn, switchgrass and miscanthus rhizosphere microbial communities from Kellogg Biological Station, Michigan, USA - KBS K1-50-1 metaG | ecosystem: Host-associated > Plants > Roots >... | reverse complement strand
ATTAACCGCAAAGAGCGCCAGGAACGCAAAGGTTTCGCAAAGAGTTGAACCCAGGAAACCACGTGTTTCTACCTGAGTTATTCTTTGTACAGCCAGGCACCCGCAATCGCTCCCAACGAGTACTCCACCAGTCCCCAGACCAGCAAAAATACAATCGTGCTGCCGGGAAGTCCCATGAACACGCTGTTTATTGTCCCGCTGTAAAAATAGACGCCAAACCACGCAAAGAATCCGGCGATCAGAGCGGTCTTTACGCCGGGACCTAACCGTGTTCTGATGCATGCATAGCCCAGTACAAGCACAATGCCCATAACAAATGTCAGCCCCACTGCGACGCCGATTGCGCTGCCGGCGGGTTGAAGGGGAAAGTTATGTTTGCTCGCAAACTCCTGCATCTGACTTTCCAAAACCTTTGCGTTTAGCACCCACTCGCCGATGTTCAGTACCAGTCCGGCCAATAATCCGCCAAGGACTACACGTCCTAAGTTTATGTTACTCATCTCGGGCTCCTTTTTGGGGGGTTAGGGATCCGCATCGCCTTTTGAGGCTGGAGGGTTTATCACAGGATTGATTTGAAGACCAGTGTTATTGAGTCGCAGTAACATCTACAGCCCGCTTCTTGCGAACCGTGTAAAGCACCATTCCGATCACGTTCGCGCCTATAACCACCGCGATTATCTTTACTGCAAACGTCAAAGGGCTGGGGACGTGGGTAATGGGAATCAGCGTGAAATAACCCGCGACCACCGACACCAGGAAACCCGACACCGCAGCCACCTTTAGCCAAAGCGGAGCCTTAACGCCGAATCGCTTTATCGCCACCAGCGGGATGGCGAAGAGCACCATATAAATTAGGGCATAAAAAGTTGTGGCAGCGTTGTCCTGTAACTGAAAAGCTTCCTGCTCCTTCACGCCGATAAGACTGGCGAGGCTGAATGCCAACGTTACCAAACCCACAAATAGTATCGAATTCACTGGTGTTTTATGCCGTTGATGCAAACGCGCAAACCATGCCGGCAACAGGTTGTCCCAGCCAGCCACCATCGGCAAACGTGTGTTACCGGCGAAGTAGATGCTCATTAAAGCGATCTGCCGAGCCGCGACGCCGAAGATAGTGAGCGAGACCAGCATCGATACCCAGCCAAACGAACTAAAACCTAGGCTCAGGACTTGCGGTATCGGACCGATTAGATCGACTTTGTCCGGAGAGACGAAGGCCAGCACCGAGCCGGTTCCCAGGATGAACATCAGCGCGATGATCGGGGCAGAGATCAAAACTGAGCGGCTGATATTGCGAGCAGGCGCGCGACATTCACCGGCGAGAATCGCGATGTATTCAAAGCCTGAGAGCGCGCCCACCGCAAGTTTGCTGAAGACGTTGATATTGTAAGTGTTGAAGTCTGGAACGCTGGTAGAAAAAGGGTGGTAATTAGCTAGCGTGCCCCGGCCGGCGGTAATGAAGGGCAACAGGATTAGAGTTGCGAAGGTCAGGAGCAACAGCGCGCCACCGAAATTCTGGACCCACTTGCCGAGCGTCAGGCCTCGTCTTGACGCCGCAATCATTACTACCATTAACAGTGTGCAGATCAGCACCGTCATTAACTTGTTTTCGTGCATCCAGTCAGCGCGTGGTCCGATGGCGTAGGCAATGTTTTTCTTGATGATCAGGCCGATGCCTGACATCACCAGAATGCCAAAGATCCATAGATTCCATGCCAGCATGAAGGCGACGAAGTCGTTGAAGGCCAGCTTGGCCCATTGATAGACGCCGCCTTCCAATGGCATCAGGCGATTTAGAAAAATAACGACTGCGGCCAGCGGGAGATAAAAAGTGATGATAGCGAGCAGCCAGAAGACCATCTGGTTATCGCCGAGCTTGGCTGCCCAACCCACCCAGATCGTTCCCACTACGAAAACAATCTGAGTTAAAACCAGGTCGAAAAGGCCCAGTTCCCTTTTTAAGACTGCGCTACGAGATTCAACATCTCGCTCGAGCTCGGCGAGTGCGGGAGGTGGAGCAGTTTGCGTATCGGAGGTCAAGGTGGTTTTAACTGCCGAATGCGTTGGATTCCCTGGTGCAAATAAAATGGACTAGTGAAAAACTGCGAGCGATCCACGAAATCACCGCCACGAAAGGAAACGTTTATTCGTGTTGTTTCGTGTGATTTCGTGGATCGTGTTATCTCCCCCGCGGAAAGGCCAACCACTCTTTCAGTAGCCTGCTAAGTTCTTTTTAGGCCGACGAGGTATGGTCGTGAACAATGCGCCAGCCTTGCTTCGTCCGTCTCAGGATTAGAGTGAATCTGCCATGTGGCTCGTCATTGGCTCTTTTCAGATGCCAACGGCCCAGCACAATCGCGGCGTCACTTCCAACCGGCGTGATTTCAAGATCAGCGAAAGTCAACGTGCCCATCTTTTCGCGAGAGTTGTAATTTTTCTTGTAACGGTCGAGTACCGTTTGCCAGCCGCGACTGACGTTATCGCCGGAAACAAAGACAGTGTCCGGAGAGCGGGCATAGCCATCCATGTAACCTTCAACGTCTCCGCGATTCCAGGCGTCGCGCTGCGCTTCCAGCACCGCCCGAACATTCACGGCGATCCTGCCTTCGCGTTTGTTTGGTTTGGCCGAACTTTGGGCTTGTATCGATATGGGAATGATCGCAACAAGGAGAAGCGCCGCCGAAAGCGAATTACGCCACATGATTTGTTTGTCCTTTAGAGCGATTAGGAGTTGGATACTGTCTGGCGGCGACGACTATAAAGGCAGTCAGTCTCGGCGGGCAAGGACTTTGCCCGATAGGACCTGTATGACTTATGGGACCTATTTAAGGTCAAGCTGGGCTAAAAGTAGCGATAGTGCCCGATGATCTTCCAGGCCAGCAGCACATCTTCTACTCTCGCGCCCGCGCCAATATTGTGCACGATCAAATAGTTCTGATCTGGTCCAGACGAGAGGTTGGTAAGGATCCCTATATGCTCTACACCCTCGCTTAGTTCCCAGGCCACCACGTCACCGGGTTGATAGTCAGCCCGATTGTTGGTGACAGGCAGAGATTTACCCCGGCGATCGAACCAGGTCGTGAGGTTCAAAACGCGGCGGTGATCGATGTTGGTGTCAGTACCGCGGGCTCCCCATCTCCGCGGATATTCAGACCAGGCGCGCGTCATGTCTTCGTGAACTTCCTTTTGCAGATCGATCCCTGCCTTGCGAAAAGCCCGTACGACGACATCGGAGCAAACTCCGGTATCGCTGGGAACGTCGCCGTTTGGATAATCAATTCTGACCCACGAAGGATCGTAGCCGGTGGTCACTTTACTCTGCTCAACCGCTGCATCTATTAATTGTTTCAGCTGAGGTGAAACGCTTGCCGGCAAAGGTCTGGCGACTGGCGACGGCGCTGGGGCCGGCGCCAGGGCGGCCAATCTGCCAGGTGGTTCGGGCCGGTGACAGGCGGCAGCGGAGCACAAAACCAAACACCCTGGCAAAACGTAGGGCCAGATTGAGGAAGCCAGCTTATTCTGCATACTTGCTTAACCAGGCCTTTATATCTTCCCGCATCGGCGGCACAAATTCGTGTGCCGCGTCATAACTTCTAAACTCCACTCTCGGCGCGCGCAGCCTGAGTCGTTCTTCGTAGTCGGCCACGCGTGCCGGAGGATAGTATTCGTCGCGGGTTCCGGCCAGATGAAACACGCGGGCTTGCGTGGGTTTGTAGGATTCGCTGGTCTCCCAATCACCTGGCAGGCCGCCACAGATTCCTACAACACCGCTGAGATCATTGGGGTGTGTAAACGCAAACCGGTAGTTGAGCGCGCACGTTTGGGAGAAACCGAGCAAGAAGATTTGTCCAGGATCGGCGACGCCTAGGTTGATGAGTGCATGCTTCAAGTCCAATAGCGCCTGATGATGAATCGCGACCGACTCTTCCGGCTTAAAGTTAGTCAACCATCCAAAACCGAAACGCAAAGGACCGCCCGGCTCTTTCGGTTCTTTGATGTGCTGATGAAAACCCTGTAACGACGCAATTGCGAAATTCTCCGGCGCCATCTGTTGCGCCTCGCGCATCATCTGCCGCTTGTTTGCTCCATATCCGTGCAACCCGATCAGGAGCGGCGCAGGTAAAACAGCCGGTTTGTGCAGGTCGTAATAGAGGTTGATTTCCGCCCTCAGGAAGCGGTCGAGATTGCCAGTTTGGCGTGATTCGTTATCACTCATTTGCGAAAACTTATAGCAGATAGTGAACCTTCACAGGTAGTTTCCCAAAGAACAGTTCGTGGGCGCGGCACTTCGGGCCAGGATGCCCGCGGTCCCAGAGTACACGTCGATTTTCCCGCTCGCGGTGCGCGGTTGAGTAACAGGCTCAGTGTCTGTCGCTTCGTTGCATTCGCTTCTAAGGAAAGTTACGATGCCTGCAAACGTTTATCCGATAACAATCGAACCACGAGAGAGGTGCGCGCGATGAAATTTCCTGGTGGATTTAATATTCAACAAATGATGAAGCAAGCCCAGGTCATGCAGGAGAAGATGCAGAAGGAGATGGAGGAGCTGCATGTAGAAGCCTCAGCCGGCGGCGGAGTGGTCAGTGTCGGGATGAAAGGGAATCATGAAATAGTTTCCTTGAAGATCGATCCCGAGGCCGTCAAAGAAGGCGACGTCGAAATGCTTCAGGACATGATCATCGCGGCCATCAACGAAGCCAACCGCAAAGTTGATGAGGCAATGAAAGGCAAACTGGGCGGGATGTTGCCGCCAGGACTGGGCGGATTGCTCGGTTAGCGCGACTCTAAATTTCAGTTATCCTTTGGTCTTTGGCCTTTGGTCTTCGGACCTGGAGGGTTTTACTAAGACCAAAGTCCAAAGTCCAAAGACCCTAGACCAAATGTTGGAATACGCCGAGCCGGTCACAAAACTAATCGACGAACTAAAACGACTGCCCAGCATCGGGCACAAGTCTGCGCAGCGGCTGGCGTTTCACATTATGCGCACGCCCGAGATTGAACTCGAACGCCTGGTTACGGCGATCCGCGAAGTAAAACAACGTATTGTTCTTTGCTCTGTATGTAACAACCTGACTGACATTGACCCGTGTCGCATCTGCGCTTCTACCTCGCGCGATCACTCGGTGATTTGTGTGGTTGAAGAACCTCATAGCATGGTGGCCGTCGAGAAGACCCGAAGCTTCAAAGGCGTCTACCATGTGCTTCATGGAAGTCTCTCGCCAATTCGCCACATTGGTCCCAACGAACTTCACCTGGCTAATCTGCTGCCGCGTCTCAAGCCGGAAAACAACGATGGGGTTGAGGTGAGCGAGATCATCCTGGCTACCAATCCCACCACCGAGGGCGAGGCTACAGCCAATTACATCAGCCGCTTATTAAAGCCCCTTGGCCTGCGCGTAACCCGGATTGCGATGGGAATGCCGGTGGGAAGCGATCTGGAATACGTGGATGAAGTAACGATGGATAAGGCGCTGGAAAATAGGCACGAAATCTGAGTGCGCGCGCGCGCGCGCGCGCGCGCGCGTGTTTGCGCGTCTTCGCCCTGTTGAAAAACTAAGAACGATCCACGAAATCACACGAAGCAGCACGAACAGAATCCTCAGTTCGAGTCATTTCGTGAACTTTAGTGGATCGTCTTATTCCCAGAGAGTACGACTCGCGTATTTCCCGCTAGAAGCGAACGTGCTCAAGCGGCGCTTCCTTCTTGCAATCGCTACAGGCGTCGCCGCTGTCGTACATGTGCGCGTCAAACTCAACCAGTGATCTGATCGGGACGTCGCCCAGCCTGTCCGGCGCCGAAGTGAAACGAACTATGGCGCCGCAGCCGATGACCTTCGAGCCGAGTGTTTTCACCAGCTCAAGTGTCTCTTCGATTGCGTGACCGCTTCTGATAATGTCGTCAACAATAATGCAGGGATTCACCTCGCCTTTGTTTACATACTGCCGAAACATTCGATTACCCCCCTCCTGCTCAGCCCAGTAGATTTGTTCCGCGCTCAACGCGTCGCGCACGCCGAATGCGACCGGGATGCCTCCTGAGCTGGGACTGATAACCGCAACCTTAGGCAACTGGCTCGAGATATCTCGATCTACCCGAAACTTTCTGCTCAAGCCCACCGCCAACACCCGCGCGGTGTCGTAATAACGAAAGGCCAGCGGCATCTGAAAGTAGTGGGGTGAATGCTTGCCGTTTGGATAGACGAAGTGGCCTTCGCGAAAAGCGCCAGTGCGCTTCAGGATCTCCATTACAGTGTCGGACGACGGAATCAGATCAACCATTTTCTTCTCCAGAAGTAAGTGATGAGTAATGAGTTGAAGCGACCGCGGACCGACGACCGATGACCGGCGACTGAAGAGATTCGAAACCTCGGTCATCGGTCGTCGGTCTGCGGTCGTTACACCTCATCACTCATTACTACGGGATTGCGCTGCACAGCATACATCAATCCTGTGGCCCTGCTCCATCATTAAGAGCGCGTTTTAATAACTGCGCCTGATCCTTTGGTAACTCATGAGGTAATTCATTCAGAAAAAACCAGGCTGCTTTTTGGATCTCATAATTGAGTTCGTTTGTATCTCCAATGGCCCGGGCCGTGAAGACTATCTCGACTTGCCTCGGGGTGGTGAAAGCTCTCGTCCTGAACAGCTCCACTTTTTCAATTTCCAGCCCCACCTCTTCGCGTAACTCCCGGCGTAGAGCTTCCTCGGGTTGTTCGCCTTCTTCCATGAAGCCTCCAGGCATGCCCCACCCGGTACCGGGTCGAAAGCGGTGTTTGAGTAACAACACGCGACCCTGCTTATCGGTAATTACTGCCCCCGCAGTAACAGCGAAACGAGGGTGACTTAGTCGCATGGTCCAGCGCCGCAGTTTCTTTGGGACTCGACGCCAGATCACTCCGAGTAGATCATTTAGCATTGGCGGCCAGCATAACAAAAGACCGGCGGACAGCGACAGGAGGTTCGGGGGTTCAGTAGTCTAACGTTTTGTTCAGTCGATAAAAACGATCCATCATTGACGCCGATTTGATCCACTCGGTAAGATTCATGGTGCAATCACCACAACGTCCGGGGAAAGTTAACCAGCAGCTATGACAGCAACTGCCTCCGAAGCCAGCTCCAGCGAGCAAGGATCTGCCACCAACGCGACGGCGCCGGTCCCCAAACGAATCACCAACGCGCAGACTGTATGTAACGAGAAGAACGCTAAGGGGAAACTGTGCAACGGGCATCTTAAGCAACTGCGGACCGCCGGCGAAGCTGCGGAAATTCACTTGCGCGGTGACGATGTACTCTTCAAGTGTCAAACCTGCGGCACGCTGTACATGGGTCCACCACTGGGACACGTAAGAGATCCCCAAAAGCAAAGCCGTTTTGTCGAAGCGGAGCTTTCGGCCCTGCTGCAGGCCGCCGGGGGCACCCTGCCGGTGGTTAAGAAAGATGCCAGAGGCGTCTTCATCATGGAGACTACAGGTCACGCGCCGGCAGCAACCACCACACCGGCTCCAGCCGCACCAACTCCAGCTGCGAAGGCCGCTGCACCAGTCACAGCGAAGCCCGCAGCACCCCCGGCGCAAAAATCTGCGGCTCCTAAAGCCGGAGCAGAACCTGATCGCAAACTGATGAAGCGCTACACCTATGCGGGTGTGGTGGATACGGGTCCCGTTGCCGGTGAGACCTTTGAACAAAAAGTTGCCAGGCTCAAAGCCGTCGCAGCGGGAGCGAAGAAGCGCGCCGAGGAAGGCGGGGACCAAACTGCAGCCGCCGCGCCGGTCGCGGCAGATTCACCGCTGGTGGCGGCAGTGATTGAACCATGATTGCAGCACCGGAACCTGAAACCACCGGCGTCGCGGATGCCGGTGCTTCTGCTTCGGCGCCAACTGCGCCGGCCGCCGCGCCAAAGCCAACTGGTCAGGCCGATCGCACACTGATGAACAGATCCACTTACTGCGGCGTCAAAGACACTGGCCCAGTTTCGGGAGAGACTTTCGAACAAAAAGTCGAACGCCTACGGGCGTTGGCCGCGGCAGCCAAGCAACGCGCAGACGGTGGCTGAAGAACTTATCCGCAGATTACGCAGATTCAGAACTTAGGCAGTTAAGTTGAGTGACGGGCCCTTCCAAACAGTTAACCTCAATCACTCAATTTAGCTGCCTTAGCTCTTAATCTGCGTAATCTGCGGATGATCTTTCTTCAGGTCAAAGCGGCTGTGCCTCGCGAATATTTTGCTTCCATCAGCGTGTGACAGACGACCGCCATCACGATAATCGCGCCTCCAATTAGCGCCCACTTCGTTGGCCGTTCGCCCAGCACCAAATAAACCCAGATCGGATTCAGAACGGGTTCGACATACCCCACGATCCCGGCGTCCAGCGAACGAACACCGCGGGCCATCGCAACCGTAAACAGCGTATAGGCCAGACCAATCTGAACCACCCCCAGGTAGAGCACGCTCAACGAATCGTGCATGTTCATTTGAGGAAGCGCCCTGATACCGGCGGGCGCGGCAAAAAGCACCAGCAACAGGTTTCCATAGATCACCGATGAGGCTCGATTCACTGAACGCGATTTCGAATGACGCAGCAAAAGGAAGTAACACGCGAAACAAAGACCCGACGCCAGCGCCAGCAAATTACCGGTCACGTCCTGAGGCCGCAGCTTGCCGACAAAGAACAACGACATTCCAATCACGCATGCGGTCACGACTATCAGATCCCGCCGCCGAAATTTTTCCTTGTAGATTAGGGGCTCGAGGATCAGGAGGTAGACTGGCGCCGTGTACTGCAGAAAGATCGCGTTCGCGGCTGTGGTCTCCTTGGTAGCCAGCACAAAAAGGAGCAGCAAAGCAGCGTAAAGCACTGACGCCAGCGCGGTAACTTTATTTAGCCCGAAGCCTTCATGCCTGGTGAAGATGGCAACTGTGATTGCCGCCAGCAGTGAGCGGCCAAAGGAGAGCTCCAGCCCGGAAAGCGAGGTCCATTTAATGAAGAGGCCGCCGGTGCTCCAGAGCACGGCTGCCGCGATGACGAACAGCAGTGGTGAAACTTTAGAAGAACTACTCGAAGCCTTCTTCACTTTTTTGCTTCAACGATCGCAAGTACTTCCCAAATACGCCATTCCAGGGCGGGATGACGATGGAGACAGCGCCTAATGCCTTGGCCTGGCACGCCAATCGGATAAGTGGCTTGGGTTCGGTAGTATCGATATAGCCAAACTCCTTGATCTGCTTGCCCTCACGCACCGCCACGTCGGTAAGCTTTTCAGCCCCACCAAGTATTCCGACCCAACAGGTACCGCACGACGCCGAACGGCATTCAACCGGGATGGGACCTTCCGGCCGGCGCGGATCGATTTCGCGCCAGTTGCGGGTGCGATCGTCTGCTGCGCCCCAGGCCATATCCTGATCGTGGTTCATCTTGTACCTGGCGCGTTCGTCAGCCTCATCGTAGGTAATGGTCCACTTCTTATCAATCGTCCTGAGGAAACCCAGGAAACCCTGACTGTCGTCCACCGCACGATCGCGCAAAACCTGCTCGGGAGATCTCTTCGCAACCTTGCGGTCCAGCAACATCTCACCTTTCGCATTGCGGAATGCCGGCAGGCCGGCCTGCTGCACAGTCATGAAGGCTACGGCGGTTATCCCCACCAGCAACGATTCGTCGACTTTCAAGGATCTAGCGAGATCGCTGGCCACCTTCAGAATCTGGTCGGAAAGCAAACTGTCTGAAGTTTTGTAATCGGCTGCAAACTCTTCGACAGCTTTTTTTACTTCGGGCCAGTAGCGATGGCCGTAGAGGAATTTATGGGATGAATCGATTTGATCCTTGAGCGGGTAGACCCCCTTCATCAGCAATTGCCGGGCAAGTTCGGCGGCGTCTTCTGCCTGTTGAAAAGCCTGAAACAATGAAAGCGGATAGAACGCAAACCAGATCTGCGTGGCGTTCTTGTCAACCTCATGAATCGAGCGCAAGAGTGTGGTTAAGGTAGCCGCCCACGCCTCTTCGCCGTGTTGATGAAGCCAGCTCTCGAATGGGGTCTCGGTGATTGTGTCGGTTTTTGTGCTCATCATAGGAAACGGTGATTATAGCGACGCGTAGTCCAATGTCCAAAGAGGTCAAGCAGTTTCGTCGCTTTCCAGGCTAAATGCGTTGACAAGAATCGAGCGGGCTAGTAAAAGTCGACTTACAAATAGCTACCACCCAAGTTCGAAACCATCGTCTGGAAAACCCACAGTGGAGAACGCCCAAGATGAGTACTGAAGAACCCGCTACCGCCAAAGCCGGAAAAACATTTGATAGTGCCTTCGGCTTTTCTTTTGCCATTGCCATCGGATTAATTCTCTTCATAGCGGGCTTGATTATCAGCCTCATCGTAGGTGGGGGCACAAGCCTGGGACTGATCTTCGGCATCCCGCTGCTAATTGCCGGTCTGGCGGTGCCGCTCATCATGATGCGCGATCAGTTTAAGCAAAGTGACGTTGCTGGACCCTGCCCTTATTGTGGGGCACCCATCAAAACATCGGACGCAACTATTAGATTGGAATGTCCGGCTTGTCGCCGGCTGATTGTGGTCAAGGATATGAAGCTGTATCCGGGGGAAACGAACTAAGGTGATCGCAGAAACAGAGGTCAGAAGTCGGAGGTCAGAGGTCAGTAAGAGGAGTTGGTTCCTATTCTACTGACCTCTGATCTCCGATCTCTGACCTCTAGTTAATTTACCGGCAGCCAGCCTCTGGTCCAGTAGTCATTGAGCGTCAAGGCGAAAAGAATCGCCAGCCAGAATAAGGCCGAAGCAAAAACCACCCAGATTAGCCGGGAGCTGTAGCGAACGTGCATGAAATAGAGCACGACCAGCGTAGCTTTGATCACCGCAATCGTCAGTGCCACAATCACATTCAATTGCCCGGGAAAATCCTGTAAGCCGGCCCACACAGTGAGTGCGGTCCCCACCATCAAGGCGAGAAAAATCATGAGGTAAATTTTTATAGAAACGATATGTTCGCTCATTTAAGTAGGACAGATTAATTATCTGTCATGAGTTCCTGAACACGCTGTTTCCTAACCACCGTGTTCCAAGTGCCGGCCTAACAAATAAAGCAACGGAAACAGGAATATCCAGATGATATCAACGAAGTGCCAATACAGCCCCGAGATCTCGATCGGGCTGTGATACTCAGGGCCGAAACGCCCTTTCCAGGATAAATAAAGAAGCACCAGCATTAATCCAACTCCGATGATCATGTGCACCGCGTGCATGCCGGTCATCGCAAAATAGATCCAATAAAACATCTCGACGTGCCTGACGGTGGCTCCCGGAAGGAGATGGAGCTTATGTTTGTCGTATGGGGTCCCGTGCTCCTGTATCTGTGGATTGAAAGGGTTACTGGCTATCAGCTGTCCGGGGATTAAGTGATCGACGTATTTGTCGCGGTATTCGACAGCCTTGATTCCCAGAAACGTCAAACCCAGCCCGATTGTCAGCACCAGGCAAATAATCAGGTTGCGATTCTTACCAGTCTGCGCGCTGTAAACGGCCAGGGCCATCGTCAGACTGCTAAGAATAAGGACGACGGTATTAACCGCGCCGAGCGTAAGGTCGAGGTGGTTGCTGGCCGAGGCAAAGTCTGCCGGATAGGTGGTCCGGTAAAGCGTATATGCGAAGAACATTGCACCAAAGAACATGATTTCGGTAACCAGGAAAACCCACATTCCCAGCGTTCCCGCCTCGCGCTGCTGCTCCATGTTCTCGAAATGGTGCTGCAGCGCGGGATGGCCGTGTTCATGCTCGACTACTAGACCTTCTGCCACTTTCTTCTCCATTCACACTCAGCGGTCTGACTCCTGGATCTGAGATCTGAAATCTGAAATCTGAGATCTGAGATCTGAAATCCGAGATCTGAAATCCGAAATCTAAAATCGCAACCTACGGCTTTCCGTTAATAATCACATCCGCATCACCCAAAGTTGCTTCTTCCTTGTATGTCCCCACCACCCGGGTTTCTTCCGGCGGAGCAAACTCATATGCCTCCCAGGTAACGATTGGGGTGGTCAGGAAATTCTCAGTCGGTGGTGGCGAAGCAGTTCTCCATTCCAGACCGGGAAGATGCCAGGGATTCGCTTCGGCGCGCTTGCCATAGCGCATTGACCACACCAGGTAAATCAACGGCACCAATAACCCAAACCCTAAAATCGAGGCGCCAGCCGAAGAGAGCACATTAAATACCTGAAACTCCGGCGGGTAAGCGTGGTACCGGCGGGGCATCCCCAGGTAGCCGGCCACAAACTGCGGCAGAAACGTCAGGTTAAACCCAACGAAGATAACCAGCGCTGAGAATCGCCCCCATCCTTCGGGATACATCCGCCCGCTAATCTTTGGCCACCAGTAATGCAATCCGCCGAGGTAACCAAACAGCGCGCCGCCCACCATGATGTAGTGGAAATGCGCCACGATGAAATAGGTGTCACTCACGTGCACGTCGATCGCCAGCGCCGCCAGAAACAGTCCAGTCATCCCACCGACAGTAAACAGTCCAATGAAGCCAAGCGCGTAAAGCATCGGCGTGTCGTATGAGATTGAGCCTTTGTAGAGCGTCGCCGTCCAATTAAAGACCTTGATTGCCGAAGGAATTGCCACCGCAAAACTCAAAAACGAAAAGACCAATCCCGCATAGACTGACTGGCTGGCGACAAACAGATGGTGCCCCCAGACAAGAAAACCAAACACCGCGATAGCCAGACTTGAAAAAGCGACAAACGTATAGCCAAAAATATTCTTGCGCGAAAAGTTGGCAATCAGTTCGCTTACCACGCCCATGCTGGGCAGGACCATGATGTAAACCGCCGGGTGGGAATAGAACCAGAAGAGATGCTGAAACAGCACCGGATCTCCTCCCGTCGCCGGATCGAAAATCCCCACGTGCGTCAATCGCTCAAACGCCAGCAGCAGAATGGTGATTGCCACTACCGGGGTGCCCAGGATCATTACCAACGAAGTGGCATAGTGTGCCCAGATGAAGAGCGGCAGTCGGAACCAGGTCATTCCCGGGGCCCGCATCGTGTGGATAGTTACGATGAAGTTCAGCCCTGTCAGAATTGACGAAAAACCACTGACGAAGATTCCCAGACCGGCCGCGATCACATAAGAGTTGGAATAGGTGGTGCTGTAGGGCGCGTAAAACGTCCAGCCTGTATCCACGCCACCGGCGAGCAAAGCGTAGATCGTGATGATTCCGCCCAGCAGGTAGATATACCAGCTGAGCAGGTTGATGCGCGGAAACGCCAGGTCCTTGGCGCCGATCATCAGCGGCACCAGAAAATTGCCGAGCGTGGCCGGGATCGACGGGATCAGGAAGAAGAAAATCATGATGATCCCGTGCTGGGTAAAGACCTTGTTATAAGTCGTCGATGAAAGCAGATCGCCTTGCGGTGTCAGCAGCTCCAACCGAATGAACATTGCATAGAGGCCGCCGATGAAAAAGAAAAACGAGATCGAGCCGAGATAGAGCAGCGCAATACGTTTATGGTCCTTCGTGAGCAGCCACGACTTAAGACCATACTGCGCGTTGATATAGTTCACGCGCGCTGCCGATGGTGTTTCGAAAGTTTCTATTGCTTTCATAATCCTTGATGCAACTACTGCTTATTAGCCGGCGACGAAGCTGTGGCCGCGGTCGGCACCTGCGCCTTCGGACTCGGTCCGGCTGCACTTGGCGCCCCCGATGGCGCAGATCCAGAAGTTGTAGTCTGCAGTGACTTAATAAATGACATGATCTGGATCAACTGCTCCGGAGTCACCTGTCCCTGAAACGTCGGCATGATTGGACCAAACCCGGAAACTATCTTTGCTTGCGGATTCTCAATCGACTCGCGCACGTAAGCTTCGTCGGCGGTTAGAGTCTGACCGTTTGTCAGAAAAACCTGCCGCCCGAAGAGTCCCACGAGCGCCGGACCGCGGCCTCCTTCGCCGTTTGCCCCATGACATGAAACACACCCAAGCGACTGGAACAGTTGCTGGCCTGCGACTGCCGGTGATTGCTGGGCGGCATTCCCACTCAACCAGTTATCAAACTCGGAAGGCTGCATGACGATTACTGAACCAATCATTCCGGAGTGATTCATCCCGCAATACTCGGCGCAGAACAGATGGTAGGTTCCGGGCGTGGTAGCTTCAAACCACTGCGTCGTGTACCTGCCCGGCAACACGTCGGCTTTCATGCGGAAAGCCGGAACGAAAAAGTCGTGAATCGTGTCTTCGGCAGTCATTATCAGTTTTATCTTCCGGCCAACCGGAACGTGCAGCTCATTTATTTCCCGCTGCCCGGTTGAATGCTGGATCTTCCACATCCACTGCTTGCCGACAACATAAACCTCGACCGCATTCTGCGGTGGGCGATACATCTGGAAATAGAGCTGAGCCCCCCAGCCAAACATGCTCATCGCGATAACGAATGGAATAACTGACCAGAGCGTCTCCAGTTTGTGCGAGCCGGCAATAGGGCGAGGAATTTCAAATGGGGAGCGACGGCGATACTTGATAACGAAGAAAACCAGCACGCCTGCAATCAGCAGGGTAAAGAAAACCGTGACGCCCGAAAGATAAAAATAGAGCGCATCAACCTGCCCTGAAAGCGTGGAAGCACTCGGTGGTATAAATGGAATCCAGGGTGTCTGCATAGAAATCTAAGCCGCGCCTCCGGCCGGCAAATCAACCCGGCGACCACCGCGCTTACGGAGCGCCAGCAACAAGCCGACGATAGCGATCACTGTCACAACTCCTGCGACCCGCATCAGGTTCATCACCGCGGCGCCGTACTTTCCGGTAGCCGGATCGTAGTGAAAGCAATACAGCAACAACTGATCAACCGGCGACCCAATCTTGTTTTCCGCCGCCTCGATCAGGCCCAGGCGCAGGTCGCGCGGAGCGTATTCGATTCCGTAGAAGTATCGGGCCAGCTTACCTTGCGGCGTGGCGACGAAAATTCCGCTGGCATGCGCAAACTGATTGGTGGCCACATCGAAGTGGTAACGAAAGCCAACGGCATCGGTGATAGCTTTAATGTTGGCCTCGTCACCCGTCAGAAAATGCCAACCGCTGGCGGCGCCAGAACGCTTCGCTTCGGGCAAGTAGTCGACGTAAGTCTTCTTCTTGGCGGCAGCGAGCGCAGGAGTTTCGCGCGGATCGAAACTCACGGTAACAACGTCAAACTCTTCGCCGGGCTTGAAAGCCATTACCTTGAATGCGGTCACCATGCCGTTCAGCACCTGATTGCAAAGCATTGGACACTGGTAGTAGACCAGCGACAGCACCACCGGTTTCTTTCCAAAGTAACTGCCAAGTTTTACGCTCTCGCCATTTTCATTGCGAAACACGAGGTCGAGCGGCAGTTGTTCATTAAGCTTCTGATCTATCCCCACACCATTGAGAGCTCCCGGCAAACCACTCGGGGCGCGAGCCTCATAAGGACGAGAACTGTAGAGCGGCGAGTTACTCTTCGGTACCAGCTGGCCGTAAGCAGTGAGCAGTGAGCAGTGGGCAGTGAGCAGTAGTAGGAAGATATTGGACATAAACAGTGAGCTCTTTACTGCCCACTGCCCACTGCCCACTGCCCACTCTCGGCTGTTCTTTGCTTCCTGCCTTACTCTCATTTTTCCTTCCCCGTCACACGCCCTGAGCTTGCTGCTGTTGGTAAAGAGATGCCTGGCGGGTTGCCGGAATCTTTATCTGGTGCGCGCACCGGCAGCGTCTGACCTTCGAACAGTGCATCTATGGCCTTGTCAATCGGCATACATGCCGGACGCCGGGCCACTTCAGATTGATCACTGTGCCGATCATCCGCGTGCTCGATATCACTGCCTTTGCAATTCAGTTGACGTTCCCATTGTTCGCGAAGGACCTTGTACTCGGCGTCCGGCTCCCTTGTCTCAAGTTTCACCCACTGGCCATCAGCCAGCTTTACGCCAAAGCCCGGTGCTGCCTGCAGTCGCGGCTCCGGTGGCAATCGCTCTTCCTTGGTCATCGCCATCGGCCCTGCCGGCGGCTCCTTCTCCTGCGCGTTGAAGAATCTGAACATACCCCACATAAGAACCTGGACGATGAGTCCAAATATCGTCAGGCCCACAACGAACTTCAGAATTCCTCCAATGTTGACGTCGTCGGTTTCGTGCGTCACATCGACGTTCTTGATGTGCGACACGTCCGGAGTTTCCGTAGCGTGCCCGTGGCCTTTATGTCCGTTGTGACCGTTTTTAGCCATTCTTCACTCAGTGCTCCACGTGCGCGTGCTTCTGCGCCAGGACCGATTCATACTGCGGATCATTAATCGGAATTAATGGCCGTTGAGCCAGTGCCCGGGCAAACATCGCCAGCCAGAGACCGCCGATTCCTATTGGAGCAACAATGTCCATCCAGCTAACGTGAAAATGCTCGTGGGTGAATGCCGGAGTGATCGTCCAGAACAGATCAAACAAGCGCATCACCAAAATCAAGACCGCCACAATCACCAGCTTACCGGCATTGCGCTTCAATGAGCGCGACAATAAGAACAGAAACGGAAAAGCAAAGTGCAGCACTATGACCACGAGAGCAAGTACACCCCAGGCGCCATTTATTCTGGGTAGATACCAATGAATCTCCTCGGGCAAATTTCCTGACCAGACAATTAAGAATTGCGAGAAAGCGAAATAGGACCAGAGCATTACCAGCGCCAACAAAAGTTTGCCAAGGTCGTGAAAGTGTAGATGAGCGACAATTCTGTTCATCGGCTCATGACCGGCCAGCGCCGCCATCACCGCAATCACGAAAGCCAGAGCACTTAACGCCCACGAAGCCAGGAAGATAAAACCGTATATGGTGGAATACCATTCAGGCTCGAGCGACATAAACCAATCAATCGCAGCGAACGTGACCGCAAAAATCAATAAGACCATTCCCGGTCCGCTGAGCGTTGTCATGCGCTTCGCATATTGGCGCTCGGCAGTCCTGTCCTGGAGTGTGGACCAGCGGTTCAGAAAGAACGCCAGCGTGATCCAGACCGCGAAAAAGATCACGGCCCGAATCGTAAAAAACCGCAGATTCAGATACCTGGCTTTCCCCGCCAGCACTGGATGGCTGGCAAGTTCCTCCGCGTCGGTCCAGCGATAAATCCAGTGTGCGCCGAGCAGGATCGGAATGAAGAGAATCAGCATCAGCGGAAGAGTCCGCGTTGCCGCTTCGAGCACACGCCGGATTACCAATCCCCAGCCTCCGCCGGTCAGGTGTTGCAGCATCAAGAGCGCCAGCGATCCGATGGAGATTCCTACCCAAAAGGAAAAAGCGAATAGGTAGGAATGGAAAAACTGCCTGCGATCCAGCAGGAACCCCACGGCTAACAATACGGCAAAGACAGCACCGACAATCAACGCGCGCTGCCGAATACGTTGCACCGATGCAGGTGCGGCGTAGGAGGCGATCATCATTATGGATGTCCTCCCGGATGAGGCGTCGCAGCGGATGCTGGCACTTTGGTTCCCGTTGTTTCGGCCGGTTGCTGAACGGCCTGGCTCAATTGCAAGGCCCGGATGTAGGCGACGATAGCCCACCGATCCTGTGGCGGAATTTGCGGAGCATAACTCGGCATCGCGCCCCAGCCATTGCTGATCGCGTCAAAGAAGTGGCCCACGGGCGCCTGCCGTAACCTGTCGTCATTAAACGAAGCTGCCCTGCGAAAGCCGCGTCTGACAATCATCCCGTCGCCGTTGCCCGTCAATCCGTGACACGCTGTACAAAAGATTTCATAACGCTCTTTTCCACGTTGTACGGTTTCTTTAGTCACGGCAATTGGAAACACTTCAACATCGTCCGGATAGGCGGCTGCGCCTTGAAGTGCCGGGCCGGCAGCCAGGGCGGGTTGCGTTCCCGTCGTTGGCGCCTGCGTCCCGGGAATAGTGGAGTTGGCCCGGCCGGCCTTCTTGCCGGTAAAAAATTCGGTATCGGTTTTTAGAAAACCTCGCGGCACGGTGCCTTCAATCGGCTGCCGGGACGACAGCCCGTCTCTAAAGAAAGTTGATGAACGATACGGTTTCATCTTCGGCTGGTCCTGCATGTCGCGTCTACAGGAAGCAGTGAGCAGTAAGCAGTGAGCAGTGAGCAGCAGTACAAAAACAGTGCGCAGCGGGTTCTTGCTGCTCACTGCTAACTGCTCACTGCTCACTGTTTCCTTACACTTCAACATCACAAACGTCTTTTGCTCCCAGCGTTTTCATAAACTGAGTTGCTTCACTGTATTTGAACTTTGGATCGTTGGCCTCAATCACCAGGAAGAAGCGGTCGCGTGTGGCCAGCGCAAAATTGGGGGCATTGAACACCGGATGATAGGGCTGCGGCAGCTTGTTCAGCATCAGCATCCCCAGGACCGCCGCGAACGCCGCGCACAATACCGTCGTCTCAAATGTAATCGGAATGAATGCAGGCCAACTGTTGTAGGGCTTGCCGCCAACATTCAACGGATAATCGATCACTTCCATCCAGTACTGCATAAAGAAGCCGCCCAGCCCGCCGAGGATTCCACCAGCCAAAACAATTAGCGGCAGCGTCGTGCGGGTGAAGCCGATTGCTTCGTCGAGTTCTTCAATCGGATAGGGCGAATAACCATTGATTCGCCGGTAGCCGGCTTCATGCGTACGGCGCGCAGCGGCGACCAGGGCCGACGGATTATCAAACTCGGCCATGATCCCGTAGAGCGCATGAGCTCCGCGGCCATGAACGTGCGAAGTCCCTGACGCCTGATGATGAAAAGGCTCAGGATCTTCCAGATCGTGTTCCCACGGCTCTTCCTGTTTGTCGTCTTCAGCCATTGCGACTACACCTTGTAAAGCAAACTGTTAGTTTGCGTCGCGTGCGATAGAATAAACTACCGATTTACCTCGAGCCCCGGCGCTTTCAACGCCACCGCAAACTAACAGTTTGCGTTACGTTTATTCCTCAACTTCCGCTTCCGGCAAGATCGTGCGCATCTCGAAGATCGAAATCATGGGCAGG
>Ga0070697_100001274_pt1 | contig 19026 bp, 15 predicted proteins | sample KBSK1501metaG_FD_65475 | JGI IMG/M metagenome (GOLD analysis project Ga0070697, IMG submission 65475) | Corn, switchgrass and miscanthus rhizosphere microbial communities from Kellogg Biological Station, Michigan, USA - KBS K1-50-1 metaG | ecosystem: Host-associated > Plants > Roots >... | reverse complement strand
TGAACCCGAGCGCGCGGCCGGCGTCCCGCAGCGCCATCCGCGGCCGGTACGAGATCACGTTGGCCACCTGGGCGGCCCGGTCCCGGCCGTAGGTGCGGTAGACGTACTGGATGACCTCCTCGCGGCGGCGGTGCTCGATGTCCAGGTCGATGTCGGGCGGGCCGTCCCGGCCCTCGGACAGGAACCGCTCGAACAGCAGGTGGTGCGAGACCGGATCGACGTTGGTGATGCCGAGCGCGAAGCAGACCGCCGAGTTCGCCGCGGACCCGCGCCCCTGGCACAAGATGTCGCTGTCCTCGCAGAACTCCACGATGTCGTGCACGATAAGGAAGTAGCCGGGGAATTCGAGGCGCTCGATCACCTCGAGCTCCCTGGCGATCTGGGTGTGCGCGCCAGGCACCCGTTCGGCCCCTGCGGACCCGTACCGGCCGGGAGCCTTGCGGGCGACCAGCTCGCGTAGCCAGGAAGCCTCGGTGTGCCCGGGCGGGACCGGGAAGTCGGGCAGGCGGGGGGCGATCACCTTGAAGTCGAACGCGCACTGGCGGCCCAGCTCGACGGTGCGCTCCAGGACACCCGGGTATCTCCGCAGCCGCGCGGCCATCTCCTCGCCGGAGCGCAGGTAGGCGGTGCCCGCCGCGGGTAGCCAGCCGTCCATGTCGGCCAGGCTGCGCCGGGCCCGGATCGCGGCCAGCGCCTGGCCGAGCCTGGCCTGCGCGGGCGCCGCGAAGTGGACGTTGCCGGTGGCCACCACGCCGAGGTCGGCCAGCGCCGCCAGGCGGGCCAGCATGTCGTTGCGCTCGTCGTCGCCCGGGTCGTGCTGGCAGGTCAGCTCCACCATCACGTTCTCATGCCCGAACATCTGAGTCAGCGCGGCCAGTTCCCGCCAGGCCGCCTCCGGGCCACCGTTAGCGAGCGCAGCGGGTACCGATCCTTTGCGGCACCCGGTCAGCACCACCCAGTGGCCGCCGTGCGCGGCGGCCAGCGCTTCGGTGTCGTAGACCGGGCGCCCCTTCTCGCCGCCGGCCAGCTGGGCGGCGCTGATCACGGCGCACAGCCGCCGGTAACCTTCCGGGTCGCGGGCCAGAACGAGCAGGTGACGGCCTTCCGGGTCGGGTTCGCCGTTCTGGCCTTTAGACAGTCCGACGCTGAGCTCGGCGCCGAACACCGTGCCCAGCTTCGGGCCGCCCTGGCCGGCGAGCCGCCGCGCGGCCTGGGCGAACTGCGGCACCCCGTACATCCCGTCATGGTCGGTGAGGGCGAGCACCTCGATCCCGAGCCGGGCCGCCTCGGCGACCAGCTCGCCGGGGGTGGCCGCGCCGTCCAGGAAGCTGAACGAGGAGTGGCAGTGCAGTTCGGCCCAGGGCACCGACCCGGCCGGCCGGGGTGCGGGGCGGCGGCGGGCGGCCGGAGGTGCCTCCGGCGCGGCCCCCGTCCCCCAGGACATCCGGCGCTGCAGCTCCCGCCAGGAGACCGGCGGATTGTCCCAGCCCACTTAACCAGTACCCGGCTTCGACCAGCCAGCGGCCGTCCTGGAGGACCGCCAGCCAGGCCCGGCCGTCCTCGGTGGCCAGCTGGAACCGGGCGCACCGGCGCGCGGCGGACGGGTCCCACCAGCGCTCGGACAGCGGCCAGGGACCGGCCCAGCCGGTGATCCGCCGCGGCGGATCACCGCGCACCGCCAGCCGGGCGGGCGCGGCCGAGACCGCGCAGCGGCCGCTGACGGTGACGGCCCGGCCGGCGTCGTCGGTCACCTCCGCCTCGCGGGCGGCGGGAAAGACCAGGCCGGGTGCTGCCCCCCTGACCCGGCCGGGCCAGGGCCGGCCCGCGGGCAGGCGGGGCTCGGTTTTCTCGCCGAACGGGATGGGTGTCACCTGGTCGCTAGCGTTCCTGCCGCCGCCGAGGACGGGGCGCAGCACGGCCTCGTGCCCGAGCATGGCCTGCACCCGCATGGCGGCCCGGGCCACCTGGTCGCTGACCAAGGTCTCCCCCCACAGCGCGAGTTGCTGCCCGGTGGCGCGGACGAGGAGGTCCGGCACCAGCCGCAGCGCGATGATGCCGCCCGGGGTGTTCTCTTCGCCCGGGGCGGCAGGCTGCCAGCCGTCGAGCTGCCAGCGGACCCGGTCGGCGACCGCGGTCGCGGACAGCAGCCCGTCGTGCCGCCACCGCCTGCTGCTCTCCTGCCCGTCCGCCCATGTGGCCTTGACCTGCACCCGGACGCAGGTCAGCCCGCGGGCGGCCAGGCCGTCGTGCAGCCGTCCGGCTAGCGCCTTGGCCGCGAAGACCACCGGCTCGGCCCGCGGTTCCGGCGGGTCGAACCGGTGCGCCACGGACAGGTCCGCGGGCGGCGGGCGGGTCGCGAGTGGCCGGGAGTCCAGGCCGCGGGCCAGCCGGTGCGCACCCTCCCCCGCGTCGCCGAACCTGCTGGCCACGTCGCGGACGGGCAGCGCGGCGAAATCGGCGAGCGTGCGCAAGCCCAGCCGGACCAGCAGTGCGGCCAGGTCCTGGCCGGCCGGGTCCCGGCCGGCCAGGACGCCCGTCGGCTGGGCGGCCAGGAACCGCGCCGTCCCGCCCGGCGGCACGGTCCGGCCGTCCCGGGCGGCGAGGAGCGCGGCGAACAACCCGTCCGCGACGCCGACCTGGCTCTCGACGCCGAGGTCCGCCAGCGCGGCGGTGATCCTGGCGGCCAGCGCCGCCTCGCCGCCGAAGTAGCGGGCCGGACCGCGGGCGCCGAACGCGCACACCCCCGGCTCCACCACCTCCACGTCCGGGCAGAACCCGGTCACCGCGGCGATCACCCGTTCGTGCCGTTGCGCCGTCTGGGGGTCCGGGCCGGCGCTCAGGTCAGTACCGCGCAGATCCGGGCAGGTCACGACCATGACCCGCGGTGGCGTGCCCGTGTTCACGGCGGCCCCGCGGGCGCTCACCCGCTCACCATGTGCAGGGCGGGCGCGGCTCCCGGGGGGTCTTGGAGAACATCGAACGGGAGGTCGGCGGGGTCGGCCACGGCGACGCCGCCGTCCTCGCCGGGCAGCCAGAGCCAGCACGTCCGCGTCATGGCCGCCTCCCCGCGGCCGTCCGCCACCACCTGCGCGCAGCAGGCCCGCAGCCGCCCGTGCCCGTCGCCGAGCCCGGTCCACCGCTGGCTGGCGACGCGCAGCCGCAGCTGCGCCCCGGGCCAGTCCCCGGCCACGAGCAGCACGCCCCGCCCGCGCCGCAGCGTCGCCTCAAGACGCTGCCTGACCTGCGCCGACGTCGGCGTTCTGGCGGGCGGGCGGAGCAGGACGAGCTCGCAACCGTCGAGCAGCGACGCCACCACCTGCGGCCAGGACGGGCCCGGCTCGGGGACCAGCAGGGTCCGTCCGGCGTCCAGGCCGAGGGCCGCGGCCGCCAGCACCCCGGCCTCGGGTATTCCGGCGATCCCGCACCACGCTCCGTCCGCCGACGCGGCGGCCGCGAGGGCCAGGCAGAGCAGGCCGAATTCCGCCACGGCCACCACCGACCCGCGCGCCAGCCCGCCCCGCGGCAGCAGCCCGCGCAGCGCGGGCAGCGCGGGCAGCACCGGTAGTCCTGGGACGACCCTCAAGGGTCCTGTATTCCCTGGGGCCATGGCGCTGGGAGCCGCGAATGACCCAGGCTGTCCCGCCGTCATCCACCTGGTTTCCGCAGGCGCGCTCCCCACCTCGCTAATTATCGAACAGAAGTTCGGCTATGTCAAGGTGCAGGTCAGGCGCTTGGTGAACGCGATCTGAACACGGGGCGAAAGGTACGTATCAGGCCAGGGTGAGGCGACTCCGTCTCATCGAGAGCACGGCCTGGCCGGGGCTCTCGGCGCGGCGCGAGCGCATGGCGGGGGGTTATGCGGCGCCGCGGCAGGGAAATGGGGGACTTCCGATGAACGGAAGATACGTCGGCTACCTGGCCGGGGACGACCCGCTGCACGGCTTCCTGAGCCGGATCATCCGCGACCTCATGGAGGTGCGCGAGGCCCACCCGGCCTTCCGCGCCTTCCGGCTGTCCGGCAGCAACGTGGTCTACGCCTACCAGGAGAAGTTCAGCGGCACCAGGGTCATCTGCAAGTTCTACGGGCCCCGGTTCGCCGACCTGGACAAGGCCGCCTGGATGGCCCGCCAGGAGTACGAGGGGCTCAAGACGCTGCGCCGGTACAACCTGATCGGGTCGCCGCACCACGTGATCAGGCCGCTGGGCTTCAGCCGCGACATCAACGGCGTGCTGGCGGTCGAGTATTACCCCGGCGAGGAGTTCAGTCAGGCGATCGCGCGCGCCACCCTGCACCGGGACGACCGGCACCTCTACCGGCGGCTGACCGCGCTGGCTTCCTTCCTGGCCACCCAGCACGACCGGACGGCCAACGGGACCGCCGTCGATTTCGGCGCCGACTGCAACTACCTCGACACCGTCACGGGCCGGCTCAGGAAGGCCCACCGCATCGGGTCCGACGACGCCGGCGAACTGGCCCGGCTGCGGGACCGCTGGCGCGACCTGCCCCTGATGTGGCAGGACCAGCAGGTCTGGCTGCACGGCGACGCGACGCCGGCCAACTTCCTGTTCGGGGACGGCATGGACGTCGCGGCGATCGACCTGGAACGGATGAAGCGCGGCGACCGGATGTTCGACGTCGGGCGGGTCGCGGGCGAACTGCAGCACGCGTTCATGCGCGACTCAGGCGACCGGCATCGTGCTGACCCCTTCATCGGGCACTTCCTGTGGGAGTACAGCGGCCGCTTCCAGGACCGCCAGGCCATGTTCGAGTCGGTCAAGGCCCGCGCGCCCTACTACATGGCGCTGAACCTGCTGCGGATCGCCAGGAACGACTACATCGACGAGAACTATGGCGGACGGCTGGTCAGCCAGGCCAAGCGTCTGCTGCGGGCGGCCTGAGCCGCCGGATCAGGGGGGCCGCTGGCATCGGGCCCGTTCGGGCAAGATGCATGCATGGACATCCGAGCGGTCGCGTTCGACGCCAACGGCACCCTGGTCAGGATCCTGACCGAGGACGGCATGGAGGAGATCTTCCGCGCCGCCGCGCACTTCCTCACCTACCAGGGCATCGACCTATGCCGGGACCAGGTCAGGGAGCTGTACTTCGCGATCATGGCGGAGCAGCAGCAGGCCAGCCCGGAGGAGCATGCCGAGTTCGACGCCGTCGGCATCTGGCGCCGCGTCATCGCCGAGCATCAGACCGCCTTCACCCGTGCCCTGCCTGCCGCCAAGCTCGAGCAGATGCCGCTGTTCCTGGCCGAGATGTCCCGCGGCATCTCACGCCGCCGGCTGGGCCTGTACCCGCACGCCCGCGAGGTGCTCGACGTCCTGCGCGAGCGCTACCCGCTCGCGCTGGTCACCGACGCGCAGAGCCCGTACGCGCGCGCCGAACTGCACCGGGTCGGCCTGCTGGACTACTTCGACCCGATCGTGGTGTCCGGCGACCACGGCTACCGCAAGCCGGACCGGCGGCTATTCCAGGCTGCGCTGGACGGGATGAACGTGGCCGCCGCCAACGCGATGTACGTCGGCAACGACATGCACCGGGACATCTTCGGCGCCCGGGAGGCCGGCCTGACCACGGTGATGTTCGATTCCGACCAGGGCAAGAAGGCCTACCGGGACTGCGTCCCCGACTACACGATCACCGACCTCCGCGACCTGCTCGCGATACTCGGCGTGCAGGAGTGACGGATGAGGTGGCGGGGCGGGTGGGGGCGGGCGCGCAGGGCGGGCGCGGGGCCGTGGTGGTCAATGGAGCGGGCGAATACATAACGAGCTACATAATCCGTACGATGCGGGCGGATGCGCGGGCCGCATACTTTGAAATCTCGGCGAGGTACGGGCTGTGCCAGAACGCAATATTGTTGCTGCTAAGAGCGCTTCTGGCAGGGAGGGCAGCCCACCTCGCCGATCCATCAGGTCCCGGTGACAGCGCTCGCTCCGGGGCCTACTTTGCGTGACTTAGGCTCGTTCCCCCCGGGAATCGGCCCCTCAGGTTTACGCTGAGGATGTTGCCGGCGCCTGAGGGAAACTGACGTGGACGAGATCCGGGCCCATCTGCCCGAGGAACCGAATACCTTCATTGGCCGGGAACGGGAACTCGTCGAGCTACGCCAGTTGCTGCACCGGACGCGCGCGCTGACGCTGTGCGGGCCCGGGGGCATTGGCAAGACCCGGCTCGCGCTGCGCCTGCTGGCCTCGGCCGCGGCGGAGTACCCGGACGGGGTCTGGTTCGTGGAGCTGGCCGACCTGCGGCAGCTTGACCTACAGCAGGCCGACCTGGTGATCTCGCGCGTCGCGGCGGTCATCGGGATCACCGAGGAGGCCGGCCGCCCGCTGCTGGAGACGCTCGGCGACGCGCTGCGGTCGCGGCGGATGCTGCTGGCCCTGGACAACTGCGAGCACCTGCTCGACGCGTGCGCACAGGTCTGCCGGCACCTGCTGGCCAGCGCGCCGGGGCTGCGGCTGCTGAACACCAGCCGGGAGCCGCTATCGGTCGCGGCCGAGACGATCTGGCGGGTGCCGCCGCTGTCGGTGGCCCCGGCGGGCGCGAACCCGGCGGCGGCCGCCCCGGGCGCCGAGCGCTACGAGGCGGTCCGGCTGTTCGCCGACCGGGCCGCGGCGTCCCGGCCCGGGTTCACGGTCGGACCGGACAACGTCGCGGCCGTCACCGCGATCTGCCGGGCGCTGGACGGCATGCCGCTGGCGATCGAGCTGGCCGCGGCCCGGGTCCGGGCGCTGTCGGTGGAGCAGATCGCGGCCCGGCTGGACGACAGGTTCGGGCTGCTGACCACGGGCGACCGGTCGGCCGCGCCCCGCCAGCGGACCCTGCGCGCCGCCATCGAGTGGAGCTATGAGCTGCTCACCGGCCCGGAACGGGCGCTGTTCCGGCGGCTGGCCGTCTTCACCGGGTGGTCGCTTGAGATGGCCGAGCAGGTGTGCGGGGACGAGGAGATCCCGGCCGCCGAGGTGTTCGGCCTGACCGCCGCGCTGGTGGACAAGTCGCTGGTCGTGCTCGATCCCGAGCTGCTCGGCCAGGCGCGGTACCGGATGCTGGACACGATCAGGGAGTACGCGGCGCGGCGCCTGTCCCAGGCCGGGGAGGCGGCGGCGTTCCGCCACAGGCTCCGCGACTACGCGATCCGGACCGCCGAGAACAGCATGGCGATCGGGATGGCCCGCGTCCCGGCCCCGTGGCCGACCCGGGTGGACGTCTTCCGCCGCTACGACGTCGACGCCGGCAACGTGGCCCAGGTACTGAACTGGTGCCTGGAGCAGGGCGACGCCGAGGCGGGGCTGCGGATCTGCACCGCGGTCAGCCCGTGCTGGATCGTCTGGGGAACGTTCGGCGAGGGCGGCGAATGGCTGCGCTCGTTCCTGGCCCTGGACATGACCGGGGTTCCGGCCCGGATCCAGGGCGCGGCCACCGTGGTGCGCGGGCAGCTCGCCTTGTCCAGCGATCCGGCCGCCGCCTGGTCGCTGGGCACCGAAGGGCTGAAGCTGTGCCGCGAGGCCGACGACCCGTACTGGATCGCGGTGGGCCTGAACCTGCTGGCCGAGATCGCCCTGCACACCAGGCGGATCGACGAGGCGGCGGCCAGCGCGGACGAGGCGCTGGCCATCGCGCAGGCGGCCGGTGACGGCTGGAACGAGGGTTACGCGCTCGGCACCCGGGCCGCCATCGCGGCCCGCCGCGGCAAGCTGCGCGATGCCGAGCAGCAGGCCACCGCCTCGGTGGCGGTGATGCGACGGATCGACCAGCAGTGGGGCGCCGCCCGCGCCCTGCTGGGCCTGGGTGACCTGGCCAGGTTCCGCAACCACCCGGGCGAGGCGCACGGCTGGTACGTGGAGGCGCTGGCCATCCTGCGGGAGATCGGCGCCCGGCCGGAGATCGCGCGCTGCCTGGCCGGGCTCGGCCGGGTCGCCATGGACCTCGGCGCGATCGAGCAGGCCCGGCGGCACCTGACCAGGAGCCTGCGGCTCAGCCACGCCACCGGCGCGCGCATCGGCGTGGCCCGCAGCCTGGAGGCCTTCGCCGCGCTGACCGGGCACGAAGGCCGCCCCGAGCTGGCCGTACAGCTGGCCGGGGCGGCGACCGCGCTGCGCGAGACGGCCGGCCTGCGGCCGTTGTCCGGTGCGCGCGTCGAGGCGTTGCTGGCTCCGGCGCGGCGCCTCGGCGATGCCGTCGTGGCCCGGTTGTGGGCCAGCGGCATGGCGCTGACCAGCGAGGCCGCGGTCGCGCTGGCGCTGGACGCGCCGGTCAAGCCCGCGCCGTCAGCGGCTCCGCCCAGCGGGAAGGGCCCGGCCGGCGAGAGCCCGGCGCTGACCGTGGTGGGCCGCTACCGGGTGGCTTCGGCGCCGCCGAGCTCGCTGACCCAGCGGGAGTACCAGATCGCAGAGCTGGTGGCCAGCGGCCTGTCCAATAAGGCCATCGCGGCCGAGCTCTCCATCAGCCACACCACCGCGGCCAGGCACGTGGCCAACATCATGCACAAGCTGGGCTTCAACTCACGCAGCCAGATCGCCGCGTGGGTGGCGGACCGGGCGCAGGGACCCGGCCGGGCGGGCGGCCCAGCCGAGCCCGGGTAGGGCGGCGGGGCACGCGCCGGGTCCGTTCGGGATGAATGTTAACGTCGGGGGCCGGCCGGTGAACCTGAACATGCGGGCCCCGCGTTCGAGCGGGGCCGGGTTTGCCGTGAAGCGGTGCGCGCCCACTCCCCACCCCTCCGCCGGGTCGGACACCCAGACCGGCTCGAAGCCGCCTGCGGCGAACCAGTCGCAGATCCGCGGCACCAGGTCCGGCTCCCGCCGGCCGCGGGTCCAGATCACCGTGCCGCCGTGCGCGCACAGCTGGGTGCAGAAGCCGATCGTGCGCCGCACGTCGTCGTCGGTCACGTTGCCGAACACCCCGCAGACCAGCGCCACCCGGATCTGGTCCTGGACCGCCGCCAGGCGGCGGGCGAGCGGGGTGCCTGGCTCGTCGTAGTCGTGGTGCCAGGCGTGCCAGTCCATCTCGGTCACACCACTCATGCTACGGAAGTGACAGGTGATGGTTCGCGGACGGGTCACGGAGCTTGGCCGGGATGAAATCCTGCTGGATAGGGCTACCGCCGGATAATTTTCTGCGGACTGGCCTGCCTGCGGTAGAAATAATCATTTGACAGGTGTATCAGATGCGCCAAGCCGCTCTCTGAGTTAGAAACGGATGATTATCACCCGGACCGAGGTGCTGATCATGGTGGAGAACAGGCTAGCCGGAACCGGCCATGCGTGACGACCCGCATGTCGTCGCGCTCGTGACCCGCGCGTCCGGGGGGGACCAGGACGCGTGGTACGAGCTTGTCGACCGCTATGCACCGCTGGTGTATACAATCTGCACCCGGTACCGGCTGAGCAATCATGACATCGAGGACGTGGGACAGAATGTCTGGCTCTTGCTGGTGGAGCAGCTCGGCAAGCTCCGCGAGCCGGCCGCGTTGCCGGGCTGGCTGGCGACGACCACCGCGCGCGAATGCCTGCGCGTCGTGACGGCGGCGAGTAAAGCCGAGCGGCTGGGTACAGGCCTAGACGACTCGGTGCTTTTCGTGGACGACACGGTGATCGACGAGGAGATCTTGATGGCTGAGCGGAACGCCGCGCTGCGCGCGGCCTTCGCCGAGCTGCCGCCCCGTTGCCGGCAACTGCTGTCGATGCTCGTCAGCGACCCGCCGCACTCCTACGCGGAGATCCACGCCGAGCTCGGTATCCCGATCGGCAGCATCGGGCCGCAGCGGGCCCGCTGCCTGGATCGGCTGCGCCGGTCGAGCGCTCTCGCCGCCTTCGGAGAGGGCGAGGAAAAGATCGACATACGGGGAGGCGAGCCAGGTGCGTGACGACTGGAACGATGACCGGCTCCTGGGGGTCTTGAGCCAGGCGCTGAAGGCTCGCCAGGCCGTTCCCTCGTGGTTCATCGAGACGGGCAAGAACGCCTTTGCCTGGCACAACATCGACGCCGAGCTGGCGCAGCTCACCTACGACTCCAACGAGGACCGGCGCGAGGCCGCGGTGACGCGGTCGGAGACGGCCTCGATCCGGGCGCTCACCTTCACCTCGGCCCATCTGAGCCTGGAGCTCGAGGTCACCGGGAACTCGCTGCTCGGGCAGCTCCTCCCGGCGCGGGCCGGCGAGCTGGAGATCCATACCAGGGCGGGCGAGATCAGCACGACCGAGGTGGACGAGATCGGCTGCTTCTCGGTCGACCCCATCCCGGACAGTCCGTTCCGGTTGCGCTGCCGGGCACCCGACGGCACCGACGTGCTGACCGGGTGGATCACGATCTGAGGGTTCGGTTTCTGGCGGCGGGAAACCTGGACCGGGGCGCGGCAGGCCGGATTCTGCGGTAGCGGCAGGCCCGATCCTGCGGCAGCGGCAGGCCCGATCCTGCGGCAGCGGCAGGCCGGATCCTGCGGTAGTGGCAGGCTGGATCCTGCGGTAGTGGCAGGCCGGATCCTGCTGGCAATTGCGCTACGGAATTTTCGCAGTTTTGCGTATCAGACCGGGCACAGCGCCCTCCGTAATGACAACCGAGTTCGCGGGGGCCGGGGGGCCCCGCGGGCTCGGCGGGGGGGCTTCGGGGTATCGGCGCCGACGGGGGATAGTTCGGGGCCGTATCGATAGGGATGCCGTGTCCCGCTCGCAGGAGCGAGACACGGCATCCGCCTTGCTGGGGCTCGTGCCGAATTTCCAGGACCGCCCGTGACTTCCCGCCGGGACTCCCCATGACAGATGTCACGTGTACATGCGCCGCGACGTCCCTGACTCGGGATCATGAGCCGCCACGTCGAGGTCTTGGCCCGGCGTCACCGTCACCGGCCTTCCAGAAGGGCCGGAGCTACGATTTACTGGCATCTAGTGCACGCGTCCCGGAGGTCCAGCCATGACGACGACTGCACCCACGACCGCTCCCGCCCCGGGCACCGAGGAGATCCAGGACGCCGGTCACGTCGACGTCCTCATCGTCGGCGCCGGGGTCTCCGGCATCGGCGCCGCGTACCACCTGCGGGATCAGTTCCCCGGCCGGACCCTCGTCATCCTGGACGCCCAGGACAACCGGGGCGGAACCTGGTGGACCCATCGGTACCCGGGCGTGCGCTCCGACAGCGACCTGTTCACCTACGGCTACCGGTTCAAGCCGTGGCGCGGCCCGTCGATCGCGGCGGGCGAGGAGATCCTCGCCTACCTCGACGAGGTCATTGACGAGTACGACCTCGGCCCGTACATCCGCTACCGGCACCGGGTTACCGCGGCCAGCTGGTCCACCGGGGACCGCCGGTGGACCGTCGAGGTCACCCGGGACGACACCGGGCAGCGGCTGCGGTTCACCACCGGCTTCCTGTGGATGTGCCAGGGCTACTACAACCACGCCAAGCCCTACCGGCCCCGGTGGGAAGGCATGGACCGCTTCCAGGGCCTGGTCATACATCCCCAGCGGTGGCCCGAAGACCTCGACCTGGCGGGCAAGCGCGTCGTCGTGATCGGCTCCGGCGCCACGGCCGCGACGCTGATCCCCGCTATAGCCGGGAAGGCGGAGCACGTGACGATGCTGCAGCGCTCCCCAACCTACTTCTTCGCCCCGCCCACGACGCACGAGCTCGCCGTGATGCTGGATCCCCTGAACCTCCCCGATGAGTGGATGCACGAGATCATGCGCCGCCAGTACATGACGCAGTATCACTGGCTGGCCCGGACGTCGTTCGAAGCGCCCGACGAGCTGCACACGTTCCTCATCGAGTCCATGCGCCCGCTGCTGCCGGAGGGCTTCGACATCGATAAGCACTTCACCCCCCGCTACCGCCCGTGGCAGCAGCGCATCGCCGTCGTCCCGGACGGCGATCTGTTCGCGGCCCTGCGCGAAGGGAAGGCCTCGATCGTCACCGACACCATCGAGACGTTCACCGAGCATGGAATCAAGGTCAGCTCCGGCGAGGAGATCCCGGCCGACATCGTCGTCACCGCCACCGGCTTCAATATGTCGGTCCTCGGTGACGTCGCGTTCACCGTCGACAGCGAACCGGTCGACTTCACCGAACGCGTCACCTGGCGCGGCATCATGATCAACGGCCTGCCGAATATGGCCTACGTCTTCGGCTATTTCCGGCACAGCTGGACCCTGCGGGTGGACCTGGTCAGCGACCTGGTGGTCCGCCTGCTGGCGAACATGCAGGACAAAGGCGCCACGATGGTGGTCCCTGCCCTGCGACCCGAGGACACAGACATGCAGCTGCGGCCGTTTTCCGATCCGGAGAACTTCAACCCCGGCTACGTCATGCGCTCGCAGCACATCCTGTTCAAGCAGGGCGATCGTGAGCCGTGGACCCACATGCACGAGCATGAGCAGGAGCGCGAGTTCCTGCCCGGGGCGGACCTCGACGACGGGACGCTTGTCTACCGCTGAGCCCGGCCGACCGGCGGTGACCGCCGGGATGCCTGCGATGGGATGTCAAGCTCGTGCCTGGGGTCGGGCCCGCTGGCCGCGGTCTCGGTCGCGGAACCTTAGCCGGCCGCGTGCTTGACGGCGGCTTCCAGCGCGGGCAGCGGAAGCCAGCCGCCGTGCGACCAGGTGATCTTGCCGGCCGCGGAGACCAGGGCGAACCAGGGCTGGTCCTGGACCTGGTAGCCGTCGGCCACGCGGCCGGTGGTGTCCAGCCCGACCGGGAAGTCCAGCTTGGTCCCCAGGCCAGCCAGGTACGAGCGGACGGCCTGGGCCGAGGGCTCGACCACCGTCTCGTCGACCGCCACCAGCGGCGGCAGGCCAGCGCCGCGCGCCGCCGCCACGTAGGCGTTCATGCCGGTCAGTTCGGACTTCAGGTTCGCGACCTCGGACAGCCAGGTGGCGAAGAACATGACCAGGCGCGGCTGGCCCGGCCCGAGCGCGACCGTGCCGCCCTGCGGGCTGGCGGACGGCAGCGTGAGGTGATCCGAGGGGCCCTGCCCGGAGATGGACGCGAGCGACTGCTGGCTGGCCACCTTGGGGTGGCCGGGCAGCAGGCTTGACATCTCCTGCGCGAGTACCTGGGCGGACTGCCCGACGCTGGAGTAGGCCATCTGGGTCAGGTAGAGCCTGCGCTCCCGGCCCTGCTGGTCGATCACGAACAGGGCGGGGGTGTGGTCGATCTGGTCGTTCTCGATCTGGACGGCGATGCCGTACGACTTCCAGGCCGCCTTCAGCTCGGCCAGCGAGCCGGTCAGGAAGTTCCACTGGTTGACCAGGCCGTGCGTGCGCGAGTAGGAAAGCACGTCCGCGGTGCTGATGGCGTTGGGGTTGGCGTCCACGCCGAGCAGTTGCACCTGGCTGCCGGCCGGGCCGAGCAGCTGCTTGGCCTGCAGCATGCTCTGCGTGGTCAGCGGGCAGACCGTGGTGCACTCGGAGTCCTCGAACGCCAGCATGACGACCTTGCCGCGGAACTGGCTCAGCGACATCGGCTGGCCGAACTGGTTGCGCAGCCGGAAGTCCGGCGCCGGCTTCCCGCCGAGCGAGGATCCGAGGTCCAGGTTGGGGTTGTCCATCGCGGCCGTGTCCGGCCCCTGGGACGATGAGCGCCCCGCCTGCGAGCCCGACGGGGTGCTGGAACTACAGGCGGCCAGGCCCGGCAGCCCGCCGAGGATGCCGAGCAGAGCCACCGCTGACAGCGCGGTGCGCGCGCGGAACCTGTTCATCGCGAGAAACAGCTTACTGCGGGCAAATCGGTTCGGCCCGGAGAACTACTACAGTCTGTAGGACTAATTTCCGCTGGCTACCGAGGGCAACGGCGCGTTGACCGGCTCGTCTCCGACGATCACCGCCCCGCCATGCCCCCAGAACAGGTAGCGGTAGGTCAGGTTGATCAGCGTGGTCACCCGGTTGCGCCCGCCGAGCAGGTAGACCAGGTGCAGGGCGAACCAGGCGAGCCAGGCGAGCGTGCCGCGCAACCGCAGGCCGCCTGCCAGCTGCACCACGGCCGACCGGCGCCCGATCGTGGCCATGGTGCCCTTGTCGTGGTACTTGAACGGCTCGGTGGCCTGCTTGCCCTCCAGCCTGACGATCTGCCGGGCGGCGTGCCGCCCCATCTGCAGGGCGGGCTGGGCGAGCTGCGGGGTGGGGTCGTCCGGGTTCAGCGCGAGGTCGCCCACGGCGAAGATCCGGTCCTGGCCCTGGACCCGCAGGTCCGGCCCGACCAGGATGCGGCCGTTCTTGCCCTGCGGCAGGCCCCAGCCGGTCACCGCCTGGGAGGCCGCCACGCCGGCTGCCCACACCGTGATGTCGCTGGGCAGGTCCTCGCCGTGGACCAGCCGCACCTGGTCCGCGGTGACCTCGCCGATGCGGGTGTCCAGCCGCACGTCGATGCCGCGGGCCAGCAGCTGGGCCTTGGCGTAGTCGCGCAGCTTCTCGTGGAACGGGCCGAGCAGGTACGGCGCCATCTCGACCAGCCGGACGTGCACCCGGGCCGGGTCGACGTCGGGGAAGGTAGCGCCGAGCACGGTGCCGCGCAGCTCGGCCAGCGTTCCGGCCAGCTCGACGCCGGTGGCCCCGCCGCCGACCACGGTGACGTGCAGGTCGCCGTCGTCCACGCTGAGCCGCTCGAAGCGGGCCATCAGGTGGTCACGGAGCACCATGGCGTCGGTCCGGGTATAGAGGCCGAACGTATTCTCCGCCGCGCCCTTGATCCCGTAGAACGCGGCCGTGACCCCGGTCGCCAGGATGAGGTAGTCGTAGCCGAGATCGCGGCCGTTGCCGAGCTTGATCCGGCGGGACGCCGGGTCGATCGCGGCCAGCTCCCCGCGCCGGAAGATCGCGCCGTACCGCCGGACGAAGCCGCCGGCCGGGTAGGCGACGTCGCCGGGGTTCAGCCCGGCCGTGGCGACCTGGTAGAGCAGCGGCTGGAAGGTGCTGTACAGATGGCCGTCCACCAGGGTCACTCGCATGCCCGCACGGGTCAGCCTGGAGATGGCGGAAAGGCCGCCGAATCCCGCGCCGCAGATGACCACGTGCGGCGCGTTCGGGTCAGCCTGACGTTTTCTCACGATCGTCCTCACCTCCGCCCCCCGCCACGATGTCGTATTGGTCACCACGCTTCTCTACGTATAGCCGGAACGCATGGCGGTCTTGTTCCGTATACGGCGGCGGGGCCAGGCTTCGCGGCCACAGCCGGTAGGCCCGGACCACGTTGATCTCGACGGCGTACAAGGTGAGCTGGGCCTGCAGGTAGAGCCAGGCGATCAGCCCGAGCACCAAGGCGAACGTGCCGTACAGCGGCGAGGCGTGGGCCAGCTGATGCGAGATGAAATAACTGCCGAAGGCCTGCAGTACCTGCCAGATGACGGCGCTGATGGCCGCGCCGAGCCACAGCTGCCGCCAGGTGATCTCGCTCGCCGTGCCGACCCTGAAGCCCAGCCAGAACAGCCCGAAGTTCAGCACCAGCGATACCGCGTAGAACAGCACGGATTGGCCGGCACCTGGCAAGATACGGCCGGCACCGGCCGCGAGCCCGGAAATGATCGTGGTGCCGATGAAGCCCACCCCGATCACTATGATCAGGGCGGCGCTGCGCAGCCAGGACCACGGGAACCCGGGACGGCGGGCGAACGGGATCTCCCACGCCGAGTTGAGCGCGTTCTGCAGGGAGTTCGACACCCCCAGCGCTCCGATGAAGATCCCTATCGCGGCGACGGCGAGCGCGATCCCCTGCTGGCTCAGGTGGCCGATGCTCCCCTGGAGCTGCGGGCCGATGACCGGGTACTGGTCCACCGCGGCCTTCAGCACCTTCTGCTTCAGCTCGGGATTGTTCTTGAGCACGATGTCCAGCACGGTCACCAGGAGGAGCAGCAGCGGGAAGATCGCGACCAGGGCGGAGTAGGCGATCAGCGCGGCCAGGTTGCCCGCCTCGTCGTCGCCGAACTTCTTCCACACCGCGACAGGGAAGGCCAGCCAGGCGTGCTGCTGCTGGTAGTCGTCCACGGCCCGGAGGGCTCTTTTCGCCATGTTCATCGTCAGGAAGACGTACCCGAGCTCAGCGCATCCATCCGCTGGAATGCCGCTCGCGTTAGCGCAGGCCATCGCGGTATTGCGGGGTATGTGCTACAGGCAGGTGCTACAAACGCAGGGCGACCAGTTCCGGGCGCAGGCACGCGGAGGAGGTGGAAGCGGTGGGAGGGACGAAAGTGCTCGAAGAGGCCGGAGGGGAGGAAGGGTTCGGGGTGGTGGCGGACCCCGACGACGGCGTGGCTGGCGTCCCGGACGACGGCGTGGCTGGCGGTGCGGACGACGGCGTGGCTGGCCGGCCGGAGGGCGGCGCGGACGTGCTCGGCTGGGCTGGCGAGGCGGGCGCCAGTTGCGGGCAGGCCGCGATGACCACCAGGTCGCCGGCCCGGTCGGCGCTGCCGCCGACGCCGCTCAGGTCGACGAAGTAGTGCGGCCAGGGCAGCCCGGGCGCGGCCAGCGTGACCCGCTGCACCGCGAGAGCGTAGCCCCAGGCGTCGCCGTTCCCACCCTGGTCGAGCCCGAGCGCCACGCCGTTCCTGACCACGTATACCCCGGCCGCGCCGTTGACCGCGGAGCCCGAGGCGGTCGCCTTGACCCGGCCGGTCTGCGGGTCGACGCCGACCAGGTTGGATCCCTCGGTGAGGTAGATCCGCCGCGGGCTGTGATCGATGCCTTCCGGCACGGCCCCGTGGGCGGACCACAACCACGCCCCGGTGCCGCCGTTGTACGCAGTCACGCCGGCCGCCGAGGAGAACAGCACCACGCCGTCGAAGGCGCCGCTGAGCGTGCCCTGGAACGACAGGCCCTCGATCGGCCGGACGACGAGCTCGGAGCCCGTCGCCAGGTCGATCCGGCGCAGCGCGGAGACCGGGGCCGAGTCCACGAACCCGCCGGGGGATTCGGCCATGTAGAGCCAGTTCCCGTCGGTCCGCCACGCCTGCGCGACGGGGCCGGTGGGGCGCCGCCAGCGGACGTGTCCTGTCGCGTTGTCATAGCTGGTCACCGCGGTGATGCCGACGACCACGGTGTACTTCTGGCTGCCCGCCACCGCGCCGCCGAACGCGGCGGCCGGGTACCGGCCGGCCTGGGTGCCGTCCGCGGCGGAGAGCACGACCTCGGTGCGCCGCGCGGCGCCACCGCCCGCGGGCTGGTAGGAGACGCCCGCGGTCACCTCACCCGGCCAGGCGCGCACGGACACGATGGCGGCCCCGGCCGGGAAGCCGGTGAGCGTGTCCTGCCACTCGAGCACACCGGTCCGGGACGAGTACGCGGTCACCGTGAGCCCGGCACCGACCGCGGCGAGGCCACCGCCGACCGCGGCGTAGGCCAGGCCGGAGGCGGGTACCGTGCCGGCCAGGCCCGGGGCCACGTCCCACGCGCCGGACAGCGGGGTGGTCCACCTGACCATGCTGGGCACCGACCCGGACGCGAAGGCCCGGCAGCCGGCCCGGCAAGCGGCCGCGGGGGGGACCCCGGACGCGCCCTGGAGGGGGTAAGGCACCAGGGCCACGCCGAGCAGGGCCGCGGCCAGCACCCAGCGCCGCAGCCGCGGCGACTTTCCCGCCGTGCCGAGGCGGATCCGGCCGAGGGCGCCCCGCCTGGCCCGGCGGCGCACCCGGTCGAGGTACCGGCTGGCGGACCCCCGGCGCGGGCGGCCGGAGATCTTGCGCCCCCGCTGCTGCCTCACAACAACCACCGTAGGAGAACTCCGGCGGACAGACGCTGCCGATCACCCCAAACGTAACCAGGACGGTGTGTGCTGGCTGGCCTGTGCTGGCTGGCCGGGCCGCCGGAGCGGCCGCCGGGCGTACCGATAACGTGGGACCGTTCATCTGAGGGAACCAGTCACCTCGCCGAGGAGGTACGCATGACCAGCCCCAGCCGCCCGCCGCTCCCCTACGACTTCCTTCCCGAGGTCCCGTCGTTCGAGCTGCGTAGCGACGACGTCGCCGACGGCGAGATGATGTCGGGCAACCAGGTCTTCGACGGGTTCGGCATGACCGGGGGAAACATCTCCCCGTCGCTGTACTGGTCCGGTTTCCCGGCGGAGACCAAGAGCTTCGCGGTGACTTGCTTCGACCCGGACGCGCCGACGGGTTCCGGGTTCTGGCACTGGATCGTGCTCGGCATTCCCGCCTCGGTGACCGAACTGGAGACGGGCGCGGCCGGGACGGACGGCTCGGGCCTGCCCAAGGGGGCGTTCCACGTCCGCAACGACTACGGCGCCAAGGACTTTGGCGGCGCGGCCCCGCCGGCCGGGGACCCGCCGCACCGCTACGTGTTCGCGGTGCATGCCCTTGACGTGGAGTCGCTGGACGTCAACGACGAGATCTCGCCGGCCGTGGCCGGCTTCAACCTGCGCTTCCACACCATCGCCCGGGCCGTGATGATCCCGGTATTCGGGCATTGAGGGATAAGCGCTGATCAGGAGGTGCGCTCGCCGCAGCGGGCGGCGTCGTAGCCGGGCAGGCTGGCTAGCTGGGCCAGCAGCCACGGCGAGGTGAGCACCTTCAGCAGGCCCTGGACCTCGCGGGACGCGGCGTGCTTGGTCGGCAGCAGCAGGTCGAAGCGCTCCTCGGCCAGCGGGACGAAGTCCAGCCCGTAGGCCAGCGCGGCCGGCTCGCTCGACACGCCGGCGTCGGCCAGGCCGCCGACGATGGCCGCCGCCACCTGCAGGTGGCCGGCGGCCAGGCTGTCGTAGCCGGGAAGCTGGGCGGGCTCGAGGCCGAGTCGCAGGCGCTCCCGGTCGAGCAGCACGCGCGCCTGCGCTCCCGGTTCGCGGTTGACGAGCCGCAGTCCCTGCCGGGCCACGTCGTCCAGGCCGCGGACGCCGGCTCCGGGGCGGACCACCAGGCCTTCGCGCCAGGAGGCGAACCCGACCACCTCGGCCCCGCCGGGGATGCCGGATGGGCCGGACGGGTCGGATGCGTCGCCCTGCCCCAGGCCGACGCGGTGCACCCCGGCCGCGTGGACCAGGCCGGCCGCGGCCAGGCGCAGGGCTTCGCCGCTGCCGCACGGCCACCAGG
>Ga0070697_100001273_pt1 | contig 19026 bp, 19 predicted proteins | sample KBSK1501metaG_FD_65475 | JGI IMG/M metagenome (GOLD analysis project Ga0070697, IMG submission 65475) | Corn, switchgrass and miscanthus rhizosphere microbial communities from Kellogg Biological Station, Michigan, USA - KBS K1-50-1 metaG | ecosystem: Host-associated > Plants > Roots >... | reverse complement strand
ACGTTCACCTTTCGGCCGTTCGTGACTCGTTTGACTTCAGCTGGAACATCTTGGGTATGATGGTTCACGACCCAGTCGGCTCCAAGTTTCCTAGCTTTTTCGAGCTTCCCGTCATTCCCCGCAGTAGCGATTACTTTCGCACCTAGGACCTTTGCGACTTGGATCGCCGCGCTTCCCACTCCACTTCCGGCAGCCCAAACCAGAACGGTTTCTCCAGCGCTCAGACGTGCTCTAGTCGTTAGCATGTGCCAGGCTGTCAAAAAGACGAGGGGGACAGACGCGGCTTCCTCAAAACTCAGATTGTCAGGAATCGGTAGAACATTCTCTGAAGGGACAGCTGCATACTCTGCGTAGCCTCCCTGCGTCTCGTAGCCAATGATCTTGTAAGATTCGCAGAGACTATCCCAGCCCGTCGCGCAATATTCGCAAGTTCCATCACTGATTCCAGGCGCAATCAAAACCTTGTCGCCAGACTTGCGATTCTTGACCAGACTTCCAACTCGCGCAACTTCGCCCGAAATGTCGCAACCTGAAATGTGAGGCATAGGAATCCTTTCACCTCGTGTTCCCTGCCTCGCCCAGATGTCGAGGTGGTTTAGCGCGCAAGCTCTTACGCGGACCAGAACTTCTGTTTCGTTGATCTTTGGCTCTGCAACCTCCTCATAGCTCAGTTTTTCTGGGCCGCCGAACTCGCGAAACAAAACAGCCTTCAATTTTCGTCAAGGCTCTTCGCGAGCAAGCTTTGGTTTAAGCTCCACACTAAGCTCCACTTGAGTTGCCTACACTTATTTAGAACAGACTCGCACGAGACATAGTATTCTAGAGGAACCGATTCCTTGAACTTGCAGGAGCAGGCAGAATCAGACAAAGCCGCGAGTGAGCTCAAGGGAAACACGCTCAGAGTCTACTGGTATGTAATGAACGCGAACAAACAGACGGTAGGCGTCCGCGAAGTTCAGAGGGCGCTAAATTTTTCCAGCCCTACACTCGCCCTCTATCATCTCGACAAGCTCAAAGATCTCGGCCTCGTCTCTAAGGAATCTGGAGAATATCGGCTACTCAAGGAGATCAAGGTTGACGTTCTCAAGCAGTTCATGAAGCTGCCCGGCCAGTTCTTCGTTCCCCGCTTCTCCCTCTATGCGGTTCTTTTTACGGCGCTAACCATCTACTATGCCCTCAATGTCTTAACAGTGGACTTCTTCGCCTTCTTCGGGCTGTTATTCGGCGGACTGGGCTCCGCGATCTTCTGGTTCGAAGCCGTCAAAACTTGGAGGCAGAGGCCTTAGGAACGGCCTAACCCACTAGAACAACTGTTCAAAATCGTTGAGTTAATTCTCAGAGACGAATCCCTTAGGGTGAACTGAAACATGGACCGAGCAACAAGAAAAATGGTCTATTTCGCCTTTCTAGGTCTCTTGTTAGCCGGATCTGTGATAGCGTTATTCCAGGCGGATCCGATGCTGCCGAAGGACGGAACCGTCTCAGTGTATATCTCAAGTATACAATCAGATATAGTAGGAAAGCCAACGATTGCCGGTAGCTCGCCCCAGTCTGGGAACGCGCCCGTTTCCGGGAGGCCATCAGGGACACTTCTGAGCTTGAACGTCACCTTCGACTCTGTAACGATCGAGAGGAACGACAACGACAGTGGAGTGACAACAAATACGAAGTTCACATTCGACGTGTTAAGGCCCTTTGACGTGTCAATGCTGATCTCATCAGCAAAAGTTCCGGCTGAGAATGTGACAATGGTGAAACTACATGTCGCTAGCGCAGTAGCAGCCGTCCAAGGAATTAGTGGTCTTCAAACGGTGAAGGTTCCAAGTGGCGAGCTGAAGATTCCCGTCCAGCCCGCTCTAGAGGTAAAGGCCCAGGCGAGTTCGAGCATCGTGATCTCTGGAACTGCACACATTGTTTTCACTGGGAACGGAATAATATTGACTCCCGTTCTTCACGCACAGAAGATGACGTAATCTCAATAGCGAAATCGTACCCCAACGAAATTGGTAGCGGGGGGTGGAGTTTCGGGTCCCACTCGGGCCCTTCGAACCACCGCTTGAGGATCGAGCGCTTCGATCAATCTCAGGGTTATGAGCCCTGCGGGTTAAACCTGGATAGGCTTCTCCTAAGAGAATCTACCCCACCCCGCTACACGCGACGAACCGAGCTTGGACTGGTTTTAAAGTCTTTAATTGTAATCTTTGGCGCGTAGCAGAAATTCCTCGACACGCGCAATACGCTGGAAAATATTTCTGGCCACAGGATCTGGCCTCGCCAAATGCCGACGGGCTCTCAGCGGAGGAACGTAGGCGGCTGGCCTAAGATGTCTTTTTTGTCGAACCAGGATCTTCGAAGCATTCTCAGATACTTGCCCACATCGCTTGCATCTGAGCCCTTGTCCTCGTCCCATCGACTCGCATCGAGCACCACAATCTTTGCACATAGGATTCGCGTATTCGAATTTCTCTACCAAATGAATCACTTCTAGTTTTTCCACATTCAGTGTCGGCCTTCCATCCCGTCGTCCGCGAATTCCTCCGCCTACTCTGACTCTATCACCGGGCATTAGTTCCCGCGCTGCGATCGCCAGAGATCCAGTGGGACGATATACCGCGCAATCAACCAATCCCGAATCATCCATCAATCGAAAGACGACGTGACCGCCCCTCATTACTCTGGGGACATTCTCTACTCTCCCTGTGAGGATCCCCGATTGGTGAGGCTTGAGGTCCACTGCTCTTCTCGTCTTTCTAAGATGAGTCTCGGTGCCTTGATTGGTCTTGAAGATCATGACTCTCTCGACTTCTTCACTAAGCTTGACCTCGTCGAAGGCACTGAGTACATCTTGGGGACAGTAGCCTCGAATTCCCAAAAGTACTGGGTCAGGACCGTGCGGGCTGACCAGAATCCTTCCAGATTCAGGGTCCAGGTTGTTGAAGGTCGCATTTCCATATTTTGCATTCATTAATTTCACGGAATCATGATCAATCTTTCTTTGGGTTCCAAGATTCTCCCTCGTTCTATACGCTATGATCTCGAAAGTACTCTCTACCGAATCTAGACTTGCCCCGATCGCTGCAAGCGAGCCGATCACTCCTCGGACCCCTATCAACGCATGAACCTCAGCACCAGCCTTTGCCGCGACTATTCTCGCGTCGCGGACGGACAAGACGTCGTGCAAAGCACGAGTAGAATATTCGCGAAGAATTCTTGGGACTTCTCCTTTCAGAAACACTACCGCGGGATCGGTTCCGCGAACCGAGGCGACACTAGTTCTCTCGACGGTTTCCAGTGCAACGCGTTGAACGTTTTCAATCTGTTTTTCATCTACGAAGAAATGAACTGCAAGGGCTCCGTTGCCACGTGTCTTCCATGGAATGTTAGGATTCAGGCGAACAAGCCATGGAAAATCTGAGGGCTCGAATCCTCTTCTGATCAGATCCTGAAAGAGAACCGTCGCAGTGTAGGTGGTACATCCGCCTTTCTCGGAATCCGTGTCGTCGACTCCTATGTGTAACTCCGTTAGCATATCGTAGCTGCCTGAAGAATCTAAGATTTGAGAGTTGATTTCGCTCGGCTAGTTCTCGATAACAATCATCGTCAGCGTTGACTTTACTTTGTTGAGCCGGCGAACTTTCCAAGTGATGATCTCTTTGAGTTTGTCCATACTGTCCGCGGCGACTTTTGCGACAATGTCGTAGACTCCATAGACCATGTACGCTTCCTTCACGTTACTGACTGCTTTGAGTTCCTTGACTACAGCATCTTCGGAGCCGATTTCTGCATTTATCAGGACAAACGCCATTGGCATTCTATTTTTGCCTCGACGGTCAATGCGTTCGTCCTTTGCATTAAAAGCTTTGAGCTATGCGGTGGGGCATTACTGCTGACTAGTACCGGGCGTCACTAGCGCTGGTTCCAGAAGTGATATGCTCATTTCTCCATTGGAAGGGGGTTCCGAGATCGAATGAATCCAGCAGTGCCTCCCGCATTGGACTTGGCAGCGTTGCTATTGACCGTCGGCGTCTTCATAGTTGCTTCCTTAAGCGATCTCAAGACCAGAGAGATCTCGAACAAGTTCTGGCTCGTATACGGTCCGGCGGCTGCATTGGTCTTCGCTCTCAGGATAGTCTTCGCCCCCGATGCTCTGCCGATACTGGCAGTCTCGGCTGGGGCGACAATCGTCGTAGCCTTCCTATTATTCCAGTTCAGCGTAATGGGCGGTGCCGACAGCAAGGCGCTGATGTGCCTCGGTTTCGCCCTCCCAGTATCGCCTAGTTTCTTGACTCCCCTTTGGCAGCCTCCCTTCGTATTCTATCCCATCCCGATCGCCATCCTAGTCAACTCATTCCTCTTATCGATCGGTTCAGCAGTCTTCCTCCTAGCAAGAAATCTGTTTCAGCGAGCCTCTGCGGGACAGGGACTGTTTCAGGGATTCGAGCGCGAGTCTATTCTGAGGAAGTTTCTGGTTATGTTGACATCATACAAGACCAGCTTCAATTCGCTTCAGTCGAAGGTCTACTTGTATCCGGCCGAAGAAATCTCACTCGTAGATTCCAAGCCAGTCAGGCAGTTTCACTTGGTGGCGTCTGCGGCGGAGGAGCGTGACAAGTTAGTATCGGGGCTTGAAAGTTACAAGGAGCAGGGGATGTTTTCTGATGGTGTGTGGGTTACCCCCGGTCTTCCACACCTGGTGTTCTTGACCGCTAGTTTGTTGGTAACTTTGGTTGTTGGTGATTTGATGATGTGGTTGTTCTTTGGAGCGGTGAATATTTGACAATGACAGCCGAAACTAGTTTAAAACCGGTCGTCAGTGACTACAGCAGAAATCTAGGTGTAAAAGTATTGGCAGCGGACGAGTTCAGCGTACAGTCACTGATGAAATTAGGCCTCACCGAGTACGAGGCTAGGATCTACGTCGTTCTGACGAAAATGGGTCCACGAAACGCAAGCGAGATCAGCTTCCTCGGAAAAGTTCCGAGGCCCAAGACATACGGAGCCATACGAGGCCTAGAAAGCAAAGGACTACTGCGCATTGTACCAGGCAAACCTGAACGATACATGGCGGTCTCTCCAAACGATGTCCTCGTTCCATTAGTTGAGAAGCTGAACAAGGAGACAACCGAGTGCGTCAACGTCGTTGAGAACCTAGCCATGGCCTTCGAGTCCTCAAAATACGTGTATACTGAGAAGCCTTACGAGCGATACGACCTCTGGAGCGTCAGAGGACGCGACAAAGTCTACAAACGAATACAAGACATGATCAGCGAAGCCAAAGTCAACGTCTTCTTCACAACCACCGCCAACGGACTAGTAAGAATCTACAAAGCACAATCCGAAGTATTGGAGAAAGCAGCTCAAAGAGGAGCCAAAGTGAAGGTCGCTGCGCCAGTAAACCAAGGAAACGCCAGCGTCGCAAGAGAACTAGGCGAAGTAATCGAAGTCCGAAACGCGACGGTTCCAATAATGCACTTCGTCTGCGCAGACTCGGCCGAAATAATCTTCCTCGAGGACATTCCGGACGACACAAACGTAAACGCTGGCCAAGACGTTGCAACATGGACCAACGATCCATTACTTGTGAAGTCGCACGAAAAAATATTCGAGACGATATGGTCCACGCTGCAACCGAAGGAAGTCATCAAGGCCAAAGCCCGCTGAAAAACCAGCGTTCGCTAGTCCACACCAATCAATCTAGCCATCGCGTCGAGGTATTCTGGGAATATCCCAGAAGCTTGGCAGATATCCATCTAAAGCCGTAGGCTGACGACCACGGCTCGTGTAACTGATCGAGAATTTTCGAAGTTACATGATGCATATGTTCGGTGCGGCTTTGGCTATAGTCGTGGCTTGTGGGCAAAGGTCCAGGCCATAGCCCCAGAGCGAGAAAAATGTTGAGTCGCCCAAACAGATCTAAGGATACGTTGCGTGACAGAATACTACATGTTCTCTCCGGCGCCCCCATACCAATGGATGTTGAGAATGTTCGGATCAAGTCCGGGCTGAAAAACTGGGAGAGCACTAAAGCGCTACTTCTCGAGCTCGTGGTGGAAGGAATCATCAGCGGACAAAAAACGACGAAGTCCTGGGTCTTCTGGATAGACCACACCGATACTAGGATGAGCATCGCAGGGAGAAACCACGCATGATCAGTAGTTCTAGAAACCTCCACCGCGGATCCACGGTATCAGCGGACAAATCAACGCGTCCTTCTCGGTATGCTCCGGCTTGCACCCAATCTGGGGAACTAGCCAAGACAAGCCCACGGGAAACACGAAAGGAGTGAAAAAAATGAGAAAAATCAGAAAAATAAAACGGGACAAGAAAGGTATCGACACCATACTCGCAGCACTACTCATGGTCGTCATCGTCGTCGTCGCCGCAGTCATGGTCTACGCATGGGCAACAGGCCTACTCAGCGCACTACTCGTACAAAACCCAGTACCGAAGGAATCAATGTCTTTGGAATCACCCGCCTTCATCTCCGCCACAAACTTGACGCTAAGCCTTCGTAACACCGGAAGCGTCGCCATCTCCCTGACAAGCTACTACGTCAAAGACTCCAGCGGTAATCAATACGCACGCCTCACTTGGGCAACAGACACAGGGCCGAAGGGCTCGGCAGTCAATCCACCCATCGGGTCAATTGCCCCTAACGGCTTGGGCATCGCATCCACCCCAATCGGCACCGGTGGAGCAGGTCAATGTGGTTCGAGTTGTTCACTCAGCGGCAGCACATTCACCTTCCAATCAGGCTTCTCGTACACTGTGACCGTTGTCACATCGCGCAACAACCAATTCACCTTCACCGTAACGCGGTAGGGATTCATACATGAGAACCATCAAAAACATCCGTCGCTCCATCAAAGACAGGAAAGGCATCAACACTATACTCGCAGCTCTCCTCATGGTCGTCATCGTCGTGGTCGCCGCAGTCATGGTCTACGCATGGTCAACGGGACTACTCAGCAGTCTATTGGTGCAGAATCCAGTACCAAAAGAAACCCTCAACCTCGACTCTTCTTCCTTCGGCAACAACACAGCAGTAACGCTTTATCTCAGAAACTCTGGATCGTCGGCTGTCAGCTTCCAAACCTATTACGTCAAGGACTCTTCTGGCAACACGTACACTCAAGCAAACGCGGCCTGGGTCGGAAATCCCGGTTCCATAACCCCTAACTCAGCTGCAGCAGGAACCATCACAATCGGCGCTAACTGTAACCCCGCTTGTACTCTGTCAGGCAGCGCCTTTACTTTCACGTCTGGCTACTCGTACACAGTGACAGTCGTCACCACTCGGAACAATCAGTTCTCCTACACCGTAACAAGGTAGCAAACCCATGTTGGCGAGTCTCGATGCCTGGTCTGAACCTCCCGGTTTTTTCAAAAACGGAATCTGAATAGAAAATAGAAAAGCATTGGAAAGAGGAAGAGAAATGAGCCTAATAAAATGGGCGAGAAAAACAGTCGATAGAAACCGTAGGTCACGGAGAGCCATTAGCACTATAATGGCGAACCTGACCATGCTAATCATAGTCGTATCCCTAAGTTCACTATTATTCATCTGGGCAGTCTCCAGCTTCGGCGCCTACCAGGGCGGAGCAGGATACTGGTTCTCCAGCCGCAGCGTGGCCAACCAGGAGAGGATGTCAGTCGAGGGCACCTACTTCTATGCCCCTGGCAATGGTCTCAACTACGCGCTCATCTATGTTCGAAACGTAGGAACAATTCCGTTCACAATCGTCTCAGTATACATCAACTCAACACTATACAATTCGCCTGCCGCATTCCCCTCTCTACAAGTCAACGTCAGCCAAGTAGCTCCAATATGCCCGTCGACCAACGGAATCTGTGGGCCGAGTGGAGGCATCAACCTGCACTTCGCCCAACCAACTCTCGGACCCGGTGACACTCAGACAATTACGATTGCCACGCAACGAGGAACTGTAATCACGACCACTTGGGTGTCATAGATGAGCGTCTACAGACGACTCGCCCGATCCAAGAAAGGCATGAGTACAATCTTCGGAGGACTTTTCTTCGTCATAATCATACTCATGGGATTCAACGTCATGCTCTGGGGCTTCATACAATACGACGCGTACAACCATGTCATAACCAGCATGAGCCAGCGAGACCAACAGGCAGTGTCCGAAAACCTAGTTCCAGTAAATGCAACCTATCCTACCGGAGGACCCCTCAATATTATTGTAAACAATCTCGGCGGCTCATCGGTGAGCATCGCCACAATCTACATTTGGAACACAAACACGACTGGTCAGTGCAGGCCAACGCCTTGCATTATCAACGCGCCTCCCCCGGCGTTTACCTACTTCACTAATGGAAACATTCCGCCCGGTGCGGTCAACTACGTCATTCACGTCCAGGGAATAAACGTCAAGGACGGTAACAGCTACAGAATAACTCTAGCCACTACTCGAGGACGGGAATTCAGTATGTACTATCCATGGCGTTTTAGCAGCCTCATAGTTAACGGAGGTAACGGTGGGAACTTCGTAACTAACATTGGGCCTCTCGCAGTATACTTCGACCTCAAATCGTTCAACTATACTTCAGGCACTCAGACCACGTCTCAGTCAGCATTCTGCATGCCGGCTTCTACACCTGTTGTTCTCTATATCCGACTTGCCAACACGGATCCAACTTACAACGTCACCTTGCTGTCGCAGACCGGACTTCAAGCGCAAGCCTATGGCGTGAACGGGTTCGGACAATTCGCCCATGCTTGGATCCTGGATCCTGCCAGCGTGAATCCTTCAACGAACTTCGCGTACAATTACAACACCAACCCCTATAATCTCCAACATGCTGGCGTTAACGGTCCTGTACCAGCCAGCTTCGCCATAGTCAAGATTGGAGGCAGCGGCCCGAACTCGGCAGGAGCCGTATCGTTTGGCAATAGTAACGTGAGCTGGATAACCTTCATCGGGTTCTACTACCTGTACAAGGGCCAAGCCCAAGGTCAGACTATACCTTTCATGGACTTTGTAACCAACGCGCCAAACTGCATTCAATGAGTGTTGAGATGGATGACACTTGAGCTACGACGATCAAAATCAGCCTTACAGTAACGACCCGTACACCTACCAGGACCCTTCTCAATACGACACCTCCCAGCAACCCCAAGAATACTCAGGCTACGAATCGCAACCGCAAGACGCCTACCAGGGCCAAGGATACGACAACTCCCAGTACCAAGCGCCCGCCCCCGAGCAACGCCAGACCCAAGCGCCTCAACAGCTCCAGCGAATACAGTCAGGAATCCCAGGCTTCGACCAGATCGTCGGTGGAGGTCTGATCCGTGACCGCGTCTATCTTCTAGCGGGACCCGCAGGCGCGGGCAAGACCATTTTCTCTTCCCAGTTCCTCTACAATGGACTGACAAAGTATAACGAAAACGGCGTCTACGTGGTGTTGGAAGAGACGCCGCAGCAGCTCCGTGAGAATCTCTTCAACAGCTTCAACTGGAACCTTGGCAGTTATGAGGACTCCGGAAATCTGGTAATTCTCGACGCGATCTCTAGCAGACTAGGTCTCAGCAGTCAGGAGAGATTCGTTGTCCCTCGACCGTTTACGCTAGAGGCTCTTCTCTACGAGATACAGACCGCGATTCAGACGGCAGGTGCGCGCCGAGTAGTCATTGACTCATTGGATGCGATGAGCTTGGAACTTACTCAGGTCGATCTTCGCAGTCTGATTCAGAGACTCACTATGATTCTCAAGTCGTTCGGTTGCACTACCCTTCTAGTGAGTGGTCAGGCCGACTCTACCAACCAGGGAAGAAAAGCCGTGGAGGAATATGTCGTCGATGGTATGATCCGGTTACACCACAGTCTTGAGGAGAGTATGAGTGGTGAGACCACTCTGGAGCAGAACGCTTTGCAGGGAAATTCCTTGGAGGAAGATTCTTTCGCGATGAAGATGCGCTCTAGAAAAATCGAAGTTCCGAAAATGCGAGGAACAACTCATTCCAACTTTCTCCATCCTTTCATCATCGGGGAAAACGGAATCGAAGTCAAGTCCGAGCCTGAAGTTACAAAACGTTTGAGGAGAGCAATCTTCAAGGCGAAGAACGTTGATTAGTCGTCCGAAGTCCGGGGCTCTCAGAATCCGGACAGGAATGGGAGGCTTAGACGAGAAGTTAGGCGGAGGAATACCCTCAGGTAGCTCAGTACTTCTCATCAGCAACCAGGAAGGACCGGTCAGACTATTCTGCCAACAGATCGCATTCTTGTTGGCGAATGAAGGTCACAGAATTCTATACTTCACAATCGTGAGAGAGCCTAGCTACATTCGCGAAGAGATGATGGTGTACGAATGGGATACTCGAGAAATGGAGCAAGGGAGACAGTGGACCTTTATTGACGCTTACAGTCCAAGAGTGCAGGCGCTCCAACAGGGAGGTCCACAGCAACCAATGGGCCTGCTCGGACAGGGAACGATGATGAAAGGCGCGGGCTCAAGGGTCCTCGGCCAAGACCTCTTTGTGACGCTTCGGAGAGACATACTGTCACAACTGGATGAGGGAGACATAGTGATAATCGACTCGCTTTCAGACCTGCTTGTCACTCACGAAACCGCATCCGTCCGAGAACTACTGGAAATTTTAGGAAACCAGGTTCGACAGAGACAGGGGCTGGTCTTCATGCCCATACTCTCCGATATGCACGATCCGAAAACCGTGGCCGAAATTTCACACCTGTCAGACGTAGTAGTCGACTTCGAACTAGAATCGGAACACCTGGAGGGCAAACTGCGCTTCTACAAGATGCGCAGATCACAGCTGCGCCCGTTGCTGTTGCCCTTCTCAATCACCGACAGGGGAGTAATGGCCGAGACCTTCGGCAGAGTGATCTAAATCATGTCCAAGACCCAGAAAGGCGAGAAGAGCGACAAGATCGACAACATCGTCGGAATGTTGATGGAATATGAGAAGATGACGATAGACCTGATGCGTAAGGCCACTGACACTCCAGTTCTCGACCAGTATGATCTCAACGCGCCCTACGCTAAGGCCCGAATAGTCAAAGAAGAAGGACAGACGAAATACCAGATCGCTGAGGTACAGCTCGCTGATGAAGAGAGGAAGAAGCTGAAAGAGATTGGTGAGCTTCTGATCGAAGAGTTAGACGTAGATATCAAGAAACTCGGAAGCAACGAGAACGCCGCTGCGTATATCAGGAAGCTCGTTGAGAAGATTATCAAGAACTACAAGATCAAAGTGACTCCCGATTCGCTTGATCGGTTGATGTACTACATCGTCCGGGACTTTGTCCATTTCGACAAGATAGACCCGATGATGCGGGACCCGTGGATAGAGGATATCTCTTGCAACGGCTACGGGATACCCATCTATATCTGGCACAGAAAATACGAGTCCATACCTACTAACGTTATTTTCCAGACGTCGGAGGAGCTCGACAAGTTCATACTCAAACTCAGCTACATGTCCGGACGGGCCATATCGATCGCACAGCCAGTCTTAGACGCTACACTCCCGGATGGCAGCAGAGTGCAGATGACCTACGAGAAAGAGGTCACCAGACGTGGATCCACGTTTACTATACGAAAATTCAGAGAGAGACCTCTAACCGTCAGCGATCTCTGTATCTACAACACGCTAGGGGCAGAAATGGCGGCGTGGTTCTGGTACATCATCGAGAAACAGGCCTCAGTCGTACTGGTCGGAGGCACCGCTTCCGGAAAGACCACAACTCTCAACACCCTCGCCATGTTCATCAAGCCCAACGCAAAGATCGTCTCGATCGAGGACACCTCGGAAATCCAACTACCGCACGAGAACTGGCTATCATCGGTAGTCAGAGCAGGCTTCGGAGTCACCGGCGAAGTTTCTGAGATCACGCTCTTCGACCTTCTCAAGAACGCCATGAGGCAGAGACCTGAATACATCATCGTCGGGGAGGTCAGAGGAGCAGAAGCCTACACTCTCATGCAAGCCATAGCCACCGGTCACGGAGGCTTAGCCACACTCCATGCAGACTCTGCAGAAGCTGCAATACACAGACTCGAGAGCGAGCCCATGAACATCCCCAGACCCCTCATCCCAACGATCGACGTAATCGCCGTCCAGACCCGGGTCCAAGTGGGCGACAAGAGCGTCCGACGCATGGTAAACGTCGCCGAGGTCGTAGGACTCGACCCAACCACGAAGGATGTGCTGACCAACGACGTATTCAAGTGGAACCCGAAGAGCGACACGTTCGTCTTCTACGGCCGAAGCTACGTCCTCGAAAACATCATGAAACGCCACGGCTACAAGCACGAGGAGGTAATGGAGGAACTAAACAACCGGCGCATGGTCATCGAGTGGATGGTTAGAAACAACGTCCGCGACTTCAAAGACGTTGTGGAGGTCATCAGAGCATACTACCTCAACCCGCAACAGCTACTAGACCGGGTCAAACGCGAGAAGATGGAACCAACAGCCCAAGGAGCTCCCCCTAAGCAATGAGTCTACTAGACCCGATAGTCCCATACCTAGGACCCCTCGGCCCAGCACTAGCCGTCAGCGGCACACTCGTCGTCATCCTAGGACTTCTCGGAATAGTATCCTTCGCGCTCTACAAGGTAAAACGCGACATATTCGAAACGAGTGTCGGATGGGTAGGCGCCACCGTTGTTCTCTCACTCATCACAATTCTCTTCCGCGGAATGACATACCTGTGCAACTGCGCCTGGTACTACGACTCGAGCGGAAGCCCCACAGCACTCGTACCGCTGACCTACATGCTGATTACCGGATCCTTCTTCGCAATAATCTACAACTTCAACATTCCACCATTGAAGAAGCGCAAGTGGCTGATCAGCCTCCCGCTCTCTGTTCCAATCGCCATCGTCTCCAACCTGTTCTTCCCACTCGTCGAGAACGGCGTATCGGCAAGTACACCCCTCGTATTCATTGAGATCGCCTTCTTGGCGCCACTAGGCGCCATCTACAGCAGCTTCGTCTACGAGAGAGCTGTCCTCCACATGGGAGACTATAACGCGAGGCTCCGACGATTCTTCGAGCAAGGCCAGAAGGGCAAGAAAGGAGGACCTGGAGGCACAGAGCTACCGCCCGAAAAACAGGGCTTCTCCTACTTCACCTACGCACTCCTAGGACGAAGAATAGGGAAGGTTCTACCACTATTCAGCGGGCTGAAACAGGTGTTGAGCCTGGCAGGGATGAAGATTGGCTACAAAGCCTACGTCAGCTCAATGATCTTCGCCGCACTCGTTGGAGGAGGTCTCTCCTTCTTCGTATGGTTCTTCATATTCACCTTCGGGCTGGGAGCCGCACTGGGACTTGGCGGGCTTAGCATCATCTCTATCCTCGGAACACTACTCATCTCCATCGTCTTCGCATTCATAACAGGAGCAGCAATTCTAGGATTCTTCTACATCCTCCCCTCCATGAAGGTCGGATCAAGAAGACAACGCCTCGACACATTTCTCCCGTTCACGTCAAGCTACATGACAGTCCTCGCCTCAGCAGGAGTCACTCCAGAACGAATGCTGAGGTCGACCGCCGAGAAGGACCCGAAGTTCATGCTCTCAGACGAGATCGCGAACGTCGTGGGCCGAATAGATCTGCTAGGATATGACGTTCTCAACGCGTTGAACGCAGAAGTGGATCGATCACCCTCAACCAACTATCAAGACCTACTCCGAGGATTCGGCGGAGTAATACGCACCGGAGGCGACATGAAAAAGTTCTTCCAGGGAATAACCGACCACCTATTCCAGAAGCGATCCCTCCAAGTACAATCCTTCCTAGATTCACTCGGAATAATCGCAGAAACCTACGTACTCATGCTCATCGCATTCCCACTAATGCTCGTCGTCATGCTCAGCATCATGGCATCCATCGGTGGAAGCCTAGGCGGCGTGGACGTGTTCTCGTTCATGTACCTCATGGCCTTCATACTCATACCGATCTGCGGAGTAATGTTCCTCTTCATACTCGACACTATGCAACCTAAAGGTTAGGAGAATCAAACAAAATGTCAAATCCAAACACACCCCAAGCAGCTCCTTCATCCGGACCCGCAGTCGACACTCGGTCAGGCAGAGGACTCAAGGAGAAAGGAGAGGGCGGAGGCGCAGTCTCCGGTCTATTCAAGAAGATAACCAAGAAAGGGGTCTGGGTCATCGCCGGAGTAATCTTTGCCGGAATATTCTTCTGGGGCATCAGCGAGATCGCGCTCAACGGACCAAACCCGGATGTCCAAATTGGTACACTTACTGGACATTTCAGCTTCGACCGTTTCCTCCTCCTCGGAGGAATACTCTGCCTCATCCCACCCGCCATAATGTACCTGTTCGAGTCGAAACGACGAGACGCTATCGACAACAACATACCCCACCTAATCAGAGATATTGCGGACGCTGGTCGCAGCGGAATGACCCTGACGCGGGCTATTGAGATCTCTGCAGAGCGAGACTACGGACCTCTTACGAAAGAGATCAAGAAGCTGATCGCGAAGATCAGCTTCCGAGTCCCGCTGGAGAGAGCACTACAATTCTTCGCCGATCGGACTGGCACGATGTTGTCGAGACGAACCGCGATGCTCGTGTCCGAAGCGAACAAGTCCGGAGGAGACATCCAGGAGAGCATGGAGTCCGTAGCCAAACACGTCCAGGAAATACAGTACTTGGAAAGAAAGCGACGTGCCACTCTGCGACCGTTCATCGGAGTCATGTACATCAGCTTCGCCGTCTTCCTAGTCACTGTCTACCTGCTCATATCCAGCTTCTTCAAACAGCTCGCCAACACCACGTTCGGCGGCTCCTCCTCGATTGGAGGAGTAGGATTCAACTTCATCAGCCTCCCACTCCCCAAGATCACGGCGGTCTTCCTCTACATGGCCATGATCGAGGCGCTCTTCGCAGGACTAGTCGGCGGAAAGATGGCTACAGGCTACCTCAAAGACGGACTAAAACACGCAATACTGCTAATGCTCATCTGCTTCGTCACCTTTGTCTTCTTCGTCTAAGTCCACAATTCACTTACTCGCGCGAATGCTAGGCTCCCATCTGCGCCAACGACTAGCCTCGCTAACAGTCAGCCTAGGGCAGATGCCGCTGAGAGCGTTTCAGATGCTCTTCAATGCTCGATGGACAAAGAGCCAGATCTCATGGGCAATAGCCTACGCATACACCATCTACGTCGCCCTAAGCGCAGTAGCACCGTTCAAAGGCACCAGTATTTTTTCCGTAACAGCCGCATCAGGTCTCCTCGTTATTCTCTATTTCTTCCACTCGTACGCAAATCTGAATCTGAAGACCGCGTTCAAGTTTTTCATAATCGCCGCGCCCGTATCGTTCATCTGGGAGTTTATCGGAGTCACCACAGGGGTACCCTTTGGCCAGTACTCGTACACGACTAGTCTATCGCCAGCCCTTTTGTCCGTCCCTCTCTTCATCCCGCTGCTCTGGTGCGCGCTCGGCTACTTCTGCATGGAAGCATCGGACCATTACATCATGGCGAGCGCATTGATGGTCTCGCTCGACTTGTCCTTCGATCCAGTCTTCTCGAGCTCCCTCCATCTCTGGACCTGGCAGTCCCAGGGACAGTATTTCGGGGTCCCGCTCAGCAACTTCTTCGGCTGGTTCCTCGCATCACTAACCTTCTTTGCAATATTCTTTCTCGCAACCAAGAGACAAACCAGGTCTTCTAACTACGCGGTCGTCTTCTACTACCTCTTCGGCCTCGACAATGTCATAGGAGACTTAGCATCAGGATCTCCCTGGCTCGCACTTGCCTCATTCATCATCTTCACCATCACGACACTGATCATTCTCCTGGTCAACGGGGACCGATGGAGGAAGCTGCTGAGAGTCAGTCCACCCGCTGCGTCAGTCACCTAGCCCATGAGGAATAGCCCCGTGGAGGGCAGAGCTGATTCTGGACTTGAGATAAGGCGACTCCTGCTCTTGACCCGTCTGAGAAATGCCTCAAAAGGATTGACGATGTCGAAGCTAGCCAGTGATTGTGAGAAGGTCCCAGGCTGGAAGGTACCGGGCAAGAGCTCATGGGATATAGTTCGAATGGTGGTTCAAAGCCTACTCGACGATCGATTAGTAGCAGTCAAGAAAAATTTTGAGCTAACAACGAAAGGCCGAGAGTATCTGGAGGATCCTCTGAAATGGCAGATTGACGGGAGAACAACCGAAGACATCGAGCAGAAATTATTCTGGGAATCGATCTACTTGGTCTTCGACAAGGCATATCGCGGGCTGCGGTCAAAGATCAAGACCGGAATAGTAACGGAAACCTGACCACTAGTCTTCTCGCAGAACGAAACCCCTCTATGATAAGCTCAGGAAAAGCAGGTGACCTGATAGTCCCCTGCAAACCGCCCTGGTACCGCCATAGAATCGGAAACCTGTCCATCATCATGCTAATCCTTGCGAATCAATGATTCAACTCAACCGTCGCTCCTAGCACCTTCCCGCAAGATCTCACAAGGTCGAATAATCTAGAATATTTTCGAAATTGATCAATCCTCGCGCGACAGATCCGGCGAGTCCTGAAGGGCCCAGGTTGCGGTCTCTAGAAAATCTGACCTCGTGCAGAATCCCTGATTCTGGAAAAGAAGAAACAGGGAGCATCTCCCGGTTTGGGAGATGTCTCTGGGACTAGTCTACGAATATGGTTTCCTTGGGGAAGACTTCGATGCCGTTGCCGGAGATCTTGTAGGGTCTCGGCTGCATGTCGATCGGAGTCTCTCTCATCTTCTCCACCTGGAGAACCCGGTTGTAGGTCTTGCCGACTTTGGCGTTGGACATTATGACTACTCCGTGAGCAAGGTATTCCTCGAGCTGAATGGCTCTCTCAACAGTGGGACCCATCGCCCGCAGCTCCGTAGTCATCAAGCACGTTGCGCCAGTCTTGACAAGCGCGTCAACTAGGTCCAGAATGGCTGTTCTCCTCTCGACCATCTCGGGGTACTGGAATATCAGCGAAGTGACAGGGTCGACTACGACTCTCTTGGCATTGATGAGTTCGGTGTGGGTCTTGATCCCTTCGATCAGGCTGAGGATCGAAAAGTCCTTCCTTCCGATAGATTGTCGTCCAATCTTGACCTCGCCAGGCATGTGGCGGAGAGGGGACGCGTTGATGAACGCGAACTTTTTGCCCTTCTCAAGCTCTTCGAACTTCCATCCGAAAAGCGCCATCTCCCTGTAGTAGTGCGCCTTTGTCTCATCAAGGCTGACGAACGCACCGTTCTCTCCGTAGATCTTGATCCCGTTCATCAGGAACTGGGATGTGAGAATCGTCTTGCCGGTACCGGGGCCACCGACTAGGAGTATTACTCGTCCTCTCGGGAACCCGCCGCTGAGAATCTCGTCAAGACCAGGGATTCCTGTTGGCGTTCTGTCGACCGTGGGCATCTTTCCTTTACCGCTCTGACTTTGGAGCTCGTATCTTTCGGCCATGGTATAAATCGCTTCGGATTCTTCCACTCTAATCTTGTTTTGAATCCTATTGTTACCTCCGCCTGTACGCGCGAGTAACGCCCTGTTTAGCAGAATTGAGAACTCGAGATTACTATCGAGCTTCATGCTCGGTGTCCTATGGCAGTCACGGTGGAACATGTGGCGCACAGAAAAAAGAAACAATACGATCCCGTCTCACCCCCACAGCTACCAACCTTCGGAACCGTCCCGATTCTTCCTCACACTTTCCAAATCGTTCTAAGGCTATCTCGGCCAAGGACTTGGACTTTTGCGGCTTCGAGCTTTGTTCTCGGCTACACTCTAGCCGGAGGCAGCTCATTATTTCAGTTGGTGCTCGGGTTGGCGGTCGCAGGTCTTGTCACGGCGGCCACTAACGTTGTGAACGCTTTCGCTGACAGGAAAGAGGATTCGGTAAACCAGCCAAGTAGGGTCTTCTGGATCGACCAAATTGGACTTCCCGGAACGATCACAAGTTTACTAGTCCTTTACGGGATGGCGATAGCCGTCTCTATTCTGCTCGGTCCACTCTTCATGCTGGTATTGGCTGTAGGAATTTTCAACTCCATCTTCTACTCGGTACGACCACTACGATTCAAGGCGAGGCCTCTCGCGAGTCTCGTGTCCTTCTCCGGCGCCGTAGGCCTAGCGTTTCTCAGCGGTCTCAGCGTGATGGGATCGGTCAACCTTCTGAATCCGATATTCTTACTCGTCACATACTTCATGTTTACATACGGAACCGTCAAGAATCTCCCCGATTATTCTGGAGACAAGAAAGCGGGCACTAGAACCTCCGCAACAATCTTCCACAGCCTCGGCAACGCAGTCCGATTCAGCGGAATCCTCCTATTCACACCGTACATCTTGCTAGCTACACTCGTAGCCACGGGTTCCCTGGCCCCAATCTACCTTGCAGACCTTGGACTAGGGCTAATCTTCGCAGTAATCTTCTTCCAGATGCTGAAGGCAAAGTCTTCTCAGGAGCTTGAGAAGACTCACACATTCGGGTTCTTCTACGCAATCTCCTTCATCTTGTTCACCATGGTCCTGGCATCCCCAACACTCGCTTCAATCATCGTGATTCTGGCCGCCTATCTCTGGACACTCCTTGTCTCCCGGGTTAGTCTCGACTCAAGGGTCGAGAACCGCGACTGGGAAAAACCCAGGAGGAAGAAGACATGAACAACACACTTGCTACCAAAGAGTTCTCTTTCGATCTTCTCAAGGGTATAATTCTCAGCCCAGTAACAGCTGGATTCAATCTAGCAATAATGGGTCCTCCTGGAGTCGGAAAATCAACTCTCTGCCAGGAGCTAATCAAGGAAGCGTTCAAGTCAAGTCTAAAATGTCTTTACGTGATAACAAACAACCCGATCGCCCTCGTCAAGGAACAACTCCGAGAGATGGGCGTAGCACCGGTTGCGAGAAATGAACCGGTCATCTACGTAGACATGTATTCATGGCTCCTCGGCGAAAGATCAACCGAGAGATTTCAGATCGACAACGCCTCGGACGTTGCAGCACTGAGCGTAGTGCTCTCCACCG
>Ga0070697_100001272_pt1 | contig 19035 bp, 22 predicted proteins | sample KBSK1501metaG_FD_65475 | JGI IMG/M metagenome (GOLD analysis project Ga0070697, IMG submission 65475) | Corn, switchgrass and miscanthus rhizosphere microbial communities from Kellogg Biological Station, Michigan, USA - KBS K1-50-1 metaG | ecosystem: Host-associated > Plants > Roots >... | reverse complement strand
AGACTACAAATCATTACAACAAAAAAAGAGACTAAAAGAACAATTCGCCGTACATGAAATCTATCTATTACCTTTCCCCAAAATATAGAACCAAAAGCAGAGGCTCCATTTTGAATAGCAACAATAATTGCAATTTCACCAATATCTCCTCCAAGAAAAATTATATACAATGGGATAACGGTACTTAGACCTTGGGTGGCAATGTTTGAAGGAAAAAGATACCATATCCACTTACTGTTCTTTGTACTAGACATTGATTTTGATACTCACAATACCAGTCCTATTATTGTATAATACATTCTAATGATTTCCATAAATTTGTCGATTTTAATTAAAGTAAAATTGAGTGGGAAAAATTTAATCATGCATGAGCGTGTATTGCACACGCCAAGCGCAAGGTAGAATCCTTTGTGGGGATCCATAAGCCTGTCGATGACCTTTGTCATCGATTCTTGGAAGTTTTTCATCCCATAGACTGACTTAGTCCTTTTATGCGGAAGGGTTTTTCCTTGACCGCGTCGCCTGTTTTCTGCATGACGCCTATCTTGGGAGGATGTCCTTTAATAGGGACATATAATACGTGATTAAATTATTTAAGGTTTTATGCAAATTTGAGTTTAAAATTTTAAGATTTTTTTAAAGTATGTAGTTACTATATCATTATACAATTTTTCTTGAAAATTATTCAATGAATACTTTTATGATACACTTGCATAAAATCTGCATGACAAAAGTAATGGATCTTTATCATATGATATACGAATCAAACTTGGAGAGCAGGCTTGAACAGATCTTAATTGGATTGACAAAAGATAGTCAATCACCAGAAATTGAAGAAGCGATACGCAAGTTTCTGCTGTTTGTCCAACACGCATCTGAGAATTTTTGGGAAACATTTCACAATGCCAAGACATACCAAGAAAGGCTAGAATGTTATTATCAATTCTCAAAAAATCAATGTCTTGCCACTGAGGTCTTGATAGGAGATTTGGATTCTGTTTCTTCTGAACTTGATATTAAGGAAAACCTAAGTTCAATGCTAAAAGAAGGTTTTACTTTCTAGATTAGAGTGAAGATTCAGATTTTGGACGTGATTCCTTAAACTTCTCTATCTTATTACCTTCTTCATTTACTATGCTATCGATCGACATGAGTTTTTCCCGCAGATTATTAATCATAGTGCCCACATCATCCGCTTCTTTTTCTACATCTGTTCTTTTTTGTTGCAGTACTTTGATTCCGTGCCTTTCCTCATCAATATACTGACCTACCTTGAGTAACTTTTCTTTCAGATTTTTAATATCCACAGATTCATCCTCAATACTCTTCTCAAGTTTTGTTCGCTTGTCCTTGAGATTCTTGATTAATAGCCCAACGTAATCTATTGCTTCTTCAAGTTTTGTTCGCTTATCCATGAGCGATCTTATTCCAATGTCTTCAGTTGGTTGACTCATGTTGAATTGTTCAATAGATTCCGGTATTTTTACTTGTTCAACGGTTTCGTGCTCAAATTTTGTAGATTCTGCCTTTTGAGGCTCATAATGTATGTCTTCAACCATAACACTACTTTCGGGTTCTTTTTCCGAGGAAAATTCATTTAATTTATCACGGTTTTTTTTAAACCTTTCAAACATATTGCTTATCAATAATGTAATTTGCAATATATAAAAAGTTAATAGATTTGCTCATTAGACACTTGACCTCGTTTTCCAAATATCTGATATAATCTTAAACAAATGATTTTTTACAAAAAAGACAAAAACTTGAATAGTGTTACTTGCAACCATACTGGATTCTTAAGTTTGTTTAGATTGTGAAATTGAATAGCTGATCAGATTTTATATGGTATGAATTCATGGGAATTTAGGAAGGAGGTGCAACGATGAGCTATAACGAAGGCGGTTTTGGCGAAAGCTCTGATAACCGAGGCTACGGCGGCGATAGAAGATACGGCGGCGGTCGAACATTTGGCGGCAGCGGTAGACGATTTGGCGGCGGTAGACGATTTGATGACAGGCCAAAACCAGTAGAAACTGGCAAGGAATATGACGTATCCATAACAGAAATTAGTAGAAAGGGAGACGGTATTACAAGAATAGATGGCTTTGTGATATTTGTCAAAGGTGGACAAGTAGGACAAAATGCAAAAATCAAAGTCACTCAAGTGGGTGGACGATTTGCTACTGCTGAAGTAGTAGGAGAAGGTTCTCCGCAACCTAAAGCAGAATCAGCATCTGAATAAGCGCCATACAACTTACCAAAAACTAATTTTCTTTCCTAATTTTTCTTATTTCTATAAACGTATGGTTTTCTTTTTAATTAATTCCACAATTTCCAGTTTTCTTTTAATGTCAATATTTGACTCTATTGTAACATATACTGTTTTTCGCTTTGGATACACTACAATTTGAGTCACTTTTTCACGTTCAATGTGTACATAGTTTACCGGTCCTAAGCTTTTGTCAAACTGCTTCCGCATCTTCCTTCTAAGTGCAACTTGTTTACAAAAATGCTCTTCCTCTTTTTGGGTTTTAAGCGAAGTTTTTCCTTCCTTCATGATAGCTTCAGATATGTTTCCTTTAAGATCTATTATTGCCGCAAACCTCATTCCAGGATCTATTGATAAGATGCCTTCTACTATAGGAACTAAATGTGCATTGCCGTTGCCATTTTTCAAGTTATGTCATGTCAGATTTTAAACTCGGTAAATATGTATTGTTTTTTACTTATATGATCGCTTGAACATATCAACCCGTTATAGAAAAGATTGTTGGATTTATGGCAATAATCAAACTAGAACAATTAGTACCTAATCACACATGTTTTTGTTTAATTTTGACGATCTAGCATCTCTATTAACCTCATTTTGCTTCTTGTAGGCAAGTTGGCTACCCAAAAAGAGCCAGAGTCGTTTGGCGCGTTGGGTTATAATTCCGTAATCGGGAGGTTTGAAGCAAAACCTCCATTTCTTTTTAATTAAACAACCGTTAGAATCTCCCCTAATTTTAGTCGCCCCCGCCACACAAATCGACAATTTTTGGCAATTTCAAGCTATGAAACACCTGTTCCGCTACCGTTCCGCTATGGCATTTCACGATGTCCCTGATAAAACATCGATTCTATAGAGATGGCATGTCAAAACAACAATACAGATCGGAAATGGGCATAATTGCCGATATTTTAGGTGTAACCATGGACGGAGGTACACAAGGCGTAATTGTGTCTGCTATCTCTAGACGAGCAAACCTGTCACACTATGCAGTGCTTGAAAAGTGTCAAAAACTAATTGATGCAGGTCTAGTAGAATCAATGAAGGACAACAGAAATCGACTATTTACGATTACTGAAAAAGGGATCAGATTCTTCCAAGAATTCCAAAGATTCCAAGATATTGTCCAGATGATGAACCTAAGGTATTAAACCATGGAACAAAAGGCAGAGTTGGTTCAAGCAGAGTATGCATTACCCGAAGGAATGCTTTTTGTAAGGATCACATATATCCTGTCAACAATGGTAAACGCTCCTGTCGTAGCAGTATGCTTTTTTCTAATAACGATCTCGTCACTTACCCAATATTCTTTTAGTTCTAGTTCCACTAAGGTTCTTGACTTTACCATTTATGCAGACGGTACTGCTCATGTTTTTTATCAAATTAATGCGGATCCACAATCACCAGATGCTACAATAGAACTATTTGGAAACACAACCGATAACTTTGTAGCTCAGGATGAAAATGCCACTTTGCTTTCCAGTAAAATTAACACAAATTCAGCAATAATCCAAACGCTTGGATCTTCTGTGATTAAGATTGATTATGATACAGCTGATCTTGTAACAAAAAGTGGTAAGACATGGACATTTCATGTTGATTCGCCTACCGATTTCTCTCTAGTCTTACCAAAAAATACAGTAATTGTTGGAATGAGTACTTATCCACTTAATATGCAAATTGTTGACGATCAATCTCTTATCACTCTCCCAAGTGGCCCTGCTGACATTAGCTATGTATTTGGAGTTTTAGGTACAAGCCAAACTGCTACACTTGCTATAGAAAAAGCTCAAGATTTTATTAACAATATTAATTCAGAGGGAATCAAGACACCAATGGCTGCTGCAAAACTTGCAGAGGCCAATTCTGCATTCAGTCAAGGCAAGTATTCAAACGCAGAGGTTCTTGCTAATGATGCAAAGAACATTGCTTCTCAAGAACAACAAACAGCTCTTTCAAATCAAAAACAAACACCAGACAATACTCTATTTTTGATTGGTGGGGGTATTGCAGGAGCTATTGCAACAGTTATTGTTTTGATCAAAAGAACAAAAAATAATAAACCAGTTAAAACAATTGAGTTTTCTCGAAACGATAATTTTGCAATACCAAACAAAGAAACAATTTTTAAACTTAAGCCTGAATTACGTCAAGAGGACAAAGACATAGTGACATTTATTTCTGAAAATGGTGGTCAGGTTTATGAAAGCGAACTACGTAAAAAATTCCTTTTACCACGAACAACAACTTGGAGAGCAGTAAAGCGTCTTGAAAGAGAAGGAATTGTTGAAATAGAAAAAATAGACCAACAAAACCTTATTAAATTACGAAAAATGTCGGAGGAAAATCAAGAATGAAACCATTAGCATTCGTTTTACTTGTTTTGGTTGGAAGTCTGATACTAACAAATTTGCTACCGCTGTCTTATGCTGACTCTAATCTTGGTACCTTACTAAGAATTGCAACACAAGCAAGAGATAACATCAATATCCAATTGTCTCAACTTTCAACAGTACCTGATGAAACTAATCAACTCTATAAACAAGGTGCGGAAGAAACTGATGCATTAGCACAATCAATTTCACAAAATGATCAATCTTCCTCTAAGCAACACTTTCTCTCTGCAATGAAGATTTTCAAAGAAGTAAACGATAAGATATCCTCTCTTACACCTACTACAAGCGAACAAACACCTCAAATTGACACGTCACAATTGAAGAGTGAAATCAATAGAATGCAAAAGCTTGGAGATAGATTAGAAACAATTGCCACAAAGAACAATGTTGAAATAGATTTCACCAAATTTAATGAAACAATGCAAGATGCAAGACAAAACCTTGCTGCTGGCAACGCCGATCAAGTAAATAAAGATCTTGAAACTGCAAATCAATTCCTTCTTGATGTTCACCAACTTCTTGCAGATGCTGCAAAAAAGAAAACATCCGATCGAGCTAAAGACTTTACAGAAAAACAAATTCAAAGATTAAGTCAGGTAAATGAGACTAGATCACTACAAAATGTAACTCGATTTGTTGCTCCTCCAATTACACCCACACCTCAAATCACTAACGAAAGTCAGCCCGCAAATATACCTGATATGATTATTCAACTCAAACAGCTTGTTTCAGAAGGTAAAATTGATGAAGCGTTAAAATTGATAAAATTGATTGAGGGTCTTCAAAACACACTGACAAGTTCTCAAGTACCTATACCTGAAACACAAAACTCAATACAACCAGATAATGTAAATGCTTCAGAAATAACAAATCCAGTTAACAACTCAACTGTAACAGAACAGGATAACAAAACACAATCAGGGACAGCAAATAATGTAAATGCGACACAAAATACCAAGGTAATTAATAATCCGGCTCATGTTGACAATGAAAATAGACTTCATGAAAAGAGAGATAACCAAACACAATCAGGGACAGTAAATAATGTAAATGCTACGCAGAATGCCAACACAGTTAATGATAGCCAACATCATGTTGACAATAAAAAATCTCATAAAGGGATTAATTCACAAAATCAAGATTTGAAAAAGATTAGAACTGACAATTCTGAAGACTAGCGATACAAACTCACATAAACTTCATATATGTTTTTCATGGCAACTCCTTACATGACTTCTAAACAAATTTCTGTTGGTATAGGTATACCAATGATTGTAGTTGGAGCTTTACTGGCAGTATTTCTTGCGCCAACACAAATTCAGCTAAAAGACACAATTGAGTTCATAGGAAGTCTTATTGGAATTCTTGGTGTGGTAATTTTTATAGCTGGACTTTTTGTGAGAAAAACGCCACAAATAACATCCTAAGTCTTTATTATTCCAACAGAAACGAGGTATTGAATTCCAGATGTAAATTCTTTGTCTGAGATTAATCCATTTGTCCACCAATCTGCGTTTGTTTTAACCCATCTTGGTATCTTCACATCAGAATTAGATTCATTAGAAGTTATAGCTCCATGAATTACTCCCTGTCTTATCAGATAGTTTATTCCTGTTGCAAAGTCAGTATTGCTAAAAAGATCTTCAGACCACCATTTGACATTGTTTTTCACCCAAGTTGGTATAGTTATATCATCTGCATTTCCAAACGGAGAAAATTTCTGAATATTATTATTTGTTTTATCAATTACATACACATTATTTTTTGAATCAATAGCTAATCCAACTGGGTTTGCAAATTGTCCAGGACTAGTACCAAAGGAACCCCAACTAACTAGAAACGTTCCGTCAGAATCAAACTTTTGTATTCTATAATTATTTGTGTCTGCAACATAGATGTAACCATTAGAATCTATTGTTATAGAATTAGGATTGTTAAACCTGCCTTCCTCAGTGCCTGTAGAACCAAAATAATTGATAAAATCCTTATTATTGTTATATTTCAAAATTCTATTTGTATCTGAGGTTACAACATAAAAATTGTTTTGAGAATCAAAAATAATTGAATTGGTTGCAGTAAAGTTTCCGCCATTGGTAAGAACAGGATGTAATTCACCTTCATATTTTCCATTAAGATCAAATATTTGGATTTTATTTGTTCCAGAATCTAAAACAAAAATGTCACCATTTCTATCTTCTGCTAGAGCAACTGGTGTATGAAACATTCCTGGAACCTCGCCATATGTTCCCCATGCTAATACAAAGTTTCCATTTTTATCAAATTTCTGTATTTGTGCATGTCCAGTATCAGCTATGTAAACATATTTTTGATCAACCAAAATTCCAGACGGATTTCTAAATTGTCCATTTCCTGATCCAAACGATCCCCAAGACAAAAGTAGTTTTCCAGTAGAGTCAAATTTCTTGATTTGCGAATTTCCAGAATCTACCACATAGATGTTATCGATTGAATCTATTGCGATAGCCCTTGGATTCTTGAAATTAACATTATCACTAGAACCAAGTATGGTAAGTAATTTTGGTTTACTAAATTTAATGGATGAAACTGCGTCAATGTTTTCTATAGGAAGTCCCTGTACAAAGAATGTTGCAGTTCTTGTGGCTCCACCATAATCAATATACATATTCCACATTCCTTGCAAGTCATTTCTGTCAATTTTATGGGGAATGATCATATCTCCTGATTTCATTGGAATAGTAACATTGAGACTTTGTTTTCCACTTGGATCTCCAAACCAGAAACTTATGGAATTTGTAATCAAATTTGTAGTATGAATCTTTGCACTAATAATCTCACCTGGTTTGTATTTTAATTTGTCAAGGAAAATTTCCAAATTAATATTTGGTTTTAGAGTAGGTTTTGCTATCACCTGAAATGAACCTTTTTGAGTGATTCCAGCATATTGTATTTCTAAATTATAGGTTCCAGGTTTGGTTGTAATATTTTCTAGGTACAAATTTGTATTAACTGAGGTAACTGGAAATGTACGAGTTGTTGTATTGCCCAAAGGATCGGTGATTTTCATTATGCCACTTGATTCTTTTACTCTTGTAAATAAGAGGTGTAGATTAACATCATCTCCTGTATGGTATGTTTGTTTATCTGTTTGCAAAAAAATTGTCATAAGATTTCTTACATCATCTATCAAGAACGGTACTTCTGTGGAAATATTGTAATATTGAATCTTGAACTTATATTCTCCTGGCGGATTATCGTTATCAATAATCTCACTTATTGGAAAATTGTATACTGTACTATATTGAAAGGGCATTATGTCAATCTGCTTCAAACTCTTTACAAAATTACCATCACTGTCATAAAAATTCAAATGAAAAACTTGCGCTTTTGCAGCAACAGGAATATAATATGATGTTGTGATGTTTATTTTCATAATATCTGGTTCATAGTAAAGTTCTTTGTCTGGTATTGCAATAAGTTTGATAGGTTCCACATTAAACGAAACTGTCTGCTTTATGCCATGGTACGTATAATCTATTGACCAATTACCAAAGTAATTATCAAACGCATTTCTAAAAATCTGATGAGTTACCATGCCTCCTTTTAACTGATCAAGGGAACCAGAGATGGTAGAACCATCAGGTCTATGTGCTACCCATAATACGGATCCTGTACTGTAACCATGTATGTTAAGATCTATACTGATGTTATCATTTGGACCAAAATCGGTAGATTCTGGAACGGCATCTATTGTAATTGCATGAGCATCTTGTGGAATTAGAAAAATTAAAGTTAGGAAGAGCAATCCTGTACAAAGTGTGATTTTCACTACATTATTTTTCTATTTTGAACAAATAAATCATTTTAGTTACTTAGGCATAGATCCAATTGAATAAATATTGAAAAACTACAGATCGATTGCTTGAAAGTAAGACTATTTGAGATATTCACTTCACTTGAAGGAGAGGGGATACTATATGGAACAAAGACACTTTTTGTGAGACTAGCAGGCTGTCCTTTCAAATGTTTTTACTGTGACACTAAAGATTCCTTGCCAATGGATTCTGGACAAGAATACACCATTGACCAAGCTTGTAAATTAATAGAAAACAACTTGGAAAAAAATACCTACAAAGTCAATTTTACAGGAGGCGATCCATTAGTCCAATCTGAGGCAGTCTCAGAAATGGCAAAGTTTGTAAAGACGAAAAAAATCCCAACTTATCTTGAATCATCGTGTTATGATTCGAAAAAATTTTCCCAAGTTCTTCCACATATTGACTATATTAAAATTGAATTTAAGACGCCAGAATCTGAATTTGTTGATCCAAAACATTATTCTAAACTTTTAGAAAATGAATTACAATGTCTTACACTGGCAGTAAACTCAAAAAAAACCACCTACATCAAAATTGTAATAAATTCAAAAACTCAACTCGGACCATTTAAAAAGCTACTAGAGAAGATTTTTACTAGTATTTCTAAATCAAAAATTGCAGGATTTATAATACAGCCTACCTATGGTATAGCAGAGCCAAGTTTGAAAAAGCTTCTTAGTTTTTATGATACAGTTTATCCATATTATAATGAAGCACGAATAATTCCTCAACTTCACAAATTCATAGGTGCACCATGATGAATAAAGATAGAGTAAAACGACTAGTACGAGAACTAATAGCCGAAATAGGTGAAGATCCTACTCGTGAGGGTCTGGTAGATACTCCATCTAGAATTGCAGACATGTATTCAGAAATTTTCAATGGTTATGACGCAGAATCTGAATTATCTGTCAAGTTCTCAGAAGATTCTGATGTAATTATTGCAAAGGATATTCAATTTTATTCAATGTGTGAACATCATATGTTGCCTTTCTTTGGAAAGATTGCTATAGCATATTCACCAAACGGCAAAGTTTTTGGAATATCAAAATTAGTTAGATTGGTAGAAAAATATACTAAACGATTGCAAATACAAGAAAGGATTACAAAAAACATTGCAGACGAGGTGTATTCAGAAGGAGTGAAGGGAGTTATTGTGATCACGGAAGGAGAACATCTTTGTATGAAAATGCGCGGTGTTGAAAACGATGCCAAAGTAACTACAGTTGCATATCGAGGAATTTATGACAAAAAAGAAGCTAGGACAGACATATTGAGCATGATTTACAATACCAGCTCACAAACTAAAATAATCTAATTTTTGAAAAAACTAAATAATAACGTCTAAACTAGAGCAAAACATGGGCGTACACAATAATGCACACGTACCAAAAGAATCCTTTCCTACATTTCTGTGGTATGCTATTGAATTCTTCATCGTATTAGGAGCTGCTATTGGAATTTCAATGAATTCCATGGGATATTTTCAAAAAATGGGATTTACAGAAGATATGACTGATTGGATATTTTGGGGAATAATTGGTGCCGTCTTTCTTATCTATTATCTGATTGTACGAAATTTTATTTTAAAAAAACCAATTTTATCAAAAATCTAAAGCAGACTAGTTTCTATATTTTGTTTTATCACATATTTTGGCTTTAAGAAATGCAACTTTCCGATTATTACATGATTCACAGCTACCGCAATGAATTTTGGTATTGGCATAGCAACTCCAAGTTTTGAAGATTTCATCTCCAAGTCTTTTATAGCCAATTTTTAGAAGATCACTTTTTGATAAGCCAGCCATAAATGGAGTCCACACACTGATTTTCTTTCTAAGGTTTTGCTTTATTCCATCAATTTCACCTTCATTAAATGCATGTTCAATTAGTCTACTAAAGGAGGGCCTACAATCTGGATATCTTTGATCGCCCTTATGGGCACCATAGGCTACTAATTGCGCATTTTTTGAAAATGCCCATGCAGAAGCAATTGAGAGAAAAACGGCATTTCTTATAGGAACTACAATAGAATAATCAAACTTGGAAGGAATTTTCATTTTTGAGTTTGTGAGAACATTTGTTTTCTCGTAAAGTTCTTTCATGAACTCTATGTTTACAATTTTATGTTCTTTTAATTTTAAAATTTTTGCAAAATGTTTTGCTATTCTTATTTCTTGATTTGCCTTTTGACCATATGAAAAAGTAATTGCATGAAGTTCAAACCTTGATTGTAAATGTATTGCTGTACAAACAGAATCTAGTCCTCCGCTAAAAATTATTATTGCTTTTTTCAATTTGACTGTCGTTGTTTTATGCCAAATAAATTGCTTGATTATGCAATACTAAGTAGTGCTGCACCACATAATATCAAGACAGCTCCCATACCAACGCGTATTATTCCACGTTTTTGAACTATTTCTTTAAAATATAATATTCCCCATGATACTGCAAAAAGAGTAGCTGTTTGAGAAATTGGATATGCTATTGTTATGCCTAGCAGTCCTACAGCAATTAATACTGATAGATTACCAATATTAAAAAGAGTTCCAGAAATGATTCCGGCTATAGTCTCCTTTTTGATAAATCTTCTTGCAAAGAAAAACAAAGGGATCCCAATCATGAAAATAGAAAGACTTGATGAAAAAAATCCTGTTTGTAGAGTATGAGTTGCCTGCATTGGAATTACATAAGATCCTCCTATCAAACCTCCAGCTGCTGCTATTAGGTAACCTTTTTTTTGTATTGATGGATTTCTAGCTCCATTAGTTACAAATGGTAATCCACATAGTAAAAGTCCTATTGCTATTAATGCAAGAATTAATGAATTAAATTTTTCACCAAAAAATAAAACTCCCCATGCAAATGAGGATATGATACTAAACCCTGCAAGAAATGGCGATGTCCTTGCAAGTCCTATCAGTCTTACTGCATATAGAGCTAGAATATTACTAACAGTCCAAATTACACCAGCTACAAGGCCGCTTAACTGTATCTCAAAACCCCAGAAAAAACCAATTGGTATAGCAAAAAGAAGAACACCTATGGAAGTTGCTCCTTGTAGTTGCCAGACATTTGTGATACCTACTTTTCTAACTGACACAAAAAAAGTTCCCCAGTTTATTGCTGCAAGAACAGCAAAAAGCAGACCTAAATATATCAACTAGTTTCTTTGTAAAAATTCTGTTATAACTCGTTTTCTATCATCATATAATTCATCTAAAGTTTAATTTCTAGAACATTAATTTTCTGTCATGACACCAAAATATCTTCAGGTTGAAAAAGATGATGACATTACACTAATCACAATAAATAGACAGGAGAAACTTAATGCATTAAATCTTGAAGTAATGGATGAATTTATCTCAGTATTAGATAATTTAGAAAAAGACTCATCAAAGGTAATTATTATTACCGGTGCTGGACAAAAAGCCTTCTCTGCAGGAGCTGATATTGAATATATGAGTAAGATAGGATCAGCGGAAGCAGAAAAATATGCATTGAGAGGACACGAGGTACTTAATAAGATTGAAAACTTGGAAAAACCAGTCATTGCAGCAATCAATGGTTATGCACTTGGTGGTGGTTGTGAGCTTGGTCTTGCATGTGACATTAGATTTGCTTCTCCAAATGCTCAACTTGGTCAACCTGAAGTTACAATAGGCATCTGTCCAGGATGGGGTGGTACTCAAAGACTTTTACGAATTATAGGACCTGCTAGGGCAAAGGATCTAATATTTACAGGAAGAAAAATTGGTGCAGAAGAAGCTCTTATCATGGGTTTGGTGAATAAAATAATTCCAAATGAAAACCTTGTTTTAGAATCAAAAGCATATGCAAGAAATATAACAAAAAACAGTAGTTTTGCTGTTGGTATGTCAAAAATGCTTGTTAACAAAGGAATGGATGCAAATCTGGATACTGGTTTGAAGCTTGAAATCTATTCGTGGTCTCTTTGCTTTTCAAGTAAAGAAAGAGAAGAAAGAATGCGAGCGTTTGTAGAAAAAAAATAACTAAAGTATTATTGTACCTTTACTTGGTTTGCATACTATTGTTTGACATTTTGTTTTTGCGGATTTGAACCCTATTTCCATAGCAGTACAAATTTTTTTAACATTAGATGTCTTTGAGGCAAATGCAATAACAGATGGTCCTGCGCCACTTATTGTAAAACCAAGTGCACCAGCTAGAAGGGCATTTTCTTTTACTTGAATAAACCCTGGAATCATATGTTGTCTTGCGGGTTCAACTATTATGTCTCTTACAGCACTTCCAATCATCAGTGTGTCTTGCTTCATAAATCCTGCTGTCATTGCTGCAGCATTTGAGAGATTACGGACATGATCCGAAAGCTTGATTTGTTTTGGTAGAACACTTCTAGAAACCTGAGTCTTCTTTGGTGGCATGACAATTTTAGGAATTGCAATACAAAGAACCAGATCTTTAGGAGGTTCTATTCTTATGATATTAAGTGGATTTGTTCTTACTATGACAAAACCACCAAGTACCGAGGCTGCTACATTATCATAATGAATAGAACCTGCACTGGCTTTTTCTCCCATACCTGCAAATTCTACAAGAGTTTTTGTATCAAGATTAAGATCAAATAATGCATCAAAAGCTATAGCAGCAGCAGCGGCAGATGCTGCACTGCTTCCCATACCAAAACCTGCAGGTACTCCTTTGTTAATTTTTAAAACAAGACCAGACTTGATCTTGAATTTTTTTGCCATTTCTTTTACAACTAATCCTGCAGAATTTTTTTCTGGTACAAGGGGAATCGAGTCAGAAGTTTGGATTTTAATTCCATTATTGCCTTTTTCAAGTTGTATTTTGTCATAATAGGCGTCAAGTGCAAGTCCAAACACATCAAAGCCGGGACCTAAATTTGCAGTAGAAGATGGAGCTTTTACAATAACTTTAGAGACCACTACTCTTCTACCTCTTCTCCCAAGTTAAGAATTCTGCTCAAAGCAGCCTCAAGATTAATCATTCCTTCAGTAGTTGCATTTGAAATTGGAATTAGTCCTTGGGAAAATCCACCAACATTCAAACTTCTTAAAATATTCATTACAAGGGTATAGCTTTCCCCATCTGATTGTTTGGCTATTGCTTCTTCAAGACTACTTAAATTTGAAGACCACTTTAAAATATCTCTAATTCGGTCTTCTATAAGATCAATTTTTGTTAGAACATTAACAAAAGGCAAATTTAATCTAAGTTTTATTGATGAAGCAAGAAGTGCCATTGAAACAAAATTAGTTGGTGTAGTAACAAGCGAACCATCATGTAGAAATATTGCACTTTTTTGTTCTACATTAAAATTTTGTACAAAAAAGGGGCCGCTTGTTCTGTATGCAAAAAGTTCTATTTGTCCTGGTGTGTCAACTATCAGATAGTCTGGATTTACATCATCGACATCTCTTTGTAGTTCATCAATTTTTGATGCAATCAGATCACTTGCCATTATCATTGCACCATTAGGTCCCAAATCATACTGTTTCATTACTGAGATAAGATCTACATAATCTCTAACGTCAACATCACAAGTATACGGTAAATTTTCTACTCCTGGATCCAAATTTAAAACACCAACAAAATTACCGTTCTTTGTATAATAATCAAACAAGTTGGCTGTGAGTAATGATTTTCCAGAACCAGCAGTACCGATAATAAAAATGGCCTTCATTTTGACTAATAGCTATTTTTATGTTCAGCTTATATTTCCATCCCTGAATAATGCAGACAATGAATTGGAAAATACTGGCAATTCCAGTAAGTATAATCCCGTTTGTTTTAATTGCTGTTACCTTTAACATAGGTCTTGATTCTCTTTTTGCGATAGGCCTTCTTCCTTTTGTTGGTGCTGCACTTGCTATGTGTTGTAAATTGTTTACACAAGGTTTAAAATTTAATTATTTAGTAAAAAAATTTCTTGGGCCTATAGAGGCTAATTGGAAAACGATTTCAGTAAGAATTGGAAGCGAATTTGTTACATCTACTACTCCATCATTTGTAGGCGGAGAATTAGCTAGAATAATGTGGCTAAATAAGAGAGGAATTCCAATTGGTAAAGCATCTTGGGTCACGATAATGGAAATTGTTACCGAAGTACTAGTAGCAGGAACTTTTGCTCTTATTGCAGCAGCATTTTCATTTCTTAATGGTGCATATGTTATTGGTATCACAATAGTTGCAATAAGTATACCTGTCACTGGATTGTGGTGTACGTTATTTTTTTTATCTTCTAAAAGAACTTTTCAAATTCCTTCATGGGCTACAAAACTTGCTAAACGCTCTGGAAGAGAACGCATCGTAAGCTCTCTTGACAAAACAAATCTTTGGATGAAAGAGATTTGTGACATGAGTAGAGAAACCTTACATAATAAGCAAGCAAAAAAAGCCTTTGCTGTATCAATTATTATTTCTGTCTTTACTTGGGGATTTTATGGATTATCATTTATGATAATTGCAAACAATGCAGGCTATGTTATAGATTTCTTTCACTCACTTATGGCTGCAATGGCTTCAAACGCTATAGGAAATTTACCAGTTACAATTGGAGGTTCTGGTCTTACAGAATTTGCAATCTGGGCATATCTTGGGCACCTTAATACACTAACATTTGCGGCAGCAAAAAATAGTCTTCAATGGAATATTGTAATAGGCTGGAGGATTGCAACTTATCATGTTGGTCTTGTTATAAGCTGGATATTCTTGATGAAAATTGTATACCCAGGCATAAAAAATACAAAAACTGTATAGAAACCGCTTTATTTTCAAAGACTCTTTTTTGTTTTAATGAATTATGTCAATAAAGTAGTTGTAATCACCGGAGCTTCTAGCGGTATTGGTGAAGAATCAGCAGTAGAATTTGCCAAACAAAAAAGTAAAGTAGTGTTAGTTTCACGAAATAAACAAAATCTTGAAGTTGTAGCAGAAAAAATTAAAAAATACAATTCTGAAATTTTGGTCTATCTGTGTGACGTATCCCAGAAAGACCAAGTTGAAAAAATGGGCAGAGCTATCTTGGAAAAGTTTGGTAGAATCGATATCTTGGTCAATAATGCAGGCTTTGGTATCTATAGTCCAATACATGAATCAAAAATTGAAGAAATAGAATCTCAGATGGCTACAAACTATTTTGGTATGGTTTATTGTACAAAGGTATTCCTGCCAAAAATGCTAGAGCAAAAATCAGGACATATAGTAAATGTGGCTTCAGTTGCTGCAAGTTTTGGCATCCCTGGAATTGCACCATATTGTGCATCCAAGTTTGCCATGTTAGGTTTCTCAGAAAGTCTTTATCATGAGCTAAAAGGAACTGGAGTTGGAGTTACTGTCATCAGTCCTATTATGGTTAGGACTAATTTTTTAAAACATCAATCTTTCAAATCTTTCCCAAAATATTCATCAATGTCTCTTAGTTCTAGTGCTGTAGCTAAAGCAATAGTAAGAGCATCATCTTCGCCAAGACTAGAGATTATCGTCCCATCGTTTGTTAGAGTTGCAGTGTGGTTAAAACAAACATTTCCTTATCTAATTAATCCAATTGTAGGTACAGCCTTTCGAAAGGCAACGAGTGCAAGAAAAGTACTCTAAATTAGCATGCAATGGAAATTATTACTCTTCTTCAGATTCTGATGAACTTGAAGTACCAGAACCCACATCCATTGCTTCAAGTTGTGTGAGCTCAAACTGGTAAATTGCATCCATCTCTATCTCCATCTCTTTTTTTAGAAGCTCTACTAGTTTTTCACTCAATGGTGCCTTAACAGAATTAAATGTAAATTCGTAGACGACTCCCTTCATTAGGTCTACAGTTTTGGATTTTTTTGGTAAATCTAGTGTTATGATACGTCTTCCATCCTCAATTTCTTCATACAACTGTACATCAATTTTGTTATCTTTATCATAGATCTCAAGTATGTAACCGGTTCTAGTTATTGATTCAGGTTTGCCGAATTTTGCATTTTTTATTTCATCCTGAGCCCATTTTGGAATTTCTTTTGCCATTTTTGATTTCACTCTGAAAACTAACTTTGCTTTTCTTTTTTACTTGACGTCCACCAATCTCTATATTCGTCATGTTTGTCCTCTCTTGTTTTCTCACGACGATTTAATCTATCTCTGATATCACTTATCTGTTCTCTGGTTGCATAAAGACCGCATTTTTTACAGATAAAATGTTTCGTATTAAGATCAAATTTCATCTCTATTTGTACTTCCTTGGCTGCGCACTCCGGACAATCAGTCAATGACGCCAATCATCAAAATTATCCATAAAAGCCTTTGCCAATTTTCTGGTACGCGGTCTCTATCGTCATCCCTTTCGGTCAGTTCGCCCATCGAAAATGCCGCGTACCAGATTTGAAACTAAGTAAAGAAAAATTATAATCCTTTCTAACTCTCTAGCATTTCAGAAATTATTTCCGCCGTGTTTTGTGCACCATTTCTATCAAAACTTCTCGCAAATTCAGTAACACGCTCCAAGTATGCCTCATAATTTTTTCGGATTTTATGAACGCCTATTATCACTTGTTTTTTGTTTGTTGCAAGAACACCTAGATGTCTATCTTCTGCCCATTTTATCTGGTTTGTATGTTCATCATAGATTGGAATGCCTATGATTGGCTTTGCTTTTATTCCAAGTAATTCACCCATTGCCGTATGTGAACCGTTTGTCACTGCATATTTACACAAATCCAGAACTGTGTTCTTTTCATGTTCTGACAAAAATCCAACATCAATTTGAATCCAATCCGTTTTTTTATTAAAAGCTTCAGAAAAAGAATATACTTTACCGTCTTTACCAGTAACTCTATCTATAGTTGGATCATTTTTGGCATGAGAGACTATTCTCTTCTCATTACGCATCTCATTTGCATGAAAAACTTGTTTGTATTTTTTGCCAGTTACGTAATTGGTAGCTTTGTTGCCAGTTTGCATCCAATATCCAAAATCTTCATTCTCAATTAATTTTTCTAAATCTGATTTTGGTTTTGGATTTGTTATTATTTTATTTGAAAAATGTCCTGCATAAACCACTTTTTCCTTTATCTTATCTGTGAAGTTGAGATTATACTCACAGATTGTGTTTGGGGGAGCAGAATCAGCCACTACTATCTTTGTAGCTTTTTCTATCTGTTTTGATATGTAAACTACTGAAGGATAAAAATAAGAATGTGATTTCCAAAGTTTTGGTTTAAACTGGTTTGTTACAAAAATACAATTAATTCCTCTTTTTTCTGCTAATACATTAGATCCAACATCACCATCATTTATTACAAGATCAAATTTTTGTGAATCGTATAGTTTTGCTTCTTTTATTAAATAGTTTGAAATTTGTCTAACTAACGGTGGATTCCCTGAAACTGGAAGTAAAAAATTCCATAGTGAACGTGTGACACTTGGGCCTTTCTTTCCATCAATTGGTGTTGGCATGAAAATTTCATGAATGTGATGTTTTTTTGTAGGAAATTTCTCAAGTAGTTTTTGATATATTTCACCCTTACTTGAATAATGAACTTCAAATTCTGATTTTATATATTTAGCCAGAACCTGATCTAACGCCATCATTCTTGTGTAGTGTCCATTTCCCCATGGGTAGATGAATTCACCTATCTTTAACACGAAATAAAATCAATACATCCCGTTTAAATTCTCAATGATTAGATTTTATTGAATCAATAATATCATGTACGTTTTTTGTACCTGTTTTAACCATGACTATCTTTCTCGTTTTTATTGCTACCTGTGAAATCTTGCGAATTTTATCTTGTGGTATATTGTTGCTTTTGAATTTCAGTTTGCATAAATTCTGTATTTTAGACATATACTTTTCTAATCCCAACTCGTTTGCATTTTCAAAAATACTATTATCCACTACAAGAAGAGGAAACCACGGTATCAGATTTTTCTTTAATACCGCTCTGGCATTATATTCAATAAACCAAGAAGGAAATATCAATGATGAAACTGCAATTGAGATCCTTTCTATTTTCGTTCTGATTGCAAGAACTGCGAGTATTTCTGTAATGGTAGCAACTTTAAGCAAAATGCCTGAACTCCCGGACGATTTTAAAGAAAGTTTGCAAAACTGGAGTTCAATCTTATCATGTATTATATGTGATAATATTTGATTTATCATCTTGACTATGTTTAGAAGATCTGGTTCATTTTTATAACATACTAGAATTTTAGGTTCAAAACCCATCTTAATTATCTGAAGACATGAAATTGCCGAAAATTCATCATGTACACAACAAAGGATTTTTTCATTATGAGAATTGTATGGAATTCCACCATTACCTTTATCGATAAAAATACAGATGTAGGCATATGATTTTGTAAGAAATGTGTAAAGAAGTTTATCATAAATTGTTTCAGAACCAGGTTTTGTTTGTAGATGAAAAGTTTTTTCAATTAGTGAAGATGTTGCAGCTAACTCCAAGTCTTTTGGCATGTATTGGGTTGTTTGTCCTTCTACTTTTATTAGGAATTTTTCCCCTTT
>Ga0070697_100001270_pt1 | contig 19057 bp, 19 predicted proteins | sample KBSK1501metaG_FD_65475 | JGI IMG/M metagenome (GOLD analysis project Ga0070697, IMG submission 65475) | Corn, switchgrass and miscanthus rhizosphere microbial communities from Kellogg Biological Station, Michigan, USA - KBS K1-50-1 metaG | ecosystem: Host-associated > Plants > Roots >... | reverse complement strand
TCGAGAGCCAGTGCCACGGATTCTTCGTGCTGACGATCGACACGGCCACCTGAGGGCGCTCCCGAAACGACTTCCCCTTGAGGGATCCGATCGGAGAGCTGACCATGACCTGCTCTCCATCAACGTCGGCCCACATCGGAAAGGTGACGATATGGCCCTTGGGACTCAGATAGGAAACGTGAGCCAAGGCGGGCTCGTCGAACAGGTCCCGAACCTCTTCGGGGATCGTGGCCGGCATACCTCTAATTAAGAACCAAGTACGCGCGGACCGGGAAGGTGGCACCTCCGACCCATGCGATGGGGACCGCATGCAGGCGTCCGGCGCCGGAGGCGATCGCGGCGAGGTTGGTCATGTGCTCGCAGATCGGGATGCCAGCCCTAAGCAACCGCGTATGGGTCGGTCGGGACATGTCGGCGACGTCGTCGATGTTCAGCGAATCGATCCCGACGAACGCCGCCCCGGCAGTAGCCAGCTTGTCCGAAGCGTCGGCGGTTAGAAACGGGTTGCCGCGGAAGTAGCTGTCAGTGCCCCAGTGGCGCGAGAAGTCGGTGCGAAAGAGAACAGCTTTGCCGTGCAGGTCGCCAGCCGGTACCGCGTCGGGACCAATTGCCCGCCCGATTTGCGTGACGTCGGCGACCACGACTGGCACATCCGCAAGCTGTTCGAGCCGCAGTCCGGCAAGGTCGATGGCGGCTCGAAACCTATGCCGAGGCGAGTCGACATAAGTGCCGGTGTTACCACAAAGGTGCAGCGAGGCGATAAGGAACTCCGACTTCCCGTCGTATCGCGACGCGTCATAGTCGTTGAGGACTTCTACGCGAGGCGTTGGCAAGGGACGATACGTTTCCATGCCCTCTACGATCGGGTGGCTCAGCTCCACGAAGCGAGTCATCGCACACCATCATGGAGGAAACGTGAAGGTCGGCGACATTGACGTGGCCCGGATCGGTTTGGGGACGAACCGATTGACTATTACGAAGGAAAATGTCGCGTTCATCAGATCGGCAGTCGCCGAGGGCGTGCAGATGATCGACACCGCTCACCTGTACACGGGCGGGCAGAGCGAGCAGACGATCGGGGAGGCACTGTCGCCACCTCCCGAAGGCTGCATCGTGGCCACCAAGGGCGGGTTCGGTGGCGCCGGGCGCGCCCGCCCCGAGGTGCTGGATGCGGAGCTTGAGCAGAGCACTCGTCACCTGAAGACCGACACCATCTACCTCTATTACCTTCATCGCGTCGACCCGGAGACTCCGATCGAGGAAAGCCTGAGCGCCATCAAGGATTTCCGCGACCGGGGCAAGGTCCGCCACGTCGGAATCTCCAACGTCGGGATCGAGCAGATCGAGCGCGCCCGACGGGTGGTGCCGATCGTGGCGGTGCAGAACCACTACAACCTTTCCGAACGGAAGTCCGAGGCAGTCGTCGACTACTGCGCCGCGGAGGGCATTGTTTTCGTCCCGTTCTTTCCCCTGCGCGGAGACGGCGGCGGTGCGCTGACCCAGATCGCCAGGCGGCATGGTGCGAGCAAGCAGCAGATCACGCTTGCATGGCTTCTCCGGCGCTCGCCGGCGATGCTGCCGATTCCGGGCACGCTGTCGCTCGATCACCTGAAAGAGAACCTGGCTGCGCTGCAGATCGAGCTGACCGTGGCCGAGTTCGAGGCGCTCCGCTAGCGATATGACCTTTAGCGAGCTGGCCACTTACCTGGATCAACTGGAGGCGACAAGCAGCCGCAACGAGCTGGTTCGCATCCTTGCCGAGGCTTACAAGGCGTGCTCGGTGGAGGAGATCGAGCCGATCACCTACCTGATCCAGGGTCGGCTGGCGCCGTTCTTCGAACCCGTCGAGATGGGACTTGGCGAAAGGTTGCTCATGTCCGCGATCGCGACGGCTTACGGCACCTCCAAGGAGGACGTCACCAAGGCGTACAAGCAAACCGGCGACCTCGGCCTCACCGCGATGAGCCTGGGCCCGAAGACCAAAGATGACACGCCCTCGGTCATCGAGGTCCATCAACGACTGTGGGAGATCGCCGGCCTCAGTGGCGAAGGCAGCCAGAAGGCAAAGCTCGATCTATTCGCTGCACTTCTTGGCGACCTGGACGCGGCCTCGGCCAAGCACCTGGTCCGGATCACCCTGGGCAAGATGCGGCTCGGCATCGGCGACCCCACAGTCCTGGATGCGCTCTCGTTCGCAAAAAAGGGCGATCGCTCGCTTCGCCCGGTCCTCGAAGCCGCCTACAACCGGAGCTCGGACCTGGGTCTGATCGCGAAGACGTTGTGGGCTCAAGGTCTGGAAGCGATCGAGGCGATCAAAGTCACGGTCGGCAAGCCGCTGCGGAGCCAGCTCGCGGAGCGTCTGCCCAACCCCGAGGCGGTGATCAAAAAGCTCGGTCTGGTCGGCGTCCAGCCGAAATACGACGGCTTCCGAGTCCAGATCCACAAGGACGGCGGCGTGGTCAACATCTTCTCGCGGAATCTCGAGACGATGACGCCGATGTTTCCGGAGCTGGTCGCGGCGACCGTAAGTCTCCCGGTGAAGAGCGTCATCCTCGACGGCGAGGCGATCGCCTACAGCCCGGAGTCGGAGGAGTACGTCCCGTTCCAGGAAACCACCGCGCGACGCCGCAAGGAGGGGATCGACGAATTCGCCACCAGGGTTCCCTTGCGCGCATTCGTCTTCGACGTGATGTTTCGAGACGGGACCGACCTGACACCGTTGCCATACGAGCAGCGCTTCGCCATCGTCGACGAGATGCTCAAGGGATCAGACACGCTGCAGACGGCGCCGCTGACGAAGACGGATTCGGTCGAGGTCCTGACGAGAGAGCTTCTCGACAATATCAGCCGCGGACTGGAGGGAGTCGTGGCCAAGCGCCTCGACTCGCCGTATCAGGCCGGCGCCCGCAACTTCAACTGGGTGAAGTTGAAGCGCAACACGAGCGGCGAGCTGACAGACACCATCGACGTCGTCCTCATCGGCTACTACGGCGGCAAGGGAAAGCGCGCGGAATTCGGCGCAGGCGCGCTCCTCGCGGGGGTCTATGACAGTGAGAGGGACGAGTTCGTCAGCATCAGCAAGCTCGGGACCGGTCTCTCAGACGAGGGCTGGCGCGACCTCCACAAGGAGTTGAGCAGGCTGGAGGCTGGCGAGAAGCCCGCGCGCGTCAACTCTCTCCTCGTCCCGGACGTCTGGTTGCAGCCCGAGCTGGTGGTCGAAGTTCTGGCCGACGAGATCACGCCCAGCCCGCGGCATACCGCCGGCATGGTCGGCGACCAGCCCGGATTCGCGTTGCGGTTCCCGCGCATCGTCTCCTTTCGTTCCGCCGACAAGAAGCCCGAAGACGCGACCACGGTGCGCGAGATAAGAGAGATGTTCCAGCAGCAGCATCAGCGCGCTGTACGCGATTAGGCGGCCGCCATCGGGGGGCGCTGGAGCGAGCTGGTCGCGGAGGGTTACGGGCGTCTCGACATCAGCGCCGCCAGAATGGGTCTTGATGGGGGACCCATCGAGTCGGGGAGCAGGCACGCGGCCTGAGGCCGTCGCCAGACGTGTGGCACGCGTCGGCCAACGAGGTGGGCCTGGCACGATGACCGCGGCGGTTCTTTACGCGCCGCACGATCTGCGAATTGAGCAGCGTCAGGTTCCGAGTCCATCGCAAGGCGAGGTCCTGGTCCGGATTCTGTCGGTCGGGGTGTGCGGGTCCGATGTCCACTATTACGACCACGGCCGCATCGGCGATTTCGTTGTCCGCAGCCCTCTGGTCCTCGGACACGAATCGTCCGGTCAGATAGTCGAGGTCGGCGAAGGAGTCTCACGGTCGCGAGTCGGCGATCGCGTCGCGATCGAGCCGGGCGTGGCCTGCGGTCGCTGCGATCAATGTCGGGCCGGCAGATACAACCTTTGCCCATACATGAGATTCCATGGCACACCGCCGGTCGACGGCACGCTGTCGGAATTCGTGACTGTGAAGTCCGATCTGGCTTACAAGGTGCCCGACGAAATCAGCGACAACGCGGCCGCGCTGCTCGAACCACTGTCTGTCGGAATCTGGGCCAATGAAAAAGCACGTACGCAGATGGGCACCTCATTGCTGATCGCGGGAGCAGGGCCGGTCGGCCTCGTAACCACGAAAGTTGCGCACGCCGCCGGGGCGACCCGCATCGTGGTGACCGATGTCAACCGCCACCGACTCGAAGCCGCGCGGACAAGCGGCGCGACGGAGACCGCCCTTGCGGGATCTGAGGCCGTCGACGGCGACTTCGACGCATTCATCGACTGCTCGGGTTCACCATCCGCCATCGCTGCAGGCGCTCGGTCGGTTCGACCGGCAGGGAGAATCGTTCTGGTCGGCATGGGCGCAGACGAACTCACGCTGCCTCTCGCGATCATCCAGCGACGCGAGCTGGTGCTCACGGGCACGTTCCGCTACGCCAACACGTGGCCGACCGCGATTGCGCTGGTCGCAAGCGGCCGAGTCACTCTCGACGACCTGGTCACCGGCGAGTTCGGGCTTGCCGCCACCGAGCAAGCCCTCAACACCGGTCGCGATCCCCACAGCGTCAAGGCCGTGGTTCGGCCAGGACACACCGAGCGCCAGGCACTCTAGCCCCCGGCCGGAGCTCCGTTGCCTGCCCGGCGGCCGAAACCAGAGCCGGTCGAGCAGGTTCCATTTGCGCCGGCAGGGGTGATCGTCAGCGACGTCGCCTGAACGCTGCCGGAGGCATCTGGCGCCCCGGTCGCACGTAAGCATTGGCCGACCTGAAGGGAAGCCGCGCTCGCTGCCGAACTCACCGTGACGTTGGCCACGGTCGGCACTGTGAGTGTCTGGGTACCGCTGGATGCGGTGAGAACCGTGACCGAGGTTCCACTGACCGTGGTGACTTCACCGCTCACGACGCTCATGTTGGCCTGACCGCTCGGGGTCGGCCGCGGGCTGGCGCCGGCAGGCGGACTGAATGCTGCTCCGCCAGTGGTGCAGCCGCGCGGGTTCTTGGGCGCCAGCCGCACGGATGTGGCTGTGATCAGCCCGGACGAGTCCTTCGCACCGGTCGCGAAGATGCATTCGCCCGGCGTGATGTCGGCCAGCGTGGCCGTCGACGTCTTGGTGATTGTCGTGGTGGTCGTGTACGTGACCGCGACGTCGCCGTTGGCGCCGGTGAGGATGAGTGTGTTGCCGTTGATCTGCACCAACTGGCCGGAGGCGCCGCCAAGAGGCGCGCGGGCGATGCCGGGGCTAGGTGATGCCGTGTTTCCGGCGCTCGCAGAGTTGCCGCAAGCGGCGAGGACGAAGCTCGCGCCAATGCACAGGATGATGCTGGATCGGTTCATGGGTCCTCCTTGGAGCAGTTACTGGGCGCGCAGCGCCTCGATGGGCGCGAGCCGAGCAGCTCTGAGCGCTGGGTAGACGCCGAAGACGAGTCCGACCACCACCGCCACCGCCACCGCTATCGCGATCGGAGCGGGGGTGATGGTGACCGCGATGTTGGCCGTTCGAGGCACGATGTAACCGGCAGCCAATCCAGAGGCGACCCCGAGCAGGCCGCCAACAGCGGTCAGAGCGCCGGCCTCGATCACGAACTGGCGGAATAGGTCGCCCGGAGTGGCGCCCAGCGCCTTGCGCAGCCCGATCTCGCTGGTTCGCTCCGTGACCGACACCAGCATGATGTTCATGACCCCGATCCCACCCACCAGCAGCGAGATGGCGGCGACGCTCGCGAGCAGGATGGTCAGCGTCTGGGTCACGGCCTGAGCGGTGCTCAGCACCTGCGTTTGGGACGTGATCGAGAAGTCGGCCTGACTCGGGTTGGTGATGCCATGCGTCTGGAGAAGGATCTGGTTCGCCTCTGCGTAGGCGGTGCCAAGGTTCGCCGAGCTCGTCGCGCTGAGCAGGATTCTCTGCACGGTGCCGACCCCGCCGATGAGCTCGTCCTGGGCAGTCGTGAGCGGCACGACGGCCAGGTCGTCCGGGTTTCCAAAGCCCTGGCTGCCGGTTGAGGCAAGGATCCCGATGACCTGGAATGGGATCTGCTTGACCGTGATCAGATCACCGACCCCGGCCCCGAGGTTGGAGGCGGTGGTTGCCCCGAGCACGATCACCTGGGCACTGGTGCTCACGTCGGCACTGGTGATGAAGGTCCCGCTGCTCATCGAGCGAGCGTTGGCGATCAGCCAGTCTGGAGTGCTGCCCGAAAGAGTCGTGCTCCAGTTGCTGGACGTGCTGACCAGCGAGACCCGGCCCTGCGAGACGGGGGCGACCGCCGCGATATCAGGCGCGTTTTGGCGGTCTGATAGTCCCGCCACGTCCCGCATGGTCAGAGAGTTCGCGCTCGCCCCGCCGCCGAACACTCCCCCGAAGACCGTGCTGCCAGGCGACACGGTCAGCAGATTGGTGCCGAGCGATGTGATGCGCGCGGTGACGCTGTCGGAAGAGGCCTGACCGATGCCCACGGTGGCGATCACCGCAGCGACACCGAAAAGAATCCCGAGAGTCGTCAGGACAGACCGCAAGCGGTGACCGAGCAGGCTGCGCAAGCCGGTTTCGATCGTGTGCAGGATGCTCATGCGGCCTTTTGCTGCACGAGCTGTCCATCGCGAACATGAACCGTGCGCCTTGCGATGGGAGCGACCTCGGGGTCGTGCGTGATGACAATGATCGTGCGGCCCCCCTGGTTCAGGTCTCGCAATACCGCGAGCACTTCCCGGCTCGCGGCGGTATCGAGGTTTCCCGTCGGCTCGTCGGCCAGGATCAGATCGGGGTCGGTGACCAGGGCGCGCGCGATCGCAACCCGTTGCTGCTGGCCGCCGGAAAGCTGCGTCGGGCGGTGTTCGATGCGATTGCCAAGGCCGACCGTCTCCAGTGCGTGGACGGCGAGGCTTCTTCGATCGCTCGCGTTGCGGTACAGCAGCGGCAACTCGACGTTGCGCCAGGCCGACAGCTTGGGGAGCAGCTGGAACTGCTGGAAGACAAACCCGATCCGACGATTGCGCACATGGGCGAGCTGGGTCTCGCTGAGCCTGCTGACGTCCTCGCCCGCGAACCAGTAGTGGCCCGAAGTGGGACTGTCAAGGCAGCCGAGTATGTTCATCAGCGTCGACTTGCCCGATCCCGACGGTCCCATCACGGCGAGCAGCTCGCCCTGCGCGACGCGTAGAGAGAAATTGCGCAGCGCCGCCACCTGCGCGTCACCTGATCCGTAGAGCTTCGAGATCGATTCCAGTCGTATCAGCGGCTCTTGCTCCGGCGCCACGCCGACGCTCATCCGCCGGTTCCACCACCGCGGGTGGCGCCGCCTCCGCCTCCTCCCCGTGCCCCGCCGCCGGCGCCGAGGGCGGTCCCCGCGCTGCTGCTAGGGACCGAGCTCGAGATGACCGCGATGACCACAGTCTGGTTGAGCTGCAGCCCGGACAAGATCTGGATGCGAGTCGGATCGGACGCGCCCGTGGTCACCACGACCGTCTGCGGCTTGCCGTTGACAAGGATCTGGACGGTGCTTCCTGTGGCTGTCGTGTGCACGGCACTCGTCGGCACGGTGAGGACGTGGACGACTTGGTTGGTGACGATGGTCGCCGTGGCGGAGACCCCGGGCTTGATCGAGTTGCTGGTGTCAGCCAGCTGCGCAGTCACGACGAATGTCGCGACACCAGAGGTGATGGTCGCAGCCGGGGAGATCGCTGTGACTTTGCCCTGCAGCGCCTGGGTCGAACCGGCCGGCGTCACCTGGACCGTCTGGCCGACGGCGACCAGGTTCACCTGGGCGTCGCTGACGGTTCCTGTCACCTCATACGAGCCTGGGCTGTAGACAACGATTGCGTAGCTCGACGAGGTGCCCGTCCCAGAACCGCCTCCGCTGACCGCCTGGCCGGCCGAGACGTTGACCTGGGAAACGACACCCGCGATCGGAGACTTGACGGTGGCGCCGTTGAGCTGGTGCTGCGTCGTGCTCAGGTTCGCCTGCGCGATCTGGATCTGGGCTTCGTCCATCTGAAGCGTCGACGCGGGGGTGCTCGTCCGCAGCGCGGCAAGCGAGCTCTTGGCGCTGGACAGCTGCTGTCGCGCCGACGCCAGCGAGGCGGCGGCCTGGTCGTTGCTCTGCTGCGCCTTGGCCTTGGCCGCGGCGAGTGCGTTGTTGGCTGCGGCGAGAGCGGCCTGATCAGCAGCGAGGGTGGGACTTGGCGGCGTGGTCGCCTCATCCGCATTGACCGCTGCCTGTGCGGCTGTGACCACCCCTTGCGCGACAGCGACCGACTGCGCGTTGATGGCTTGCGTGTCGTTGAAGCTCGTTTGCGCGTTGTTGGCGTTGACCTGAGCCGCCGCGACGGCGTTCTGCCCAGCGGTCAGGGTTTGTGGGGTCGCCCCGGCCCTGTCCTGGGCGAGCTTGGCCTGAGCTGACGCGAGCGACGCCTCGGCCTGCAGCACCTGGGCGGACAGGAGCGTCGGATCGAGGGCGGCCAGGGTGGTCCCCGCCGCGACTGTCTGGCCGACCTGGACCGACACCGACTGGACGGTGCCCGAGGAGGCAAAGTTGAGGTCTGCCTCGCTGACCGGCTGCAAGTTGCCGGCCATGCCGATGGACTGCGTGATCGTGCCGTATGTGACCTGGGCCGTCCGATACGTGGTCGTGGGCTTCGCCGCCTGGGCGTACACGATGGTGCCGCCCAGGGCGGTGGTCAACACGACAAGCGTGACTAGGACCTTCCGCCGCGTCAGGTTTCCGCGCACCAGTCTCTTCATGACCTGCTCCCATCGATCTGGCGCAGCGTGGTCTCCACGTGATGCGCGGCTGTTACCACCACCGATCGATATGCGAGGACGCCCGGAGCGCCTGCGACCACGCCGACCGCGACCTCGCCGAGGAGTTCAGCCGCAGACGAAAGGCCGGTTGGCCAACGTCGCGAGCCGGTCCAGCCGGTGACCATGCCGAGAACGTCCCTGCGCACTGACGGTCAGGCTGACCACGGAACCTGAGGGCCACGTGTGGGATTTGTGAGAATCCGCTGGGAATCGTGTCATCGACCTGTAAAGAAGCGGCGCGAGTTTCCCGAGATCCGACCCCTTGCTCTAGCCCGTCATCCGTTCCGCGGCGCACTCGACGGCTCGCCTCTGTAGGAGGTCACGCTCGGGCACGTTGTCCGTCAGCGACGCGGCGCGCAGGAACTCGGCAACCGCCTCCTCCATTCGGCCGAGCTTCCTGAGGAGGTCGCCACGCACGGCCGGCAGTAGGTGGTACGACTTGAGCTGCGGCTCGTTGACGAGCGCGTCTACGAGGTCGAGGCCGGCAGCGGGACCGAAGGCCATCCCCACCGCGACCGCCCGATTCAGCTCGACGACCGGCGATGGCGCAAGCTCCGCGACCGCGTCGTAGAGCGCGACGATGCGCGGCCAGTCCGTCTCCGCCGCGGTCGTCGCTCGAGCGTGGCAGGAAGCGATCGCCGCCTGAAGCGCGTAGGGACCCAGCGCGCCTCCGAGGCCCTCGGCGCGGTCCAGCGCCGCCAGGCCGCGCCGAATGAGCAGGCGATCCCAGCGGGCCCGGTCCTGATCGAGCAGGAGGACGGGCTCGCCCGAGGGTCCAACGCGAGCGCCCAGCCGAGAGGCCTGGATCTCCATGAGTGCGACGAGGCCGTGGACCTCAGGCTCGGCCGGGATAAGCTCGGCCAGGATGCGACCCAGGCGGAGCGCCTCCTCGCACAGGGCCGGTCGGACCCAGTCCGTGCCCGCCGTCGCGGAATACCCTTCGTTGAAGATCAGGTAGATCACCTCGAGCACGGAGGCGAGGCTGGCAACGCGCTCGGCTCCGCGCGGGACTTCGAACTTGACGTGAGCCTCGGCCAGAGTTCGCTTTGCGCGGACGATCCGCTGGGCGATGGTCGGCACAGGGACTAGAAAGGCCCGCGCGATCTCATCCGTGGTGAGACCGCCGAGGACGCGAAGCGTGAGCGCGACTCGCGAGTCCTTTGCGAGCACCGGGTGGCAGGCCATAAAGATGAGGCCCAGGAGATCGTCCCCCACGTCCGCCTCGATTGCCGTGTCCAATTCCACGCCTTCCTGAGTCCGTTCCAACTCGCGTCCAATCTCTTCGTGTTTGCGCTCAAGCGTCTTGCGACGCCGGATCAGGTCGAACGCGCGGTGCTTGGCCGTGCCCATGAGCCAGGCGCCCGGACGCTCCGGCACGCCCTCGGCAGGCCACTGCTCGAGCGCGGCGACCAGGGCGTCCTGTGCAAGCTCCTCAGCCGTCCCGATGTCGCCGACGACGCGAGCCAGTCCGGCGATGAGCCGGGCCGACTCGATCCGCCAGATCGCCTCGGTCGCGCGATGCGCTGCGGCGGTCGCTGCCTCGCGGCGCCCTGGACTATCGGACGCGTGTCCAGCTCGCAGACCTATGGCGAGAGGTCCTTCACATGCCCTCGTATTCGAGGACCTGACGGACCTCGAAGGTCCCGCCGTCATACGGTGCCCGCTTGAGCCACTCGAGGGCCTCATCGATCGAGCGCACCTGCCACAGCCAGTATCCGGCCACAAGCTCCTTGGTCTCCGCGAACGGCCCGTCGATTACGGTGCGCTTCTTGCCGTCGAAACGGACACGCTTGCTCTGCGAGCTCGGGTAGAGCCGGCCGGCCTCGAGCACCACGCCCGCCTTGACCAGCTCGTCGTTGAACTTCTGATACTCCGCCATCGCCTCCGGCGTTGGGGGAGTCGCCGGCGCGCTCTGCTCGCCTTCCTTCGCCATGATCAGCACACGCATCTCTGTCTCCTTTATTACAACTTCCGCATCGTGATGGGCTCGGACTTTTGCCGTCTCACCCACTCATCGAATGACAGATGGCCATTTCGACACGTGCTGACTGCTCGGAAATGTTGGAGACGTAGCATCTGGGCTACAACTTGACGCCGTCCCCCGATGCTGCTGACCTCTCGATCGCGGCGTTTACCTCGTGCCGCCGGATGGCGACAGCGAAGTCCGGGACGGTACGGAAGTTGGGGTCGATGTCCGCCGCCGCTGACGCCAACGGGCCACAGTCCCGCCCAGGTTTCCGCTGCCGAGGAAGCCGATCGTCGTCATGTCAGTGCAGTCGTCTCTGCCAGTCCCGGGGCACGCGCCCCGCGGGTCCTGGCACCGGTTGGTCGAGCGGATGGTGGCGGGGCGGGGCAAGCTCGGGACCGTTCCAGAACTGCTGCGTCGCGTAATCCCAGAACCACTCCTCGCCCGGCTCATAGCTCTGGATGATCGGATGCCCTGTGTCAGCGGCATGGTGGCTTGCGTGCTGCGATGGGGATGAGTCACAGCAGCCGATGTGTCCACAACCCGCACAGCGGCGCAAGTGGAACCACCAACCTCCGCTCGCGAGGCATTCGACACACCCCGAGCCGCTCGGCGGTATTGCTGGGTCGATGTCCATGTCAGTTCAACATGTAGATTTCTGGCGGCGCTACCTGCAGATAGAGCACGAAACGCTCATGACCAACATCGAGCTCCACGCCACCCGGGTGATCCCGCGCGTGCGGGAACTCCCGGCCCAGCGACCGGGAGCCCATGCCTGATGACTAGGTAGCGTTTCCGGCCCTCGACGCCAGCCGAGATCGCCGCCATCGAGGCGCACGGCACCAGGCCGATCGTTGTCCGCGGGCTAGTACCTCTGTGACGGACTAGGCGCCCTCCTGTACCTCGATCAGCTCATCAGCCACCAGGCCGTGTGCTTCGCGATGCACCGCGTTGGCGGCTTCCTTGCTCGGTGCCTCAACGAGGCAGAAGGCCTTGCCCGACCCTTCATCGAACCAGTAGTGGAGGTACTTCACTCCGAGTTTTTCCTGAACCTTCAGATCTTGCTCGTGAGCGCCTTTGATTGCCTCCGCGGTCAGGCCATCGATCTTGTGGTGAATATCCATGTAGAGCGGCATAGCGAACCTCCTTGCGCAATCAAATCGGGGGAGACGGGTCGAGCGTAGCGCTTCAAGGCGACCGGCGGTATCCACCGTTCGGTCGACCTGTCAGCGCGATGGTGAGTCGATCAGGTCGTTCTCGAAGGCGAAAAGCGTTGCCCCGGCTCGCGTGTTGACGCCGATCTTGCCGTAGAGGTTGATGACGTGAGTGTGCACAGTGGCTTGGGCGACCTGCAGCTCGCGTGCGATCTGCTTGTTGCCGAGGCCACGCGTCAGCGCCTTCAGGACATCGACTTCGCGGTCCGTCAGGCCAGCCGGCCAAGCCTGGCTCGACCTTCCTTTCTGCCGAGGCCGGCCGGCCGCTGAGAGCACTGCATCAACGGCTCTAGGGTCGAGACGCCGAACAGCCACCTGATCCTGCAATTGCCGCGCAATCTCTTTCGCTTCGAGGGCAGGCCGCCACGCCCGATCTTCGCTCATCGCCTGATACACCTCCGCGACCGCGAGGAGGCGGGCGGTGAACGGCAGTGCGTTGGCGCCGAGCCCGACGTGGTAGCCGGAGCCGTCGAGTCGCTCGTGATGGAGGCCAGCGATGGTCGCGGCCGCCCGCAGCGGCGCGGCGAGGCTGAGGATGCGCTGGGTGTGATAAGCGTGCAGGCGAACCCGCTCCCACTCCGATTGATTGAGCGAACCGTGCTTGATCCAGACCCGGTTCGGCACGCTGACCATGCCGAGGTCGTGGACCTGGCCCGCACGCCGCACAGTTGCCGCGTCCTCCCCACCCAGCCCCGCATTCAACGCGGCTGCCTCAGCCAGCTTTGCGACGCGGGTGGAGTGTCCGCGGGTGAAAGGCGAGGCCAGGTCGACGAAATCGGCGAGGGCGGCGCTGATCTCGTCCAGGTGGGATGGGCCGACGCGGCGATGCGGCTCCGGTTCCGCGCTCAACGCCTGATCCCACACCGAATCCAATGACAGCGTGCGCAAGAGGTCTTGGCTGTTCTGCAGCCAGAGCGTGGCAAGCTCAGGGTCGAATTCGGTGCCGCTGCGCTGCCGGACGACGGCATCCGCGACTTCGACGCCTCCGGCCTGGTGGTGGATCTGGGCCACATGGACCAGGTGCACAAGGCGTGCGGTCGCTGAGAGCCCTTCGGCGCTCGGCAACGACGGAAAGACTTTGCCGTCCCACCGTCCGTACGCGTGGCCGAGTGCATCGGTGACGCGAGGGCTGGCGCCGAGCCTTCGCGAGAGTCGCGCGGCGGCCTCGGCGACGTTGGCGAGGGCCTCAGGTATGTCACGCCCGGCGGTCGCAACCGCGCTCATGCCTTCCGCGAGTCCCGAAAGTCCCCAGTGGGATGCGAGACGGGTGACGACGATGCGCATGAGCTCTGGAGTGTCGGCGTAGTCGACCTCCGCCATCCAATGACGGACGTTGATGTCGTCGCCGCCGCCCAGCCGGCTCTGCGCCGCCACCGCGCCCGTGCATCCCATGTGATAGAGGAGCGCGAGGTAATAGACGTCCGACACGTCGGCGTCGGTCCAGCCGGCGAGGCGAGCGAGCTCGACCGCGAGCAGTGCATCTCGCAGCGCACTCTCCGCCGGCACGTCGTGCGACAAGTCGGTGGCGAGAGAGACCGCCGCGAGGAGCTCGGCCAGACGCAGGCTGTGGTCAGACCTCGGCTTGTCGGCTACTGACTGACCGCCTCCAGCGAAGCCGATAATCCGCACATTATCGAGCGCCGCGAGACGGGCCGGCTTCGACGGCGCACGAGGCCACGGCGTCCTCCTCTCGGACAAACCCCGAACACAGCAAGTCGATCTGGGAGATCCCATCCGGCCGCACGTTGACGAAGGCGACTTGCTCGACGATCTCGTGCGGCTTGCCCTCCCGGCTCATGCGGAAGCGCCAGCTGAGCCGCTCTCGAGGCCCGACCTGTACGCGCTGTGTTTCGAGGACCTCGAAGTCAGTCGCGCGCGAGAACCAGCCCTCGAAGCGCCGGGCGATCTCCTCGCGCCCAGTGCGCACCTCGGGTCCTGGGGGCAAGAGCAGTCGCGCTTGCGCTTGAGGCGCCAGGCACTCCGCGAACAGTCCGAAGTCGCGCGTCGAGAGAGCGGAAAGGAAGGAGTCTGGTGCGGATTGGTAGTTCATGCCCCGAAGCTAATCGCCCGGCGTCCGGCCCAACATCAACCATTCAGTCGATTTTTCGCACGTCCGGCCGTGTCACCCCTTGTGCAGCCAGCGCGATGAGGCCCAGGGCGATGACTACGAGGCTGTATGTCACCGGGGCTCAACTCGCTCACATCGAGTCCGGGAAGGCCGTCCCACTTAGCTCCTCGCACGCGGCCAAGAGAGCCTCTTGGACGGTTTCATCGTGGGCGGCCGGATGCGATTGGCGCCGGCGCTTGTGGTACCAATAGCCGCCGGTCGTCCTCGCCGCGGGGTCGTCGCTGACCGCCAGCCAGGCTTGTGTCTCCGAGCCCTCCTCAAGATTGTCCGGCGCTCCGCGTCCACCCATCTTGGTCGGCACCCAACCTGGGTCCACCGCATTCGAAAGCGCCGAAGGCCACCGGCGGGCGATGGCGAAGGCCAGCGCGGCATCGAACAGCTTGGAGTCAGAGTAGGCCTGCATGCCGCTCCAGCGCCGCCTCTTCCACTGAAGGTCATCGAAGTCGGGGTTTCCGCCCTGGTGCATGCCGGAGCTGAGATAGACAAGTCGCCTCGGCGGTTTGATGAGCGCAGTGAGTAGGTACGGGGCGAGCACGTTGATGGCGAAGATGTGCTCCAGGCCGTCAGCTGTTTCGATCCGGCGCTCGCGGTCGCCGACCCCGACGTTGTGGATCACGGCGTCGAATGGACCCAGGCGATTGGCTTGCTCGGCGACAGCTCGTGTTTCGGCGATGCTGGCCACGTCGCCGATGACGACGGCCGCTGCCGTGGGCGCCGCCGCTTGCGCATCTTTGGCGCGGTTCTCGTTGCGGGCGTGCAGCGCCACCTCGTGACCCGCGGCCAGCAGGCGCTTGCCGGCCGCGAGTCCCAGGCCGTCCGATGATCCCGTGATGAGAACCTTGCTGATGACCATCGATTAAACGACGGCCCGAGAGTCAGCCGGCGATGCGCGGTCTCGTGGGTCTGATATCGGCTACGCCTCGAGGAAGGCGAGGGTGGCCGCGGCGAACAGCGGCGAGCTGACGATGTTGTAGTGGGTCAAGCCGGGAAGGATGGCCAGCGCGTGACCGCCCTTGGGCCGGTTCTCGCTCATCCAGCCGCCATCGCGGAGGCCGCCATCGAGCAACTTGAAGACTTCGACGTAGTGGCTTGGCGGGGCCATATCAGCGTCGGCGGCCATCACGAGGGTCGGCATCTGGAGACCGCGGACGTCCTCGGTGAAGTCGAAGTCCTTGGCCATCGCTTCGCCGATCTTGGTCAGCAGCTTCGGGAAGTCCTCAGGTCGCGGTGCGACCCGCTGGTAGAGCTGGTACATCGGCGTTTCTTTCATGAACTCGGCGGCCGCTGCGTTGACCTGCCCCTGCTGTACCCGCATCTCCGCATAGATTGCGTCGGGCCGTAGGTTCGCGGAGACCATGACGAGGCGCCTGACCTTGGCCGGGTACTTGGCCGCAGTTTGCAGCGCCACCCCACCGCCGAGCGAGTAGCCGACCACGTCCGGCGCGGCCAGGCCGAGATGGTCGATGAGCGCCGCGATGTCGCCGGCCATCAGCCGGACGTCGAGCGGTCGATCGATGTCAGCGGTACGGCCGTGTCCTTGCAGGTCGACGACGACGACCTCGTGGCGCTCCGCGATGGTTGGTAGGACAGGGCCGAACATCTCGCCCGAGCCGAGGCCGCCGTGGAGCAGGACGAGCGGCCGCCCGCTCCCGTGAGTCTCGTAGTAGAGGTTGATGCCATTGACCTCGGCGTACTGGCCGGTGCCCTTTGCGTGTGTGGTGGTATCGCTGGTCACGGTCGTGCTCCTTGAGTGAACTAGAAGTCGGGTGTCGACGATAGAGACTCCGCCGGCGTTCGGAATTCATCGGTTCGCGGGAAGGCCATTACGAGACAACTGGCTGGCGGGGCTTTTGATCGTGATTCGGCCTTGGGCTACATTCGTGTTCGAGTTGTCGATCTGATGCTATATCGGCCCCTCGGCAGGACAGGGCGTCAAGTCAGCGAGATCGGCTTCGGCGCGTGGGCGATCGGAGCGGACTGGGGACAGGTCGACGACGAGCAGAGCTTGCGGGCGCTTCATGCCGCGGCCGACGCCGGTGTGACCTTCTTCGACACGGCGGATGTTTACGGCGATGGACGCAGCGAGCGGCTTATCGCCGGTTTCCGTAAAGAGCGCACGGAACCGATCGTCGTTGCCACCAAGATCGGCCGGCGAGCGCCGCTGGACCTCAAGGCGTACACACGCGAGAACTTTGGCGCTTGGATCGACCGATCTCGAGAGAACCTAAACATGGATCGGCTCGACCTCGTCCAGCTCCACTCTCTCCCGACCGACAGCTACTACCGACCAGAAATCTTTGACGCCATGGACAGCTTCATCACGGATGGTCGGATCGCGAGTTACGGCGTGAGCGTCGAACGTGTCGAGGAGGGCCTCAAAGCGATCGAGTATCCGAACGTCGCCACGGTCCAGATCATCTACAACATCTTCCGGCAGCGGCCCGCCGAGCGGTTTCTAAGCGCGGCGCGCGAGCGCAATGTCGGGGTGATCGCTCGCGTGCCGCTTGCGTCGGGGCTGCTTACCGGAAAGTTCAATCGCGACACGCAATTCGCGGCCACCGACCACCGCAACTTCAATCGCCACGGTGAGAGCTTTGACGTCGGAGAAACCTTCGCCGGAGTCGATTACGAAACCGCGCTAGTGGCGGTCGAGGAGTTGCGGTCATTGATGCCACCTGACACGACCATGGCCCAAATGGCCTTGCGCTGGATCCTGATGAACGACGGCATTAGCACGGTCATACCTGGGGCCAAAACTCCGGAGCAGGCGAGCGCCAATGCGGCCGCTTCCGATCTCCCTGAGCTGCCCGCGTCGACGATGGACCGGATTGCAGAGCTCTATCGGGAGCGCATCGCGCCGCTTGTACACCAGCGCTGGTAGTCACGTTCGCGACGCCTTGCGGCCACCGATGAGTTGGAGGGCATCGGGCCGTCATAAGGGTTATCAACCGGAAGGAGTAGGAGATGCAAGAGCAGAACCTGGACATCTACGGACACGAGCCGATTCCGTGGTCGCGGGCATTGAAGCAGCTTGAGGAGCAAGCCCGCGAGGAAGGGCCCGGGCGCACCTGCTGGCTGGCCACAACGGATCCCGATGGGAGGCCGCACCTGGCTGCGGTGGGCGCGATCTGGGTCGATGACAATTTCTATTTCGTGAGCGGGCCTCGACTGCGGAAGAGCCGGAACCTTGTCGCCAACCCGAGCTGCGCGGTGTCGGTCTCGTTGGATGACATCGACGTCGTGGTCGAGGGCACTGCGCGCAAGGTGACCGATGAAGCAGTCCTGGAGCGCGTGGCGAACCTTTACGCGTCGCTAGGTTGGCCGGCGCGAGCGAGCGCTGGAGCCATCACGGCGGAGTACAGTGCGCCAAGTGCAGGTCGCGGGCCGTGGGATCTCTACGCCGTCACGCCGACCGCGGCGGTGGGTGTCGCGACCAAGGAACCGCATGGCGCGACGCGCTGGCGTTTCGAGAGTGCCCGCTAGCGTTGTAACCAGATGGCACAGCTGAGAGCGACAAAAGGCCGCGTAGAGACCTACACGGCTGCACCCAGAAGGCCCGAGGTCGCAGGCGCTTTTGTAGTCGGTTGGACGCGATAACTGAGGAGCGGTATGACCAGCAGCGAGCTATTGATTGAAGCCTTCGATCGAATTCCCGCCCAGGTGCACGATGTCGTTGAAGGGCTGACTCCGGCCCAACTGACATTTCGTCTCGACAGCGAAGCAAACTCGATCGCATGGTTGGTGTGGCATATGAGCCGGATCGCCGACGATCACATTGCTGAGGTCGCACACAAGCCGCAAGTGTGGACCTCATCCGGTTGGGCAACGCGGTGGCGCCTGCCGTTCGCCCCCGCGGACACAGGCTATGGACATACCGCCAAACAAGTGGCAGCCGTAACTGGTGATGCCGAATTGTTGCTCGGCTACTTCGGCGCTGTGAACGAGATGACAACTCGTTTTGTGCGAACGCTGACGGATTCTGCCCTCGACCGCATTGTTGATAAGGACTGGGACCCGCCTGTAACTCTTGGTGTCCGCCTTGTGAGCGTTGCCGGCCACAACTTTGAGCAGGTTGCACAGGCGGCTTTCATCCGCGGGGTCCTCGATCGCAACGCGCATCACTGATGCCTCTCAGAGTTGGGTCGCGAATGCCGCCCAACAGTCAAGGGATGAGGCTCGGGTTACCGGCAGCTGGCCCCCTGATGGCGTAGCGTTGAACCGTGAGCCGGGAAGTCGAGGACTTGAACCGGCGCGTACTGCGCGCGCGCGACGCCATGGACCGCGCCTACGCCGAGCCGCTCGACGTCCGCGCCGTGGCCTCGGTGGCCCATCTCTCCCGCGCGCACTTCATCCGTAGCTTCCGCGCCGTTTTTGGGGAGACGCCGCACCGTTACCTGCAGCGACGACGGGTGGAGCGCTCGATGTTCCTGCTGCGCGAGACCGACCGCAGCGTCACCGACATCTGCTTCGACGTCGGCTTCACCAGCTCGGGGACCTTCAGCCGCACGTTCCGGGAGATCGTCGGAGAGACGCCATCGGACTACCGCGTGGGGCATGAGCCGATGTTGCCGCCCACCTGCCTCCAGATGGCGGCCATGCGGCCGGTGGTGGCGGCGGGGGTGGCGATGCGATCGAGCACTTTTGGAATAGCCGCCGCGGCGGCGGCTCCATAGCATGGGGGTCGTCCCGATCAAATCTCGCAGAGGAGAAGACAAGCGAATGATCACCAAGCTAAACGCCACTTCCATCATGGTCCTCGACAAGGACGAGGCCCTCGACTTCTACGTCAACAAGGTAGGGCTGGAGAAAGGCCAGGACATCAAGCAAGGTTCCTACCGCTGGCTGACGGTGCGCGTCCCCGACGACCCCGGCACCGAAATCTCCCTGGAAGAGCCCGGCCCGCCAGTGCACGACGAAGCCACCGCCGCGCAGCTCCGCGAGCTGATCACCAAGG
>Ga0070697_100001269_pt1 | contig 19059 bp, 16 predicted proteins | sample KBSK1501metaG_FD_65475 | JGI IMG/M metagenome (GOLD analysis project Ga0070697, IMG submission 65475) | Corn, switchgrass and miscanthus rhizosphere microbial communities from Kellogg Biological Station, Michigan, USA - KBS K1-50-1 metaG | ecosystem: Host-associated > Plants > Roots >... | reverse complement strand
CGACGGTCAGCCGACCGTCAGGAGGCGCCGCGGGTTCGCGACGGTCAGCGTCTCGATCTCGGCTTCGGAGGCGCCGGCGGCGCGGAGCCGGGGCAGGAACGTTTCGGCCAGGTGGACGTAGCCGTTGCCGCCGTAGCGCTTCAGCTGGCCGTTGTGGCAGACGTCCTGTGACAGCAGCACGCGCTCGGCGTGGCCGCGGCTCAGCAGCTCGCAGAGCAGCTCGACGATGCGCCCCTCGCCGTGGCGCTCCTGCGGCGTGAACGACATGCCCAGGAAGTCGAACTCGACGCTGGCGCCGCGGCTCACGATGGCGAGGTAGTAGTCGAGCGAGGGGTACGAATCGGCGTGGCCGATGACGACCCGCGACGGATCTGCGCCCTCCTCCTCGAAGATCCGCAGCTGGGCGACGCCCACATCCGACATCACCGCGTGGGTCGTGATGGCCAGGCCGCTTTGCCGCGATGCGCGCGCCGCCGCCCGGTGGACGCGCTCCTCGAGCGCCGAGACCCACGGCTTGTCGGTCCCGATCTCGCCGATGATCCCGGGCCGGATCCCGCTCTCCCCCACCCCGTCGCCGGCCTCCCGGACGAGCTCTTCGGCGAGGTCGTCGACGGACCGACTGTCGATCTGCGCCTCCGCCGGGTAGTACGCGCCGCGGTACCAGCCGCAGCCCATCACCACGTGCAGGCCGGATGCCGCAGACACACGGGCCAGCCACGCCGGATCGCGGCCCACGCCGCGCAGCGTCAGGTCGACGATCGTCGCGCCGCCAGCCGCCCGGAAGAGCCCAAGCTCCTCGACGATGAGCGGTTCGTCGCGCGTCAGCTCCCAATAGTCCCAGCGGTTGGGGATGTGCCACAGGGCGATCGCCGTGTGCTCGTGCGGGAGCGTGACCCCCAGCGTCGCCGGATCGACCGGACCGGCCACGGTCATCGCGGAGTGGACCATCATTCTCTATTGTCGCAGCGACAGATTGAGGGACGCGGGGGAGATCGAATGCTGTTTTCGCGCTGGGGCAGGATCGTCTACCGCTTCCGCCGGCCCGTCGCGGTCATCGCCCTGGTGGTGGGCCTCGGGTCGCTGGCGTTCGCGGCCCGAACCGCCGGCGAGCTCAGCTCGGGCGGCTGGCTGGACAAGAGCGCCGAATCATCGACGGTCGCAGACCGCCTGGCGACGCAGTTCGGCGCCGGTCGCAGCAACCTGATCGTGCTGTTCCGCGGTGCCGGCGTCGACGCGGCGTCGCCGGACTTCCAGGCCGCCGTAACCGCGGCCCTGAAAGACGTCGCGGCGGACCCACGGGTCAGCGGCATCGTCGGGTATGCCCAGACCGGCGACCGTCGGTTCATCTCGAACAACGAGACGGCGACGTACGTCCTGGTCGATCTGAACCTCACCGCGGAGGAATCGGTCGGCGCCGTCGATGAGCTCCGATCGAAGATCCACCCGCCCGCGGGGCTGACCTACCAGCTGACCGGCTACGGGCCGGTGACCCAGGATTCGGCCCGCCAATCCGAGAAGGACCTGCAGCGGGCGGAGACCGTCTCGCTGCCCATCGCCGCCCTGATCCTCGTCCTCGTGTTCGCCTCGATCCTGGCCGCCGGGATGCCCCTCCTCGTTGCCGGCCTCGCCATCCCCAGCTCGCTGGGGATCATCTACTTCGTCGCCCAGCAGGTCGAGATGAGCGTCTTCGTCCTCAACATCGCGACGATGCTGGGCCTGGCCCTCGCCATCGACTATTCGCTGTTCATCGTCAGCCGCTTCCGCGAGGAGCTCCACCGCGGCCGATCGGTGGCCGACGCCGTCGAGCGCGCGGTCGCGACGAGCGGCAAGGCGGTCGCGTTCAGCGGCCTGGCGGTGGCGATCGGCCTGTCCGGGCTCCTCTTGTTCACGGCGCCGGCACTACGGTCGATCGGGCTGGCCGGCTCGATCGTCGTCTTCTGCTCGGTCCTCTACGCGTTGACGTTCCTGCCGGCCGTCCTCGGCATGCTGGGCCACCGCGTCGACGCGCTGAGCCTGCAGGGCCTCCTCGCCCGCGTCCGCCCGCGACCCGGCGGGGCGCGAAGCTCGGCTCGCTGGGCGACCATGGCCCGCACCGTCATGCGCCGGCCGCTGCTCTTCCTCGTCCCGACGCTGGCCGTCCTGCTCGCCGCCGGGGCGCCTTTCCTGCGCCTCCAGCAGGGCGTGCCCGGCGCCGAGATCTATCCCGCCGGCCTCGAGAGCCGCGACGCCTACGTCGCGCTGCAGACCGAATTCGCGCCAGGCGAGACGACGCCGATCATCATCCTGGCGGACGTCCACGGCTTGCCCATGGACCCGGGCAACGTCAAGGCGCTGGCAGATTTCGCAGCGCGGATCGCCGCGATCCCCGGCATCGCCCGGGTCGAGAGCCCGTTCCGGATCGCCGACCCGGTCACGGGCGAACCCATGTCGCCTGCCGCGGTCGCGGCGCTCTACGCCACTCCCAAAGCGCAACTCCCAGCGGGAGTCGCAACGGCCCTCGATCGGCTCGCGGCGATCTACATCCGCAACTCCACGGTTCGACTCGACGCGATCAGCCCGCTCGACCCGGCCAAGCCGGCGTCGGCGGACCTCATCCCGATCGTCCGTGGCCTGGATCCCGGCAACGGGATCACGACCCAGGTGGGCGGCTCGGCGGCCTTCGGCCATGACTTCCTCGTCGCCCAGGGCGAGCGGGCGCCGTGGGGCGTCGGCATCCCGCTCGTGGCGAGCGCCGTCATCCTGTTCCTCCTGTTCGGCTCGGTCGTCATCCCGATCAAGGCGGTCCTGATGACGCTCTTGTCGATCAGCGCGAGCTTCGGTGCCCTCGTCTGGATCTTCCAGGAGGGCCACCTCGCTGACCTGCTCCATTTCGAGCCGCTGGGCTACACCATCGCCGGCAACCCGATCATCATGTTCAGCGTGCTGTTCGGGCTGTCGATGGACTACGAGGTCCTGCTGCTCTCGCGGATCCAGGAGGCCTATCGCCGGACCGGCGATAACACGGCCTCGGTCGCCGAAGGCCTCGCCCGAACCGCCGGCATCATCACCGGCGCGGCCCTGGTCATGATCACGGTGTTCGCCGCCTTTGCCCTTGCCGACGTCATCACGATCAAGAGCATCGGCGTCGGGATGGCGATCGCGGTCTTCATCGACGCGACGATCATCCGCGTCCTGCTGGTGCCGGCCACGATGCGGCTGCTTGGCGGCGCCAACTGGTGGGCGCCAGGCTTCCTTGGCCGCCTGGTCGACCGGCTGGGCTTCAGCCATGTCGAGGACGACGAGCCGAACCTGCGGCCGACACCGCCTCCGGCGCCCGGCCTCGCCGGAGGCTGACCGAACCGATGACCGACCGGAACGCAACGCGCGGCAGCCCGCCCGACCGCGGGCCGGCCGTGCGCGTCTACGGCTGGCAATGGGGCCGCGACGAGGATCGCCGACCGGGGCTGCCCTGGGTGGGCATCTTCCTGCTGGTCTTCGGTGGCCTGCTCCTGCTCGAGCGGTTCGTGCCCGCGCTCCGGTTCGCGGGGTCGGCGCTCTTCCTCGCCGTGGGTCTCGTCCTGCTGCTCCGCTGGTTCATCGAGCGGCGGACCAGCGCGCTCTACGCCGGCGCGATCATCACCGCGCTGGCCCTGCCGAACACGCTCGAGGCGTTCGGCCTGGCGGGCGGTCCGGGGCTCGGGATGGTCTGCCTGGGCCTTGCCTTCCTGTTCATCGCGCTCGTCCGCTGGACGAGCAGCGGCGGCCTGGGCTGGCAGGCCTGGTTCGGGGCCATCCTCACCGCCTACGGGCTGACCCAACTCGCGATCCCCGATGTGGGGCAGGTCCTGGTGCCGCTGCTCCTGGTCGTCGCCGGCGTCCTCATCCTCGTCCGGGGAAGCACCGGGCGCTGACGCGGGAGGGTGGGTCGCGCGCGGGCGGTCAGTCGCGCTCCGTGGCCGCGGTGACGGGCGCGGCCACAGGCGCAGGGGCGGAGGCGGGGACAGGGACCGGGGCGGGGGCGGGTGACGTCGCGACGATCGGCAGCCGAACCGTAACGGTCGTGCCTGCACCGGCCCCCGTGACGACCTCGATCGTGCCCTCGTGAGCCTGGACGATCGACAGGCTGACGGCGAGGCCCAGGCCTCGCCCGGCTTCGAGCGGCTGGGTCGTGAAGAACGGCTCGAACGCGCGGGCCGCCGTCGCCTCGTCCATGCCGCTGCCGTCGTCCGCGACCATGAGCAGCGCCGCGTCGCCGTCGACGCGCGTCTCGATCCTCAGCGAGCCGCCCTCCGGCATGGCCTGGGCGGCGTTGGTCACGAGGCTCAGCAGGACCTGGCCGATGTCGGCCGGGTCGCAGTCGACGAGCGGCAGTTCGCCGTATTTCTCCTCGATGCGAATCCAGCTCCGCTCGAAGTGGTAGCGCACCAGCCCCAGCGTCGAAGCCGCCAGCGCGTTGAGGTCCGTCGGGAGGCGCTGCGGCGCACGCCGCCGGGCGAAGTCGAGCAGGCCGTGGATGATGTCCCGCGCGCGCAGCGCCTGGGTCCGGATCGTCTCGAGCTCCTCGCGGCCGCGGCCATCGGGTGGCAGGTCGTTGAGCAGCAGGTCGGCGTAGCCAAGGACGCCGGTCAGCGGGTTGTTCACCTCGTGGGCCACCGCGGCCGCCAGCTCCGCGACGGCGGTCCGCTTCGAGGCCTGGACGAGCTGTGCCTCGACCCGGCGCATCTCGTCGATCCGGGCCTGGAGCTGGGCGGCGAGCTCCTGGTTGCTGGCGAGCGCCGCTTCCGCCGCGTCGTGGGCATCGCGCACTTCGTCGAGGTTGCCGCTCCGCTCGCGGAGCAGGATCGTCTGGCGGGCGACCAGGAGGAGCATCGTCGCGGCCACGGCGAGCTCGAGGATGATGTGGCCGGGCCTGGCGTGGTCCGTCGGAACGAGGAGAAGCACCGCGGCGACGATGCCGGCGCCGACAGGGAGGGCATCCTCGGCGGTCCGGGCGAGCCGGAGGAACCGGGGCCGCACCTCGCGCGCGGCACCCACCGTCGCGCCGCCGATGCCACACAGGATCAGGCCGGGCGCCATGAGGTAGACCGGCACGGCCGCGAGCAGGCCGTTCGTCGGGTTGCTGTCGAGCGACCAGCTGTAGGCAACCCCGATCGTCAGGGTGCCGAGGGCCAGCAGGTAGGGCCCGCGAGGGGCGATCCGGGCGCGGTTGGCGATGGCCGCGACCACGATGGCGCCGGCCGTGCCGAGGAACCCCACCGGATAGGCGAGCCGGAGCCGCTCCTCCGGCGTCCATGAGTCCGCGCCGGCGCCGGCCGGCTGGAGGACGATCACGAGCGCGAGCAGGGCGAAGAAGACGGCGGAGGCGTCGAGGAACACGGCGACCGCGCGCGGCCCGCTCTGGATCCGTCGCGTCACGCCGACGACGGCGGCGAGGATCGGCACGAGGGTGCCCAGGAAGAAGGCGTCGACGAGCGAGGGGATCGGCACGCCGCCCGAGAGGCTCATGGCGTCGCGGACAAGCTGGCCGACGAGGAGCAGGCTGAGCGCCCCGGCCAGGCCGGTCCGGATGCGGCGATCCGACGCTTCTCCGGCGACCGCTCCGACGGCGCTGGCGGCGACGGCCGTGACGGCGGCGGCCGTCCAGGTGGCATTTTCCCAGCCGTCGCCGAGGCGGGCCACGTCGAGGGCCGTGAGCACGGCCAAGGTGGCCGTCACGGTCCCGCCGGCGGCGACGACGAACGCGACCGCGTGGCGCCCGGCGACCGCCGCCCGTGCGCCAGCGACCCCCGTCCCGACCAGGTCCGTCCGGAGCGCCATCTCGCCCGAAGGGTAGGAGGAGCCCGGGGGACGCTCCATCACCTGTTCGGCGCATTTTGGCCTGCGCAGAACACCGTAGGGCGGGGCCCGTCCACGCTCAGACGGCGGCGCTGGACACCCCCGCCACCGCCTCCGCGACCGCCTCGCGGAGCGTGTCGGCGATCTGGGCGAGCTCCGTGTCGGTGACGATGAACGGCGGGCCCAGGACGATCAGGTCGCCGTCCACGCCGTCGGCGCAGCCCGTGCTCGAGTAGACGATGAGGCCGCGCTGCCGGGCGCCGTGGACCACGGCCTCGGTGACCCGGGCGGCGCGCGGGAACGGCTGCCGCGTCGCGACGTCCGCGACGAGCTCGATCCCCACGAGCAGGCCCGTTCCGCGGATGTCGCCGACCGCCGGCTGACCGCCCAGCCGGTCGTCCAGGAGCCCGCGGAGCCGGACGCCCTTCGCCGAGCTTGCCTCGACGAGCCGCTCCGCCTCGAGGATGCGGAGCACCTCACGGGCAACGGCCGCACCCACCGGGTTGTGGGAGTACGTGAAGCCGTGGACGAACGGTCCGGGATTGGTGACGACTTCGTGGACCTCGCCCGAGGCCGCCACGAGGCCCAGCGGCCAGTAGCCGCTGGTCGCGCCCTTGGCGGCGACGAGGATATCCGGCCGAACGTTCCAGTGATCCATCCCGAACCACGTCCCGGTCCGGCCGAAGCCCGTCATGACCTCGTCGGCGACGAGCAGGATGCCGTGGCGGCGGCAGACCTCGGCGACGCGCGGCCAGTAACCGTCTGGCGGCACGACGGCGCCGAGGGTCGCGCCGACGATCGGCTCGCCGACGAACGCGGCCACGGTATCCGGGTCGGCCGCCTCGATCGCTCGCTCCAGCTCGGCGACGAGCTCATCGACGTCGCCAAGGGCGTTGGCGTTCGGCTCGCCGGCGCGGTACGGATAGGCGGCGGAGAGGTGCCTGAACCGCCCCAGCCAGGCCTCGTACGGCCGGCGGAGCGGCTTGCGCCCGGACAGGTCGAGCGCGCCCAGCGTGTTGCCGTGGTAGCTCCCCCACCGGCTGAGCACGATCCAGCGGCCCTGGTCGCCCCGCGCGAGGTGGTACGCGCGGACCAGCTTCAGCGCCGTCTCCATCGCTTCGGAGCCGCCCGACACCGGGTAGATCGCCGGGTCGTCGACCGGCAGCCGCGGACCCAGCTCGGCGGCGTACGCCTCGAGCGGCTCGGTGGTGAAGGTGGTGCCGTGGGCGTAGGCGAGCCGGCCGGCCTGTTCGGCCATGGCCGCCGCGACGCTGGCGCGGCCGTGACCGATGTTGACGACGATCGCGCCGCCGGCCGCGTCGAGGTACGACCGGCCCTCCGAATCCCACAGCGTCGAGCCCTCCGCCCGGACGGCGACCAGGGGGCTGGCACCGGGCGCGCGGCGGAACACGCGGCCGCTGCGGCCGCTCGTGCCCGGCGACGGGGTTCGGGTCACCTCCCGATTGTACGAGCGCCATGAGGGCGGGGAACCAGCCGAACGGCCGCGGTGTAGGAAGTACGGTTGACCGTGGAGGGCCGTCCACTGGAAGACGAAGAGCTGATCGAGCGCGCACAGCGCGGCGAGGTCATGCCGTACGAGGAGCTGGTCCGTCGATACCAGGACGTCGCCGTGCGCACCGCATATGTGATCTCGCCCGACGGCGACGCCGAGGACGCTGCGCAGGAGGCCTTCGTCAAGGCGTACGCCGCGCTCGGTCGGTTCAGGACGGGTTCGCCGTTTCGGCCGTGGCTCCTTCGGATCGTGGCCAACGAGGCGCGCAACCGGCGCCGGTCGGCGGGCCGCCGCGCGGGCCTTGCGCTTCGCGTCGCTGAGGACCGCCGGCCGGACGATGCGGCTCCATCGCCCGAGTCGGCGGTCCTCGCCAGCGAACGGCGGGCGATCCTGCTCGCGGCGCTGAACGGGCTTCGCGACGACGACCGCGAGGTCATCTCGGCACGCTACTTCCTCGAGCTGTCAGAGGGCGAGACGGCAGAGGCGCTGGGCATCCCGCGTGGCACCGTGAAGTCGCGCCTGTCCCGGGCCCTCGAGCGGTTGCGGGTCCAACTTGGCTCCAATGAGCCGGGTGGCATCCATGTCTGAGCGTCGGGACATGCCCCCCGCCGGGCTCGAGGCCGACCTCCTCGAGCTTGGCCGCTCCCTGGCCTGGGCCGCGCCGGCACCGGAGTTTGCGTCCCGCGTCACGCAGCGCATCGTGAGCCGACCGGTAACGCAACCGTGGTGGCGCGGGCGGAGCGTCGTGTTCGGCCGGCCGGTTCGGCGAGCGGTGCTGATCGCCGTCGCGCTGCTGCTCGTCCTGGCGGCGGTCGCCGGCGCCGTGGGCCTGGGCCTGCCCGGGCTGCGGATCATCTTCGGGGTACCTGCGGGGGCATCGCCAGCGCCGTCGGCCAGCCAGGCGATCCCGGGAGCGTCCGCGAGTGGCGGACCCGGGGCGACGCTGGGCCTGGGTCAGCTCGTCGCGCTCGACCAGATCGACGGCGCGGCCGGGTTCCATGTCGTTCGACCGACCGATCCCGCGATCGGCCCGCCGGAGACGGCCTGGATCGACACCGCCAGGGCCAACCAGGTGTCGCTGGCCTGGTCGCCCCGGCCGAACCTTCCGCCGACGCTCGACCCCGGCGTGGGGCTGCTGCTCACGCAGTTCGACGGGCGGCTCGACAACGGCTTCTTCAGCAAGGCCATCGGGTCCGGGACGACCGTCGAGCCCGTCCACGTCAACGGCACGTCCGCCTACTGGGTGAGCGGCCAGCCGCACTTCTACTTCTACACCGCCCGCAACGGGCAGTTCGTCGACGACGACCGGCGCTGGGTGGGCGATGCGTTGCTGTGGAGCGACGGGACCTACACCTATCGCCTCGAAACCTCGCTGGGTCGCGATGCGGCGATCCGGATCGCGGAGTCGGTGCGCTAGCTGCCGGGAACCGGCACGTCCCGGCCGGTGTAGGTAGGGCGCCTGGATCGTGCACCCACAAGTGAGGCTCGCCATGACGCGCATCGCCACCCGGATCGCCGTCGCGATCGCCATGTCCGCGACGATCGTCGCCTGCAGCGGGACCGGCAAGCCGGTCGCATCTCCCTCCACCGCGCCCGCGAGCTCGGTCAGCGCGCCGGTCGGCTGGTCGCCGGCCGTCGACGCCCTGCTCATCGTGGGGCGCCCGAACCAGCCCGGCTTCGACGTCGTCCAGGCGAGCACCGCCGAGAGCTTCATGCAGCTGGCCAGCGCGATCCCCGACCAGCGCTGGGCTCACCTCGTCATGGCGACGTGGGCAGGGTCCGGCACGCGCGTCCAGCAGCTCGACGTCACGAAGGGCCCGGACGCGCCCGACATCAGCCTCAAGGGACACTGGCGCCTGCCGACGATCGGATCGGACCCGCTGCCCGTCGGACGCTCGGCCGATGGGTCCACGCTCGCCCTCGTCGAAGATGGCACCGCCGCCGCGCGGACCACGTCACGGTTCGCCGTCGTCGACCTGTCCGGATCGCGGCCACCCAGGGTCATCGAGCTCAGCGGCTCGTTCGACTTCGACGCGATCTCGCCCGATGGCGCGACCCTGTTCGTCGTCGAGCACCAGGATTCGGGGGCCGGTGGCGCCTACCAGGTCCGCGCCCTCGACGCGAAGTCCGGCCGGCTGGCCGAAGGCGCCATCGTCGACAAGGCGAATCCCGGCGATGCGATGGCGGGCTGGGCGATCGAGCAGCAGCGCCTGGGAGGCGGCCTCGTCCTGACGCTCTATCGCGGCCACGAGCATCCGTTCGTCCACGCGCTCGACACCCTGCACCAGGCTGCGATCTGCATCGACCTGCCGCCCACGATGCACGACGACGCGGTCGCCGCCGCGGACTGGGGCCTGGCTCGATCGCCCGACGGCCTCAGCGTCTACGCCATCAACGCCACGATTGGCAGCGCGGTCGAGATCGACCCGGGGACCCTATCGATCCGCCGCACGACGAATATCGGGCCCAGCACCGCGGCGATCACGCTGGCGAAGTTCGGCCACCAGGACGTGGGCGTCACCGGACGTCGCGTCATCGTCTCGCCGGACGGCCAGCGCATCTTCGCTGCAAGCGCCAACGGCATCGTCGAGCTCGCGACGCGCGACCTGACGGTGACCCGCCGGCTGCTCAGTGGCACCCGCGTCGATGCCCTTGGCCTCACGCCCGACGGGACTGGGCTGTTCGTCCTGCGCCATGCGGACGGCGGCATCGATCGGCTCGAGGTCGCGAGCGGTGCCGTCGTCGCGCGAGTGCCCGGCAGCGGCTACGACCGGCTCCTGGCGGTCGTGCCGTTCGAGAACTAGGCGGCCGACGGGCGCATCCCGGCGGAGCTCGCGGGATGGTCGCGCAGCGTCCGAAGCCGCAGCCCAGTGGCGATCGCCAGGACGCCGAAGGCGAACGCATTCGCGGCGACGACGACGAGCGTGACGACGACGCCCAGCCCCGGCATGACCAGGAACGCGAGCCCCAGGATCGCCCGCAACAGCCCCGCGGCGGCCATGATCCACTCGTTCTCGATCTCGCGGCGGATGCGATACGCCACGTAGATCTCGGTCAGGCCGGCGACGAGCTGCCACGCGCCCACGAACACGATGAGCGCCAGCAATGTGCTCGCCGGGGTGAAGACCGCGAGGACGCCGGCCGCGATCGCCACGACGCCGATCAGGAAGTACGGCCATGAATTGCCGCGATGTTGGGCCTCGCGCCAACCCTGGGCCAGGGCGCCGATCCCGCTGATGACGGCCCACGCCGCGAACAGCGCGACGAAGGTCGTCAGCGCGGCGCCGGGGAAGAGCAGGACGAGGACCCCGAAAATGATCCCCAGGACGCCCTGGAGGACGAACGCCCACCACTGGCGAGTCGACGCTGCAAGCATTGGGCACCACCTTCTGCCGGTGCGGCGGGATACATGGCGCGCGCCGCCGCCGGAAGCAGCGTACTCCCGGCCTATTTCGTGTACGCGCCGCCGGGATCCAGCTCGACCCTGATGAGTTGCAGCTCGCGCTCGGTGGGCTCCTGCGTGGTTGCCAACGTCGACGCCACTTCGATGTCCCAGCCGATGGTGTCGCGCACGCCCTCGATCGTCGCGCCCGGATGGAGTGACTCCAACCGCATCCCCCCGTCGTTGCCGAACCGGTAGATGCCCAGGTCCGTGACGACGACCGACGGGCCTCGGCCCAGCCAGTGCTGTTCGGCTCGGACCCGGAGGTCGTCCGCCCCGGCGGCGTTGCCGGGCGACGTCCGGAAGTCGATTCGCTCGACGAAGCTGCGTCGCGTCTGGCGCATGATCACGAAGACGTGGCGGGCGTTGATGGCGATCTCGCACGCCCCGCCGGAACCGGGCAGGCGCGTCGCCGGCGCGTTGTAGTTGCCGATGACCGTGGTGTTGATGTTGCCGAAGCGATCGATCTGCGCGGCGCCCAGGAACCCGACGTCGATGAGCCCGCCCTGCAGGTAGAAGGCGAACAGCTCGAACATGCTGGTCGCCGCGGTGGCACCGGTCACGATCGTCGGGTCGCCGATGCTCAGCGGCAGGCGGGCCGGCCGGGCGCCGAAGACCCCGGCCTCGTAGACCAGCTCGATGTCGGGCGCGACGGTCCGCTGGGCGAGGTTGACCGCGATGTTCGGCAGCCCGACGCCGACGAAGCAGACATGCTGCCCGGCGAGCTCGCGCGCCGCCGCGACGATCATCATCTCTGACTTGCTGAAGGCGGCGTCGGTCACCGGTAGGCCCCGTAGTCGACGACGCCGGACGGGGCGGAACCGGGAATGAGCGACGCGATGCGCTCGGCGCCCAGCCGATCGACGTAGGCGGCGCGGCCATCCAGGTCGTACACCCAGTCGCGCAACCAGCTCTGGGTCGCCGCCTCGTCGCGGCTGATGGGATCCCAGTCGAGATAGAACCGGTTGTCGCGGTCGTAGGCGCCCTGGACGTACGACGGGTGCGCCCCGAACGGCTCGACGACGACGGCGTCGACGATCAGGCCGGGGATGATCGTCCGGTTCGGGTCGGCCCGGATGACCGCCTCGTCGACCAGCTCCTCGACGACGACGATTACCCGCTCGGCGGCGAACGCCGCCTCCTTCTGGCAGCCCAGCAGGCCCCAGACCTGGGTGTTGCCGGCGGCGTCGGCGCGCTGGGCGTGGACGATCGTGACATCCGGCTTCAGCGGCGGAACGGCATAGACCAGGCCATCGCCGTACGGCGACTCGACGGGACGGATCAGCGGATTCGCCTTCGGCAGGTCGGTGTCGAAGTAGCTGCGGAGCGGGAAGAACGGCAGGTTCGCGGCGCCGGCCGTATACCTCGCGACCATCCCGAAATGCGAGTACTCCTCGAGCTCGAGCGGCGGCTCGCCGGACGCCGCCACCGCTTCGGCCTCGATCCGCCGGCGGATGGCGTTCAGCCCGCCGACGCCCGGGTTGCCCAGCCACGAGAAGATGAGCTTGCGAGCGACGCCGGCGGCGACCATCTGGTCGTAGATGACGTCCGGCGTCATCCGGGCCAGCGTCAGGTCGCGTCGCCGCTGGCGAATGATCTCGTGGCCCGCGGCGAACGAGATGAGATGGGTGAAGCCCTCGATCGCCACGGTGTCGCCGTCGCGAACCAGGTCCGCCACGGCGTCGCGCATCGACGCGACCTTCGGGGTCATCCCCCGGCTTCGACGCCGCTGATCGCACCGGCCGCGGCGGCCTGGGCGTGGACCTGCGCGGGTTCGGTCGCCACGGACGCGACGGCCGCCGCAAAGAGATCGAGCCCCGTCGCCATCTCGTCGCGGGACACGGTCAGCGCCGGCGTCAGCCGAACCGACGACCGGCCGCACTCCAGGACGAGCAGGCCCCGCTGGAAGGCGGCCCACTGGACTTCCTCGGCGTGGTCCGGCGTATCGAATTCGACGCCGATCATCAGGCCCTTGCCGCGCACGTCGCGGATCAGCTTCGGGTGGCGCCGGGCGAGCGACCGGAGGGCGGGCATCGCCTGCTCGCCGCGCTGCCGGGCGTTGTCGACGAGACCGCCTTCGAGCAGGTCGATCGTCGCGAGGGCCGCCGCGCAGGCGACCGGGTTGCCGCCGTACGTCGAGCCATGGGCGCCGGGCCCCCAGCTCTCGAGCAGGTCCGCCCGGGCCATCAGCGCACCCAGCGGCATGCCGCTGGCAATGCCCTTCGCCGACAGGACGATGTCGGGCCGGACGTTCCAGTGGTCGACTGCCCACAGCCTGCCGGTCCGTCCGGCGCCCGACTGGATCTCGTCGGCGATCAGCAGGATTCCGTGGCGCGTGCAGATGTCGCGCAGCCCGGCGAGGAATCCATCCTCCGGGACGATGTAGCCGCCCTCGCCCTGGATGGGCTCGACGATGATCGCGGCGACCTCGTTGGCCGGCGCGAGCCGGTCGAACAGGACCTCGTCGAACCAGGCCAGGTCCTTCAGCCGGCCAAACGGTGCGTGGAAGATGCCCGGCAGCAGCGGCCCGAATCCCGCGTGGTACTTGGCCTTCGACGCCGTCAGGCTGACCGAGCCGTAGGTTCGGCCGTGGAAGGCGCCGAGGAACGCGACGATGTAGGGCCGCCTGGTCGCGAGACGGGCCAGCTTGATCGCCGCCTCGACCACCTCCGTGCCGCTGTTGCCCAGGTAGGTCCGGACCGGCCCGTCGATGGGCGCCAGCCGGGCGAGCCTCTCGCAGACCCTGGCGTAGATCGGCAGGTAGAAGTCCGACGCGCTGAAATGGATCAGCTCCGCGGCCTGCTCCCTGATCGCCTCGACGACCGCCGGGTGGGCATGGCCCGTCGAGGTCACCGCGATTCCGGCCGCGAAGTCGAGGAAGAGGTTGCCGTCGATGTCCTCGACCGCCAGCCCGTCGCCCTGGACGGGGACGATCGGGTAGGCCCGCGGCAGGCTCGGCGACGTCCACTTCTCGTCGAATGCGATGTGGGCTCGCGCCTTCGGACCGGGGAGCTCCGTGACGATGTCGGGGACGGGTCGCGAGCCGGCGAGTCGTGACGGGGACTCGGGCAAGGATTCACCTCGGGGGCAACGGTCTGGATTCGCGGCCGAGTATATCGGACGCCTCCTGCCGGCCGACCCGCCCGAAGGTCCCGGGCGCGGCCCCCGGGACGGCGAGCTAAATGGCGACCGGGCGGCGCCGCCGGGCGAGGAACAGGCCGGCCCCGGCAAGCACGATGACGAGGCCGCCGGCGACGGCGACGGGCAGCGCCGCGTTCCCGTCGCCAGACGATCCGCCCGCGGCGCCCGTCGTCGCTGCCGTGGGCGCGGTCACATCCCCAACCACGATCGCGCCGCTCATCCCGCGATGGAGGGCGCAGGCGTACGGATAGACGCCGGGCTTGTCGAAACGGAAGGAGACCTGCTGGTTCGGCTGGATCTGCGTGTCACGCGAGCCCCATTCGGCGTTCGCGCCGGTGATGAGGTGGACGAAGTCCGGGCCATTGAAGAACGTCACCGTGCTGCCGACGGCGACGTGGGCAACCGTCGGGCCGAAGGCGCAGGGCGCCACCTTGATCTGCGTTTCGGCGGCTTCGGTTCGCGGTGGAATCTCGAACCCGTGATAGCACGGATCCCCGGCGACGACGGCCGGCGCGCCAACGAGGGCGAGGACGAACAGGGAAAGCGATGTAGCGATCGAGGCGACGCGGCGGGACATCGTGACCTCCGGCGTGCACGGCTCCAGTCGCCGTCACTACACCGGTCGCGGCGCGCTGGTTCCGCGCTAGTCGACGATCGTCTGGCTCTGCTCGCGCATGAACTGCTGGACGTAGTAGAAGCCGCCGCCGGCCTTGCCGGTCGCGGTCGAGCCCTTCCAGCCGCCGAACGGCTGGATCCCCGGCCAGGCGCCGGTCGTCGCACCGGCCCGCCGGTTGACGTAGACCACGCCGGCCTCGATCTCGTCGAGGAAGCGGTCGATCTCGGCCTTGTCGTCCGAATAGAAGCCGGCGGTCAGTCCGAGGACGCTCTCGTTCGACAGCTTCAGCGCCTCGTCGATCGAATCGACCGGGGCGACGACGGTGAACGGCAGGAACAGCTCGTCGCGGAACAGCCGATGGGTCGTCGGCAGCTGCGTCGCGATCGTCGGCGCAACGAAGAAGCCCTTCTCGAGGCCGTTCTCCGTCACGCGCTCGCCGCCGATCACGAGCCGCCCGTCACGGCGCGCCTCGGCGACGGCCTCGTCGTAGCGATCCACGGCCCGCTGGTTGATCACCGGCCCCAGCCAGTTCTCGCGCCGGACCGGATCGCCGATCGTGATCGCCTCGGTCTTCTCGACGAGCCGCCGGACGAGCTCGTCGTGGACCGGCCGCTCGACGTAGACGCGGCTGTTCGCCGAGCACTTCTGGCCCGAAAAGCCGAAGGCCGAACGCATGATCCCCTCGGCCGCCTCGTCCAGGTCGGCCTTGCGCGACACGATCGCCGGGTTCTTGCCGCCCATCTCGACGATGACCGGCTTCGGGAATCGCCTGGCGAAGTTCTTGTAGAGGCTGAAGCCCACCTCGAACGAGCCGGTGAAGATGATCCCGTCGACGCCGTCGTTCTCCTGGATCTCGGCGCCGACTGTCTCGCCGGGCCCCGCGACCATGTTGAAGACACCCGCCGGCATGCCCGCGTCGACGAACGCCTGCGTCAGGAGCAATCCGGACAGCGGCGCGTCCGACGACGGCTTGTAGACGACCGTGTTGCCCGCGACCAGCGCGCCGCCGGCGGGCCCACCGGAGAGCGCGAACGGGAAGTTGAACGGGCTGATGACGCCCCACACGCCGTAGGGCCTGAGGACCGAACGGGTGTGAACCGCCGCGTCGCCGAGATTGCCCATCGCGTCATCGAAGCCGTGGTTGCGCTCCATCATGTCGCACGACCAGCGGATCAGGTCGGCGGTCTCCTCGACGTCGCCCAGCGCCTCGAGGCGGTTCTTGCCGACCTCCATGGCCAGCAGCGCCCCGAACTCCATCTGCCGCTCGCTGATGATGTCGGCCGCGCGACGGAGGAGCGCGACCCGCTCCTGCCACGGCCGGCGGCCCCAGGCGGGGAAGGCCTCGCGGGCCGCGGCGATCGCGGCCTGGACGTCCGTGCGGCTGCCCTTGGCGAACGTGCCCATGACCGAGCCGTCGATCGGCGTCCGCTTCTCGAACGTGCCAGCGCCGTCACGCCACGCGCCGCCGACGTAGTTCTGGTGTGGCTGCCCCAGGATCGAGCGGACCTTCGCCACGCCCGCGTCGAACTGGGCGTGGAGCTCCTCGTTGTCGTTCCTCAGCGTGGCGTAGGTGATCTTCAGGCGAGGCCTGGATTCGGTGGTCAAGGATGGCGCCTCAGGTGTTCGGGCTCGAATTCGGAGGCCAAGTCTAGCGCGGGAACCGCCGGGCTCCGGCCGGCGCCGGCGGTGTCCCGCGGGCCGCCCGGCGGGGCGGCTATGCTCGGCCGACGCGGGAGGAGAGCCGGTGATGGGACTGCTCGACGGGAAGAAGGCGCTCGTCTTCGGAGTGGCCAACGACCACTCCATCGCCTGGGGCATCGCGCGGGCACTCCACGACGAGGGGGCGACGCTCGGCTTCTCGTCGGTCGAGAGCCTCATCGAGAAGCGTGTCCGGCCGCTGGCCACGTCGATCGGGTCGACGTTCGTCGAGCCCTGCGACGTCCAGTCCGACGAGCAGATCCGGGGCGTGATGGAGAAGTGGCGCGCCGCGCAGGGCCAGATCGATGTCCTCGTCCACGCCCTCGCTTTCGCCAAGCGCGAGGACCTCGAGGGCGCGTTCGTCGACACGTCCCGCGACGGCTTCGCCCTCGCCCTCGACGTGTCGGCCTATTCGCTCGTCGCCCTCGTCCGTGAGGCGCGGCCCTTGCTCGTCCGTGGCTCGTCCATCCTGACCCTGACCTACTACGGCGCGGAGAAGGTCGTCAGCAACTACAACGTGATGGGCGTCGCCAAGGCCGCCCTGGAGGCTTCGGTCCGCTACCTCGCGGCCGACCTGGGGCCGGACGGCATCCGGGTCAACGCCATCAGCGCCGGTCCCGTCCGGACGCTCGCGGCTCAGGGGATCTCCGGCTTCAAGAAGATGTACGGGTCGTTCGCGGACGTCGCCCCGCTCCGCGCGAACATCACGATCGAGGACGTCGGCCGGAGCGCGGTCTACCTCGCCTCGGACCTGTCCCGCGCCGTGACCGGCGAGGTCCTCTACGTCGACGGCGGGTTCAACGTGCTGGGCGTGCCGCTCGTCGAGAGCTAGGGCTATTCGGCGACCGAGCCCGTGAAGTCCTTGACGTAGCGGGTCTTGGCGGGACCGTCGTCCACGTCCTCGTCGTCCTCGTCCTCGTCGTCGTTCCCGTCGTCCACGTCGAGCGCCTTGATCCAGCGCGCCCGGACGCGGTTGATGAGGAGCGTGTCCCATTCCTCGGTGTGGCGCGTGCCGCCGCGGTCGTAGCGGATCGACGCCTCGGTCAGCGCCACGAGCAGGTCGCGCCCGACGAGCAGGGCGTCGAGCTCGCCGTCCAGCGAGGCGGCGTGAGCCTCGGGCGAAACGTGGATATTGCCGCTCACGACGTAGCGCCCCAGGCCGATCTGGACATGGCGCACGAGCGTCCGCCGGCGGCGGCTGTCGATCCCCCGACGACCCGTCCCGACGACGGCGAGCAGCTCGCCGACCGGGATGACGACTGGTCCGTCCTCCTGCGGCCCCAGGTCGATGTCCTCCGTGGACGCGTCGCGCACGACGACCCGACCAACCGAGTTGAGCATGTCGCTGAGCCGATCGTCGGCCAGCGGGATCGAGCCCACGATCCGCGAGTCGGCCGTGAAGCCGATGAACTGGATGGCCATGGCCTCAGCCTCCCGGCCGAGGCCGCGCCATGCCAGACCCCATTGGTCCCGCCCTAACCTGCCCCTGACGTCATTCCGCCGCGCGCGGCGTCAGGCCTCCGGGTCGCCCTCGCTCGACCAGAACCACTGCTTGGCGCCCTCGACATAGCCCGCTGCGAGCCGGCCTAGGCGGCGCCTGAGCTGGCCGGCCACTGTTCGGCGGCGCTCCCGCGGCAGGATCCTGCGAGCCGCCCGGATAGGAACTGGCAGCGAGGCGACCGGCAGCGGGATCGGATCGGCTGCCGGTTCGATGATCGCCGGCGACGCGGCCGCGACGGGAACGGGCAGTCCCAGCGGCTTCCCACGGCCGGCGTGCCAGGTAGCGATATCGGCCCACGCGCGCGGGCGTGCGGCGGCCGGGCGCCACTCGTCGAGCGCGTTGGGGACCTCGATCGTGCCGTCGACGAGGGCGTCGAACGTGTCGCCGTCGACCCGCTCGTGCTCGACGAGGTAGGCGGCGAGGCGGCGAAGCAGCTCCATGTGCTCGAGGAGGGTCCGGCACGCCTCGGCGTAGGCCTCGTCGAGGATCGCCCGCGTGGCGCGCGTCGCGGCGGCCTGGACGTCGGACGGCAGCGTCCCGCCGCTGCGGGCGACGAGGAACGACAGGCTGCCACGACCGGAGGTGCCGTGCTCGTTCGAGTCGGGGTCGCGGCCCATGCCCCAGCGGGTGACCATCGAGGTCGCGATCCGGTTGGCCTGCTCGAAGTCGTTTGCGGCGCCGCCGGTGACCTCCTGGAACAGCAGCTCCTCTGCGGCGCGGCCACCCATCAGGGCCACCAGGCGGGCGCGCAGATCGGATTCGGCCGGCAGGTCGTTGTCCTCCTGCGAGCTGACCGTCACGCCGAGGGCCTCGCCGTGGGCGAACAGGCTGATCTCCTCGACCTTGCGCCGGTCGCCGTGGATCCGGCCGCAGATCGCGTGGCCCACCTCGTGGGCGGCGATGATCGACCGCTCGCGCTCGTCCATCGACCGGCGCCGGCCCGTTCCCACCGCGACCTTCAGCCAGCCGCCATGGACGTCTTCGGCTGACACCACGTCGCCTTTGCGGCGGGCGGCAAGGATCGCCGCCTCGTTGAGCAGGTCCGCCAGCTGGGCACCCGAGAAGCCGTACGTCTTGCGGGCGACGATGTCGAGGTCGACGGTCTTCTCGAACGGCTTGCCGCGCGAATGGACTGCCAGGATCTCGCGCCGGCCGACGACGTCAGGCAGGCCCACGTGGATCTTCCGGTTGAACCGACCCGGGCGGAGGACCGCCGGATCGAGGACGTCGACCCGGTTCGTCGCGGCGATGACCACGACGCCATCGGTCGAGGTGAAGCCGTCGAGCTCGATGAGCAGCTGGTTGAGCGTCTGCTCCCGCTCCTCGTGGCTGTT